>Ga0065711_1007547_pt1 | contig 14666 bp, 12 predicted proteins | sample Hoacrofraction12_FD_59098 | JGI IMG/M metagenome (GOLD analysis project Ga0065711, IMG submission 59098) | Hoatzin crop microbial communities from Cojedes, Venezuela - Epithelial fraction 12 v2 (version 2) | ecosystem: Host-associated > Birds > Digestive system > Esophagus > Crop | place... | reverse complement strand
GGTTTTGTTCAAAGAGGATTTGACTGGGTTTGGGGGGAGTGGATTAAACTGTGTGGCCCAAGCTTTAAATCCCAATTCTGCTCATGAATCAATTGTTGTTGGAGCCAAGAAAACATTTTCACCTGGAACTTTTTACGCTGAAAGATACACTTGCAGGTCACCTGCAACACGCTGTGGTTTTATATCAGTCTTGGTTCGTTGCTTGGGTTGAAATAAACAAAACAGACAATTTTGAAAAAGAAAAGCTTCAATTTACTTCTTTTTTCCCCCCAAACAGTTTGATGTCTCCGTTTGAAACAATATTTCACTTGCTTCACTTCAACTTAAAACACAGAAGTATTTATTTTAAATGGAACAAAGTAAACAAAATGGGCTTATTTTGTTCAAATGATTTGCCAGTGAAAAACTGAAAAGTGTACCTTTCACATAGGGCCAAAAGAATGGTTTTCTTCAGTTCAATCACTTAATCACAGAGCTTTTCTCGCCACCCCCCCCGCCCCGCAATCAGCATCCCTGATGTCACCGAGAAGTGCAGAAGCGCTGCCATTTGAGCCCTGTTTCAGCAGGGAAGGATTTTCTAATTTGTTTGGTGTTAACGAAGCCAGCTTTTTAGAGACCTGAGGAGGCTCAGTCCACTCAGAAATGTACTCGATACTCAAATTCAGCAAGAGCTCAGCGTTTCAGGATCCTTTTGCCAGGGTACCCTATGGATTTTGGAGGACATCATGGTGAAACCCAGTTAGAAGAAGATTTTTTTGTAAAATCCCCAGCTTTGGTGAGAAAGAAAAGCAATTTTGCTGATGGGCCAAAATCCCATTGGTTCCTATCGGGATACAGATGTGTCTGGTGGGCACAGATGTGATTGTGCCACAAGCTGGTGGGGTTAAAGCCATGTGAATTCTCCTCTTGCCTTTTCTTTCTGGACACCAGGAGGAGATGAGGTTTAATGCAAGGAAAGGGCTTTCTTCCAGAATGTCTTCACCCAAAACCATGGGTGGGATGTTGCTTTTGCTGTGTCAAGCAGGTCATGAGCCCGTTTATCTTAAGTAGGGAGAAAAAGTCAGGTCTGTGCTTACTTTCCTTCATTTTAGCCCACTAAAGCATGAGCTAAACCATGCTGAGTGGTCTCCAGGAATGGAGGTATCGATGCACCAGATACCTGAAGCAGAGCAGGTTGTCCTGGCTCTCAAGTAGTTGCAGCAGTGACTGTGTGAAACCAGTAAATTAAAATATAGGACACTGCAAGTCTATAACCCCCCTGGCAGGTGGGTGGGTGGGCAGACATCCGTGCTGCATCCCGTAGGAGCTGTCACACCAGCCAATGTTACTGGTTTAGGTGTGGCTGGGGTCTGGCAATGCTGGATTGCTGGGACCACAGGGTAGAGGTCCCTGGTCTCCTTGCTCTTGTTGCTACTGATAAGAAATGCTTCAAAAAGGAGAAGATCCAAACTCACGAGGCATGAATACAAGTGCGTCTCTCAAATCAAGTGTCTGGAGTTGGAAAACTGTTCTAAGCCCTCACATTAGAGGTGGATAAGCAAGTCTGACTGAAGTCAAGCTTTGAGTTTGCTGCTGGCATTGCTCTCTGAGGAAAACAGAGCTGGAGGAACATGTGAGCATCACCCTGGAGTTGTGCAGAGGACCAGCCAGGAGAGCAGATGGGCTAGGAGGTCTCCGCATGCCAGTAGCTCTGTGGAGAACACATGGGGCTCCTCTCCAGGAGGCTCAAGAGCAGGGAAACCATTAACAGAGGTGCTGAAAACTCAGTGAAGTCTGAAAGCTAAGTATTAGTAGGATGAAGATATACAAGCGCAGAACTCCCAGTCTAGCGAAGGGGAACTTTTTGTCTGGGTTTTGCACACTCAAAAACATTCATGAGTGGCAGTATGTGGCTGTTCCTTGGGTCAAATGGGACAAATATTAACAAATTCACTGTTGGATGGGATGCAACGGTTGGGATGAGGCAAGAGGTCCTGCTGAAGTGGAAAGGGGTTTGTAAACTGGGAGGTAAGGGAGGGAAATCCACGCCAGCGCAGGACTGGTGCAATCATTATGTCTTTGAATTCAGGTTGAAATTGTGCTTCACCAGAGGAGAGCAACAAAAGCATCCTGGCAAAGCAGGATTGTGGAGGGGCTTTAGGTCCACTGTCTGTCTAATTAGTGAGTCTCACCCCCCATTTTCCACTGAGCTTCGGTGGCTCTTGAAAGCAGCTGCTGCCAACGGTGGCTTTGTGCCTGCTGCCTCCTTGCACAGCCTTCAAGCAGTGGCAACCCAGGGAGAGAAGCAACTAACCTTTCTTTCTTGGTGGCTGATGACAAAAATGGGCTGCTTGAAAGCCTTCCCAAACCTTGGCAGGAGGTGGTGGTGGTGGGGCAGAAGATGCAACGATAGTTGCTTAGGGCTGATATCCCATGGGGGAAAAAACTTCCAGGTACCATTAACCCCAGAGATGCTGCATCCGAGGGCCAAAGCCAGCACCCAGTGACCATCTCTGCAGCAATTCCCATTCGGTCCTTGCTCAAAAAAATTGGATTTCTCACCACCCATCCATTTTTCAAATCCTTCCACCCTGCAGGATGAGTTATTACAAGGCAGTGCATATCTCTCCAGGATTTGCCCCTCTGCTGTGGGAGGATTTATCTGCACTTATCCCAGCTGGACTGTATCAAGTGATCACCACTGCACTTCCAGGTTCCTTACCAGCTTCGTGTTTGGTGCTGGGTTCCTCCCCTATGTGGGAACAAGTTGCTTGATGAATGGAGACCCTTGGAGGACTTAAAACCAAAGCCATCCCATAAACATCACCCTAGTGTTCTTTTTTTATTTTGAAGAAGCTGATACGTTGGGGAACTGAAGCTGGTCCTTGCCTCTGTGCCTCCTTGGGTAGTGACAGACAGCTTTGCATTGCACTTTCAGATGCCTCTGTTGCATTTATGGAAAATTAGATCGATCTGCTAAGCTGTGGATGTGGCTGCAGCTGCGGGAGTTTAGCAGACTGTCTCTTCATTTGAGCAGGAAAAAAACCCCAGCAGTATCTGTTCCTGCTCTTTGTGAAATTGGGGCAAAGTGTGAGAAAAGGAGTGTTAATTGGTGACAGCTCAGTTCCTTCAGGGTGCAGAGTGAAAAATGAAGCAACCCTGGCAGGATGTGGCCACACTGCCCGGAGAGCCATTTACTACCCTTAATTGTCTTTAGCTTCTCACGTCAGGGTGGAGCAAAGAGTAGACACAGCAGATAAAGCCAGCTCCTCACCCCGAGAAAATGGAGTTTCTTGTTTCGCGGGATGTCTGAAAAATGGTGGGATTCAACTCAGATAGGACCAAGTTCTGGAGGAAGTATCATGGGGAATATCTATGAATTTCTTTTTATTTCCTACTTTCCTGGGGTACCACGGTGGCAGAAGAAGGGACAGAGGCCAAGCTGGTACCTGAGGGATGAGGACAAGGTGAGCCTGTCGTGGACAAGTGGGTACAGTTCGACCCTGTGATGGGTTTAGGAAGCTTCGCTGAAAACCTGGCCGCTTTGAGGTAGGTTAAAGAAGACAAGAAGGAATCACCTACACCTGCAGTTTTCAACTCTTTTCTTTGTGAATCACCAATATGCTGCAGTAAAAAGGCAAACCCATAGGGCCCTCCTGGTTGAACCTAGTTTTCTTGGTCATCTTGATCAGATCCCTAGAAAAACCACAGTTCCCTGGGGAATCTGTAGGTTGGGAACCTCTGGAGGACACAGAGAGAGGGTTGGAGAGAAAATTGTGGAGCAAATTGTGGAGGGAGAAGGTGTGGAAAAAGGAACAGCTGTTGCCATGCATTAAGCCTTAGCAAAGCCCCTTTCCTAGTGGGGTGACAGGAGCTTAAATACATCACCTGGAAGGCCAGAAAGAAGTGGGACTGTGCTCTGCCTTGCTCAGAGCAAGAGATTCATGATGCATGGGCAGATGAATGCTATTTGCATGGTGGGTTGAGTAATCGCCATCCACTGAGGCTGGGGAGCTCCAGCTGGCAGAGGGGAAGCTTGCAGGGGCTGTGGGAAAGGTCCTTTGGGGAGGGTGTCAGCAAAGAGGTGGAGGAGATAATTAGGAAAGGAGGTCCTTTGAACTAGCAGACCTCAGGCCCTGCAAAGATGGGATAAGGAGTCATCATCCCAGCGTGCACCATCCATTGGTGTTTTCTGTGTGCATGTGAGGGTTGTGCTCTTGAGAAGTGCTGGCTGGAAGCATGACCTGCTTGTGCACAAACGCCCAGCCTGGAGGGTTAGAGAAAGGTGAAGTGGTGCCATGCAGGGTGGTAATCTGTTTCCTGAGCCCGGGATGGTCCTATTAAGTCCATCCATCCCACTCTGTTACAACCCCAGCTTTAGGCAGCATGTTGATCCCCACTTCACTGCCCAGCACCCTCAGAACTAGGTGGCAAAGGATGGTTATTTTTCTTAGGAAGCTGAGGAAGACCAGATGCCACCTTTGTCCAGTTAATGTGGGCTGCCTTCAGTCAGCCTCACCACCTGGTTGTTTGATTTTCTTTTCCAGACCCTCAACTGGAGGTTCCTGCTTCCCTACAGGTGGGAAGGCCAGAGAGCAAAACCCATCCTTTGTGCTGGCCCCTCGCCATTTGTATTTTGCAGCAGCAGCTGTTGCCCACTTTATTGCACAAAGCTTTGCTCGCCTTCCTCTTCTCCCACTTCACCCTCCCCTCCCTGCTCCCCTTCCTCCTTCTCCTCCTCCTCTGGCTGTTTGCCGATTGCAAGCCAGAAGCTTGACAGCCAAAGTGACATTGTAATTTTCTCGCTGGCAAGGGAACTGAGAAGGTCTGGGTTGTCTGAGGACATGCACAGCAAAAAAGGGGGGAAGGAAGGATGGTACTTGCTCCGTAAAGCTCTCTGCGATTTTGGAAGGAGGGGTTTGGTCTGCTCAGGGAGTGTGCTGGATTGTGGTTGCCTCTGGACTGGAAGGCAGCAGATTTGGTGGTGGTTGTTCATCTTTGGCTGGGTGATTGGTGCCACCCCTGCTTTTGCCACATCCTTCCTGGAGGTGCTGCAGGTGCAGCCATGCTGCAGCCCCATGCGTGATCTTCCTGGGGAGGTGGCTCACGGAGCCCTGAGGGCTCTGCTTGGATGCTCCTGCAGCCTGGGGACAAGAAGCTGTCGTGGCTTCTCCAACAGTGCAAAAGGGGATGCAATGAGGCACGCAAACTCCCTTTACTAGACTGTCTGCAGGATGGGTGTGACGATGCTGGCACACTGAACTTGTTTGGGGCTGGGACCGGGACCGTGGGGCCTCCTGGGATGGGTTGAACCTCCTGTGCACCACCACTCTCAACCCATCTAGACAAAATTGTTATAATCCTCCTTGGCAGGTGGCATTCCCCTCCGTTTCGTGCAGATGATACTCGCTTTCCGTTAATGCCCGCCTTAAATAACTCGCAGGGTGGTTCTGCAATTTCGGCAAAGGCGGAATCTGTATGTGTGAACAGGGGGAGATGGAGCGGATGTGTAATTGGGTTTAATCTTTCCACACTCAAGGAAGCAACAAAACATCTCTCTCCAGCTATTTAGTCAAAACACGGCAACATCATTGCTCTACTGCTCAGGAACAATAAAGATGCAAATAATGTCAACATCTCCCAGGCTTTTGCCAGGACGATTACTGGGGAGAATAATATTGCGTTCTGATTACTTTGTATGAAATCCACTATCAGAGCCTGTGCGTGGCTTTGCTTCTTGAGGATGCTGAACTGAACTGGAATGAAAATGAGAACCACCATCTCTGCTGCTTGGCCCCCATGCTCTGACTCATGTTTTAGCTTTGGAGGCAGGGCCAGGGTCTTTAGAAGTGGTGGGGACAGAGAACAGGAGTGCATGTGTGGGTTGTGTTGCATGGCTTGTGCGTGTGTGTCTGGGGGTGGAAGGGTGACTGGTGCCTGTGATGTTGTATGGTGCAGAGTGAAGGGAATGTGGTTAATAAATTTCCAGTATCCTTCGAGTCTGCACTGTGACTAAGTTTAATATGTACTCTTTGTAGGGTGACCCAGGCTTGTCATTTCATCCTCTTCCCCTCAGTTTCCTGGGGATGGGAAGTCTCACATGGTTTGAGATCAAAAGTAGATGGAGCCTCTTCACCTCCTTACCATGACCTGATGGCATACTAATGCAAGTCTGTGCTGCAAACAGGAGTAGGACATGGGTAAGGATAAGGTCTATTCATTCCCAAGTGCTGGAGGAGCTTAGCTGAAGCAAGAGGGAGAGAGGATGGGCTCTCATTCTGAGAAACGGTGACGGAGCAAGCTGTCAGCATTTCTGACCTGCATACAGGTTTTCCTTTCACTGGGGGAGTGGGAATTTTGGGGGTCTAAATTTCTTTTTGGCAATCCCTGGGACATGGTATTTTGGGGACTTGTAGGAAAACAGTGGGCTGAGCTGCGATGAAATGGCTGGGTGTCACAGACACCTTGTCTTCTGCATCATTATGTAAGGTGATTAAGTTTAGATATATCTGTCCGATAGATATATGTATGGACAGATAAATATTCATCTCTGAGCAATACAGAACCAGAGTGATGGAATAAGCAACCTGTGCAGGGGGAGGTGGGTTGGGTTGGATGGGGATGCCTGGGGTGGCCAGGGTGGGAGGTCAGTGAGACGGAGCTGGAAGGTCAGAGGACCTTTGAACAAGAAAAAATGGAGCTTTTCTGGACTCAGTGCTGAGTGAAGGAAGTTTGGACAGGGGAAAGACTACCCTGAGGGTGAGGACAACCTTAGTAAGCCAGGCTGCATTGCCAGCTCCAGCATCAATGTCTCCTGCTGATGCAAACAGCTCGCTGCATCCCAGGAACAACGTGATAGTGGGTCCTAGTGGCCTCTCCATCCTGGAAGGATCCAGGAGCTGGTGGTGGTTTACGTCAGTACAGTGACTGTCAGCTCCTTCCCCAAAAGAGTTTGTTACCCATCAACAACAGCCACGAACTGCTCATCACCTGTGACGCTGAAGGCTGCATCATATGACTTTAATTACTGCTGATAGGAGGCAGTGACAGATATTTATCCAAAAAAAGAATCCATTGCTCCTGAATGAAATATTTAGCTGAAAAGTAAATGGCATCTCTGATAGAGCAGTGGAAAAAAAGTCAAGAAAAGAGGTAAAATGAAGCATGGTAACCAGATATCTGGTAAATGCGTGAGGTTCATATTCTAATATCTAATGTGGGAGGTTTTCTCAGTGTCAGCGGGCTGCGCAGAAGGAATAATTTCGCAGTTGCACAGGCTGGTTGACAAGTCTGGGGATTCCAAACACTCTCTTCCTAGAATAACACTGATGCAATAGTAGAATTAAACTTTAAATGGAAAGACTTGATTTTTTTGCTGAGAAATTTAGAAACAGAGTAAGATGTGCTCTTCAGTTTGGCTTGAGTTGAGTTCTTCTTATTCCTAATTGTTGAAAAGTTTTTTTTTTTGGGGGGGGGGAAATGAAAGGCATAAGACTCGTATTTGAAATGGAAGAGTTTTCCTGGATATTTCATTAATTCCCAGCGTGAGAATAAGAAAAGATGAAATAGGAGAGCTCTCCCTAGAAGACAAAATTACAGTGAAATTCTCATTTTTAATCACCAGTGCATTTGGAGCTGAAAGCCTGTTCGGTTCTGCCAAACAGACAGGTCCTGTGTCTGCTCCTTTCCCCCTTGCTTCAGTTCATGTTTCCCTCTTCCCCTTTTGGGGCATAAATATTTTGCTCAGTTATATCCCAAACCAATGAATTTCAAAGGGACTGTATGATTTGCTTGGTTTGTTTTCCTTCAGCACTGCAAGAGCACAAAGTGAAAAAGGTCTTTAAAATCTGAAGGAAAAAAGAATGTAGGTGCCTATGACAGATTTAGGCTACTTAGGTCATTTCTGTGCCTTTGGATGTGCTTTGCCCAGTTCTGCTGAAAACCTGCAGTCTTTTGCTGCCTACCAGTCACGAATCACAACTGCCCCAACGGCCCTGTTGGTGCAGCCTGTCCCATGGTGTGTTTCCAACCCCAGATGGTTTCTACTTGTGGCATTGCTTTTTTGCCCGTTTTCTAACCTGTTTGGGTTCCATCCTTCCGTCCTTCCTTCCGTCCTTCTACTGTGTTCAGTTTTGGGCCCCTCACTACAAGAAGGACACTGGAGTGTGTCCTGGTTTTGGCTGGGATAGAGTTAATTTTCTCTCAGTAGCTGCTGTGTTTTGGATTTAGTATGAGAAGAATGTTGATAACACTGATGCTTTTAGTCATTGCTATAAAATCAAGGACTTTTTCACAGTTTCTGATATTCAGCTAATGAGCAGCTATGCAGGAGCTGGGAGGAAGCACGGCCAGACAGATATCCAAGCTAGCCAGTGGGAATATTTTGTAGCATAGACATTATGCTCAGTTTATGAATGGGGGTTGGCTGGGGGGGAAGGAATTGCTCTGCTCTTCTTGTTTCCGTGAGTTCGAATACACTCTTGTCCAGGAGTTTGAATTTTTTGGGTGAAATTTAGCAAAATTCGTGATTTTTGGGTTCTGTGATTGCTGCTCGGGAATGACTGAGAATTGGTCATCAGGTGGTGAGAAAATTATACGGTATATAGTTTGTTTTGCAAACTTATTATTATCATGATTAGTATTAGTACTAGTATTAGTCTTTCTTTTGTTGTCTTATTAAGCTGTTATTATCTCATCCCATGAGCTTCCCCTTTAGTTCATTTCTCCTCTCGATCCCGCTGGTGGTGAAGGGAAGGGGTGAGCGAGCGGCTGTCTGGTGCTGAGCTACCAGCTGCCAGGTCAAACTACGACAAGTTGCTGGAGCACATCCAAAGAAAAGCAGCAAAGCTGGTGAAGGGTTTAGAGCACAAGTCTTATGAGTAGTGGCTGAGGGAACTGAGGTTATTTAGTCCGGAGAAAAGGAGGCTGCAGGGCGACCTTATCACTCTCTACAGCTACCTGAAAGGAGGTTGTAATGGGATGGGGGTCAGTCTGTTTTCCAAATAACAAGTGATAGCATGAAAGGAAACAGCCTCAAGTTGCACGAGGGGAGTTTTAGATGGGATATTAGGAAAAATTTGTTCACTGAAAGAGTTGTCAGGCACTGGAACAGGCTGCCTAGGGAAGTGGTGGAATCACCATCCCTGGAGGTATTTAAAAGATGTGTAGATGTGGTGCTTAGTGACGTGGTTTAGTGGTCGACTTGGCAGTGTTAGGTCTGCAGTTGGATTCGATGATCTTAAAGGTCTTTTCCAACCTAAATGATTCTATGATTCCTAAGTCTGCAGGGGGCACTCAGACCCTTGGATAACTACATGGAGACATCTTAACGTGGGCATTGAGATCAGTCAATTGAATCCCAGCTGCAGTGTGTGGGGCTGAGCTGTACTTGACCATCCACACTCAGATCCTGAGCTGTAACTTGGCAATCCCTTTGCTGGGCAGGAAGTGAAGAAATACCCTCTCCATCATCTCCACCTCTCACTGCAGGCCACAATGACTAATGGAGCTGGGAGTCTTCCAGAAAACTTGGACAGAAGAAAGCCCTTGCAGCACGCTCAAAAACAACTGAGCTGTTGTGCTTTAAAGAGCTACCACCCAGTGGTAACGGATCTTGCACACAGTAATTTAGGGTGTGATGGTTTTGGCCACTGGGGAGTGGTGGTAGTTTGCTCGTGCCGAGTCACGGACCTGGACAGATCTCTGTATCCATGAAAAGTACCCTGGGTTGGTTCAAGAGCCACTGGGGTGGAGAACAGTTTCCTTCAATCTCTGTAGAGCTTTCCAGAACAAAGCACTTAGTGAAGCTATTTAAGGAGTCTCTTGAGTCCAAAGGGAATGTGGGTAGCTAAGCCTGCATCGTCCCACATCATTCAAGGCAATGAGGGTCACTGCTGTAGACATCAAGACAGGTCTTGGGACACCTAGCATCAGGTCCAAGTGCTGTCCCCATTGAGGAAGCAGGTGCCTGATGTCGCTGGGTCTTAAATACATACTTCAGCTTACTCGGAGTGTTATCGAACGGGAATGATTTTCTTAAATCCTTTGCCACCCGCAGGTTTTCAATCTCTTTGGGTTCTCCCCCCTCAGCCAGCTGTTCCCTCTCACGACAAATCTTTCCTCCCTTTGCGCAGGCAGTGCCAGCACAAATGCCCGCACTGGAATGGCTACTTGCCCTCCAGCAATGCTTGAACAAGACATCCTGAAAAGGATGTTCTTATCTTGCGTCTATTGTGTGCAGAAGGGAATGGATTCCTAGCCGCTAATTGCCAATGCTCTCTGCAATTTGTTGCACATTATTTCTTTTTCCTTCTCTAATTAATGACTGCTTTGTGTTCTCTCTGCTTGTTTTGTGGCTCTCACTCTCTTTCCTCAGCTCAGTCTCTTTGCTATGTTTTTTTCTCTGATGCTGCTTCCTCTCCCCCAACATCATCTGTTTGCTCTCTTGAGGGGGTCTCTTTCCAACTGAACCACTGCTGTTTGCAGCACACCAAGGGTTTTTTTTCACATCTACTTCTTTTTTTTTGTTGTTGTTGTCGTCCTCTTGATTGCTTTCTCCCCAACTGTTTCTTAAACACTCCTTGCATTTCTGCTTCAAGAGTGTGCAGAAATTGTCCAATCTACTCCAAATTAGACTTGGGTTTGCATTTCTAGAAATTGCCCTGGGTTTTCTGGGTTGTTTTATTTTTACAGAGACTTCTAGCTGATGGTGTTTCAGATCAGGGATGGGGCTGGCAAGTCCTGAGGGACCGAGGACATGTAACGAGAGTATCCAGAGGGTTGCATGTGCCATCCTTCTCCAAAACTGTTGACATAACTAGTTGAATATGGAGTCCTTGATTCAAAAAGCACGTTGACCATTTAGAAAGCATTCAGAAAAGTGCCACCAGAATGATCTGAGTCGTGGCAAACTTGCTGTCCAGGGAAAGACATGGGTTACGTGTCAGCATGGATTTCACTCTGCTCATCATTGGAGCCAGTTGCAAGACAGCTCTGAGGCAGAAATGAAGTAGATTTGGCAAGCTCAATGGCTTTCTCAGGTTATTAAAGCTCAGCAGCGCTCAAATTAAGCTATGATTTGGGTCAGACCTTGTTTGGGCAGCTGTGCTGAATATGGACATAGTGAGCTTAGCTATGCCTCAAGAAAAAAACTTATGGGTCTTTCAGTGGTGGCAGAGCACCCTGGGCAGAGCACTTCCACCTCCTGACCTACTTGCATTCCCTCGGCTGTGGATCTCCTGGGACCTGCAGATCCTTCTATAGCTCCTGGGTCCGGGACCTGCAGATCTGTCTCCATCTCCTTGGGCTGAGTTTTCCTGTCAGAGCCTGTTGCTGGGTGGAGGACATTTCTCACAGTTTCTTCTTTGCCTTCCCTCATCTTCACCAGTGACATTGGCTCTCTGCTACTGCCTGCTTGAGAAATGTGGGCAGATGTTCTTCAGCCCACAGAAGCAGCAGTCCTGCCTCCCTCCCCACTGAAGTGCCTGTGCAGTGCTGGCAGCTGCAGGTTTGCAATGCACTGGGGGCACTGTGGGCTGCTTTGGTTGCCCCCACCCAGCACTTCGAAGTATTTTCAGTCCAGCAGCAGCAAAACAACAACTGCTGAGATCTTTGCACAACAACCTGCTTTTCTTGTGGAGGCAAAGAGGCTCTGAGCAAGCTTGGACCTCTGTTTAATTGGTGCTGGCTTTGCTGCCAGCTGAAGGCAACATTTCTTTTTCTTCAGCTTAGGACGAACCAGTCCTCCTTTCTTTCCACCTTGGCATGTTCAGCACAAGAGAAGGCTGTCCACACCATGTCACCATATATCCTGCCTCTGAGAGTGGTTTGTAGCAGATGTTGAAGGTAAAGGAAGAAGAACAGCTCAAGTACACAGTCATGCTTTCCCCAGAAGGCTCCAGCAAATCTCCAGTCACCAGCAGGCTGTAGCTCAGGACCTTTCTGAGCCAAAATGTGGCCTTGATGTTTACCTGATGGAGTTTTCTTCCATGGCTATGTCCCCAAATCTGTCATCAGGGACAAGAGGAGACGCACGCTCTCCAGAAACGCTGCAGGGAACAGGAGTTTCTGCCCTGACATTAGCAGACAACCAGCCTGGACTGACCTGAATCTTCCCTCCCTCTGCCCGTGAGAATCCAAGGATATGAGAGATGAAGCAGTGAGTTGCTCTTTCACACGTGTGGAGTTTTTGTTGGTTTGCTGGCCAGCTGGGGGCTAAAATGTAAGATGTAAATGGTCTAGGCATAAAGCTTGATTTGCTTTCTGGGTGTATGGCTTTTGCTGGGACATGTTGATTACTCTACAGTTGGAAGCCAGGACTTGTGGTCACACTACAAACATATGGCTAAGCCAAGACTGACATCTCCAGATTCCTAATCGAATGCCCTCTCCTTGTGACAACTGGTTCCTTTTCAGGGGTACAACTCAGCCTGTGTTGATAGGCTTGAAGTCAGGGAAGAGCATCTCTGATGGCTGCCTGTGCGAAAGTCAATGCCATGGCTCAACATAAGAAACCAGCTTTTCAGAGCTGAAGATCGTAAATGCTTAGTCAGCCTCTGGGAGATATCTCCCTTCCATCTAGACACAGTAGGCATCACTACCTTTCTTAGGAAGTCAGGTATCTCCTCCAGATTTTATTTAATCCGTCAGAGATGATGGGGAAGAGAAGTCAAGAATCCTGATTTCTTACCTGCCAATCTAAGTACCCCAATGCCCAATTCTTCTCTAGGCAAAAGTTTGCTTGCCCCTATACAGCTTCCAAATCCATGTCTCATTCCTGCTGTTTGGAGGTGGGGAAGATAAGGTCCAGAGGGAGGACCCGCCATTGGCAGCTGGGACAAGGGCACAGGCATGTCTCCTGGCTTGCTTGGCCACACACAACATATGCCACTTGGAAAGGCGGTGGTGGTCATTCCTGGTGTCTGTGCTGTCGCCCCAGCTGGAACAACAGCTGCAAACACTGTGTAGATCAGGAGTTCCATTGCTGTAGTCCTCTCCTTTACTTAAACTGCCCCGGGACGATTTGCTTTTGAAAGGTTCAGTCAATGGCAAGTGGGAGGTTTCTGAAGCTATAGCTGGCCAAGCTACATCCCTGACACTTTCTGCTGCTGGACCAGTGTGGATGTGCCAGGGAAGGAGAGGTACCCCACAGGTCATGCTTTAACCCCTTATCCTCTTATCTTCACAGCCTCACTATAAATTGTATCTTCTCCTCCAACATCTCCAGGCCTGCTGTGTCTGGGGAGGAGCAAAGCTATTTCTTGTGAAAGAACATGACCACCCAGGGATGGACTTTTACCTGTGGCTTCTGCTCTGCACTCACTAATGGAAGCCATTAGGTACCCTACCAAGCCGTGGCAGTAATGGACTGTGGCGGTCTAAGCATTTCCCTGGGTAAATGTTTAGCATTCCCATCTGCTCCTTTAAAATAATGCAATTTAGCCTAATTTTTGGTGTCAAGGCATTTGGTTAGGGAAATTATATTCTGTCACCAAGGTGTCAGGCTTGTCTGGGTTTTAATAAAATTATGACACCCTGTGCAAGATGGTGAATGAGTAGTTCCTGTGTTGAAGCCCTGCCTCAGACCAATGATTTTTCCTGCGGTCCCGGAGTAAACATTAGATGACAGTCCTGCAGGAGCAAAGCAAATTTGTTGTGACTAAGATTCACCTGCCACATGGCTGGGAACAGTGGGATACAAATGTGTTCCGGCATTGGCAGCAGGTCCCACTTGAACGGGTTTCTGGGAGTAAGTGCCTGGGCTACTTGGAGGTGATTTATTCTTAACCCTTGCAAGGGAAGAGGAAAAAAAAATGTAGCAGAGATCTGAGCTAGAAGTAGTGAAAGAAAAGTCAGCAGGAGAGCTGGCCGAGAGGGAAGGTGACCCTGCTTCGGCAGGGTTGTTTGACTAGATGACCCACAGAGGTCCCTTCCAACCCCTAACATTCTGTGATTCTGTAGAAGGTGGGGAAGGGGTAAAAATAGAGTTAGTTTCCCAAATCTCCAGTGTGAGGCAGGAAAGGGACTGGGGAGACTTGGAAGTGGCTAAAATCTTGGTTTCTAATGACCATAAGGATAGAAAGAAATGCCTTGGGAAACCCAAATGGTGCATTAAAGTAAGAGCCCTTCTTTGGGGCCTTAAAATTCAGGTTAAAAATAGGGTGCTGGGAATCAGTCCCCCTCTGTTGTAAGGATATCTGGAACCTGTGAAGGTGGAGTACTTGGGCTTTCCATTCCTGGCTTTCAGCCATGGCAGGAAAGCTCCTGCAAAGCCCCTGTTCAAAAGGAGGAGAATAAAACTTTTTTTTTTTTTTGTGGAAAGGGAAGAAATTTCCTGCACTAACACCAGCAGTGGAAGTCACACCTCACTCATGTTGACTGTCATCTCAGTCCCAAGCCCGGAAGAGAAAGCAAGCCCTGTCTGCAAAATACAGAGCTATATTCAGCACCCAGGGGCTTAACCAGTCTCATGCCCTCCAGCACTGGGGACAGACATTGCTGAGCATGCCATTTACATACTGAATCACAGAGACACAGAATGGCAGGCGTTGGAAGGGACCTCTGGGGATCATCTAGTCCAAATCCCCTGCTGAAGCAGGGTCACCCAGAGCAGGCTGCACAGCACCGTGGCCAGGCGGGGCTGGAATATCTCCAGAGAAGGAGACTCCCCAGCCTCCCTGGGCAGCCTG
>Ga0065711_1043537_pt1 | contig 14667 bp, 10 predicted proteins | sample Hoacrofraction12_FD_59098 | JGI IMG/M metagenome (GOLD analysis project Ga0065711, IMG submission 59098) | Hoatzin crop microbial communities from Cojedes, Venezuela - Epithelial fraction 12 v2 (version 2) | ecosystem: Host-associated > Birds > Digestive system > Esophagus > Crop | place... | reverse complement strand
ACAGGCTGCCCAGGGAGGCTGTGGAGTCTCCTTCTCTGGAGATATTCAAGACCCGCCTGGACAAGGTCCTGTGCAGCCTACTGTAGGAGACCCTGCTTCGGCAGGAGGGTTGGACTAGATGGTCCACAGAGGTCCCTTCCAACCCTTCTGTGATTCTGTGATTAAAGCAACACCTCTCTTTCCTCCCAGACTCTACTTCACTCCTCCAGACTCCTCCACTCCCTCACCCGTGAGCAGCACGGGGGGAAAAGGGGGACAGGGGCATTACAGTCAGTACACAGCAGTTCCTCCCCACCACCCCTTCCTTCTCACTGTTTTCCGTTGCTCTGGCGGGGGATGTCACCAAAGGCTGCTGTCCTTCAGGGAAAACTGTCTCCAGCATGGGCTCCTTCTCAAGCACCATGAAGCATCTCCTCCTCCTCTGACCTCTGTTTCCATCTGTTGTTTGTCACACACTCTCTCCTCCTCTTTCTGTCTGGCATTTTTTGCCCCTTTTTTAAATAGTTTTTTACAGAGGTGCAACACCCGTGGGTGATGGGCGCAGCTGTGTCCTGTGGTGGGTCCACTGGAGCTGGTCATGTCCAGCATGGGCCAGTCCCTGGTCGCTTCTCGCAGAGGCCACCACTGCAGCCCACCACCCTCAAAACCCTCCAGGGACACCCAAACAGCATCCAGGTGCAACACCACAAAGTTTCTGGGAAGAAACCGAGACTGAACACTATACCCAGAGTCTCAAATCTTGGGCAGAAGTTAAAGATCGGGGCATCACCCACAAGGAATTACAGGCTGGAGTGGGGCAAGAGAGGAAACCAACCCTGTTGTTATGACAGCAATGCAGAGCTCTGGGGATGTTAAGGAGCAGCAGAACAGAATCCACTCTCTCAAAACAGGACCAGAAAGAAAAATGCTTTGTTTTAGCTCTTAGGCATGGGGTGGAGGGGGAGCTACTGAACGTAAAACCTGGTCACCTTCACAATATAACCATGATTTCTGAAGTGCATTTACAGCAGTAAGACTGCAAAAGGCTAAGCAATATTGACCTCAGTGGCAGCACAGAACAGAGTTTGTGTTGGAGATATCATAGGCGTCTGAATAATTATCCACGCCGCTCCCACAATCCCTTTCCGTCCAATCACCTCAGAGCTTTTGGTTGATGAGATTTTGTGATTCTTAACCTTAATTTCATTGTGCTCATGTCGTGATCAATTATATAGATTTTAGGTTAGTGCATTTGCCTAAGAAACTGTCATTTCAGTTATCATCTCTGCTGTTGTCAAACTTTGGTCTCTAAGCCTTCTTCATTAAAAAACATATTCTTGTATCAATATACACTACATTCGCCTACAGCATTTCCTTTGCTGATGGGGGTTCTCTTGCATTCTTTCAAAGAGGGGCTTTCAAAATGCAACATAAACATGCCCCCATTTAATTTTAATTACATCGGAAGGAGGTATTCCCTGTGGTCTCTGGCAATCCAGACTTTACAGAGCAGAGACTTCAACAAAGAACTAGTCAGATTTAAAAAAAAAAACTTGTTTGCAAACAAAATTTTAGTTTAAGCATCCATAAGATTCTAATATAAACTATTTTATTTCCTTAAGGTTATGTTTGTTATCTATTTAAGTGAGGATCTAATTCTGCATTTTTAATAATAAACCTAAAGCATTTAAACTAATAGGTTTAAGAGATTCAATACACATATACCAATAACGGCCACCCTGTTAGACACTATCACACACCCATAGCTGCTTGTACAAACTGTGATGGCCTCCAGTAAACATATCTGGAAGTGATACGAAATTCTCACACTAATATAAATACAACTCGGCAGCTTCTCCTTCATAAGTAATACCTTTTATATATCAAAGTGATATTTTCAGAGAAAGGAAATTATAATATCCCACAGTACCATCTTTCCATATGTTTTGGGTGGGGTTTTTTGTTTTGTTTTTTTAAATCAAAGTACTGCTGTAATTTGATGTTCTAATTTGGTACCATAGCCTGAAACTTCTTAATTGCAAAACACTTAAGTTCTGCATCCTGCTGTTGATTCTTCTTTAATGAAAGAGAGCAAACATTGCTGGCTATCCTCTCCAGCCTTTCAAATACCCTTTACATAATCAACCTCATAGCTCTATTGAGTCCTGTAGAGTTAAACTGCAGGATTTCTGAGAAGGTTTTTATCAAATCCAGTGCCACTCCAGAAACTGAGCATTAGTAGTGTTTACAAAACTGCTCCATTTCCTCCCATCATCAGGGGCGGGGAGGGGAACAACACAACTATATAGGTTATAAAAATCTGGTTGTTGTCTTCCATAATTTAAGTCTCTAAAATTGGCAGAACTGCAATTGCTTCACATCTGTCTCTTCACAGCAAGAGACAGTTACAGGCACCTGTAAAGGAAACCTTTTCAGATGAGATTTCTTACAGGGAGAGTTCTTCCTGGACATCCATTTCTGTCAATGCACACACAAAGATAATGTGTGCTATGACACCCTCAGCGGCAATTTCTCCTCATGCTCTCTCTTACATGTCTGACCATCCAAAGGGACAGCTAATTGCTTTTATAGTTTTGGCTGAGCAGAGCAGCTAAAATTCAGTCCACATGAAGCTGAGGCAATATGGACAAAATAGAAGAAAACAAATGTAATGATTTAGCAAGGACTTCAACTCATGCTTGAGGGAGTATGCCTCCAGTGCGTATCAAAGGCTGAGTCTGTCTTTTGATACTCAAATAGAAAACAAGTAACTGCACTCTTTCTGCATCTCCAAATCATCTTTTCTTCATGCTCACTTCTACCTCTGATGTAAAATTTCCAGACAATCTAAAACAATCTCCAGTTGTAGAGCGGAACAATGGGTGACAAATCTGGTGTGGAACAGGAAGAGTCAGAGATCAAGGGGACTGTCAATGGGCACGGGTGACCTGCAATAGCACAGACCTTGTTAGATTTGCTTTCTCAGATGATCCAGAAAGTAGAAAGTGGACTGCATCTACAGTGAAACAAGGAAAATTCCCATTAAGTTCTTCTGCCAAGCAAGTTGCAGAATGCTTAAAGCCTATCTAGCATTTGTATAACATGTTCACAGTACATAATACACACATAATCAAACATCTATTCTTTGCTGAATGCTAAGAAAACAGAGTTAAAAACATGAGCCTAAGCTCTTGCTATAGGTTCACCTCTACCTATCAGAAGACTTCTTCCATAAACACATTGAATGTCATCTAAAAAAACCATCATATACACACACGCAAGTCTTGATAAGACAAAACAGTCACCTACCACAGATGCAGCTCCAGCTAATCCAACTTGCTGTTGGTTTACAGTATGTGCATTTTGCTCTGAGAATACTCCTTTCCCCAGCCAGTTACTTTTGGAACTAATCTCCATTTTCTCCAATAAAACTGAGGTTAGGGTACCTGAACCTTTATCATGAGGCATTATGGAAAAAGGTGTGGCTTTCTGAGCAAAGCCACAATCCACATGGAGTCAGCTCAGGTTCACAGGGGTTCATCTCCTGCCACTATGTGGCCTTAGCAGACCTGTGCTGATGTAGGTGGATCTGCACTAAATCCTTCAGCACTCCAGCTCTGGGAAGATTGGCTAACTCGGCATTAGCATAGCATAATAATCTGGATTCATTTTAGGTCTAGTGCTCCAACCTGACAAACTCCCTAGAAACCCAAGAAGCTCTTCATGGACCTGACCCAGCCCTACCAGGGCTCACAAGGTCAGGCCATGTCTAGAAACCATAGTACTGCTGGGATGACTTGGGAACAGCACAGTTCAGTCTGAATTGCACAGCAGTGGAGATACGAAACCCTGCCAGAACTGAGTGGGTTCTTCACCAGGCCAGCTCTGCCATCTTCTTTTGTACCCTGATCACACACCAATAGCTAGAACCCAGTTGTATTCCTGCGCCAGGACACAAGCTGTGGTCACATTCCTCCCACCACTCAACACTATCTACTTATTCCTACTTTCCCAACCGCTTCTCACAATGAGCAGTAACTGCTCACCTCCACTTCTACATCTTCATCTGTCCCTCTCTGGAGGGGGAGAAAGGGCAATTGGCAGACACCACATGATGCTGAAGACACCAAACCAGGCTGGAGAGCTGACTTATGACCAGGCAATCACCATAAAGCCCTCATCCTCAGGTCACAAACTGCTTCATCTTCCAGAGTGCTGCAGTTTGTCCGGTTCGCAGTGAAGACATCTCACACACAGCAGCAGACACGGACCTTTGAGTAAAGCCAGCAGCTGCAGCATCCCACTTGCAGCTGGTTCTGTGCCCTTTTAAGCGAGGTACTCTGTCTTACTTTCTGCATGTCTACAGAAACATCAGACGAAAACTAAAAAAAACCTCCTTGTCGCTTTGCGGTTTTAATTTGCTTGCAGATGGTAACAAAGTATCGATGAATTGTCCACACAGAAGTAGACTGGTGCAGTTTAAAGTAATTCAAGACTTGCTGTATAGCTAGGTCCTTGGCATGGAGCAAGTAGAGCTGGCTAAAATTTCTGAAAAAGCACGCTGCTTCTGCACCCACTCCAAGATCTGATCAACCTATGTGTGTGAACTTTCTTCAGAAAGAAAAAGCTGACACTGAAAGTCTGCACAGCCTCTAACTGCTAGACTTAAAAAAAAAAAAAAAAACACCCCAGAAAGATAGATCAATGCATTCAAATTCTTCCACAGAAACACTTAAAAATTCTGGGGTTTATTTTATGATCTGCTCCACCGGTAATGGAGCTACTTTGGAGTATTTCAGAAATATCTGGTCTCTTTCACAGTAGGTCACAAAAGGCCCAATGCTAAAAGAAGTATCTAGCTTCAGATTAATGAAAAGATCTATCTGCAGTCCATCATACTCGTTACAGAGGTGCATGCACTTGCTCTCATTGTCCTCTTTGTTATTTGCAAGACAACCCACATCACCCTCTGCTCTCCTACAATCGTTTTCTTCCACAAAGACACTAAAAAAGCAGAGACCCTCCATGATGCGTGTGCAGTGAAGTTGAATTTCTTGAAGGAAGCAGTGCCAGAGCTATGAAATTAGCCTCTACCCTAAAAGAAGAACGTCTTGTAAGAGAAGAGTCCAGCCCCAACTGGGTACCTACTTCAGGTGAAGGAGAAACCCTAAAAAGAGATCTCACACGTGGAAGATGGTAACTGCTGAATTCCTTCTGCCATCCTAAAACTCACAAGCACCTCTCTCCTCAGAGTTCATGAGACAGAGATGATGGAACTACTGCTGAAAATTAACCAGACAGACCACAAAGAGAATATAGGGTATGAGGCAGTCCTTTAGCCACATTTTAATTCTGGAAAAAAAGAAGGAGGGGAAGGGGCAAAAAACCCCCATGCACCACCCCGCACATGAAAGACGCATGAAGTTCTTGACTGGAGCAGGGTAGACCTCACATGAAATGTATGCACAGCTCCCAAAACAAATTACTATCTCCACTCATTTTCAGAAAACCAAACTGATGCCGAACAGTGGACCAGACTTATGACGGCTAATAAGAATAAGTTCTCAGAGACAGAAATTACTGAGGTGGAAGCAAAATCCAAAAAGCTTATTGCTGTCAAGTCTAGGTGGCAGAACAATCTTAATCACAGAACACTGAAAGAACTGGTACATGAAATTACAAGTCTGATAGCATGGATATTAAATAAATCCATCAAATGAGGGAGTACCACATGACTGAAGAAAACCAAATATGGTGCCTATTCTTGAGAGGCAAGACAGAGGGGGAAAAAGTCATTTTTGTAGTACAGATAGATCAGTCATCTACAAATAGAATACAAATCTTGAGGAAAGAATGGAAAACAAAGGAAATCAAATGAATTATAGAGAAGACAGATCATGTCACTCTAGCCCAAAATCTTTCTTTTCTATTTTATTCCCATACAAAATGTTGTGAATGTAATATATCTGGATCTTAATAAATCATTTGCCAAAGCACTACATAGGCTAAACTGGAAAAAGCGGAAAAAGTCAGCAAAAGTATAAGATGTATAAATCAGATAAACTACTTAAGGAGAAATGAATAAGTGGAAAGTACCAGGCAGAAAGCTCCTTACTAAGGAAGTTCCTTCAGACTGATCTGCAAGGACATGGAGTTGAGCATCAGAAAGGAAGAAAAGCATGACAATGAACAAAAAGACAAGGTTTAACAGCAAAAGATGCAGTGCCTGTAAGAATTGCCACAGCACAGGATGACTCCAAACTATCAGCACCACACCGTCATGAGACCAGAAGAGCGCACCCATGAGAACAGGCAAATGCAAATGCAACTGTTAATGCTTTCAGAATTGTTACGGAGAAGGGCCCTGAGGTTGGCCAGAGATTTGAGGTGGATCACATCATATTGAGCCTTCTAAAGAAGATCACAAGTTTTCTCCATTTGGAGTAGGGAAGACAATGGAAGTAAGAGGGGACTACGCTCTGGGCTCTCCTTGCCCCCTGAACCTCTCCAAGGGCAGGTCTCTGCTTCCTGACTGGATTATTCAGGAGCTTTCTGAATTGCAATGAACCCTCTTGGAGGCCACTACTCTCCGTGCTCCCCACTGCTGTCTCTTTCTGGTTCAGCTACTGACTCCCCTCCCTACTCACAGAGAAGCTCCTCTGCCTGCGCATGCCCATAGCTCCCCACAAAGCAGCACCCTTCCCTGTCTCTTCAGCAGGCTGGGATCCTCTTAAAGCCCTTTGACAAATGCAAGCAGATGAAAACCAAACAAACACAGGCAGCAACAGGATGGCATCAGCAACACCATCCAGGCACTCGGCGTGCTTTAATTATAGACAGCATGAATGATCCTGGTCAGTCTACCACGGAAAACTGCACTTAGGAATATGGGTTCTTCAGCCTCCTCAAAATCCTGGGCGCAGCTGGCAGCACAGCACAAACAGCAAATTCCAGCCAAGAAAATTCTTGAGCATGAACCTGGTTGCCTGGCACTGACCTTCACACCATGCTGACTGTGCTGCTAACAAACAGTCTGCCAGTTAGGGAGGCTCAAAGGTATTTCAGGTGCGTCTACAGAGGCACGCTCACAGCAGCTCTACTGTAAAGCACGCTCAGGAGGTAAAAGCCTTGCTTTTTCATGTAAAAAACACCGTGATTTGTCTAAGCCAAGATGAGAAAGAACGGTTCTTCAAAGCAGAAGGCAAAAAGAAATTTGTTAATATGGGCATGAATAAATTTCAACTCAAAATTACAGGGGTTTAATTGCTAAAGAGCTTGGTTCTAGAGCAGCTTTTCAGTAAAAGGAACCAGGGGAAGTTGCTTGACTGATGCTGGGACAGAATTAAGCTGTTTCTGAGGAGAAGCTTTACCCGTAGAGGAACATATAGTGCACCTGATGGTGTTAGTGGAGACTGAACCCAGTGACAGGGTGGCCCTGCCCATCAACTCCAACACCAAACCAAGCCACATCTGATTATGCCATCCCGTTCTCACCTCTTCTTTTCCCTCCACTCGTGTGTGTCACTTACCTGCTGTGCCTTTCTCAGTTCAGATGGGAAACCCCCGAGGACCATGACTGTGACTTGTCAGGGGTACATATGGTTCCTGACAGAAGCCCCAGCAAAGCCTTGAGGCATTACCAAACATACTTAGAAATGACGCAGCAACAGATGAAGCAGTGGAGCTTGACGGGTCGGCAGGATCCATGAGCAGAGTCAGTGAAACTGGCGTCTAATGCAGCAGTTCAGTGGAAATTTAGACTGCTTGAGATTTTAGATCACACCATTTGTATTTGCTGCCCCCTGTATGGAACTGGTGAAACCCACACTACAAACTCAATCACATAAAATGTTAATCAAAACCCTCTGCAGAGATACCAAAAAAAAAAACGACCTGAAGACAATTCTTGTTTTGGATAACTTTCACCTTATTTAAATCGTGTCTCAGGTACATGTCTAGTAATAACAACATGTTTTCCCAAAACAACACAAGAGCAGAGTAAAAATATACATGTAATCAGAGCTCAAATAAGGTACACGTGAACATTTTGCCAGACAAAAAACTATAAACACTCTCTCCATCTCAGTGCCAACAGACACTTATCTCTGCATGAGAGAACTCAAAGTGAAAATGCAGTGGCAGCGCTCATGTTACACAGACAGGCAGAAATCAGTGTGCAAAACCTGGTACTCAACCCTTGCTCCAAATGCAGAATTTAGGCTCTCACAGAGATCCCTTTGTCAGGCTTGCGTAACTCCTTATGGAAGCCAGAGGGGATGGAGACTGAGGACCTAAAAAGAGGTTCAGAGACACACCTCTGAGCAGCCACGGCATCTTCCACTCACGCTGCTATCTTCCCAGGCAACCCGCTTACCTCTCCCACCCTGAGTCACCAGGCCCCATGCCCAAATCCCTACCGTCTCATTCCTTCCCTCTTCCTACCTCCTGACACAGCCTAGCTTGTATTTCTTCTGCATTTAGACAACCTGATGGTCACTTGGTGCTTTGGAAACAGAAGCTCCCTTTTCTGTTTCAAGATGCAATTCAGCCTCAGCCTGCAGCAACAGGGAACTGCTTGGGAAGGTCTGTTTGAGCTCCCAGTAACCCTGGCACGCAACATTCTTGCTTGCTCACTGAGGACGGGACAGCCACTGTTTAATTGCGGAGAGATGACAGACAAGCTTTCCAAATTTTATTACTGGCACATATTTTTCTGAGACTTCTAAACTTGGCAAGAATTAAACAGAAGCAGCAAAAGAAGCATTTTCCTCTAAAAATGTAGACTTCTGCCAAACCTAGTCTGCAAAGCCCATGACACTGTGCTTGAAGGGGCTTTTGCAAGTGACAAAACAATACATTTGTTTCCCCACAAATTCATTCTCAAAAAGAACCCTAAACATTTTGATAAGACAACAAACGAAAATGGCAGCTGGGATGAAAACTTTCAATCCCAATGCTTAAGAGTTTCCTACAGCTTACCAGGAGGGAGCTTGCAGGCCTGATAGAAAAAGAGTATTCCCACCATACGGTTCAATAAGCCAAATTTTTTTGATGCCTTGAGTCCCATATTAAACTCACTCCAAAAAGTAGACTACATGTAGAGCAAAATGTGTTTACTCTAGCAGAAATATCAGAGACTCTTTAGAATTAAGAAAACTTCACAGATAGGGCTTTCTTTTTAATTTCAGAAAAGACTAGATAAACTCAAGAAGGGTTATCTGGTACAGATGGAATTGGGATGAAGGTTTAGGCCAGAAAAAAAACATGATCAGCACCAAGAACTACTTTCAGCTTTACAGAAAGCACAAATGGGAGGCTTACAGAACAGAAATACTAGCTCGATCAGCTCTAGTGGGAGCTGCAGTCAGCAGAAATGCTAACTCCATTGTACGGGGCGGGGGGGAGGCACACTGACCAAGATGTAAACATAAGGCTTAACACATACAATTGTGTTGAGAAAACTGACTAACAGTGTATGCCAGCCTGGTACCCAGCAGAGTGGTTCTTTCAGCATACTCCAAATCACGGTGGCATGCTGAACACATCACGCTAACTGAACCCTTGGCACTGCAAAGCACATACATTTCAGAAGGACCAAGACAGGCAATTCCAGATTATACTAAAGTTCCATTTATGAAGAGACAAATTTCTCCCATTTGACCAGGAGTTAGGCAGGGTAACAGTAAAAGTGATGATAACCAGCCTATGCAAGTGCTTCCATTTTTGATGGCAAGGCTAGAGGTGAAGGAGCACTAGAGGAAACAGCTTAAGAAGCCCTAATGATGACAACAACACCTACACCTTGCAGAAGAGGGAACCCAGACAAGTCTTTACTGCTGATGATTCTTGCACAGTATGAAGAATTTACCCACAACCTACCAAGTTATGCAAAACTGACTTTCCTCCTGGACTAATGATGGCTGAAAACATACCATGCAGTCTGATAGTTTGTGCTCCTCTAATAAATTCTGCGCTTGACAGTTTCAACCATTTACAGCACAAGGCTCAAAGCAGACAATGGGGAAGAGCCGGAGTACTGCTCACTTGGCCTCAGGGATGTGCGGGGAGACTGCAAGTAATGGTGGGGAACTGGAGAAAAATGAGAGGTCCTGAAGGATAAGGGCAAGTGGGGAGTGGGGGATGCTGGATATCAATTTGGGCAGATAGCTCGAGAGAGAACAGTACTACAGGAAACCAGACTTTGTTGACTCAGATATTGACAATTTCTTGCTTCTTTGTTTGTTGTGGTTATATCCCATCCAATCCAAATTCACCGCAGGATAAAACAAGAGGGAAAGAAGAGGTATAACACAATACTCGTTCTGTACCTCACTCTGCAGGCTTCTGCTTCCAGCTCCTGCTTCTCACACATACAGCCTTTCCCACCTTCACTCCTCTCCATGATGCAGTTTTATACGGGTGTGAGAAAAACAAGGCTGCTGGAGCACACAGGTGGGACTCTCACATCTAATAACTTCTCAGATACTACTGCAAATCCCTCACCATTCTCTCCATAGGTATCTTATAATGGAACAAACAGGAAATGAAGTAGTAAGTGGAGTAAGTTTCCTTTCATTTCATTTCATGCAGCTTGGCAGAAATGCATCAGGCAATTAAAATGAGGCAAATATAGCACTCACAAAAATACTGCTGAAGTCTCCAATGTTCTCTACATCGTTCGAATTAATTCATGTTTCACAGATACAGGCCTACAATGCCTCTTTCACTCTGCACTCCCATTTGCAGATATTACCGTTAAATGATATAATTGAACCAATATTCATCAGTAAAACATCCAATTACCCACCAGTTTTATACCTTTGATGCCTCTCATGTTAGATTCGGCCCAGAGATGATGTGAGTCCTGAGGCAGGAAAGTTTCAGCAGCAGGAATGCAACCATCAATCTCAGCACACAACCATGCATTAGGCTTTCGCTCACTGTAGAAATTGCTAGAGAAATTGCTCCATCATTGTGGGACCTCACCAAAACATAGCGTTTAATTTGAAAACAAAACACATTCCTCTTTCTCGCAGTCGTGAAATCACTGACATGAACCAAATGAAATCCAGTGCAATATCATCTTCCTTACTCTGGAGATTGTCTGAGCAAGTCTGAAAAGTTAAGAACAGAGGATTTCATCTAATCAAGTTGATTCGGAAACCTAAATGAGGGGCGGGAGGGGGAGGGAGGAAGGTCTTAATCAATTTTGTGTCCCTGATGAGCTTCTCGGGAACATCCAGTTAAAATTTTCAATCTAAATTCCAAACTGCTGAAGTGCTCACTGTCCTTCACTAAGCTATAAAAAGTCCAAACTCTTTCCAGCTCCTCTTCCAAAACTCAGTGTAGTTCAGCAGTGTCAATATAAAAACACAGCATCTTGGCAGCAGGATATGCAGAAAAACTATGTGAAATGCAACTCAGTTCATGAGTTCCAGGCATCTGGTTATGTGCTGCACTCCTCTTTCTAAGTATCCGTCTTGCTTTTCAATTAGAAGTTGCTAAATGGTTTCTAGTTTACTGCCAGATTAGACCAGCACATATATTGTATCTTTTATCGCATCTTACAACCCAGTCTCAGTGTTCCAAAGGAGAGATCCACTGCAGGTCTAACTTGCCCAGCTATCTTGTAACATAGGACAATCTCTTCGAACTCCATGTCTCAAAATATGATGCATTTATTCAGTCAGTCCTCACAGACGCAGTTAAAACATGCATGAGAGGTTTAATTTCCGAAGCCACTAATAAATATGATCATCCGTAACTCCAAATCACAAGGGGACACCACACGCGCCGCACTATTTCAGCACCAATTAGCACATTGTTTGGGAATGAGCTCTCAAAACAAGCAGTGCATTATATTATGGAAATAAGAGTTTTCCAATTGTTCTAACAAATACAGAACAGGAAACTTGAAGAACAAATCCTCTACTGGTATAGATCCATCTACTTCAGCTGAGATCCGTTACAAATAATTTCAGCTTTATTACTTAGATAAAGTAGCAATCCACTGGAAATTCAAATTCTCTAGCACTTCGTGTGGATCACCACATGACTATTAAGGTAACAAAATTAATCACAGGTTTTCCATCTCAGCCTTGGTGACCTTCAAGGCTTCCACTGCTGTAGCAGTGAGTCTGTACTTATCTCGGAAAACTCTGTCTAGAAGTTGAAGCAGCTTCCTGAGTATTTGCATTATCACACTCACTCCCAGACTATGAAACTCCTGTGCTTTGTACCAGTATGTTGTGCTTCTCCTCTAATTTCAGGATAACCAACTCTTCACATAATGCAGCTTTATTATCTGCGAGAGCAAAATCCAGCCATTTGTCTTCAGCCAAGCAATCAAGAAACAAACTAAACATAATAATTTTCACTTTTAAAAGCAGATCTTCCTTAAAACAGGATAATATCCTAACTTGTTTGAAATGTATTTCTTAAGAAAATTAGAGGTTTGTTATTCTGCCTTGCCTCAGCCACATTTTAGGTGCTTTATTTGCAATGGTAACCTGCTTGCTTTTGTAATACATTTCGAACCAAGTAGCGATCAACCTTCACATATGGTCTCAGGCATACATTTGACTTTGGTTTTGTTTTCCTCTGCTTCAACACCTCCTCAAATTACTCAGCTTAATTCTCTCATACCAAACACCCATTAGCATTCAGTCTTGTTTTATTTACTACCTCCTCCTGGGTTTCCCCCACTTCAGATCTCCCTTATGGTTCTTCAAACCCGAAGCTGTGTAGTGCCAAGCATGCAGTGCCTGTTTTCCCTGCGCTACAAATTCACGCTACAAGCACAAGTGTGACTCAACTCCAAACAAGCATTAGAACAGTACTTGCATTAATTGTTAGTTATTTCTAACAGCCCTGGAGAGTCTTCACATTAAGAAAAGGTCTCTCGAAACCATTTTAAGCTTGCTCCCGCATCACATGGCAATGAAAGGCCAAAATGGAAGGGAACACATAAGGGGACACACACTGGAAATATACATTAAGAAAAGCTACAGAGAAGGTAAAGGCGATGCCACTCTACTCTGTTTTAAACAGAAAACACACACAATGAAACTACCATAAACTAAAAAGATCTTGCTTTAAGTGGGGGGAGAGACAATCACAGAACAGCAAATTAATTGCCACAAAACGCAATGTTCTGATAGCCCACTATTAAGAGTAAAAACAGAAAGTTATTCACATTGCATGTGAAACATTCCCCATTATATCATTTCAAAGTAGAAGATAAATTTTTTTAAAAAATTAAAAAAATATAAAAAGCAAATCTTTGTCCAACAGACTCAAGGAAAACCATCCTCCTGGGCTGTTTTTTCAGTAATTACTCACAAGACCATGTCTCATGCCTTCCTCAGGCACCAGATCCTAGCTAACATCAGAAACAGAGTACTAATCCAAACCACAGTGCTTAAGCCAGGACCTAACCCTAACAATTCAGAAACACGGAGCAGAGCAGCAGTACCCTTTCCCCAGCTGACAAACCTTGCTTTTATGAACATTTGTGACACCGGCTCTTTATTGCTTTATTTCAGCCTATTAGTCACAAATATACTGCTTTTCTCCAAGTAAACAGAAGAGCACTCTACTAGATTTTCTAGAAATAAAAGCAGAAGCTCACCACCAGTGCAGTGATAGATGAAGAATAAATAAAAGCCATCGTAAAGTAGCTAGGATGAAGAAAAATGTTTTAAAATTAAATATTCACAATAGCTTATCAAGAAATATGTGCATACATTGCTTTAACCAAGATTATTAAAATATATGAACCCTGAATCATTGCTTTTGCTTAATGTCATATGAAATGTGAGTGTTATCTTGTTTCTATTTTAAATGCCAATGGCCATCACCATTAATAAACAAATGAAAGACAAAAACAGTCCATAGACTGTTGGAAAGAATCAGAAAAAGGGAGAAAAAGGTCTCTCAGTCATGTCAAAATGATTCCTCCATGACAGCCAGCATGAAATGAGCCAGTACATGACTGCAAATTGACAAAGTGGAGGATGTATACATACTGCCCAAATTTGCGCTCTTGAATTATCTACGTGGACTTCCAGCCCCAGACCCCCAAAGGCAAGAAACATTCCCCCAGGGGCTTCTGCTCCTATTTGCCCCCACAGAAGCAATGGCTCTTCACTGGCTGGAGAGGGGGCCCAGCAAGGCCAGCCAAGTTCAGCATCCGTCCCCTTCTCTAAATGTCAAGGAAACTTTTTCTTAAGCCAGCCACACTAGGAAGGTGGCCAAATAAAGTTTCAAATGCTACACTCAGTTGTCAGCATCCAAGGTCCTCCTCCAGCCAGAGCATGTTAGAAAGTGTGCATCACCGCACCTCTGACCAGTGAGATCTTCTGCACACAGATGGACGACATACACCCACAAACATTTATCCTGGATTCTTCCATAGCATCCAGAAGCACCAATCACCACACTTCTTGTGTCACACCTATGATGCTACCATGAACACAACATTTCCAGACAACTTCTCCTACTCAGACTGTTGTTATAGAATAGCAACCCAAAGGCTTATCTATGAAGATCCTCTTAAACACGTTACCCAGGTACACTACTCCCCCCTCCACATCTTGGCTCTTCACTAAACACAAAGTTTAATTCAAACTCTCTGTCATGATTTAAAAAAAAAAAAAAAAAAAAAAAAAAAAAAAAAAAAAAAAAAAA
>Ga0065711_1007546_pt1 | contig 14668 bp, 5 predicted proteins | sample Hoacrofraction12_FD_59098 | JGI IMG/M metagenome (GOLD analysis project Ga0065711, IMG submission 59098) | Hoatzin crop microbial communities from Cojedes, Venezuela - Epithelial fraction 12 v2 (version 2) | ecosystem: Host-associated > Birds > Digestive system > Esophagus > Crop | place... | reverse complement strand
CCGGACGGTTCGTTGTTGTGTTTTCTCCTTATTTGTATCGTTGTTGTTCCTGTTTTCCCTCTGTTTTGCTGTTCTGTTAAACTGCCCTTATCCCGACCCACCAGTTTCTGCCTCTTTCTTTTCATTCTCCTCCGCACGCCAGTGGGGGGAGGCGCGGCCGCGTGGCGCTTTTGTTGCCGGCGGCAGCCGAAACCAAAACACCTAGGAATCTGTTAGTAGGGAAGGATGGGCATAGGACAAGAGAAAAGAGTAGACACAAATTTCTTTCTTGCTTGGGATGACTTTCACCACTAAAGTCAAAATAGCTTTGAGAAACTGTCCAGACAAGGGAGAAGTTAGAGGGTATTGTTTTCTGGGGGAAACACAGCCATTCACTTCTGTTCTGGAAGAACAGAGAAGAGCTGCCTCTGTAGCTAAGGACACACATTGCTTAAAACCGATTTTCCCATCGTTCTGTACCCAAGTTCAATAATTACCACTGTCTGATAAATAACCTTTAATGAATATGGAGTTACTTAGCAGAACCTCATAGTAACACTTTATAGTACATATGTGGAAGATGACATATCCGTAGTAAGGTGACATAAGCGTAGTAACATAGAAATGTTACTATTTCTAAAGCCTATGGCAGCCAACACTTTAAGGTTATAATCTCAGAAAGACTCACAGGTTCATGACATCACATAGTTTTGCTATGGATTACTTTGCCCCCCAAAATCAATGTCAGAACTAGCTGCGGTCTGAGACTTCGACTTCTACATGAAATTTTCCTGCTGCCTGAAGCTGAAGTAAATGAGACTAGTCTGGGATTTAACATGTTTCATGTTATAATAGGAAGCGCTGTTTTCACAGATGACAGATAACATCCGTACTCTGATTTATTGCATGAAAGAAAATACTCAGCATCCTGTCATGCTTTCTAGCATGGTGCAGGCCTGCCTCCGAAGCAAGCACAGGGAGCCTGGTGATGCTAAGGCAGTGCTTGTTCTGATCTGCTGAGAGCTAGCACTTGCCTTCTCCCAAAGCATTTTTCAAAATAATAATGATATGGGCTTGAAAGAACTATTGCGAACTGTTGCAAACTGAACTGAACAAACTCAAGCAGGCTTTCTGGAAGACTGAAGGAGACAGATGTACTTTAAACATGACACTTTCACATTTGTCTAGCAACAGCAGCTAATATTTCTCATGGAACTGTAAATGACGAATGGCGTGGGGATTCATTCATAAGATGTTGAACATAGAACAAAACCAGATTTACTCAGCTTTGCTATAACTCTTGGTGCAATTTACTCGACTAATTGCACCACAAATCACTTTGTCAGTAATCTGAAATAGGATCTTGGCCAGGCATAGAAGCACAGGATGTTTAAAAGTGTCTTTTTAAAACTGTTTTACATGCTAAGCTCAAGGTTCACATCTGTAAGCCCATTATAATTATTTTAACTAACTATGAAATTCAGTGCTACCTCTAAAAAATACAACAAAATCAAACTTTGTGACAGGCAGTGTAAAATGAAATTTATTACAGTCTACAGTCTGAGTGAATATCTCCAAAAAAATGGCGGCAACAATATTTGTGAACATTTGTTTACTAAATATTGAAGTGATTTTATGTAGAGTACAGGTAAGCTTTTTGTTTTCACAATTTCCTTTTAAGATAATCTTCTCACCAGCTTTCATCTAGCTGATCAAAGATGATCCTAACAACGCAAGACGTACTTTGTAGAAAGAAGTGGAGAAAAAGGTTCAGGCTTTTTGGTTTTGCTTTGGTGTGTTTTATTTTGTATAAATGTAATGTCTGCAGATGAAAATGGTAATTTGTTAAACACAGGTACAGCAGCGTTTCCGTTCCAGTGGAATACTGAACTAGCATGGACATAAGGAAGTAGCTGTTCTCTGCAGCTGGAAGTCACGGGCCTAAACTAGTGCTGGGATGATGTTCAAGCAGTCCGGTGTGATTGCCTGAAGGCCAAAGGAGTCATGATGTCAGGCAGGGTGGGGGTGCATGGGTGGGGAAGTGCATCTGAGAAGGAATAGACAGAAAGTTTCATGTTATGAGAGCTATTTGCAAATTCATCACAAGCTGTTCTGTGAAAAACAGTTAATAAAGTCAAACAGCTGTGGAGAGGCAGTTCCTGCCTTTAAAGTGACACAGTGTGACAGGCTAAGCATAGCGTAGTATTGTGTGTGTTAAGTACATTAAAAAAATCAGCGTAAGCAAAAAAACCTCCATGCCAATCCTGTGGACAGAGTTAACATGCATGAAGTTGCATGAAGAAGGTACAAATGATGAAAACAAAATGCTTAAAATGCTTGAAAACAAAAGATGTGAATGTCTCCAGTGGCGAATCACCATTCGGTGAGAGGCTCTATGCCACAGAAGCAACACAAACGATTGACTGAGAACGTCAGGGTTGTGTCTGATCTTAATAGAACTGTTTCTCCTTGTATCTATTATCAATAAAAGCTGTCACGTACTTCATAACTAAACACAAAACTCATTTCTTTTAGAGAAAACATATCGAACTATTTTTCCTGTAGGCTGGAGAGGTAAGGCATGAAGATTATTAGATGCACTCTTTAGAAGCAATTGAGAGCAGGTCAGATGTTACAGTAGTTGAGAAATAATTTCTGCTGATAAATCAATATATAGCAAAAAATCTCAGACTATAAAACAGTATTTCAGTATTTTTTTTGTACGTGAAGAAGACTTAAAAATCAGTCTGTGAATGCTAAACATCTTTCTGCTTTTACTTTATTAAGTCATACTACTCTGAATAAGTGCTACAACATAACGTGTTCTTAGTATTATCTGAAAGCATAAGACAGGGATTATAAAAAGAAGAGTTGGTTGGTTTTGACTTTTCAGTAACTTCCAGCTCCTTCGGTACATGAGGAAAACATCTTGTTAATATATATCTAGCTTATTTTTTTGGTGTTCTTGCTCTAAATACTGCGCTTCTGGAACCGGTTTGTCTAAACTGCTTATCCTGATGTATTAAAACCTTTCTGAAGATGATGATTTTTAACCTTTAATATGACGCATCTGAGCCTTCATATTATTACATGACCTGATGCAGGTATATGTGCCTATGAACACTGCTATCTCCAAAGTCCAACCTTAACATCTTACTTTCCTTCCAAAACCCACCAACAAGCCACCCTGAAAGAGCACCATCAAGAGCTTTAAGAAAAACATTCTCTTGAATTTTGGCCTTAAAAATCTCCATGCTTCTACAAAGCAAGGGGAAAATCTTTCTCTATTTATCAGGTTTTGTAAAACATCAGGCCAAAATTCTCCAAGGTAAATATTCAAGTTCACTTTATTACATGACTTTTTGATATTTAGTAGCTGGGTTTGCAGGAAAGCCAGTATCATAGAGATCACAGCTGCAGAAACACTTGCACAAAATTCTCACCTGAACACACTGGAAATTTTCCTGTGCACCAGAATGTTGGAAAGCTTTTAGAAATGATCAGCAAGTACACAGCAAATTTCCACATCTCTGTTGCTACTCCTGTGATCTTTACCAGCTCATACAGATGACACAAACTGCTGATGCTAACTTAAGTCTTCAAGAGAAAAACAAAATAATGGCTTTGCTAGATGATCTTGTGCTGAAGTCTTGAACAACTGACAGCAAGCATACTTAAGTGTTTCTATCAGTTTTAAATGATCTTACAGAAACCACCTTTCTCACAATAAAACCTAAAATAGAAGAAAAAAATTAAATTTGTTGCTGCCACAGGCAGCGTTCTTTATTTATTTTGTGCATAATTTAGGCACTAAGTCTTTTGTTCCAGAAAATGAGACAAAAAATCCCTGGAAAATAGATTAGTCTCCTTGAAAAGCAAAAAATGAATCCAACTATCAGCTTCAGCTGTAAGTTATTGCTTCCTGTTTCAAACTTAATGCAAGCCATTAAAAATTATCAAGAGTTTAAAAGTCAGGATACATCAGCTGAAAATTGGGGGACTATTTTTCTAATGATTCTGTATCAGGAAAAAGTGTATATCCATAAGCCACAGCAGCCTTCAGAGATCTCATTCTGTCGTATCTTTTTAACTCCTGGGTAAAAGTTCTTCTCAATGAAGTTCACAAAAATAATTTTCATAGCTATTATTTATGTAGCATGATTTTCCAAAGCAATTCACAAAGCAGACTTATCCATTATAGTGAAAAATGGGCAGAGTTACATCTCTTTAGCTCCATATAATTACAGTAGATTGTACAAATTTCATAATGCATTTTTTTACATTATTTAGTTTTATCACCTGAAAGACAGTAAGAGAGTTCAGTTTCTCTGAGTCTAAAAAGCACCTGCTCCAAAAAGTTCTAATGATAAAAACATTACACATTAAAAAAAGATAATTCAAAATTAGTTTTGCATCTATCTGTAACATTGCCTAACTGTAAAAATTATGAAAAAAACGGCATTGCTTCATATTTCTTAAACCTAGGCAGTCTGTTCCAAGTAATTATGTACAGAAGATTATTTCTTGATCGGCTGCCAATAGCTTTTAAACTTTTTCATTACATAATTTATCTAACTTAAAGCAAATGAGTAGTCTCATTGAGAAAACTGACTGTAATGGAACTATTTATATACTTAAGTGTGTTGTTAAACCAACTGTCACATTTTCTAAATTCATTGCCATTTTATTTCAGAGGCTATTTCATATTATGCTTTCTTCCTACTCCAAAGGCAAATTTGATCATTTATGAATTTTCCTCCACACATGACAAATATTACATTGTCTTTCTCCGTAAGTGAAATCAACTTGTACACGTATCACTTATCTGCCTGAAGATTCATGAAGTGCTGTTTAGGTTTTATAGTGAGTACCACAAAAATCTAGACATGCATCATCAAGAACATTTCATTTCACCGTGGTATTTGGGCTATCTCTTATGCTAAGCAGGTACAGCATTGCAGAAAATTTAATGATTATTTTCTAATACCACGGCAAAAACAAGGCAGTCATTTAACGTATGTTCATGTCATATCACTAACCACCAAGCTTCTCAGGGCCTGAACATGTAGCCATTTATTACAAGCAACACTGAAATTAGTTAGTAGAAAACCAAGACAAAAGAGCAAAAGGTAATTTTCAAGATGATGCTTTGACAGTGCAGGTGGACTAGCATGCATATTTCTAAACCGTGATTAAAAGTGCCATTGAATTTTATCACTATTCATGGTTAATACCTCTCTTTTTTTTAAGATCACAATAATATACTAAGACAAAGAGCACTTTTAGCCCTATACCAAAGTAACTGCTGAGTACTAGCTATAGGTAAGATTAGCACTTACTACCACCACTTGCTTTAGCAGCTACGTGTGAGTTGGACTACCTTTGTTATTTAGAAGTTATAAGACTGAAAGTTCACAGCTGGATGTTGTAGGGAAGTAGGCAAACAACTACATTCTCAGTCAGTATGAGGTGTTAGTTTAATAATTATTACAATAAAACACATATGGTTTCTATTCTTCCCTTGATGTGCACATAATACTAATTAACTTTAATAGGAGTTACAAAAGTGCGTCAAAGGAATAGAGGCTGTAAAACCTAGAATTAATTTTTAACACATGAAAATAGTATCACACCTGTTTGTACGAAACCCTCACACAAAATGCGCTATAAATTGAATAGCACCTGTATTAATACTATTAACTGTTAAAACTGAGACGTTCATATTGATCTTATTTCACTATGCCCTTAGTATTTTAAGTGACTTCTTTTGTTCCCTTTGTGCATATATTTATTTTCTTATAGTAAGGTTGTGTTTTACCTTTCCATATTTTTCTCTACAGTAGTGTAATGAGTTGTCTTTATTTCTGTAAGACTATAGAGATGAATGCTTAGAAGATACTTACTGAGTTTTATGCTTTGGTCTTCTTGGTATTTTTACTTACAGGTAAGTAAGAGTTGTAACTACTTGTCAATCTTGCAAAAGCAAAGATTAAAATTTAAAGTACTCTCTTTGTTCTAGCTGCAAAGTTAACTCCTTGTTCCCCTCCTGTTGGTATACAAAAATTTTCACTTGAACTTGCTGGTGCTCCAAACTTTGGTTATTTGCCTAGAGCCTTGGTGGCTCTAGAGCTTTTTAGTTGCAGAGGGTGTCTGCTGAGGGCTACTGCACCAGCGCAATACACCTCCTATTCCACAGTACAGGGCCGGTGTATACATTCTGCTAGTGTGCTGTGGTGAAGGGTTTGCTGTTACTGTCTGCTCTGTCTGTGGTTAGCACCAGAGAAAATTAAGGCTTAGGAAGATTTTACTGACGTTTTTGAAGTTCTGGTGAAGATAGATCGCTTTATCCCCAAGATGACAGCTCTCCTAGTTTTGGTATTGCTTTCATGTGTCACAGAAACTGTCTGCTTGCAGGACTGAATACTAGGTGGCCACTGAAAGGGATTTGGTGGCACCACTGCTACTCCTGGGTGTGACAATTTACTTTTCCACTTCTTAGCCTACCGTTTATGATGAAGCTCCCACCTCTGAAGCTGTTTAAGAGATGTTTGGGTGTGTACTGCCTTTTTAAGAAGTAGGTACAGAAAATAATTACGATGACTCGCACGTTTTCTGTCTTTTCTGAGATGTTTTTTATGTGCAAGGGGACAGATAAGTTCACTCACAGTTTGGTGACAAAAAGATAATGGTGTGTGCCAGCCTACTATAAGATAGAGAGTAAAAGAGTGTGGGTAAAACTCCCAGAAGAATAATAAGCATGCAATTCTGAAAGAAGAAATGATGAAGATGCAACATCTGCAATATGACTATGTATGTGAGTTACTTGCACTCAAACTCAAACCAGCCTAATGATCACATCTGCATGCAAACTCCAAAATTTAAATGTGATGAAGACATATGTGGTACTTAAAACTCAAAAACAAGCCTCAGTTTGTTTCTGAGCAGTGAATGTAATAACAGCTTAATCACTCTACAGATATTAAGTCATTTCATGTCTTCCAAATTGAGTAATACCAATTTTATTGTGGTTTTTTTCCATTTTTTTCCAAAAATTCTAGCTAGTAATAGAAAATTAAGAGCAAGAGATGGTTTCTATTTTTTTTGTACACCAATGTAACTACTAAATGCCAAGCAGTCACACTTCATTTCAGTGATTCTTAGTGAACAACTTAAAAAATGATGATTAGATAGAGTCACAGAAATGAAAAATTTCCTTAAATTGTTTCCCACCATTTCTAGAATTATTTCTTAATTTACTTCATGTTGACTCTAAATTAGCATCACGTCCTGAGGGAAATGCAAAATATGACAGGAAATATAGAAAGTAAGTGTTTGGATACATCCAGGCACAGATTACTGCTTGTGAATCTGAAGCTCACAAATGGCAAGAATAAAGAAATAAATACATAATCCTGTAGAGTCCTACAGAGGACTAGTCTTAGTAATCACTTTTAATCAGAATGTTAGCCATTTATTTTGACTAATGGCTAATTCATTTTACTTTTTTTCATCATTTCCACAGAGCAAAAAGTCCTTCTAAAAACAGTATTAGCGATTTTCAAAAAGCACAGAAAATAAAAAGCTTATCCTATAAACACCTAACAACATTTTAGGCTGACTTCAGAGAGTCCATGTGTCACTTTTACATTTTAGCGAAGAGAACTGGAAAGACTGATGACGATTACACAATCTGTAGCAAGCCTACATACTAGAAAGAACAGGCTTCCTTACGAGGCACACAGCCAGTACAAACTGAAGAACAGATTAGCTTCATGTGGGCTGCAGTCGTATTTCCAGTAAAGAGCAAGCAACTGGATGACACTGGTTTTGGAAAACAATATTCAGATTAGGTAAAATAATTTCAGCTTCTCAACACCATGGAAGGTTTGAGACAAGGGTGTCTGCTTCTGTATTTCCTACTCATATCAAGTAGCATTTTCAAGGAGTTCTGTACACATCTACAGGACTGTTTTCAAGTCCAACTTCTATGAGCAAATACTATTTTAATAAGCAAATGACCAAAAATGAATCAAACCCTGATATAAGCTCAAAAACAGTGGGTACAATCCTGTAAAACAAAATCAGAATGCTTAGCAAAAGACAGTTTGTGCACCACAAAAGGCTCTCAGAATCTAGCAAACAGCTCTGTGGTTCATTTTCACAGCCAGCTGGTCTACAACAAAAAATGATTCTATGTTGTCTGTGCAATTATTACTCATACACACGAAATAAATGTGCTCTATCCAGGATTTTCACTCAAATCACCACTCAGCACCTCTCAACAATATTTTCTTTCAAAACATCAATGGAACCAGGGCTGAAGCATCTCAATTTGTCCCTAGATATAGAAACTGACCTACAGAGGCACTGCAATTGAAAAGTAAGAACACTTGAATTTCTCAGTGCTCCCTGTGAGATACAAGAGTTCGAGTAGTTCATCTACTTTAAAACCCTCTACTGTTCTCGCCTATTAACTCCATTTGACATCACGCTAAAAATCTGGAAATAAGTTACCTGTTCTCAGAGATTTTAGAAAACATGTTCCAGTAACTCACATTGCCAAATTTACTATAAACTTTGTGGCATAGAGATTTGAGAGGTAGCCCTACCTCCAGATAGTCACAGATAACAGAATTTCACTTTGTTGATCCCAATAGCTTGTGGTTCAACAGGAGCATATCTGCCTTGTGGTCTGTCTACAATAACCACTGTTTCATTTCCTGCTAAGCAGAGGAAAGACAATTCTAGTAGGGAATGGAGGTTGAGTGTCTGAGACTGACTCTGCAAATTCCTTAAACAGCTCCAATTTTTTGGTTAGGTATAATACAAGTCTATATTCTCCAGTGCGATCTCAATCTTGCTTTGGAAAGTACTTAAGTAAAAAAAATTTAAACTGGGTTCTAAGGTTTTTAAAAGTCAGATCTTCAGTTTTTACACTGAAGATCCTGTTGTGACAGCAATTTGTGGCAGTATTATTTTTCTCTCTACAAAAATTAGTATAATAAAACATCTTCCAGCCAAACACCTCTGCAGAACACAATATGGTGCTTCTCTTCCCTCTGAAAACAACGAGATTCCAAATAATCCAAAGTTTTTAAGTGCTTAAAAAAGAATATAATGTTATTGATAATCATAATTTTGAGCATAAGAAAGCAGGAAATCAGCATATTCAAAAGAATAAAACACCAGGCCGGCATTACATTTTTTCTTCCCTGTATAGAGTATGCCATGTGAAATATGCCACCAGTTTTACAATATCACAATATTTCAAAGCTGCAGAAATTCACTGCATGTTCTATGCAGTGTCTAGATCAGCACATTTAACCTCTTTGATCATATCTTTACTGGGAACGTCTTTTCGTCTCTAATTATTGGTACTATTCTTTCCCTGCAGATTCCTTAGCAGGCTTTGTGAATTTAATCAGAATCACTGAATTCCCCTGTATGATTAAATTTAAGCACATTCTGATTTCATCCTTACTGCAGTTCAAGCTGATATCACCACTCACAATAGCTGATCCTGATTTTTAAGCTTGAAAATGCTATGAATTCTAATTGCATACCCTGTTTTACAATCAGGTCTTTCAAGATATCGTGAGACATACAAATTCACATCCTCAGGTTCACCGGCTACACTGATAGGTAAAATACATAAAGAAGGGATACTACAAATGAAAGACTCCTATATAATTAGAATGTCTTGTCAGTGACAATGAAAATAAAATATTTTATTATTCACAATCAAAATACTTAAAGACACTTCACCTCTCCACAAGCTGACCATATACTTTGATACGTATTTGAATAAAAGGTTTTATAAATTGATTTTCATATGTGAGATTTTACGTGACTTGTCTGCATTTTTCCTTGAAAAGGTGAAAGAGATTTTCTGTCTGTAGCTTCTGAAAACAAGATAATAAAATGGCAGCTGTTCTGAAAATATGCGGAAGGAATACAGCAGGGTTCCTCCATAACCATGGGTGACCTGAAATCTGTCAGGACTGATTTATTTTTCCACTTCCCCTACGAGAAGCTACATTACAGAAAACACACAAAAATCTTCACACTGATTAAAATCTTCCTAATATTCAGTTACAATGATCATGAAAAAGTCAGATAAAAGTTTATGGCAGACTTTCTTAACAAAAGGCCTAATGGGTTTTTCAGCCAAACAGAAAATCATTGGGTCATAAAGTATATTTGTTTTCTCTATTGCCAAATCGAAACATCAGGGAATACAAAATCAAACCTCATTTTTACTGCAACATGCTGACAAGGTAAACAGAGCTCAGGAAAACTGAATGAAGTAATTCGCTGTGCAAGCTTCGGAGACTAATGTTAGAGCTCTCTTAGCAAATAATTAAAATAAATAGTAGTTCAGGAGGCAGAGGATGAGCACAGAAGGAGGACAGGTATGAGATGAGAAAGTCTTTCCATCAGTCATAACCAGCATCAGAAAGTAGCTTAAGAGAGGAAGCTCTGGCTTCGTACCAAGTCTAATTCAATCTGGAGAATAATGTATGTTTAAAAGAAAATGATAAAAGCAGTAACAATAAAACCAGTATTTATTCAGTGGTACTATATATCAGAAAGATTGAAATATGGGCAATAAATCATAAATACTTCACAAACTCAAAAAAATCCTGGCTAAATTAATAAACTTGTTTATCGTCTAGCCTTTGAGTTGATAAACGTAATTGATCTAGAGAAATGGGCCCTAAATTTTCAATGCTTCAGAATATTCTGTGATTTTGACTCAAAACATGCAGGTTCCTAATATCTCAGTAACTGATACCTACTTCCCCCCGCCAAATTTTCTTTTAAATTACACTTCAAAAGTGTATTATGAAATTATTTATATTAGTCTGGGGATTTACTTTCATTTAGATATTATTTTCAAATTCTGAGTACCTGTAATTGCACATTACAGCATGAGGCACTCAGCGGTAGGGGCAAGTTTATTTTTATTCTGATGTCATATAATGCTTTCTGGGCTGTGAAACTGGATGTTTATATTCAGTGAGTATTTTATATCAGTACATTAATAGCTGCAATTTCTCCACTAGCTTATACCTATTCTATTGAAAAGGTTTTGTGGCAAGAACAGTGTCACCTTATGGGCTTGTAGAGTATCCAGCACAATGGTCCTTCAATTTTGATTGGAAACATAGAAACTAGTGTAATTCAAATACAATATTTCTTGATTGAAATATTAGATAAATACATGACAGCTGATGAGACCATATTATTCTCTACAGAGGTTTGGAATTTACTTTTATTTTCTTTTTATAAAACCTGAGTGCTGTTTGTGACAAGGGAACATTTCCATTCATTCCACAGCGGAGCAAATGAAAAATAATGACTTAATATATGATAAGAGTACGGCTACTGAGAATAGCTCTATTTTGATAAATAAATTACTTCGCGCTATCACATGCGCCAAAGTAAATGGACAGCTGCAACAGTTTTCAGTAAGCTATTAGTGTGCAACAATAAAATGATGTATTTTTGCATAGACAAAAGCTTGGTACAACGGCCAAAACAGCTGATTCGTTAGATTCAAGACTTCATGCCGACTGCTAGGAAAACTGTTTAACTTTACCTTTCAAACAGAGAGATGAGAATCTGACACAATTTAAAAGGCTGTTTCTGGGCTGTCAGTCAGAGCAGGCCAAGAGACGAACACTGTATTTGCAAGTTATCGGGAACTTGCCAAATGTAGACACAGAATTTAGACTGCTACACTACTCTATGAAATTTGGATTACAGAAGTAAAAGAAAAAAGAAAGAAAAACAATTTGGAAAATAAGGACTTCATTGATCAAACATCAGGTCATAACACAAAAATGGTATTTGTGATTTTTTTCTCCCTATGTATTTGCACTGATGAATGACTAAATAAACCATAATTATTTATTGAATAGCCTTCAAAGCAAGAAAAGGAGAATCATCAACATTTGCCTTCAATAATCTAATACAAACCTCATGTCTTGTCGTAGAAAAACTAACATAAATAATGTTGTCAGTGCTGATCATGTAAGCAGCATTGCTTTTCAGCAGGGTGAGATGCAGCATAATTATTTTTTAAAAAGAAAATTATATTATATTGCAATAATATCTTCACTATTTGCTTTGAGAAGTGTCCTTGGAGATCAGAAGATATAATTTCAATTAAAGTACCCTTTTTGATGCTCTGTAAACATATTGAAAAGTAGCTGCTTTTTAGTGGGACAGAAGAGAAAATATTCTCCCATGTACAGATTTGACGATGTTCATGTTCTTAAACCATTAAAAAGACTGGAAATGGAACACATCAACTTGGTCAATAATCTGCTAAAATTGCTATTTTTCCCAGCAATTCTTTTTTTTGGTCACATTTTTACTATTCTTTGCCTACGACGTCACATATATTCTGTATTCCTATATACTTCCCCATCCTGAAGCTCCGCAACACATATCCCCAATGTTTTCTACAATGATTGTTATGAGATTTTCTAAATTAATGAACGCTGAGTGTATAAGCATCTTTAAGTAGCAACAAACCCGATTCTGTTTTGCTTGACATGCTTTGTTGCAACTTCATGGCTCTTACGACAGGGGAATTGTAAAAGGAAAGGTTAGATAAGAAATGTTGCTGCATTTTCACAGTCTAATAATTCTATTAAGCAATCTATTGAATTTTTCCTTCTATTTCATCTGCTTTAGATTAATTAAATACTGGTGTGTCTTTTCAGAATACACCACAGAGGGGCCAGTTAACCCAGGAATAATTCTAAAATAGAAAGTACATGTGATGATGGAAAGATGAACGACAAAGTACATGTAAAACTGAACACTCATTAATGTGAGTTTTGAAAAACAAAAATTATCCAGAAAGCATTAAAGCAAAAAATCATTTGATATTTTGCACCCAGGCTACTAAAACAACTCATCTGCCATAACAGAAAGAAATTTGTCTGTAATCACCAGCCTGTTTAATTCTTCAACAGTAAGTTCTTATGCAAATTTCACCCTTCCTCTTGTTTCCTTGAAAAACTAACACAGCATATGAACTTCCATTGCTTTGTTTACCCTTTGTGTGTGTGGTATATCCCTTTTTCTGTCTTAGCTAATTAGATTAAAAGCTATTTTCTCCCCATGAATTAGCCTTCCAAAATGCATGTGTTTGGCTTAAAATTCATCAGAGTTAAAATGGATAGTAATGAAGTTGGGAAAACTTTGAACTTCTAATTCTTTTAGTTATAAGCCTTTTTACAAACAGTCCAGTCTGATCTATGAGATTGCCTTTGCTATCAACAGGGCTAGACCTCAGTTTTTCCATCTCTCCTCCTCTCAACCTGCCCCTCCTTGCCTTCCCTTCCTGCCTTCCTTTCCTCTCTTTCTCCTTCCTTGTTTTGTGACTTACATATCTTATAACCGTTACATAAAATTTTAGGGAGCTAAGGGTTTCAGAAAATCTTCAGTTACAGCTGGTGCAGTTACAGCTGAAGAACTGACAATACAGTAGATTTGAAGACTAGTAAGGCCCCAAGTAATATGAAATTTGGATGATTACTTAAATAGAAAATAATAATTGTTAATAGTCACAAAAGATTATCAATCCTAATACTGGTTTTATTTGTAGTAATCATTCTTTGTTCAAAGACACAGATCTAGCTGGTGATCTACTGAGTTATAAAATGCAACGAAATAGCTCTCGTCTCTTCTGATGGGAAAAAGACAGTACTTTCCGTGATTTATCTTGAAGACAAAAGGCACAGTACAGCTTTCTTTTGTTGAAGTGGACTGCAACTCCAGCACTGAATATCACTCAGAGATCTGTTATGGGACTTGAACTTATGACTGAATGATCTGCTGGGAAACGTGGTAACATCTAAGCTGATAAAAGGAGTAGAAGACAGGTTTCAAAACCACAGCTACTCCGTTTGAAAAGGTTTCTCAATTTATAATAGAAAACGTCACATCCTGACACTGGAACCTCTGACTAGCAAATTGTCTGATACGATTCTTTAAGAAGGTTGGGGTTTTTTCTAATCATATGTTTCAAACCTAAATCTGTGGCTATACATACAGTCACTGTTTGCAAAGAGGGATTAATACTAATTTGGAGAATGGTGTCCACAATCTTCCACAAAGAAATAGCATAATATATTGATTTATTTTTTGTTGTTCCATATCAACATCAAGGGATTTATGTGGAAAGCAGCTACAAGCACAGAGCAAAGTCCTCACTTCTCAGCAGTTTTCACTAGCCACAAAGAAGTAACATTTTTACTTGTATTCTAGCAAACTATGAATAGCCTAGCATCACACAGATCTTTATAAGATCTAAAAGTTACTAGCTATCTTTTAATTCACCAGTAGCTAGTAGAAACTAAGTAACTATGCAAATTACAAAAAAAAGTTGGTAAATCTCTATATGCTATATCTGCTTTGCAGAAAATTAAATGTTGATACAGCGCAGCTTTACAATTCGACAGTAATTACATGGTGGGTTAGTAGCATGGCTGACAATAAAATGCCAAAGCGCTAACTTTTCAAGAGCTATGTTCTCATCAACAGAGAAACCTCTCTGTTCACATATTCACAGTCACAGAATCACAGAATCACAGAATAGTAGGGGTTGGAAGGGACCTCTGTGGGTCATCTAGTCCAACCCCCCTGCCGAAGCAGGGTCCCCTACAGTAGG
>Ga0065711_1043536_pt1 | contig 14671 bp, 10 predicted proteins | sample Hoacrofraction12_FD_59098 | JGI IMG/M metagenome (GOLD analysis project Ga0065711, IMG submission 59098) | Hoatzin crop microbial communities from Cojedes, Venezuela - Epithelial fraction 12 v2 (version 2) | ecosystem: Host-associated > Birds > Digestive system > Esophagus > Crop | place... | reverse complement strand
GACCTGGCCCAGGCTGCCCAGGGAGGCTGTGGAGTCTCCTTCTCTGGAGATATTCAAGACCCGCCTGGACGTGGTGCTGTGCAGCCTGCTCTGGGTGACCCTGCTTGGGCAGGGGGTTGGCCTGGGTGACCCACAGAGGTCCCTGCCAACCCCCACCATGCTGTGATTCTGGCTGAGAGCCAGATCTGCAGCTTTATCCCCCTGGGTCTGGCTGATTTGGTGTCCTTTCTGAAATAGCGGGGCTGATTTTTCATGGTTAGCTGGCTTGTATTTCTGATGTGATCTTTCGCAATGTGGTGGTGTTGAGAAATCATAAATGCTCTGCTGAATGAGCGTCAGGTGAAGCTTGTGGTTTTGTAAATGCTCAAAAGAGGGGATTTTCTTTGGGTGCTGATCTGGCTGCTGTTGATGAGATGCCGCACAGTGCTTGGCATGCTTGACACTCCCTAGGATCGCAGGGATCCTGCATCCCGCAGCATCTTGTCACCAGAACTCCTGTAGTTCATCAGTGTGAAATCAAGGCTTTTGGGCTGGATCTGTACCTCCTCCAGGAGACTGACGACTTTCCAGCAACAGTATTAGGTGCACATACCATAAGGACATCCTGCCCCTGTTTTATTTTCCTTTCTGGAGTAGTGTGGTAACGAAGGTTCTGGCAAAGTTGATGCTCTCCAGTTACTTCTGTTTTTAAAATCCCAAGCTGTTGTTGATCCAATTAATGATCACCCTATTGTGTTTTTGCAGGCGAACAAAGATGTGTTAGAGCAGATGGAAAGAAGGTGAGAAATGTTTTTCTTTTGAATCAGAGGCTAAAACAAAGATCCAGTTTTGCTGGCAGTGGGGTTGCTGTTGATAGCTAAACTGTCTTCTGTGGTTAACTCTCTTTTCCTAATCCTCACTTTTGATTTCTCAGCGTGAGAGAGAGGGACGATAAAATCAAGACAGTTGAAGAGCTGCTTGAGGCAGGACTCATACAGGTGGCTAATAAGGAGGAGGAGCTGAAGGTAATCTCTTGCGTTATCTTTTTACAGGGAAGTCGAGATTAAGTGCTCTTGTCAAAAGTGTATGTTTGAGCGCTCGTAGTGTGGTCTTGAGATCATTCCCTCTGAGTAGGAACAGCATCTTGTGGAGGCAAGGTTAAAACCTTTTTTAGTAAGACAGACTAAGCACGAGCAGCGATGGCTCGTGACAGTAAGTGCTTTTCTCTGCTTAGTCTAGAACAGGTTTTGTGAGGATGTTTACCTGCTGTCTTTTGGAATAAAGTGAATACATCTCCAGAGCTGTACGTTTGGCCTAATCTGCAACAAATCTGTCTTTAGGAAAGGAAGTTTTGTAAAAACTTGGCAGGATGGGGCTCTGGCTTCTCTTTGTGTAGTTGGTAATCTGAAGGGTTAAATGGATCGTACACTAGTGACACTTCTGGGGTGATGCTAGAGGCGCTTCCTGCCTGTTCTGTTTATAAAGAAGCTAATGATGAGGAATCTAGAAAGCTGGTGCAAAAAATCCCTGTCTGTTTTCAGCTGGGTTTTGCTGGAAATCTGTGTCCTGTCTACCTGGACATAGCCAAGACAGTGCTCACTTTCTTCATGTCCCTAAATGCCAGATGCATTGGTGACACCTGCGTACTGGGCAGGGCCTGCACACCAGCAAACCGTCCCGGTACTAAACAGCCGAAGATGTGAGCGCATCGCCGTGATGTTTCCCTGGACTCTGGCTTCCTATAGATTGAAGTCCACTCCGAGTTGTTCATAATGTTATTAGTCCATTAGAATACTTTAGTAATTATAAATTAGTCTGTTCAATGCTTTGGCTCCAGCTGCTGCAGAGGGGGTCTCTTTCAGGCTTTCAAAGTCTTTCATTTGTGCTAAAAGAAATGGCTTTTCTATTAAGCTTAACAGTTTTTCCCCAGCAAATGAGTCTTTCATTATCTGTGTGTCTGCTTTCAAAGGCACTGCGAACAGAAAATTCATCCTTGAGAAAAGAACTTCAAAGTCTGCAAATTCAGCAATCGGAGCAGGTAGTACTTTTCATCTAAAACTTTTATTACACCTAAACTAAATCTAAAAGAATCTTGCTGTGGTTGCAAAAGTCAAGGGAAAAAGGTGAAGACGTCTTTGAAGCCTGCTGGCAAAGCATCCTGTTTTCTTCCAGCCTTGGTCTGGAAGCTGATACTTCTGTCAAATGCTTCCTTTGCAGAAGTGTCAGAAACCTTATGGTGGGCATAAAGGTTCCAATTCAGCGGCGGTTCTGGGTTGGTAGGAGCTTGCCTCATGCTGAAATGGCTGTAAAATGGTTGCTCTGTTTCCAGAAGCCTAGTGCAGCAAGCATGGCTGCTAGGAAGCTCATTCTGCGTCAGCTTCACTGCACATCTTTGAGCTTTCTAATGCCAGTCCACGCTTCTGCAGGTAGGGCTTGGCCCCCTTCTGTTGGCATCACTGCGACAGTGACACTGTCTCAGTACTATCAGTTTTGAGGTGCACTTGGTGCCGATTGGGAAGTGCCTTTCCTTGATCTCCAGCTCTGCTTGGGCAGCTCAGGAGAGTGCTTAGTTTCTAGAAAATCATTTATGGGAGAGGAGAAGCACGATAACTATGGAGAGGTGCACAGTAGTGCCAGTATGAAAATGTTAGCTGATCAAATGCTGGTCCTGAACCTCGGCCTCTCCTGGTAAAGATGGCGTGGGTTTGCTTTTGTTCTCCTGGAACTTCCAGCAGACTTGGTGTTATTGGTTTGCCAGGCGCTGGAGACCAACACCTAATTTTCTCACGAGCAGCCAGATAGGTAAAATCGTTAGGCTGCTACATAGTTTACCTGCTGCCAGAGCGCTCAAGCTCTTTACTCCTTGCCCCTCAACACTTGCAGATTGTTTTGCTCTCTTCTGTTTTTCTAACTTGAAGCTCTGTTTTGAACAGGTTTCCTTCCAATCGCTGGTGGAAGAACTCCAGAAAGTGTGAGTTGCTGCACAGATTTCATTTCTGGTTGTTAGTTCTGTCTGTCTTTATTGCATGACTGCAGGTGTTTTGCTTCCCTGAAATGATTTGCTTTTAACTGGGTGAAGTGTGTGTGTGGCAGGAAGCATTATCGCTTCTGAAACGTGTCACGTCAGATCAATACCTCTTGAAAAAATCCAGCTGCTTCTCTGCTAAGCAGTGAACTCCATAATCCTGACTTTGACTAGGCGAGGGATTGCACTGAATTGTCAGATTGTTGTTTTTCTGCAGTAGGCAATTTAAAAGAAGTGAGCTTGTTTGTGCTCTGTGTGTGTGTTTGAAGCTGATAAATACTTCACCGGAATGTCCAGGGAAGGTTGAAGTGAAGTGTGTGGCATCCCAGGGGCTATCGATACTTTAATATGCATTTTTCGACAGTGATAGTATCTATTTAGCATGTGAACTACTGGTTATGTAAAGCTAACTTGTTCTGCACTATTCCCAGTCCTATTCCTGCTATTTGTTTCTCCTGCCTGGTCTGTCTGGATTTGGGATCGCGGTGGGAGATGGCACCTGCAGTAGTGGGAGGTCCTGCTGTGGATCCCGGAGGCCGGCAGTGTGACGGCAGAACCAGAGCTTGGGTATTTGCTCAAGCAGTGCATTTGTTCAACCAGCTAACGTTCTTCCTCTGCTCCTTTTTAAGGATCCATGAGAAGGATGGAAAAATAAAATCGGTGGAAGAACTCCTGCAAGCTGAAATCCTTAAAGTAGCAAGCAAGGAGAAGACTGTTCAGGTACCTGTGTCTGCAACACCTACCTTCCTTTCTGTGTCCGCGCCACTGACCACCATTTATTTGTTACTGCATGGCATTCGATAGTGATGAATTTGTAGCATCCATTCTTGTGGCGTTTTTGTGTGTTTCCATTGTCCAATCCTGTCTGTTTTGTCATTGAAAAGGCTTTGACACAGGAAATAGAGGCTCTGAAAGAAGAAGTAGGAAATTCCCAGCTTGAGATGGAAAAACAGGTAAAACACCTTAGTGCCAGAAGTGTGAAACAGCCTTGCCTTGGATGCGCTGCTCACTCATTTCTGTTCTAGCCTGTTTTCTTTCACTGGTGGATGTCGTTGGGTGAGGGAACTTTTTAATGGCAGAGGGACACTATTCTTAGGTATAAAGCCGTAAATACGCGGTGTAACTGCTGCCGTCCTTCAGAAACCACAGTCCTCTGGATGCCCAAGCTTTTTGGACTTTTAGTATGAAATTTGACAAGAATTGCTGTAACTTAAAGCACTGTAGCATTAGCTCTGGCTGGGCGTGTTGCATACTATCGCCGTAGTAAGCCCTTGGGACATCCTTTGAGGCTGGCACCTCAGAAATCTCGAGTGCTGAAGGTGCTTCTCCTTTTAGGGGCCTTCCTGTGTTGCTAGAACAATACTGCTGGCCCAGATAGTGTCTGGTTTCCAGGTAAAGCTAAGACTGTTGTCTTTCCAGTGTCCAAAGAAAGCCTGTCTTGGCAGAGCGAGTTTTACTCTAGCTATCAGGAATGCAGAAATGGAGGAGCATTGGCTTTTTTGGCACGTTTGCTGTCTGATGCCCAAAACAACGGGAGCCCAGGTTTCCGCAGGGAGCCCATTCTGCAGGCAGCTTACTCCGTCCTGCTGTCAGGAAGTTTGCTTGCTGGTTTGTGTGGGGCGTGTGGGTTGGTTGGTTTTGATCTGCACTTTTTTTTCAATCTTTCTAGCTACATTTCAACATGTTGTCTTTTCTTAGCGGTAAAGTTTTGTCCTTTTTAGGCAAAGCTTCATAGAATGTGTTTCCATCTTGGGCTTTTCCTCCAAAGCAAATTCCCAGGAACTAGAGGAATTATTTGTGTGTTTTTCCTTCCCTGGAGCTGACACGGAGCCCAGAACAAAATGCAGTTTAGAGTTGTCCTCACTGGAAAGCTGCATATGAGGGATGCTTGCTCCAAAGTTGGGGCATATGCAACTTTTGGTATCCTGAAAGGAGAAAAGAGGTTTTTGGAAAGGTGGGAACTCCTCCCATGCTGTGGTAGAGGACTAGCTAAGCTCTCTGGACAGCCAATAGCTACACAGATAGCTGCTGTCAAGCTTTTATACAAAATTCAAAGGGAACATTGCTGCTAAATCTTGTTTCTTTAATCTGTGTGCAGCTTTAGAATTGGAATTTAAGGGAGCGCTGACGTTGCAGAGAGCTGCTAGCAAGGCCTTGCTTGCGCAGAGGTCTAAATGACCAGGTTGATGGCTCTGATTTGAGCTGCAGTTGCCTGTGAGATGGTTCTCATCGGGGTCTGCTGCTTCCTTTGTCTCTGGTGCCGGAAGGGTGCTCCGGTGGGCCTGCTTGCGTTCCCATCGGCACTGTTGTCTTTTCCGCGCTGGAAGTCATGTTTTAAATGTGGAGAAAGCAAATAGTGGAGATGCTTGGCTTCTCATAATTTATTTTCCCACCAAAAAAAGTGTGTGTTTATGCTTATGTAACTGTAACAAATAGCATCTATTTTAGTAATGTCTAATGTCTTTCCCCTGTTTCTCCCTAGAGCAGTTTATAGCGTTTATGTGTCTCTTCATGTGCATTAAACTGAAGTACTGATTATTTTCTTTAGGTGTCGATCACATCACAAGTCAAAGAGCTGCAGACTCTGTAAGTGCAGTTGTTAACATGTCTGATCTGCCCTGTGCACCCCTCGCTTCCCTGCTCCAGTCTATTCTAGGTTAAAATGTTCTCACCTGGTGCCTGTGCTTTGCATGAAGTGAGCCAGGCTGTTAGCACTGGGCTTGGCAGACGTGCGTCCTTATTAAATACCTGGTCCTGCCTGAGATGGCAATCAAGGTGAAGTGCTGCATGGCTTCACGAGCCCCAGTTAGCCTACAAGGGGTTAAATTCAAGTCAGGATGGAAGGACATAGGCAAGGCACTAAAGCAAACTTACTTTGGTGATACCTGTGCTGTAGCTGGGTGGAGAAGTGGGGGTTGAGTTGTTGTGGTCGTCAGTCCCTTGGGTCCCCAACTAGGGAGGGGGGAGGAAGTACTTTCAGAAGAGGAGAGCACACGTGTGTGAAATCCCTGCAATATATGTCAGCGCAGAATTTGTCTGCTTTTAATGAGCAGTACCGTTGATCAAGGGCATCTCCTGCTAACCCAGACTGAAGTGGAAGTGTTCACGCATTGATTTTTAGCAGATGAATTGTGTTTGTGCCTTTGATCACCTAGACTGCTTTTGTTTGTTACGTGCTGCAAAGCATGGGATGTCTTTTTTTTCGGATGGATAAAAGAGCGAGGGTTTATGCTGTGTTCCTGTGTTTTATGGTACAGGTTGAAGGGGAAGGAAAAACAGGTGAAAACCATGGAGGCCTTATTGGAAGAGAAGGAGAAAGAGATTGTTAAGAAAGCAGAATGGCTGCAGGTAAGCTTTCTTAGTATTCTAAAGGGAAATAAGTTCTGTTGAAATATTTCTGGCTGTGGGAAAGTTTTATGTCTGCACTTCTAAACTGGCTTTTTTGTGTCCAAAGGGTCAGAAGGATACAATTGCACAATTAACCAGTAAAGTTCAGGAGCTGGAACAACAGAACTTGCAACAGCTCCAACAGGTATGGCCTGCAGAGTGGATGTGGTTTGGGAGAGCTGCTCAGTTGAACTGGAAGATGTTGGGTTTTTGTCCTCTACCTTTCACAGTTTGCTTTGGCTTCAACCTATAGAGCTATTTTAAATCCTGCTCGACTAAACTGGTAGTCTCCAGTGCAGAGAGCCCACTCGTTCAGCTGTGTTCATCCAAAACAGGTTTTACATGGATAACAAGGTCCGAGAGCTTTTCTTTAACCTGGATGACACTGTGGATAACGAGTAGCTTTGGTGTCTGAGGACTTTGACGCTCGTAGACAGAATTGTAGCTGCATCGTACGTACCTCCTTGCTGGACTGAAGTAGCATCTCCGTAGAGCTATGGTCACGTAGGAACTCTTGCTGTAACTGAACACAGCGCTTCTTGAAGTGGCCAGGCTTTGCTGTGATTCCTGCCTGCCTTTACCTGCTGCTGAAGCTGCAGCTGGTCAGAATATTCTGCCTTTTGATTTCCTGCACTGGTCTTGAGAACAGGTGACTGGACATCAGTGAAGCTAGGTGTTACTTAATAAGTGAGTTTTTCAGATAGGGCAGTATTGTAGCTCAGTCTGGATTTTTGTCAATGACAGGGGAGAAACTGAGTTGCACTGTTACTTTGGGTGGATGTCTAGACAGGCATTTGTCCCAGGGGAGAGGTGGAATGGAGAGAAACTGGCTGGTGTGAAGTTTGGGACGCTTGGTGTAAGCTGTGCTTCTGCAATCCATTATGTGTTTAGATCTTCTGGGAGCAATGTCTGATGCGAAATTTCTGTATTTGTTTGGCAAGTATCTTGTGAGCTGTGTGGTGGCCCTGCTTAGGCAGAGTTGCTGTTAATTTGAAAGATTTATTGTGCCATCAAAATAAGGTTGGGAGTTGCTTTGTTTTTCAGGTACCTGCTGCATCCCAAGTCCAGGAACTGGAGAGCCTGTGAGTATTATTTGGTAGCAGTTTCTCAAGCGCCCGCTGATAATGCGTGTTCAGTGCTGGCGTTTGTCTTAAATTGGAATGTACGAATTGCTTTCCAGAATTTTATGGGCTTTGCTAAAATAAGCTGTTAGTGCCGATGGACGTACAGCAGCCAGCGCGTCTGCTGCCGTGTGGAACAGCAGGCGTCTGGCGTGCCGAAGTGGTAGTGCTCAGACGCTTCGCAGAAGTGAATGATCGCCCAGGGCTCTACCAACTAGTGAAATTGCTGCTACTTCTTGTGTCTAGTGATAATTTCTCCTGCTGTTTAGCATGTTTAAAAGGGGGGGGATTTAAGCGCCCGTGGCTGAGTCAGTAAGCGCAATGAACAGCTCCAGTTTGCCATTTTCAGTCTCAGATGCAACAGCCAATTCTCCAGCTCCTGTTTTATGGAGAAACACTGCCAGACTTTCCCCTGTTTCGTCTCTGCTTTGTCTGGCTGCTCTAAGTCAGAGGAAGGTTGTATGAGACTGCGCCAAAAAGGGCTCTGTCTTCAGCACAGCTCTTGTAAGGCGCTGCCCTCCCAGCAGGGCTCCTACATAGCCGGTACGTGGTACCTAAAGCAGCCTCACCTTGAGGAGAAAGTCCCTGGCCCCTTCAGAGCCGGCTGGCTTGCCACGCTTGCTCAGGTGATCGATGGCTTCTCTCCCACTGAAGGCTGTAGAGATCAGCTATGACTAAATGTGTTTGCTGAGCGACATGACTAGCTTGCTTCGGGCCAGTTCTTAGCAGGTGAGTGTTTGCAGTACCTGTTGTTGCAGCTGGCATGTATTTTTGCTGGTTTTCTTGGTTTAGAGCCATAGTGCAATGGTTTCTTCTCTGTGTGTGCTCTCCTTTTGGCTGATTGTTGTATGTGGCATACAAAATGTATCTTCTGCTCTGAAAACTGTCCTAGCTACAGTGTTTGTGCCTTTTTAGCATAAATTCTTATTTTAACTCTCTTTTTTCTTGCTTTCTAAACCATCTCTGCAGATTGAAAGGAGAAGAAGAACAAATGAAGAAGTTGAAAGCTGTAGTGGAAGAACAAGAGAGAGAAATTGCAAGCCAAGTAAAACAGTTGCAGGTAAAGTTTTGGTAGAAGCGTCTCGTGTTGTAAGGAGTGTATGTATTGTGAGTATGTCTATACGTATGTCTATATTGCCTCTTTTCTTTCAACAGGATGTTCAAAAGGAAAATGAATCTTTTAAAGTTCAAATTCAAGAATTAAAGCAGGAGAATTGCAAACAGGTACAGCTTCCCCCTGCAGTGTTACTGACTGAAGTCGAAGGGGGTGGTGGTAGCTTGTATAGATGGCATGGGAAACCAGTAGTTGTGCTGACCGTGCAAATCCAGGGACAGCTTCAGGGCCGGGTTGCACTAAGCCAGCTTTTCTGGCTGTTGCCTGTCTCTTCTTGCTTCCCTTTACTGTATAAGTTTGCAGCCTTGCGCTCTTTCTTACGCCTGCTGTGCTCCTGTCTAGCTCTTTGCCCCTGTCTTTACACGCTCTGTCGCAGGCAGAGCTCTTCTGGCCAAAGGAGGCCGGGCAGGGCTCCCTTGAAGGCCAAGGGCGCAGCTGCTTGGGGCTGCAGCAGTGCCTGGTTAACGAGGCAGATCACCCCCTCTGCATCGCTCTTTGCTGCTGATCTGCTCCTAATGAGTTTCTGATCTGTTTGTAGGCATCTCTGGCTGTCCAGAGCGAGGAGCTGCTGCAAGTGTGAGTACCGCCAGAAGCTGGATGCAATAGAGAAGTGTTTCATTGCACTTATTGCTTGGGAAATTTAAAAGATTAGATAAATGCCAAATGTACAATATCACTGGGTGACAAGTGGCCAGTAAAAAAAAAAAAATCTTTACTATCTAATAAAACGTGAACATGGAGATTCTGCTCACGCTAGTAATTCTTGGCTGCAGTCTTCTGCAGACAGTGCTTGCGATGTGTTGTGCCCACAGTGTAAGCAAGCCATGATTAATTTAATTTTAAATGCATGCCAGCTCAGCTGTATGTCTGAGGAGTTAATGTTGGTGTTTCAAGCAAAAGTGACAGGCCTTTTTCTTGGAACTTCAGCTTAGTAGAGGGTTGTTCGTATTACAAAATCGTCTGGTGGAAATCTCTTCTGAGGGAAAAATCTCAGGGGTAAAAGTGTGTTACAATGTAGAGCTGAAGCACGCTAAAGAACTGTGTGGAGGGTAATGCCATGCCAGCTTATGCTGTGCTACACAAATTGCCACTGTCACGCACTTTTGGCTGGCTGAATTATTTTTCTTTTAAGTTAAATGACTTATAAATTGCAGGCTAGGTGCTTGAAAGACGAATGCTCTTAGCCAGCAGGCAGTGCCTGCTTTGTGGCGTTGTGCTAGCGTGGGCTGGCTGACTTCTCCTCGTCTAATGCGTTGCCTTTCCGTGGCCTTGATAAGTGTGTGCAGATGACTGTTGTAGGCAAACAACAGCTTTACGGTGGGCTTTGCTCCGGCAGCCCGCAGTTCACAGAGCAGCAGGGAGCGAGCGGCACTGCCAAGTCAGCGAGAGCAGCTTGTTCAAAGAGAGTGTGTTGCTGGAAGGGAAGTTAGGAAAGGGTGTCAGTGCTTCACTTCAATTTTCTTAAATGTCTTCTGACATGTTTATGATTCTTTTTGCTAATTCAGGGTTGCAGGGAAGGAGAAGGAAATCGCCAGTCTCCAAAACGAGCTTGCTTCTCAGAGAAATGCTTTTGAGCAACAGAGGAAAAAGAACAACGTAAGGAAATTCTTCCCTCACCCCCCCCAAAACCCCAAAGAACAAGCCAACCTGTGTGCACAGCCCTTCTCCAAGCCTGGGGCGTTCTGCTAAGGAACTGTTTCTGACAGTTGTGTGCCGTATTGTGTCCCCTGGACGCTCCTCTCCTCTTTGCTTGCGAGTGACTAAGCGTACCTCGCTTTACTGCTCCGAGGTTCGTCAGCTCTTTGGCAAGCTCCTGATTTGACGAGAGGGAGGAGACTTGGTGGGGGACATACCCTGTAGCAAGTTCTCAGGCTTGGGTTCAAGCCTGGTTAGCCCTGTTCAGAAACACGTCCTTTGAGGGAAGAGGAGGGGGTTTGGGGGAAGAGGGTGGGAGGATGGGGTGGGGGGGGCTGTGCTCTGACTGAGTCACGGTCCTTGCGTGGGGGCATGGGAGGGGGCATTACCTTCAGGGGTCTTGGATCTCCCTCTTCCCGTTCCTAAGAGTGACTATTTCTGGTCTTCTGAGGGGGGTGAAGGAGAGTGAGCTTTCCTTTACAGCCGCTGCTGATGCTGCAGTGTGGATTGTTTGTGGGTGGAGGTGGAGAGCGGTGTCTGCCATCACAGAGCTGGGAAGTTACCTCCTTGTAACACATAACCTGTGCAGGGCGAGAGGATGGCATCTTTTATATGGAAGAAAGTGGTTTAAAATACAGGGTTTTTAGCTCGCCTATCTCTCCTTGATAGCCTATAAAAGCCGATGAATACTGTGTGATAAGCTTTATTGCTTAAAAGTGGGACAATATAAGGAAGATGCACAAGGAAAATACTGAGAATGTGAGCTTTTGAGCAAGTAGTGTGCTTATGAGCTGGAATAAAGCAGAGGGAAAGTGGCTGGGTATTCTTGGAAGACAGATGAGCTGAAAAGGCAGAACATCTGTGTGCCTGTTTCCTGAGGAATTGCAAGGTCTAAGTACCCTTCATGGTGCAGGCAGAAAGCTGGCTACTGCTAAGGGCAGACTATGCCTGTAGGTCCCAGCTTTCCACATCGCAATTTTATCCAATCTTGTTTTTACGTCCTGTGAAACGGCCCTTAGGATAGCAGGCAAGTGGAAGTGGTAAAGTAAGACTAGCATAGGTACACGCTAGGATTTGGGTGCTGCTTTGCCTGGTGATTTTAAAAATATATAGCCTTTCAAAAAGAGCCCTTTGTGGGCTGGAAAAAAACCTTAAATCTAAATGCCAAGCACCGTCATCACCTCCCTGCCAGGCCCCCCATCCTTCCTAGATAAGAGCTACGAGGCTCTTTTTAGAAGAGCTCTCAGCCTCCTAAGTGAGCTTGCGTCTTGTGGAGTACACGTTTGATGACCTTGCCAAGAAAGCTGCAGGAGCCCAGCAGGGCACCGTGGCGTTTCCACGCGGATCCGGGGCGCGCTCGCCACTGGTTAAATCCCAAAACCTCCCACTGGTGAGCAAACCGGGTTTCTTTGGGCGCAGCGGAGAGGGCTGCGTGGGTAAACGCTGCGAACCCGAGGCCCTGAGCTTTGTGTTTCTAAAACCAGCCCTGGCGTAGCAGGTTTGGGCTGAGGCACGGGCACCCGCGCAGCTGGATCTGGTTGCAAGTTCGGGGGTGTAAATGTGCGCACCTCCGTGTACCCTCGGGCCCGCGCCGGGTCCTGCAACGCGACGTGCCTAACACTCTGTTGTGTAACCTGTGGTGTCTGTGTTCCTCACTACTTTTGAAAGCTTCCCTCTTTCTTCTCACAAGTGCAGTCAAAGTGTGGGGTCAATGTAGCGATACGCTCTGCGGTAACGCTTGGAGCAGTTTTGGAGGTGGGGGCAGTTTGGGCAGAAATTGGCATTTTTTTTTCCCCCACCCTTTTCATTCAAACTCTTTGAACATCACACTTGTTTTTGCTAGTGTATGTCATCTTACCCGGCAAAATCATCTTGCAGTAACCAGCATTTAAATGCAAACTGTGGAATGTAATGCGAAATAGGTCTCTGAAGTAAGAGCGGAAACAGTTTGAATATTGGCTGAACTGAAATCATTCTTTCTAAAAATGATTAGGACCTTCGGGAGAAAAACTGGAAAGCAATGGAAGCATTGGCATCAACTGAAAAATTGCTGCAGGACAAAGTGAACAAGACTGCCAAGGTTGTAATGTAACTGCTAGAAACGATGCGTTAAGCTAGAAGCAGATCGGCAGCTGGTTTTTTTTTAAATGAAATGGAGGAATTAAACTTTTACTGCAATTTAAATATAGTCTGTTCTGAGTGATCATTCATATACTCTCACCTCTGCTTCTGCCTGTTGTCTTTAGGTTTCTTTTGGGTTTTTTATCCTTAATTTGCGGGCATGCTGACTTTTGATTTTTGTTCACATAATTGTTAGAGCTGTTGTGAATCGTGGTTTGTTATTTGTTTTTTTCTTTTTCCTCTTTGTGGGGAGCTCTAGAGTGAAAACTGTGCTGGGGAGCGACCTGCTTTCATCTACTGGGCTTTTGCTGTGCTTGAATAAATTTATTGGAAGATCTAGGGCTAAATTATTACTTAAAAACCTGGGAACTTCTCGGGAAAAGGGTGTCAGCACAGCTGTGAATTTCCTCCTGGAAGGCGTATGAGGCTCGACAGGTCCCGTCGGAGCCGATGTTCGGAATGATACGGGACGTGAATTGCTCTGAAAGGAGCCTGCGTTTGCTATGGGCCTGATCTGGTGTTAATTGTCAATATGCAGATTTCAAAAACAGCAGCAAAAGAACTGCAACGCAGGTCGGGTAGCCAGAAGCAGAGGAGCTCCGGTTTGGGGTTGTGCGTCTGTGTTTCGGAGACGTCTCCGCTCTGTGCTCGGCCCTGCGTTCGCAGAAGCTCTGTACCTGCTTTTGCTGTGTGCTAACGCTTTGCCTGCTTTCTCTTGCAGTCGGAAGACCTCAGCAAACAGCCGTTTGCCACTTCGCAGTGGCTCCTAAATAGCTGAAAGCTAACACTTTGCACAACTTCACAACCTAATGTCTCCTGTCCGTTTCTGTCTCTGAATCTCAACCCACTAACGCCACCGATCTCTTGCAGCAGAGGAACGCAGAGCAGCAAGGCACAGTAACACTGATGTCAAAATAAAAAGAAAAACAAAACCCAAACACCAGTGAAGGATTTTTGCTGAAAGCTGCCTTCTGCGCAGGAGTTCGGGCTTTCTGCATCTAAACTTGTACGGGAGCCTGGGTGTCCTGGGGCTAAATTAAACCCATCTGCCACAAGCACAGCAAGCGGACGTCCCGTGGCTGGTCTGCTTTGGGGGTTAAATTAACGGAAGGATGGGGCTGTGGGGCCCTTGGCTCTGCATATTTAGATTTGCAGAGCAATGACAGAGAAAACCTGGAGATTGTCACACAGCTCTAATAATTATTTCCCATTGCATCCAAGCTTGGGGAAGGGGGACGTAAAGGTCTCCCTCTTGAGTACTTAAAAGTAGTATTTAGTCGTGCTTTCTTGGCCTGGTTCAAATGTGCATTAACACAAAGTTTCCTTTTGACTTCAATTATCTGTTTGTGATGTGGTGATGTTAATTTATGGTGATTTTTCCCCACCTAAAATTGTTTAAAACTAATATGGAATTTTAAAAAATCAATTGACCAAACTTCTTGGCTTTGAGATTGCTCAACTTGAGGGGCAGGGTTGGTGTGATCTGTGGATACGGTTACTCAGCACAGTGTATTTGTGTTGTTGTGACCAAGTGAATGATGGTGTAATTTCTGTACAAACAGGCTAGACTGGAGGAGAACTTAATGAAAATAAAAGCTTAAGAGCACGAACAAATGTAAAGGCCAAATTCTGAAGCAATTCAATGTCAATTTTTGAAGCAATTTACTGGCAATTTTAGAGACTGTAGAGCCTTTCTCACTTGAAAAATGACTTTCTGGGTTAAGCAAGTTACTCTAGGTGTAGAAGAGTCTATTGCCAGGTCCGTGGAGTGTGTTGCCCAATTTCACGTGTGCCTTTCTCTTGGTTTAGGAGAAGCAGCAGCATTTGGAAGCTGCCGAGGTGGAGACGCGTGAACTACTCCAGAAGCTGTTCCCGAAAGTCTCTCTCCCTGCTAACGTGGTAAGAGAAGGGGCTTTTCTACCCTGCTGCCGGGGAGCTCAGGTCCTGCTGTGCTGGGCAGTCCGGAGCGTTTCACTGTGTTCTCCTCTGCCCCAAGGTTTTTGCAGTGGGACCTGAGTGTCTTCTGCTGGCAGTACCTGTACAGGCTAGCAGCAAAGAGGCAAAGCTTCAGTTACTTCAAGAAAAGTATTAATACAAAAAAAAAGTTACCTTGGTTTTTTTACTGCCCCAACATCCGTTTCATCTGTGTGTGTTATCCTGTGTCTAACCCAGATAGTGGGATATTCCTAATGAGATATTCCTAGAACTACGTAGCAAGTGTCTGCTTTAACTGCTCAGGGATTTTGGAGAGGATTCCCTTAAGTCTTTGAGTACTTCTTGTAGAACCCC
>Ga0065711_1043535_pt1 | contig 14672 bp, 7 predicted proteins | sample Hoacrofraction12_FD_59098 | JGI IMG/M metagenome (GOLD analysis project Ga0065711, IMG submission 59098) | Hoatzin crop microbial communities from Cojedes, Venezuela - Epithelial fraction 12 v2 (version 2) | ecosystem: Host-associated > Birds > Digestive system > Esophagus > Crop | place... | reverse complement strand
CGGGTTTTTTCCTCTCAAAAAAACAGAAGGGAGAGAAGGAGACTTGGCCTCTCCCGGGTGCGACGCCCGCGGGGCTGTGTGCGGAGGCAGAGCTGGCAGCGGCCGCTACCTGTCGCCGCAGATTTCCCTGCGTGCCCGCCAGCCATCTCCTCCCGCTCTCTTCGTGCCCGTCTTCACACCTTTCCCGCATTTTATACGTACGCATTTTGTGGGCGACAGGGCCAGCGTCTATCTTGATGCCCGTCCGTGTGCGTATCTGTCAAAGCATCACACGCAAACCATCACCTGTGCGCCGGCAGCCTGCGGAAACTGCCGCCCATCTCGGGGCGTCCTGATACAGCGATGAAATGACGCATCTTTGTGCCTGCCCTGGCTTTGAAACCTGATGCCCCGCTCTTTCTTACGGTGGGTGTCTGTCTGTCTGTCCGTATGCGACAAGGCGGACGCTCGGTGCTCTTAGCGAAACCATGTCCACACATGCCGGTACCCCCCATAGCTTTTCCCGCGCTTCAAGGCGATTAGCAGCTCAACATTTCTGCGTTGAAGGCGTCGCAGCAGGGGGGATCTTGCAGTGAAGGTGCTCCATTTCATCTGTGATCTCAGCTAGGCTTTATGTATCTTTTACAGGTAGAACACGGCATAGCCAGGATAGCTGTACTGTAGCTCACAGCCCAAATATTTGTGTGGAATTACCTTTACGTTATCAGTGAAACAATGAACAGGAGAGCTAGAGTTTGGGCAAGGTCTCCGAAACCAGATTTGATTTAATGCGCATTCCTGTTAGCTTCAGTTGTCAGTCCCAGGAAGGTGACAGACCTGCTGAATGCCTGTGTCACCCTGTCTCTCAGCAGACACCGCGGGACACTTGGACAGGCAGGGTGGCCTCTCGTCTTTTCAGTGCTATCAGCAGTGTCACCGTTCTTGTCATCTTCTCTTGTGGGACAGCTGGCTTGAGGGTCTAGTGACTGGGAGGGTGACTTGCCAGCACATGGGTATTTTCAGCAGAAAGAATCAAGCTTTTTCTCCTCCCACTTTCATCCTGGTTATTTCAGCCTTGATTGAAGGATTTTTGTTGAAGTTATGAGAAGGAACCGTTCTTGCTGGTAACAAACATTTTTCTCACGTCGAACAAATTTCAAATCAACCTTCACTGCTGCTGTCCATTACTCAGCTTATGTCTCCTTCAAGATTTTGTCAGAAGAGTGTGTGAAAGAGAAATTGAAGAGACTCAGCAGTAGCATTACCTGTAAATTCTCCAGGGAAATATTTGTGTTGTACACTTAGGTGCTTCATCTTGGAGTTAATGTTTCTGCAACACACCAACATGAATTTATTTTTAACAGTTGCTTATTTTAAAATATTGCTTATTCCCTCAATTTCTCTATATCTCCGTCTCAGTCCTTTGCCCATTCTGTCTTGCAAGGTATTCAAATATGTAGAAAAGAACCCCCTTTTCATTCATTGACAGGAAATATGAACTATTCAAGTAGTTATTGATTCTTATTGATTTATTGAATACATTCTTTTGGCAGCCACCAGGAAAACAGAAGCTGTAAAACCTTAGAAGACTCAAATATGGGTACCCCCTAGAAAGTCTCAAGTGTCTAAAACTTGAGTATAAATTTACTTAAGAACATAATTCGGGTAGTTAAAATTGGCTTCCCAGTTTGAAACGAGCACCTGCTCTGTGATGTTAACATATGTTTCTCTGGAAGTCATCAATGGGAAAGAAAAGCCTGGAAAACAGCCGCACTGAATTGCGCCTGATGGCTTCTGAAGCTGTCTTATGACCAATAGAGATCAGATTTTAATCAATAAATCTGTCTCTGTTTTGACTGTAAAATGAAAAAAGTTCGCAATGCCAAAGCTGAAAGGCACATTTTCCCCACTGTTCAACAGTTTTTTCCTTCTCACGTTCATTGGTGACAGAAAAGGAGTTCTGTAGAGATGCAATACATTTCATAAATTAGTTCCCATTGGAGATATTGTTGACTCCTGGACAACAAACTGGGCATGTTCTGATATCCCCTGTGTAGAAAATGCTTAATAAACATCAGTGTGGCAGCAAGAAAAGAGTAAACACAATTGCTGAATTGTTTTGTTTCAGTCTGTAGAGGGAAATGAGCCAAAAGAACTTCAGATAGCAGCTAGGATCTAACTGGTAAGCGCTGCTGAGAAACACTGGTATTTGCCAGACTGGCAAGAAAGAAAGAAAATAAAAATCTAAGGCAGTGTATATTGCTTTTCGGATTGAAGCACACTGTTCAGGCCGTACAGATGGCAAACTAGCTTACTTCTTGGGGATACACCATGCTGTTGCAAACCCTCATTTTCTGTGAATTGCTCTGGCTTCTGGGTCATCCTCTTGATCTTCCCTCACTTGTGAATGACGCTACAAGATATTTAGAGAAATATATCCTACAGACATAAAGAAGCAAGCCCTAGAAACCGCTCCTGAGGAGAAGGACATAAATGCAGGAGCAGGGTAGCTGTATCCCATGCCTGTGATCAACAAGAGGTGGCGGAAAGGCAAAGTTTTCTGCCACTGAGTTTATGAGAACTGTAAATCTAGGAAAAATGTGGCTGCTTTTTTCTCCAGAGAAGACACAGATCATTCCTTAGCTAGAGGCAGTAAAACTGATTATTTTACTTTCAGAATTGCTGGTGTACAAGCTAAGTAAAGGCATTTAGGGATGGAATCAATTCAGTGATTGTTCCGTCCTGGGCAGAATGATGAACGGGAAAGAATCCCCAGTTTTGAGGCTCTGGAAATAAGGAATGCAGGGAATCACGGAAGTGTGTGCTTTTCCCTTGTTGTTCATGTCACTTTTTCAAACCAAATGTCTGATTGCACAAAAGTGTGCAGCCACCAGAGTTCTAGAACAAACAGAAGCCTGAATTTTATAAACTGAAGGAAAAGAAGAAAAGACCCCTGTGCCAAACAGGGTCATCTGTTCAAGTCTTATATTAAAAGGCTGTATTATGTAGGAAAATATGCCTTCCTTAGGTGTATTATGGTCTTTTCAGGATCCCCCATGACAATTTTAAAACATTTCTTTGGATAAATAGGCAATGGATGAAGACAGTAAGAAACTGGACATGCTTCAGGAATGGGATTTAGTCTCCAGTCTTAAGCCATTTTAGTGCCACGTCTCCAGGCCACCAGCTGCTGCTCCTGAAAGCTGCAAACCTTCTACAGGTCCCATGTCCTGTTTGTGAACGGGTGTCTCAGACACCTGAGGAGACCCCATAGAGCACAACAACCATGTTCAGGCAACAGCTAGCTGTCTTTCACTTTTTAATGAACTACACTTTGTCTTAATAAGACATAGCAAATGAATGTTCTCTAATGAGAAGAACAAATGTTCTCTAAGGAGAAGAAAGGGCAGACTACTAAAGTTACATTTGATTTCTAGGATTTTGATCTTTTGTCAACATGTCTTGCAGACTTGGATGTGTATGGTTTTCAGAGTACTGATTTTAAGATATGTTGATGACTCAGCTGCTGATGAAGCCAACTGGAAGCCAAATATTTTCTATGTCTCATACTGGCTTCTGAGTTCATGTTATTTCCCACTTGGGCTTTATAGTTTAGATTCCAAATCTGAGCTTTAGCTTTACTACTGATGGGAATGTTTGAGGGGTTGGAATAGTGGTATAACTTCAGATCTGTGGCTGGAGGAGCTTCTCAGAACAAAGAAGTTCTTAGGAAAATGTGCTCAAGACTGTGTGTTCAACATGCTAAAGCAGCTGTGAGGTGAGCCAGACTTCACACGGCATCCATCAGAACCAAGACCAAACTCCTGGGTTCAGTCTGGATGCAGGCAATATGTCTGTGCAGGCTGTACCTGGTGACTCTGTGCATCTGTGGTTTCTTTGCCTTCTCAGTAGGCTTTGCCTAGTGTCAGGACTACTCCTTCTGATGATATGAGAATTCCACAGACAGTGAGATGTTAAGAAAAATGTAAGAAACAGTAAGTCCTGTACCAATTAATTTCACAGGAAATTTGCACTCAGGCTGCAAAAATTTTACATCCCATAAAAGGAAAACAATCAGGATTTTCTTTTTACAGTAAAACTAAACATTCGTCAGAAAATATTATGTGCTCACTTCAGTATTATTGCTATTTTTCATATTGCCTAGCAGGAATGAAGGGTACTGTTTCAAGGTTAGCTTAAGCCAGTCTAGCCGTGTGTCACCACAGAGAAGGGGCAGGTCCTCCCTCCCACCCTGCTGCCGATTCCTTTAACAACTGGCTGAACAGTTGGTGATGGTGAAGAAAGGGTAGCAAGTACCAGCACACTGCAGGGATGAAGGGGAGGATAGGGTTTCAGCAGCAACCCGATAGTTCTGTTTAAGCTGGTTGTAAAACCCCAGGGTGAGTCCATCTCAGTAGGCACCATGCAAAAATCTTGCAGCTGGTGGTTTTTGCTGGCTTTTGAATTCTTTTCTCTTTTAGTACTTTGCAGTCCTAACATTCCCAGTTTGTTACCTCAGACTATTTGGGGCAGTGATGAGTGCTCACTTGCCACCCCTTACTAAGAGACTTGATAAAGAGCAGGACCATAAGAGCTGGGTCCCAGTGCATGTGTTAGGTAAAGCACTTCATCTGTTCTGAGATCTGCAGACTGGAATCATAATGCTCAATCTCTGCTTTCCTCTCACTTCATATTGCAGGGGGGTTGGACTAGATGACCCACAGAGGTCCCTTCCAACCCCGAACATTCTCTGATTCTGTGATTCTGTGAACATTGAGCATGTTTTGGAAATCCTTCATAGAGCAGTCCTTTCAACACCACACAGCGGTAAAGTTCTTGCTACAGCCAGGAATAATAAAACAGTGGGGTGCTGATAGCTGAATGAAAACAACATCTAATTGCCTCTTTCTGTTTTAAAGACTCCCCTCCTGGCTGATGCGCCTTCTGGAGGGAGGGACATCCATATGCAGTTTGGCCAGGAGCACACCGGTCATTCTGCAAAGCTGGCTGGTTCGTCTTTGCCATATCCCTGGAGCAGGGGTTCTAAGCACTCGCTTTTCTAACTAGGAAACGAATACACAGAGCAATTTTTACTTATTTATTTTTAATGGACTCTTCTGAATTCCTTGAGGTCAGCACATATTTATGCATTAGCATGATGTGATCTAACCTCAGATCCCCTGCAGCACTGTTGGTGGATAACCTCAGCCACTGGAACATCCCCTCCTTCCCCATTCTATCGCCTGCTTAGTGAGGATAACAGCTATCAGTTTCAGACAAGGACGATGTTAACATCTAAAATATGGCTTTCCCAAAAGTCTCTGGAAACAATGTGGATCATTACTATTAGCAGAGAAGACAGTATATACGTGTTGTTATTCCTTTACAGTTGAGGAAAATGGCTGGAAATGAGTTAACACTGATGAATGTGCGGATAGCTGAACATGCAGAAATATTCACCCCACAGCCTGCAGTGTAGATAGCTTTTTATCTGATTTGCTGCTGTTGCTGCTACTGTTAGCTCTGTGCTTGAGTACAGAATGAGGAGGATCCAAAGGTTCTTGGATCTCTTCTTACATGTAACTTAATCAGGTGTGCTCATACTTTGATATATGTAGACTGGATGAGACCAGATAACTTCATCAGACTGGCTCAGGAAGAAGTATTATCTCTACCTGGAATAAATTTTCATTAGAGTTATTGTTTATTTTCTCTTTTCCACCCAAATGATAGTGCAAATTAATGGAACCTGCTAAAGACCTTACTGACTACAGCTTGTGTTTACCTTCTCCAGAAACTTCACCCTGGGAATACACCAGACCTGCTGGAAGCACTATCTGACTCTCCCTGCGTCAGGCTGCAAATGATCTTCCATAAATTTGCTGAATAGGAAAGGATTAAACTATGAACAATGTAGAATGAGATGGGTAATAGGGTTGAAAGCCTTTGATCTAGGCCACTAAATTCAGTCAAAAACTGCTAAAGTTTTCTGCATGGTTCGGAAGGGATTTTTTTGTTCTTTTTCTCTTGAAGTCACAGGCAGATAGCTGTTCAGCTCCAAATGGAAAAAACAGTGGAAATTAACTGTCCTTTGGTAAATTCCTCCTGGAAGTCATTTGCATCTGAGAATTATTTCTTAGCCCAAATCAGTTAGATGGGAATCTCAGGGAACTTCTGTTGAGGCAGGTGTCCCCAGCACAGAATTATTATCCCAATATGCTTGGGTCTTGACAGTCTCAGCAGACACAATGGTGTGGTTTCTTTAATTCCTCTGTTTGTGTTACTTAGGAAGAAGCCTACTGCTGAGAGACCTGAATTTCTTCTACATCTGTGAGATAGGGGTTGGGTATTTCTGTTTTCCTAATGTTCAATCTCAGATCTCTAATTTTCTAGGTAAAGAAAAATAACGACTAAATTTCCTGATGGCTTGAAAAGGATAAATTTGACTGTGTCAGCTAAGCAGGTGTGCCCAGTATTGCCCAGTTGTAAGCCCACAAGAAATCTTATCACCTTTCACAGGACAAGCAGGCATGCTCATGTTATTGCTTAAGCAGCATTTTGTTAATAAAATGTTTTGCAATTCAATCTGCTATTGAACAGGCAGGGCAGGCTAAATGAAATAAAAATAAAATCAGGGGTTGTGGAAGGTTACTAGATCTTAGACACGCACAAACCTCGTAAATTTAGGGTAAATTAAATAGATATCTGCAGAGCTTGGAAAAAGAAAAAAATAAAATAAAATGGTTTTTTATATTTCCAAATATTATTGGGGAATATTGAAGCAAGACTTCATTTTTAGTTTGGACTTGTTCCATGATACTTTGCTGTCCAAAAGTAGTTCTGTATCTACAGACAAAGTGCTCGCTACTGAACACAGAAACAGAAATTATGTTAATGGTTAGGAAGACAATACAATATCACCAGTTAATGAAAGAGCTTGATCTGTACAGAAAATTATTTTGAGCAGATACACACATATATAGAAAGCAAGATTAATTTAGAGACCTTTGTCATTAAAGCAGATTTTTGTATGGTTTTGTGTGGGATTTAAGGGGGATTAAATGTTTGACATCACTTTGCCTGCACAGTCTATGTTGAAGAGTTTACTGAGCGGGTGATGGAGAATTCAAATATGCGCCTATGCTGAAAAAGTAGAAGCAATGGATCAGACTGCAACCTGGCCAAAAAAACTGTTATATCTACAACAGTTCTAAAAGCAAGGTGCTTCTGGTTTGACAGCAGATGCCGCAGGGATGTAGAGCTGAAGGGATTTTTACAATTTGCCAAAATATGAGGGGAACTCGGTGAGGACATCAGAACTGGGATGCCCCTGTCTTCTGTCTTTAGTGATGCCTTGCTTCACATGCTTCCTTTGTATGCTATGCTGTTTCTAAACAGTAAAAACACCAAAAATAAGAAGTCAGCAAGGTGGATTGGCTGATCAGGTGCATTTCTCTTTTGGAAGAGATGGTCCTGGTCATGAAACTTCTGCTCCTCATCTGCCTGTGGCCGACAGCAGTGCTACACAGCTCTCAAAGTCAGCATCACCATCTTCGTCATCGGCAACAATTCTCATTCTTAAGAAAGCATAGCAGGTAAGCAATATACCCTCTCTGTCTGTGTTCATCTGATAAACTTTACACTGTCAGCAACCTTTCAATGCACCCTTTTTTTCACTGTCCTGTTTGGACAGTTTCTGAATTTGTAGTGTGCATAGCATTGATAGGGTGTTCCCAAAACAGAAGTGGTGAACTATTGATTAGTTTTTCATAACCAGACATTGCATATTGTAATTTCATGAATGCTTCATGTATGTGCAGGTATGTATACACTGACACCCACACACAGCTCTTGTAACTTCTGATACCAGACTACTATTGTGATGTATCAAGTATCCTTGTCCTCTCACTCGCATTACAAGAAGCAGAAATGCCTTCCAAAGTTCTATGCCAATGTTATAAAGTGACTCCCATTACCTAAGCAGCAGATTAGCTACACTATCAAGATACAGAAGATATGTTTATGGCACTACATGAGGCAAATTGTACCTTATTTGTAGTGATGACACAGTGTGTTCCCTTTCTGGAATATGCTTATGCTTTTAGACATTGAAGATTGTGTCTGTTCTAGGTCCTTCCGATCAAGTAGCTGGTTTAAAATGAATAAGGACACAAAGATTTTTATATGTACATTTCTGTGCAAATTGTTAGTGCTTTTTCCCACCAACGCAATTTCACATCTGCCATGTGAGGCCTCTGAATGTGTTTCCAGATTAATCTAATAGTGTGTAAACAGACCAACGACTGCCAGTGATTGTGCAAGCAAAATCTCTCTTTGCTGGGAGGTAGGAGAAATTGTAATAAGTAGCTCCATTTAAATAAGGAGAAGGGATACAACAGTTACATTTTTCAATGTGCTTGACCCCCTATTGAAATGGGCAGGGGAGCTCATAGTTTATTCAGACAATATCACATGTTGAGGAAAAGTAACACAAGTGGACTCCTCTGATGTGTTTAAGACATTCTTTCAAGTTACGTGCTTTGTAGCAGACATACACCTGTTTACCTTCTGTGTCACTTCTTACTATACAGCAATGACGTATCTCTGAAACCCTACAGGTCTTGATACAATCAAGCAATGTAAGGCAATAAAGCAAATCCCAGTGACACTGTGGTGGTGCCTGGAGATTTTCTGTCACTCAGTACTTCTGGATTTCAATTCAAGGTTGTAGGTTCAAGTTTGGTCTAAGCTAAAATCTCATGAAAAGAGTGGCTACTCAGCAGACTGTTTCAAACTCACTGGCACTTTTGGAGTGAGTGCTAGTGCATGATTATTTGTAATAACAAAACGAAATAAACAGAACTAGCCCTAATATCAATAAAGGGTCTAATCTATTGCTTTGCTAGTCTCAGGAAGCTGTTAAGAATCAAGCAGAAGCAGAATAAAATATCTTCTTATTTCTTTAGTGGTAAGGAATGTCTATTTTAAGCTCAGCTGGTACAGTTTTGTCAGTGGTAAAAGGGAAACACATGCTGCTGTTGTTTGCATTTATCCCATTCTGCAGTAGCTGAGAGGAGTTGCTCCCTCACTGGCTTAAAAATTCACGAAGAAGGAGACAAGCCTCGTGGTAGGAGAGAGCATATTTTTCAGCACCCTTCTGGACATCCTTTGCTGACCTCTTGCCACAGGACAGCAGTAGCAATACTAGCACGGTGTCCTCCATCTTCACAGATATTTACAAATACATACAAATGTATCCATACGACACTCCTGTGAGACAGGCAGAAGTGTGTTAACAGAAAGGAAGAACAGGAACAAGGAGGAATGCTAGGACTGCATTCTCAGCCGATCCTGACTAGTGTAGCAGTTTTCTTTACACAAGGCAATGCTTTGGCCTTCCACATCTTCATTTCCTAGGCTGTAGTGATTTGGAACTGGGAAGAAGACTGCAGAATCTGAGCCACAGTAGTTCTCAAAGCTTAACAGCTGCAAATAAGCTTTTCTGTGGAAAGGATCCAAATACGTTTAATTTCTCTTTGTGTGATTCTTTGGTTTTGTTCTAAAGGCAGCATTATCCTCCAGTACAGTGTAACAGGGTCTGACTTTCCTCCAGCCTCTTTTTCTTTCTGGGGAAAAACCTTTCAGCCAGCACTAGGGTTATTAGGGACACAGCTGACAGATGGCCTTGGTTAAATGGGTGGCCTTTTAAAAAGAATCCCATGTGAAAATGTTACTTAACCTACAAGTTCCACTGTTCTAATAGAGTAACCCAATTCTCCCTCCAAAGCTATTTGTCTGCATTCTCTTGTAAAGAAGATTTTAAAGCATTAACCAAAAGTACATGAGAAAGAGATTATTCTCATGGTCCATTTCCTACAGCAAAGAACAAAACATTTGACTCAAAATATTAGGCTTTTTGACAATACATGTTGCTGACGTTACTGAACACTTAAAAATGCATTTTTATGTGTGTGAGAGAGAGAACTGCACAATTTTGATGATTACATTTCTCTGGGTTTCAAAATTTGATAAATGTGTTAAAACATTTAAGAGATCACACTGCTATACAGCTCCAGAGACTCTCCTGGGAATAAGATTTCTGTAACTTCTACCTTTTGGATATCTTTGATTTGGTAGTAGCTAGAGTATGTTGGGGACGTAGCACTAGAAAGAAGTATATGGCCACTAAATTTAGGGCATTCTTTTCATAAAATGGTCCTTCATAGTATTCTTTTCATAAATTTACCTAGTTTCATTTTTAACAGGATGAGATTTTTTTACCCACTACCCCCATACTGCAGCAATAAAGGAAACGTGGCATCTTGGAAACAAAATAAGTGTAACTGAAACCAAAACCTCTCTTAACTATCCTTCCTAAGATGTGAGTTTCAGATTTTTCAAAATCTTTCATGATGAGGGTGGTGCTGGAAATGTGTTTGTATCTTCCTGAATACCTAGAGGTGCTTCAGCCTTCCTCCAGTCTCCTACCAAGAACTTTATCATTAGTTACACAGGGCATTGAAACAGAAGAACAGCACACAGGATCTTAACAAAGGTCCATATACTGTATTTACTGTTTCCAACAAGGGCTATAAGAACTAGTTTAGAAGAGTAAGGACAGGGCAAGCAAATAAGGTATTTCCCCATAATACTCCCACCCATATCCAGTCACCAGATTTTCCTCAGAGCCTTCCTGTGTTGGATGCAATTTCTGCAGAATTAGTGACCTTTAGTGGATTTCTTTTCTATGAACAGGACAACCAGACGGGATGCTAACCACATTGATCCCATGAATGCCACTGGTTATGGAACTACATTAATGGCATTATGTGGTTAAATGCTTTAACCAACTACCCTTGAGCAGACCTTTGACCTTTCGTTCACTATTAGGTATTCAAGGTTAGGTAGGAGCAGCTCGATTTGTCTTTAAAACCCTGCCACACATTTGTTCATTGTTATGAAATTCTGAATTAATTGCTTTGGTTTTGTAGGCAGTGACTAACTGCTCTCGGAGAGCTCTGTGAGATACCAAGGCATGGAGCCGTGACTCCATATAACAGTAGCGGGTAGTGAAGTGTCCAAAGGGTATATCTCACTTTTTTTCATCCAAAGAGCTAGTGCTTCTACTAACTTCCTACATAAGTACTAGTAGGGGTGTCTTCTGTATGTGATCTGAAACACTTCAAGTGTTTTTTATGCCCTCTGTTGGAATTTAATTATAGATTACTATTTTATTTGCATAATGTAAATCGTTGCCTGGAATACAGCTGTGTAAAGCAGAGGTATTATAACTGGAAGCAGTAGTTGCTTGAGCATGTGCTTCACTGAGACTGACAAACTTGTATTTATCATTGCCCAGATCTGTGCAGTACCAAGCCATCTATCAGAGTTCCCTTTATTGCTATTACCCCAGGCAAGTAAAGAGACATTTGCTTTCCTGAGGTCCATCTGGGCTTTTCCTCACAAACTCCACAGCCTGCCATATGCCATACAATGAATATGCAAAATGGATGACTGTATTTAGACTCCTAGATTGTGGCCGAAGCTGCATGATAAAGAGACCAGAGTGCTAGGCCACTGAAATATAATCTGTCTTCGCTGTGCTTCTGCGAGAATGCAAAGTACGTCTTGACTGACCTCAGGAAGCTTTTCTGAGACCTAGGCTACTTAGATCTGTCTCTTCTGCTTTTAACGGAATTGGTGCCATGGGAAGGAGCACTCAACAAAACATCTGCTGATGATTTCACAATGCTGTAGTGCTGATCAATAGGTAGATATGGGTCTAGGATTTTTGGGGAGTAAGCAAATACATACATGCGACTCCCTTTGAATGATTGGTTAAATAACTGTAACGCTGCAGTGAGAACAATTTAATATCGTAACTCTTAGCCAAGGAGCAACATCTGGAGTCCAGATGCCGATGTTAAAGGACTATCTGCTGAAGAACACTTCTTAGCCTTGGGAGGGGGAAGCAGTGAAGAAGCAGAAAAAAAGTGGAGCAGAAGATATTGTTTTTTAATTATTTTAGAATTTTTAATGACATTTTTCTCAGTTCTGGTACCTTTACACAAGTTACCTGTGTCCATGAAATTACTTCCAAGTACCATGAGCATATACCTCTGCAGGTAAGCCTATTTTCCTTTACAGTAAAAAATATGTATTCTGCCAAAGGATGGTACTGAAGAAAAGATGTAGCATGTTTGTAATGAAAGTGCTGTTCTGACCCCTGCAAGATCTTGCCTCGCTTGAACAACCACTTTTGATGGCAGCTAGAAAGAATTATAGATACTCTGCCATTTGTACATAAAACATCAGCTTGAAGAGGCTGTTCAAGTAAGTGGGCACAAAAGATGCCTTTCATATAGGCAGCATTTCTGTTTATTTTGTCCTCATCCAGAAAAACAGGAGGAATGTTAAAATCCCATAACATCTCTTCTCAGTGGCACATTAAGCAAAGAATTCCTGCCCTGGTAGCTTATGTTTTGCCTCTGGTGGCTAGGGAAAGTCTTCCTCAGTCACATGCTCTCTTCTAGTACGAAGTTGTAATAAATGCATCATAGCTTTAGCCTGCTTCTTCCAGTGAAATATTTGGAGCATCAAACGGGTATTTTCCTTGGCACATCTGAGGACAAATAACCTAATGGTTCCAAAATGTATTAGCTGCGCCATGGCATTTTGAACATAATTCATCATTTTCTCTTACATTTGTTCCCAAGCAACAGAATTTCCTTATATACCTATTGCAGAGCATTGCAGGGGTTCAGTTCTACTGCCCATTCTACTCTGATACAGGCTTGCTCTGTGGTGGTTTTAATTCTCTGAAGCATGGGGTTTCAGTTCAGCATCCATATAATTTTAATACTCTGAAAACTAAAGACTGTATCTGAAATGCCTGATGGGCATTTTGATTGCCCTGGTAATTTGGTTCAGACAACACTGCCAGAGACATTCAAGAATACTCAGGTAAAGTAATTCATTAATTTTGTCAAGCCCAACAGTTCTGAACAGCCTAGCAGCCACCTTGGCATTCCTGTAACACAGCATTTTTATAAGTAGTTTCTTGGGCTTCATTATTGAGAAAAAAGGGAGGAAAGGAGAAAAAAAATATGAAAATACCTTATCCTAAGGTATTCCATACCTCGTCTTTAGCAGTGTTTGACTACAGTGCAAATCTTCAGAATGGATTTCTATCATTCAGTCTAAAGTAGTAATTAGAGTTGCTGGCAGCAAAGTCCCAGAGAATCACAGATGGTGTGAAAGAAATTATGTCTAGGCAGAGTCCCTTGCTTGTGGCAAAGCAGCTGTATTTGAGTCATTCCTACAAATATATGCCTAACCTATTCTTAAACAGCTCCAGTGAAAGGAGTCTCAAAACCTTCCCAATCAATACGTTCCATGTTTCACTATTCTCACCATAAGAAAGGTTTTCCTAATGTGTACCACAGCTCTCCCCTGTTGCCACTGCTTATGCTGCTGGGGAGTGGACATGGAACAAAGGGTCCTCTAAAAGCTCATGATGTGTTCTGAAACTGTGATGTGTTGCCTCAGTCTTCTTCCTCTGAATTGAACTACTCAGGTTCTTACAATCTTCCCATGCCTTTCCTGAACTGAGGGCCCGAATCTACCTATAGTTCTGCAGCTAAGGTGTGGCTAGTTCTGTTACTGCTTAGGGCCAGCCGCTCAAAGCAGGACATGTAACAAGGAGTGGAAACTTACGGAGACACCATAGCATTTTCCTAATAGCAGAACCAAATAACGTAACAGATTCTTTCTAAAGGCTGTGCCCCCCAGCTGCCAGATATGGCTGTAGATTTTGTCTATGTTTTAACCCAATACCTTTGTGATATGGGCATGCACCGGACTCCTCTGTTGTCTGTGCCACGGTTTCTGTTTACAGGAAAAATGGGAAAAAGAGTTTGCGTTGTGATGGGCATCTGCTGTTCATTTTAAATGCAGGCCCAGAATATGAGATTTCTGTCCGGAGACCTCAAGTCCATTCTTAGCCATGTGAATTTCCCAGTGGAGTTTGGGATGTTGTTCAGCACGTTCTGTTAAGGGAAGAAAGTTAGCAACAGTCACCAGAAAGAAGTATGGAATTCATGGCATCCTGCTTAGAGCACAGGTTCATCTGTGTTGCCTTGGTACTAGGCAGAGGCTCAGATACATGCGGCATGGTGAAAAATGCAGAAACAGGACTCTTGATGCAAAGAAACGCTGCATGTCTGAGCAGCAAATAAGGGGATGAGCTAGCAAGTAACTTGGCCAAATCGGAACAATGTTTAACAGGATCTCAAAAAACAAGTCCCTGGAGCCAGGACCATCAGTTTCTCCATCCTTCTGAAAAAATATTAACTCATTTGAGCTCCTAGGAAAAAAAAAATATTTATAATAAAAGGTATAGGTGTCTCTGTAATATGGGTAATGTATGAAGTGGTTTAAAACTGTGGATACATGTTGTTATTTCCAAGTCTGAGTTGCAAGTGGTTGTGTCCATGGAATGTGGAAAGAGGGACAGACCACTTGGGAAGAGTACAGGAATGTGGTCAGAGCGTGCAGGGATGCAATGAGGAAGGCCAAAGCCCACCTGGAATTGAAGCTGGCAAGGGATGTCAAAAACAACAAGAAGGGCTTCTTCAACTACATCAGCAGCAAAAGGAAGGCTAGGGACAATGTGGGGCCGCTGCTGAATGAGG
>Ga0065711_1043534_pt1 | contig 14672 bp, 12 predicted proteins | sample Hoacrofraction12_FD_59098 | JGI IMG/M metagenome (GOLD analysis project Ga0065711, IMG submission 59098) | Hoatzin crop microbial communities from Cojedes, Venezuela - Epithelial fraction 12 v2 (version 2) | ecosystem: Host-associated > Birds > Digestive system > Esophagus > Crop | place... | reverse complement strand
TGCATTAAACAGAAATAGGACACAGTGTAATAAAAAAAAAAAAAAAAGTAAAAAGCAGTGGGGAAGATAAAGAAGATGCCCTGAAATAGCTCTCACTCCTGAAAGTAAACAAGAATTCTGGCATAAAGGCAGAATACTTGTAACATCCTTTAAGTCACATCCAAAAGTCCTATCTGCAGCTGATCTACTGCTATCACTTGTCATTATATACGTTCTTCGTATGGCCATACTTTTGTTACTGCGGAGGAAAAAATTATTCCAAGCCTCTCAGACTGTGAAGCGTGCTGCTCACTGACGCTGAAGCCCTGCAAAAGCTCCGCTGCGTGCCAAGCTGTTCAGCTTCACAAATGATCTTGGTGGACCAGATGACCTTCAAAGGTCCCTTCCAACCCAAACTATTCTGTGATTCTATCTGCCAAGCCTCCCCTGAACAATGTAAAACGTGGAGCTGATGAGTGGCTTTGATGGTTGATTCCTTCGACTTGGGTGTTTCTTGGTAATTTCAGACTCCATCAGCTGAATTTAACCGCCTCCTCTTGAAAACGCACTCCTGTTTGAAGATGATGTTATTTCCAACACCCTCCCTTCTGGTTTGTTTTCTTTTTTCTTTTTGTTGTTTGTTTTAACCACAGGTGAAACCTCTGACACCTAGGAGTGTCAGTTTTCACTTTTATGTGAGGTTACTCTAAAACAGTCCCTGGGAAAATGCGGACCACCAAACATACTCTGGCACCTATTCTGAAATAAAAGGCTGTGCCTAGACAAGCTAGTCTCCTCTCTCTCCGAGCCAACCAGTTGCCACCTTTCTGCCCCGACGGGGTGGTATGGCTGTGCTTTGCAAAGGTGCTCAGACGCTCCTCAGCTAAGCAGAGCCCAGGGATGCTTCCGGGCTGGACGTGAAGAGCACACGCTTGTGTAACCAGCTGCCACATTAAGCATCTTCCCTGCTTATGTGCAGCCAGGTCAGGTGAACTGCGTTCCTTTCCAGCCTACGAGAAATAAACCCTGTTAAGGCTGGCAAGGCATTTCTAAGCTCACGATGCACCAAGTAGTTGCCTTTGCTTGCTTCACTGTGATGCAGCGAGGAAAAGCCAAGCTGAAGCAGAGGAGTTGCCTGGCAGGGCTCCTCATCCCCGTGCAAACCACGAAGAAATACCCCGTGAGCAGAAGGACAAAGAGAGATGCTGGAGTGCGTTATCAGTACCGCAGCTGCCCGTGCCATCCATTTCTTCTGGGCAATTTGTTTAAGCTCGTACCCATAAATAGATGCTGCTGGATGATGATGATAGAAGTAATTGGAAATGTGTAAAGCAGCTACTCCATAAATCATTTGCATTCACTGGGTTCCACCTGTGCCCTCGCTGTACTCTCCTTCCTCTCCTCGCTTTGACAGGCAGCACACAAAATGGGTCACTTTCTGCTCCCTTGAATATTTTATCACTAAGAACGGAAAAGCGAAAGGTCGGTGTTCGAAGGGATTCCTTGTCCACATCTCTGTGCAGCTTCAGCAATCTGCGTAATCTCAGGAGCAGACCTTTCAAGACGCACACAAGACCCCTGACAAACTCGCTGCCCCCGCTATCACAGTGCTCCCTCCTGCGTGGCTCCTCGCTGTCTCAGGGCTAACATGCACACACACACAAAAAAACCTACTTGTAGATGCTAAAGCTGACCCACAGCGTGCAGTGTGCTATTGTGCAAACCAGTTCGGGCAATTCAGCCCCTTCTTTCAACTACTCTATTCTTCAAGCATCACTCTTCTACAAGTTTTAAATAAAACAACACTTAAAGAATCATTAGCGATGCCTGAAGAATGCCTACACAGGCACCAGGCCACCCAACCACAAGACAAAAAGGAGCCTACCTTCTGCAAGCTAAGCAGCAGCAGGTTTGCACTCAAACCTGCTCACACAAGGACTCGCAACTCCTGCAAAAGCAAAGACCATCACTGAAATCTGACAGATGAGCTATTTCAAAAAGGCGGAGAAGGTTCCATAGTCTGTGGTCTCATTTAAGCCCAAATCAGGCAGGGCTTTATCAGTGTAGGCCAACACTACAAATGCCATCATGAGCACGGATGTCTTTTTTTCAACAAGGTACTGCACCACAGGATAGACTGCTGGGTGGCCCAAACCAGACACACAGCAAGCAAAAGCACACTTAATTGAAATACTAGGAACGCCCCGGCTTTTCCACCAGGAATTTCTGTGGGGTCACCCTGAGTCAGCCGAGAGGGGGACAGCAGAGACACAAGATCCTACATGGTTGATGCTGGGGAAGAAGACGAGGAAGGCAGGCAAGCAGTGCCTCAGCACCCGCTAAACCAGTGCAGTCATTTCAAACGATGTTTAAATACCGATGTTGAATAGTGACATGAATGAAATGTACAAGAAAACACCAAGCATTTAAAAATCAGTGGGGAAAGTATGAGATGCTGATCTGCAGTTCCAGTAAAGAAAAGTCAGCATTGCTAGCAGACACGCTACGCTGTGAAACCTCCGAAGCCAGCCAGTACCCTAGCACAAAGCAAAGCACAAAGCTGGTTCTTAGCTCGCTTTTCAAGAGTCAGCTTCTCTTGCCTCACCAAATCCTTGCATTAATGTGCACTAACACAGCAGTTCCACCGAGAGCATAATGGCCAAGCGAGGTTAACGCGATTGCAGGTGTAGGCACTCTTAGACCCAAGAAATAGTATCAGAACCGACCCTTCAGCAGCAGAACTGCCACTTTGCAAAGTAGCTGCCATACCAGCTCTCATAATCCCACCAGCACACCACAGGCAGGCCTTTCAGAGACCCTCTTGCCAGGTGCAATCCTCTTCTAGAACCATCAATGTATTTTCCACCACAAGTCTGTACTTCAGCAGCCTGCTCCGTTGGGGTGCTATGCAGCAGGGTACCATTATTTGCTTCCACGCAGCAGCTTCACCTCTAACTCCCCACATGCACTAACACCCAATAGTGCACTACACAGGAACTCAGATCGCATTTTTTGACTCTCAAATTAATCCATTCTCCAAACCATACCCACACCAGGCTGCCTATATACATGGGAGTACTTGCAGGTTTGCAAAATCAGGTCACAGGGAAGAAAAAAAAGAAAAAAATCCTGTTTTGTAATGCCTGAAGAAGATACATGTGGGAGAGATGGGGTTTCTTTTCTAGGAAAAGAAATATGCAGTGAAACTCAAGGAAAGGAAAACGAAGTCTCGCTTCTCAACCGAGACAAACTGCTGTCTTACTGGCACAAGTAAATTAAAGGTGAAGGCTTTGTCAGGAGCTGTGCTCTGCGGAAGACAGCTAGAGAAGAAGAATTTAAGATTTCTGGGACAGGAAGAGTCACATGAGATGAACATTCTATGATTTAATTATCCAACTGAAGGGATAAATTAAGCTTTTGACTTGGAGCTGCATATAAAGAGAGCAATTAGACTTCTCTAAGAAAATTAGCATACAGTTTAAGAAGGGAGTAATAGCTTAAAACGCGAGTATGAAAATGTTACTTCTATGCCATGGTAATAGATCCATGCGCTATACGGACTGAAGGAGATACCCCATTGTTTTGCATCAGCATCCCTTTTCCAAAGCCAGACGACCTTGTGCTGGTTTGCACCATTAGATCTGCTCCAATGAGTCCATTTTCAGTGTGGACACAGCCTCCTCCTTTCACTGAAGTTTTCTCCATTTCCAGACCCACACCGCTGCTATGTATCTTGGATATGTATTATTCAGAGATTATTAATCCCCTTAAAATTGGTATGTGCTGTGAATCTGCTCTTAAAATGGGCTCTGCATATATCAAGTTTTCGTGATAGATTTTTGTATAATAGTATACAGTACAAGTAATCCACTCTCCCTGTTCTAAAGGAATTAAAAAAAATAAAATAAATAATGGAAAAAACCCTAACCCATATATATGCCTTTACACTCCAGGCTCCATTGGCACCAATTAAATGATTCCAATGAGATGAAGCGCTAAACTTTAAAAAAAACCCAAAACCATCTCCACCAAGCTTCAGATTTTCCAAGAGGGTAAATAAAATTTTGGTCTTTTGACCAAAAAAAACCCCTGCCAATCCATTCTAGCTGTGAACAAGCCCTAAATCATTAGAAAAGTACTTAGTAATAGACTTAAGGTTTAAGCGGAGTGATTTTCCAGGTCAGCAGCATATATGCATATAAGCTTATTCTCCATACTGTCCACCAACTTGCAACAAACTATGCCCTCTGCTTGGAAACCTACCAAAAATTATGGAGCCATCTCATCTGTACAGAGGCGAGCACTTTTGGCCCCACGTAAGAATTTGTTATGGTATCCTTATCTGAGCAAGTGACAATGCTGAGAAAGTCACCGTTTGCTTTGCTATCGTATTTCTATCTAGCAACTCTTTCCAGAGCGAAGAAATTGCTCTACCATGCATGCAGGAGCACTTGGCTTGCACATAAAAAGTCCCCGGAGGGTTAAAAAAACCCAACACTTTTTGAAACCCTATTAACATGCACACAAATTGCACACCAAAGAACTGGCTAGTATAAATTTGAATGCATTTAATACCCAAGTGAGGAGCAAGACAGTAACTCTGAAGCAACAATCTGTACTTTTTTTGTGTATCTCGCTATCCAACAAAATGTTTAAGAGAGTAATTTTCCATTCACGATCTTTTACCATATACTTTTCTGGTCAGATAATTAACCTCCCTAATGCAAAAAAAAAAGAAAAAAAAAAGGGAAAAAAATCAGTGCTAGTTTTAGTGTGTTAATATAAGCACACATTAGTTTAATTTTCCATTGAACAGACTCACAACAGCTCTGAAGCCATGGGATCTCAATGGTAAAAACCTAATGTGATTTGACCTCTTTTACACAGTAAATGGGTTGATGGAAAGAAGATATAACATCTGCAGCTTTACATATTTCTTATATTCGCTAAGTTTTTATTACTAGCAGTACTGGAGAGGAAAACATTAAGAGTAAACACACAAGTGAAAAGTATCACTGCATTGGTCACCAGTTTGGAACTCGATCTTGTACATAGATTCTCACTGTAATACAGCACGAAAAATGACTAGGACGTATGTTTACAAGGCAAAACAGCAGCTCTCCCTTTTGTAAATCAGACAGGCTTTCTCTGAGCTGAATTTCAGCTACGAACTTTTTTGAAAGTATAACGGTAGGAAGCATCATGATGACAGCTTCCTTGGTGGACATCAACTGCTGGGGTGCCACCGGCATCAACTGAGCCACTGCTGTGGTTCCTCACCCGCTCCCAGGGGACAGCTCAGGCGGGAGCAAACGTGGTCTCCGGCTGCAGCTCTCAGGGACGCACCGCAGAAGCCTCATGCCAGCAGGAACCGACCTGTTCACCCACAAGTTGCACTGGTGCTCTTCCCAGAACAGACCATCCAGTAACGGCCAGGAGCAGGTCTTTAGGACTAGGTGTATTCATGCTTTTCCATTTCTATGCTGACACTTGCTACCTAGATGTCTTGAATTAAACACTTTTTTTTTCCCCTTTACATGTGCAAATACTTGAAAATGTTGCTTTGTACCTACTTAGAGCTGCCCTTTGGGAGCAGGTTTTTGTAACAGCTGCTCAAGATGATGGGCAAATATTTATCTCTCTGTGTGATTTAGGTGTGTAGTAACTGCCCTCGTCTCCCACACTGCAGGTCGAATTCCTATGGTCCAGGCAGCTCTTCTGAAGAAGCTGTCAGAGAAACGCCGGGAGTGGACCGTGGCTGCCAGATGGCAACACATCTATCTCCTGCTCCCTGGTGCTACCCCATTACGCAGCATCAACTCCGAGCTCCATTGGGAAATTAATTCTTTCCCTTGCTTCTACTCAGAAAACTTTCCACTCCAAATTGTAAGTTTACAGCTGCGCATCACCAAATAAGCCCCAAGCAGGGGGGAAGGCAGCCATGCTGATGTTGAGCGACTTGCTCAGCATCGAAGGGCAGCCAGCAGCAGAGCCAGGACCACGGCCCCGGGTCCGGCACTGTGCAGGCTGCACGCAGCAGCACACCCCGGCACCCGAAGCTGGGGAGTGGGTTTGCACAGCCCACACCAAGGGTCAGTAACGACATGCAGCAAGGCATTCCTGGCAGAGGCTGAGCTGTAGCAGATTTGCTCTTCTGCAGCTGCAATTGCTAGCTTCACATTCTGCATACACTTCTGAAAGCGAGTGCATGCTGAGGAATCACTTGAGTATCCAGTGCCTTGTTTTTTTTGCTAACACCACCACCAGCCGCCCCTATGAAAGCCTACTCAGACTTAACTATTTGGAAAAGATGAAAGATCACGCTATTCTCAGGAGAAAACAAAATGACCTCCCCACCGCTTTCTATGTTCAGGACAGCAGGCTGAGTACAAAGTATCATGGATATAATTTAGCAAATACAGGTTGTGAATACTTGTTAATCATGGTATTTTTTTAATACACTGGCCCAAGCCTTGTTTTTGGTAGCACTGTTGGATACCAAGGTCTTACAGGGGCACGTCTCCCCAGTAATCCTCTACCTTCCCGTACACACTGGCCCTACGGAAGAACAGTATGTGTGAATGACTGCTAGCATGGGCGTGAAATACATTAACGCAGATTTTATAAAGGCTAGTTGTGGAAGCTTATAAAAACCTATATATTCTTTTAAATAATTAGTTCTGGCAGCTAGCCCTTTAATCCAATAAAGCCTCACTATGTCAATAACAGACCTCTCACAACATCCAAACCGCGTAGCTGCTGTAAAGCAGCCCGTGTGAGGGTGAATTAGCTGTCGAGAACACAGGTCTGGGCTGAAATTATCCCCGGTGCCAAGGCAGGGTGTCCACACCATGTCAGATAACTCTCCTACAACATCTACAGGCTCAGAGCTCACTGCAGAAAACCAGACACCCTCTACGGACTTCCACAGGCCTCATGAAAAGCACCCTAAATGGGGCTGCTTTCCAGTCTTGGGCCATCCACCAAAAGCTATTCACCCTATCCTGCTAATGGGCAAGGAAGAGCCTCTGCTGTTGCAGTAACAGAAATGACTACACTGTGCAAGAATTATCACCTTGGAGTGAGCTTCCAATCAACACATCCTTCAGCAAGTAGTCTCCTATGCTACAGCGGCTACACCCAGTGAGCAATGAGAGTTGAGGAACTCTGGCTTCTTCATCAGACCTCCGGCTAGAGGTAAGAGAAGAATGAAGGCTATGAAAACACAAAACTTGTGAGCTTCAAAAGCCCCATGTTTCAGACAGATGTAAGGGGACACGCTGCACCTGTTAAAAACTGAGCCCTGCGTGCAGAAATCAACCTAAGCCAATGCCCTGCCATCTCCCAAAGCAAATCAACTGCCACAAGCATGCAGAGAAACACAGTGCAGATTTTTTTTTAATTGAAAAATAAAAAGGGTACTGCTATTGTACTTTGAAATTTTATGATCTGTTGACCTTAGTGTCAACTAAGTGCTTGTATCAGGAATGGTGTGGCCAGCAGGAGTAGGGAGGTGATGGTGCCCCTGTACTTGGCCCTGGTGAGGCCGCACCTGGAGCACTGTGTTCAGTTTTGGGCCCCTCACTACAAGAAGGACATTGAGGTGCTGGAGCGTGTCCAGAGAAGGGCAACGAGGCTGGCGAGGGGTCTAGAGAACAAATCTTATGAGGACCAGCTGAGGGAGCCGGGGCTGTTTAGTCTGGAGAAACGGAGGCTGACGGGGGACCTTCTTGCTCTCTACAACTACCTGAAAGGAGGGTGTAGTGGGGCAGGTGTTGGTGTTTTCTCCCAGGTAACTAGCAATAAGATGAGAGGCAATGGCCTCAAGCTGCATCAGGAGAGGTTTAGACTAGTCATTAGGAAAACTTTCTTTACTGAGTGGTCAGACATTGGAACAGGCTGCCCATGGAGGTGGTGGAGTCCCCATCCCTGGAGGTGTTTAAAAAACGTGTAGATGTGGCACTTCAGGATATGGTTTAGTAGGAATGGTGGTGTTGGGTGGATGGTTGGACTCAAGGATCTTAGAGGTCTTTTCCAACCTATGATTCTATGAACTCCCTGCCTGGTCAATATTAGCGAGAAGGGCTGAGGAGCTCTTTCCAGGGGTTCAGGGATTGCTTTGCCTCAAATGCATTTGTTTGGCTTGTCTATTTTTTTTTGGTAGCAGCCACTAAAAGCCAAAGGGCCCCATGGCATCCCCAAGCCCCACTGGGATCATTTGTGTGTGATGTCTGGCTCAGACAGGTCAAAGCCCAGACCAGCGCAGCAGTCACTGCTTCTATGCACCCTGCACCTACTGAACCCCTTCACCTTTGCTTTCCAGCACGATCCCTCTTGCCCTGGTTCATGAGCCTTTCCCCTCATTGTACCAGATTCAGCCGTGCAACGAGATAAAGACTGATTTGCTTTGCAGAAGGTAGAGCGAGATAGAGAGGAAAAAAACACAAGAAAAAACCAAACAAAAGCACAAAAGCACCAGTTACGGAGGAATTCAGTGTTTTCACTGCCACCTCCTCAGCTCCAGGCATCAGCTCCAGTCAATTCCACCCAGACAATAAAGTCATTTATCACTCGAGGACCCGCACAAGTCCAATACCTGATGTAAAGCAGATGATTGCTTCCATTGATTTAGATGAAATATCCAAACAGAGCTGCGGCCGGCTGTGGCCAGAGCGCATGCACTATTTGTGATGGTTTAATAAATAAACCATTGATTATAAAATGGAGCCTGATAAATCCTGACAGGGCAGATCTGCAGCTGTACCTCTCCTCTGATTCCTACAATTAATGGCTTAGTACTGTGCGACTGTTAAGCGAGGACCAGCTCATCCAGAAGCAATAGCACATGTCAGCGACATTTATGCAAAAGCACATAATTACTGCGCCCAGCGTAACTGACAAGGTCACGCCTTGTTTTGGCCAAGATTTTTCTCAGTGGAGACCGGCAGTGCTGGCTGGGGGTGTCTTGCCACAAGACCGATCACTGCTAATGCCAGGGCTTCAGCTGCCTGAGAGGGTGATACTGTGGGCAGTGAGGCAGGAGATGAATCCTCCAGCAAATGGGGAGATCAGCCCTCAAGTCAAGCAACTACCAGAAGATGCTGAATGAGAGATGTGGGGACTGACTGGGCTGGGAAAGGGACCATCCCCCTCCTGGTCACAAAACCAAACAAAAAACCAAAACCAAAATCCTTCACGTAAGACACCCCTTGCCAAACAGCATCTTCCAAGCCCAGAAGAGAGATCTGGACAACTACAGCCTCATACGGTGCCTTTCTCTAAGCAACAAAACTATAGCCTTGTTAGGAACAGTTGTTTAAATGACCTACATTTTTCTTGAAGAAATGTTGGCCTTAGAAGATTGCAACCAGCCCATGAGCCTTCCTGATACACAAGAGGGGAAACACAAGGCGTATCAAACGGCTTTCGTCTGTCCGTGCAAATACTCCTCCCGTAACTGCGACGTGCAGCCCCAGAGCTCAGCCAGGTCTCGGAGGTCTTCAGCCCCAGACCTCGGCATTGCCGGCTTTTGCCTCTATCTGCACAGATGGCATCAGGAGAGAAGTATCATGTCTTTCTGTAACTGAAATATATGCTCTTTCAAGAACATATTTAGGTGTCACAACAGACTAATACTTGTTTAATTACCAGTGGAACTGCTTTACTATTTACCAACCTATTAGACTCTCCAGTCAAAGGAAGGTACCAAGCATCAGAGAAATCTAATACGACAGCCAGCCATTTACATGAGACTCAGATATAACTACATAGTATTTTAACAATGTTGCAGCTACCTGATGACATTTTTCTACATTTTTCAAGGCAAAAAACCAGATCCTTGAAACATAAGTATATTGCAGAGGAGACTGGTGGAGAGGGGAGATGAAGGATAAGGGATTTATCTTAAAATTTTTATTTGACTCTCTCCAGGCTGACTGGAGACAGAAACAGGCACAGGATTTTTAAAGAAAACCCACTAGATTCTATCACAGTAAACCTTTGTAATTTAAAGAGATGCCTTTGCCCATTCTAGTTTGAATGCAAAACAACCTTTCATTGGAAACATAATGCATAGATCTACAACATACATTAAATAACGTAGGGGGTATTACTAAGTAACGTCCATTAGAAAGTATTCATCTGAGTTAATTCTGTTTCCCAAATTAAATAAAGTGCAACAATAAATAATAGCTAATGCATAGTTCCATGTAAAGTCAGGACCAATCTTTTCTTTCATTAAACTTGGTACAGTGTGTGTGCTATGCATTTTTAATACCTTTAAATAATTTAGGAGAACTAGTGCAGACTAAGACTGACAGGAAATAGTCTAAGTGCCTAATTTTAGGAAACCGCCTACAAATGAAATTTCAGGAGGACACAACTTCTTGATTAAAGGCAAATTGGTGTTGTCACACCCAGAAAAAAAAGTAGCCTTATATCTTATTACTCTAATTTATTAAATTTATTACTATAATTTAGGACAGTACCACAAAGATGTTAACCAAGGAATCACAGCACAGGACCTCACCATGCTACATTCTGCCCAGCCACTGCAGAATAAAACAATCTACAATTTGAGATATTAAAGCAAAAAATGTCTCCTCTTATAAGCATGCATCAGCTTCTAATTTTTGACAGGCAGCAAGAGCAAATGCATTTCCAACTCTTTCCATTTTCTTGCTGGATGGTTCTTAAACGTATCTCTCCCTCCTCCCCGCCCGTCACTCCTGACCCTCATTTCCTGCACGTGGCATTTCTGTCCTTCCCGTGAATCCTATGCGCCCGATAGACCAGGCATGCAGGATGCTGATTAGTGCCACCAGCTTTACCTGAGAAATGGGTTAGGGGAACTTTAATCTCGTGCAAATGCCTATCTACAGCCAGCACATGTGGCAGAGGCACAGTAGCTCACCCTCTTACTCCTGAAACACCTGCAGAGAAAAGCTCTGAGCCCAGATGTTGACAAGCAGAGGTGCTCTAGGTGACCCTGCCTCGGCAGGGGGGTTGGACTAGATGACCCACAGAGTCATCTAGTCATCTTCTGACCCTGAAAATTCTGTGATTCTGTAAGAGCCTGGCTGAAGCTGGAGCTTGAACCCAAATCCTACCATGTGCTTGTAGTCTTCCCTGCAAGCTCACAGCAGTGAAGGGTCTTAGTGGATCCACAGGGGAAAAATACAAAGGCAAAGCACAACGCATGGGCTTACGCTGGCAAACAGTAATGCAAATGAAAAACTACTCACATGAGCAGTCGCCATAAATCCCGAATCATGTTTGTGTTCAAATACTTCCTCCCACGGCTGCAAAATGTGTGAGGAGGCTGAGAAGGAGTCATCCGCAAGTACAAGGATTCACGTGACTTAAAATCGTGCTTATTAAAACCCAACTGTACGTATTTACCAAAGGAGTACACAAGCAACCTCGGCTGTCTCTCTTCTTTCAGTCAACAGAAGGAGAGACCAAGCTGCTCCGGAGCAGACCAAGGGGGACGCATTTTTTCAGCCAAGGGGACTGAAACAGCTTCAGCTTCCACCTGGGGGATTTGCTGCAGAAAACACCTAGTTTAAATGGCATTTTAGAGCTTGTGTCATGATGACTAAATAGCTTAATAGCCCCTTCTGGCTTTAGTATTTCTTAGTTAGGGAGACCTACCCATTGCACCACAGGTGGTAAATCCCTCTACCCAGAGAAGAGTAAACTTGGCCTTGAAAAGTGTTGCATCCTGGGCTAGGGAGATCACATCAGGTTCAACAGGGAAAACAAAATAGGGTAGGGAGGAAAAAAAGCTGTGGCAGCCTGTTACTCTCAACTCAAAGGGGACTAGGATGTTTAAAAAGGCGTAACTCCACTTAAACTCCGCTTAAGGGACTTCTACAGCAACTAGGTATCAATGAAGCCATAGATTTTATGAGTTTCAACTTCACAACCTACTTAAGCAAAGTCAAGAATTTCTGTCTGTGCTCTACACACAAAATCAGCGGCCTATATATTATTCTCCCCTGAACTGGTGTTTCCACGTGACACCGCTCCTGAGAAGCGGATGTCTTTGAAGGTGAACCCCTCACCGCTGAGCCACAGCCTCGCATTTTACAGCCAAAACACGCAGCAGCGCCGAAGCCCCTTGGACTTTTCCCTCTGAAAGCAGCACAGGGCAGTTTTCCCCGCACAGAAATGGACACAAAGACTCAGATATCACTGAGAGAAACACCCCGTGATCCTTCAGGACTGGTGCGATGCTTGGCGCTTGGGTCCTGGTTAGAGCCCAAGCGCAGCACTTCGAGCAGTGCACTGGGCAGTTTGCCTTGGAGCTCCTTACTTAGGAAGGTGTAAACACGATTTTCTGGAGAGTTAGGTAGCACTGTTGATATTCACAGTAGTTTCATTTATCAGATAATCTGCAAAGTCTGAAGTGGTATCATCGAGCGCACGGGAGGAGGGCTCCGTACCCCCGTCTCGGTGGGAAGTCCCCTGCCCCAAGGACGGTGGGCTGCTGCACGGCCACACCGCCACATGAGGGGACGCAGCTCTTCAGAGCATTTGTACCTTGATGAAGTTGTCTCTGCCCAACTGTCCCTGTCCTTAAGTCAAAAGAAAAAAAAAAAAACAAAAAAACAAAAAAAAAACCACCAACCAAACAAAGATCAGGGGAAGCTTCTGGCAGTGTTTCCCCTTTAAAAGCAAACTGAGGATGGGAAAATCAGTAAGGCATAGAACAACTGAATGAATGAACAATTTAACGAGCATTTTTTCTTTCTGCTCTATAGCACAGGCACAAATACGTACAGATTGTATATACCTTTCCCCCAATTTTCAAATAAAGGAACGTGTCTGTTTTCCTTTGCACGGGCAACGTCTCTCCACCAGATCCTGCTCTAATATTCTGAATTTCTCAGCAATTTGAAGCCTCATTAAAAAAAAAAAATCTACTTCGCAGAAAGATACTTCCCTCTTTTTACTACCAAATCTTCCCACTAGTTTCAGATGGAAAGAGTGCAACACGCAGGGAACCAGCAACAGATTTAAGGGCTAGCCCCTGATGCCCATGCCGTGTTTCAGACTAGCACTTTGGGACCAATATAACTAACTGGGAGGTTCACAGTCTTCCAGATGAACACAGAATAACAGCTTCTCTTTTTTCATCTGGACCCAAGCAGCAGAAGGCATCCAGCTTCTGGGGAAAGGTAATGTAAGTGCCCCCAAATCAGTAATAGCAGAACTCTAATCAGCTTTCTATAAAGCCATATACAGCATACAGCTAAATAAATCCTATTTTTAGTCCTCACGTGAAGTGACCTGCATAACTTAAAATGCAGCTTTATTACCTAAGAAAGCCTCCCATCGCACTGAATCACCCCGTGCGTTCATGCACACAGAGATAAAACGCGTGTGTGTGCACATGGGCGCGCACACACGCAGCCCGACAGCATCGCCTTGCATTTCACCATCTGGCCTTGTTCTAGGGATTAATAAAAACAAAGTTAGGTTTAAAATATCACATGCACGCCCAGGGAAGGAGAACTCTCACAGAAGGTTTTTAACAGCTTACATGGAGGCACTATGAGGAAAACCAAGGCAAGCCAGCTACGTCTGCAAGCACATGTTAGGAACAGAAAACGCACGTTTATCAAACTGGTGGATGCAGAAAGTTACAACTATCTGCGTTTTATGTAGCAGAAGTAAGTTGCAAGCCAATACGATTGATTAAAACTCATTTTAGTCCAGAGGAATTGAAATATGACAAATGCTAATGCCACAGAGAAATGTCAAAATAGATGAAGAACTACACATGCCAGCGCCCCAACAAAAACTAGCTGAGATTAAGTCAGAGACAAAGATGAAATGCCAGATTGCCTAAAGCTAATTATCTGGACAATTAATGGAATGCCTGCAACTCGTTTTGATTATTAAGAGCACAGTCGATTGGAGAAAGGACAAAGCTATTTGCAAAAGTCCTTGCTGATTTCCTCGGAAGAGGATGCTGGCAATGAAGTGGAAGAAATTCTCACCCTGGAGATCACTAAGCCAGCTGCTCAACCATGGTACAGCCACGTCACCTGGTACCAAAGCCACATCAATCCCTTCCTTGGGCTGTCACTGGTGTCAAAATTCAATGCACACCTCATTTTTCAAGCTGATCATTTGACAGCAATCCTAGATAAGGAAAAATATTGCATGTCTTCAATGCTACAAAGCAAGACACACACAAGTAAGTATTTCTATACTTTGACCTGCCAGAAATTAAATTGAACTTCCTCCTGTTCTTCCTTAATTTTACCATGCATCCATGAATTTCAGGAAATTCCCACATTCTTCTCTATTTATACACTCAAGAGCTAAATGTGGTTCCCAGATAAATTCTTTATGTGATGACACTTCTTAAACTAGCCACAGACTGGCCAGATGCAAAAACCTACTCACTTAGTTAATATGAGGAAATATAGACATTTAATAAAAATATATAATTTCTTTAAAAAAAAAGAAAAAGAAAAAACCTAATCCCAAATACGTAGATGCTATCTGTGGAGAGTTATCTGAGCCTTTTTCTGTATTACTGGTACAGGACTATGTTAGTATCTGGAATGGAGAAATACCCAGCAGGTTTCCCTTCTAAACGCACATTTGTGACAATAACAAGCATGGAGGCCACGTTCTTTTGAAGACAGTACTACATTTTAGATTCCCCCCCCCCCCCC
>Ga0065711_1043533_pt1 | contig 14673 bp, 6 predicted proteins | sample Hoacrofraction12_FD_59098 | JGI IMG/M metagenome (GOLD analysis project Ga0065711, IMG submission 59098) | Hoatzin crop microbial communities from Cojedes, Venezuela - Epithelial fraction 12 v2 (version 2) | ecosystem: Host-associated > Birds > Digestive system > Esophagus > Crop | place... | reverse complement strand
GGAGTCTCCTTCTCTGGAGATATTCAAGACCCGCCTGGACGCGGTCCTGTGCAGCCTGCTGTAGGTGACCCTGCTTCGGCAGGAGGGTTGGACTAGATGACCCACAGAGGTCCCTTCAAATTCCTACAGTTCTGTGATTCTGTGATTCTGTGAAGGTCTCTGATAGTATTTTCAGAGTTACACTAATGTGCAATATGCATTTGCAAACACATATAAGACCAACAGCACTATGAAAACTACTCCACTTCAGACATGTACTTTAAGACTTCGATTAAGTCAGTACCTTTTCAAAGAAAAGATAAAGATACGCAGAAAGAACTGCTCTCCATTTTTAACTTTACAGATTTTATTTAATGCTTGGAACCTTGTACTAGACTTCTCTTTTTTTAATTTTTTACTCTTGCAAGAGATGAGTTTTAATTTCCATCAGTTACAAGGAATTTTATCACTAAAGAAATCTTAAGCGCAACAGTGTCCTCAATCTGCCTAGATATAATAAAATTTTTAGTGATTTGGCACTTCTGGAATTGGTTGAGCCAGTATAGAACTATCTCGTCTGGACTTTAATGGAGTTTCAGAACGGAATTAATGATGTGAGATGTATCATCTATATTGATAGTAACAAGGGCCTATAGGAATATTAAAACTGGTTCATGACTGTTGCACTATGCTGAACCAACTTCGGTTCCACAGAGAGTTTTAAGCCTCATTTTTAATGCTTCAGCTGTCTCTTTTGCAGTCAGATTTGTAGATGACTGGAAAAGTCTAAGCATCATAGAAACGAGACCTTCTGTGTGCAGATGGAAAAAAAGTTCAGGTAACTGAACTTTTAATATGTGTAGGAGTGTGACATTGTCTGAAGTCCAAATTAGTCTTGTGCGGCTTCCAGAGGAAAGATAAACCTGCCGAAAAAGACATGTAACCAGGAAAATCTGAAAATGGGCAGAATAATATAAGCTTATGAAGCCTAGTGTTTGAATGACTTTAATTACTACTGAAGAGGACAGAAAAATTAGTGTATACCATGATCTGTAGCAGATGCAATAACATTGAAAGTATAAAAAGAAAGCAAATAAACCCATGCATACACACTGCCCAGGCTGTATGGAAAAAAAAAAGTACTGAAACAGTACTTATAACAGAATTTAAGGAGAAGGTGAATTCCTCCATATGTCTTGCTCAGCCAGCTCTAGACTAAGAGGACCCATCCACGGACCTACGTGTCCCAGCCTAGAGAGTGAAACATGCAGGTTTCATTAAGCTTCAGTCCTAATGGTCTGGAAGCAGCTAGAGCTCCCAGAGAAGCACTGAAGTGCATGATCTTGCACAGCATTGTTCAGGGAGTTTCATTAACAAGGAAAAATTAGTAATTTTTTTGTCGCTTTTGTTAAAGTCTTTTTGTCAGAGCTGTCTTCCAGGGAGATAGGGACCCAGCAGAGAGCCTCTGTTAATCTATGGGCATTCAAAGCTACCTACTGCACTTTAAGAAGAGTATTCTCACTGAACTGCAGTCAGTGAGTTTCTCATGGACGTGGACTACTATGCAGCCAAGAGGAAAATAACTAACTGCTTAAAAATACTTAAGTCGGAAGATGTGGGCATGGGGCAGGCTCTCTGCTCCCCATGTTATCAGCTTTCCTTTTCATTCACAAACCTCTGGAGAAAGCACGCATAGTAATAGGAATAAAAGACTCTTCTGAATCTTTTCTTACCTGCCAGGCTTTAAATACTTGGCTGGAGTGACATAAAATGTTCGTAGTATATAGAACAAAATAAAATGTTACATCTTTATACACAGTGGCCCAGTTTTGTAAAAGGAATGAAGAATTATTTTATCAGCACAGTTTTTGCCTAAGGGTAGGAGAGACAGGATTAAAACCTCCTTTTTCCTTCCCTACCTTGCACTCCAAAGGCTCAGGAGCTGGGGCAAAGCTTGCAGACCAAGGTTAGAAAACACAAGATGGTCAGGAACTATTTAGAAGACACACAAAGAAGCTGCAAGATAAACAGAAGATTTTGTGACTATGATTTTCAGTTTAAATATTTCAGATCTGAATATGATGTCCTGTATTGTAAATTTAAGACCTGTATTGGATCTAACCCCCGAACCCTTTTTCCTATATTTTCATCATAATATAAAGAAATACACGTTTCACGTAAGAAGACTGATTATGAAATGCAAAAATGTTAGAAAAGGAAAGGAACTCTAATTTTTAGGTGTCACAAAAGATTAACCAGTCACCAAAACTGAGCGGCAGAGTGGACATAAGTAACAGAACAAATGAGATACATGGGACAATACTGTGTTGCATAGACAAGCTAGACACTCAGGGAAAAAAAAAACATGCACTAATATCTTGTTACTCACCACATAATTGACCAGCCTTCGCACTTGTTTGGAAAGTTAGACTAAGAGCAAAGCCTCCAGCTGCCTTCTGGCTTCAAACGAAACAAAATTGTCCCTGGCAGCAACTCAGGTTATTTCAGAAACAGCCATCTAAGGTAGCATTATCCTTTGCAGAAAAGCAAAGTTTCTTCTAAATTTAAGTTCAAAATACAAACTCTACAGTCAAATGAGATATCTTCAGTGAAATTACAAGTTACATTTAGTGTTTCTCAACAGAAATTGTGTAATGCAGTGAGTTCAGCTCATTGCTTGAGCCTCCCTCAGCTGAGGAAACAGACTTAGTAATTCATGCACAGATAATCAATTACGCTTGTGGTTCTTTCATACGCCTCAACAAGTTGCAGTGTTTGAGTCAGTAGTCTAAAGTGTTAAATTCTGTTGCTAGAAAAAATATCCTGCTCTTGTTTAACACTTCTTACTAACTAGGTGTTAAATTCTTTACAGCAGCAGGTAACGGCACCATTATGCAATAATTTGTATTCATTTTATAAATATCAAAATTCAAGAAATGAAACTGAATCTCTTGTTTAAATAGTTTTCCAAAGGAAAGCAAAAATGACAAGTGCAGTCATGCAAAATAAAAAGTTTAAAAAATACTTATTTTTAAAGTAGGAAGCTATACAAGTATCACAGAAGAGAAGGAATAGCAAACTTATCTAATCTTCTCTAAGGCTCTGTTTCCCAGGTAATCACTGCAGAAAACATACGAAAATATTGATCTTCCATCAGTCAATGGGAACATGGTACTCACAACACTATATTCAGCCACATTTGCAATTTTTTAATCCTATTTCAGAAAAACTACTCTTAGCTAACTAAATGAAACTTAAATAAGACAAGCACAAAATTAGCTTAAAAATCATGACCCACATCTTTCATAGAATGTTAGAGCCAATGTGATAATAGTTCTCAAATTCACAGTCAACCTTTGAGACTAAGCTTTTCTGTATGCAACTTACTTTCAGAAACAATAATTGACAATTTTGTTATTGGGAGAAACTGGTTCTCTAAGAAACTATAGAATAGAGTTGAAACCTATACTTAATAAAACTCACCCTTAAATTAGGTAGGAACAGGTCATCTTTGTCACACAGATCCCGTAGTCAGGATGTCTTTAGCCAGAAAATTTCCAGGTGAAGTTGCCTTCTGACATCTGCACAAGGCAGTATAAGCTGGGACTGAAGGAGAAGCTCTTTGGACAAGGTCAGATAACTTTGTACTCAGCGTTGAGTTTAACTCATACAAACTGATTTTTTCCAGGGCTAACTTCATCACCGGCATTGCCATCTTCCATATCAATGGACACACATAGCCAGTATACAAGTGAACAGATCTTGAAAAACAGGAGTTATGCAGTTTCAGGGAGTAGTAGGTGGGCAAAAATTCTATTCAGCTGCCAGAGACAAGAAGAAAGAATAGCTATAACTTGCAGATGTCTTGGCTTAACACTAATGCCCAGTGATACAGTGGCCTCCTTAGACCAAACACAAGGCAACGTGCAAAAAGAGTTGAATCCCCTTCAGCCATACAGCAGAAACAGCCAGAACTCAGAAGTCTGTTTCTTTCGGTGTCTGGATTTCAGGTTTTCTAACCAACAGAAGTGAGACATCGCAGTGGAATTGGTTTCTTGAAGATTTTACAGAAAAAAAAAAAAGATTGAAAATACTGGTGATAAAAGATAAAGAGTCTGATTCTATTGAAGAATGATTCATAGATAATAAAAAGTAAACTCAATAATGTGAGACCTTAACTCTCAACATGCTATAGCTTCTGCTAGATAAGCCCTTTTGGCGAAAGGAACACACCATCTGCAAGTCGTAAGGAAGTAGAAAAGAGGTACTGTCTGTACTGATGCAACCACACACAGGATTGGGAGGAACAATATTTTTCATGGCACCACACTAGAATCAAGACCACATGCGAAAACGTCAGGTTGGAGGATTAGCAACACATTTGTCCAAAGTTCAAAACAGTGTTTCAGCATTAGTGCCACTTGGGATCCATACATCTACATAAACAAATATTTTCAGATGCCTTTTGCCTTAGAATTAATACAATTAATAACACAGCATAAAATACCCTGACAATGTTTATAGACAAAATACAAATTCCAAGGTGACAGACCCTGGACTTAACTTCTGTTCCCAGTAGACAGTAAAAACTCTATTAAAAAAGTTCAGATTATTTCAAGTCTGGGGTACTGAAGTACAAATTGACCCTGTCCCCTCAAACACTAATGTCATCCTGTTATTAAGTATTATAACTCAGTGTAGTCAATCTTCGTAAGCAGCTGCTGACAGAACATAACTGTTATGAAGAGATGGGCTACACCAAACTGAAAGGGATCAGCATCTGACCTTTGTTTTAGTGCTATGGCTTTGGAGAATCAATATTTTTCATTTTGTTCTACATGAAAGCAAATCTCTTGCCATTCAGCAAAAGACACAGTGACTAGAACCATTATTTAATTTCTTTCCTCGAAGGACATATTTTAAGAACATTCAAGTATTTACAGAATTTATTTTTGTTTAATAGCCTAAAATAATATTGTGCAAGAAACTTCACTGTTGTTTTCATCTTCAGGAGGTGTCTTTAGTCCATATTTAGTTAAAGGAATAGTTAATGTTTTGAAGCAACTCCTATGACCATTATGTTATCAGAATCCAGAATCTCGCATTATTTATGAAATTACAAGTTGTACATTAAAGTCCAGTGGTTCTGGGGACCTTTCGACCTCAAGTGTTAATGAAATATTTGTGAAAATAAATTTCTGATTCAATAGCCAATAGGAAGGTAAGCACCCTTTCTAATGAATTGTGCTGCACATCTCAGAAAAGTACCAGCTCAGCAAAGATGTCATATATAGATCTTGCAGTTTGGACACTTAACCTGCGAGACCCTTGAACGTGTAGTACTCCTCTCAGCATGCTACTTATTCTCATTTGCTCTACACAAAAATGTATTCAGGACTGGAATGGCTAAAAATCCGTGTTCAGCAAATTTTTTAAAAAGTGGTATGTATGACTTTCCATATAGTCTGGTGACATAAATGTGTACACTCTCCATAACAGTTTATCCAATCTATTTAGGGCACTAACCTCCAGATGAATCACCCCGACAGCTTTTCATTGATTGTACAGGTATCTCAGACCAGACGGCTAAGGCTTGGGCAAGAGGACTGTGCATAAGGATCAAACCTTCCGAGACCTGTTGGTGCTTGGGGCAGAGGTACAGTTAACTTGACAGACTTCTCACTTCTGTGAAGGCTGAAGAAGAAACTCCCACCCATCTCACTGTACAAGGAGAGTCAGCAGAAGTAAGACTACAGCAGGATAAAAGAACTTACTGGCAAAGTTCCAGCAGTAAGTTAAGAGAGACCTTAAGGAGAGAAATGAGCTATTTAAATCAGTTCCCACAAAAAGCAAAGGCAAAACCGATTGGCAAGATTTTACAGATTTTATGTCTCACTGTGAAAATGGCTCCTCCTATACAGAGGGCACACAGATTGCCTACTGCAACACTTTCTGCCCTTCTTTTGAATCTACACTTCTCCCTTCAATCAGGTAATGTGGCATGGGCTGCATATTCACTTTGGAAGTGGGTGAAGATTAGTATTTCAGGAAAGAGCAGATTCATCATGGAATTCTAGTGGGTTTTTTTTTTTATTTTTAATGTGGAATTCGAGTCTGAACTTTCATACTGATCTGGATTTGATGAATCCCAGCTATTTTTACAGATGATCTGAATTCTTTCCTCCATTTTTGCCTCTGTAAGTGTAGAACAAGTGACAGGTTACCACACTGCACCCCAGAAAAATCAGCATATTCCCTCAGAAGCTTATGACTATTGAGGTCAATATATACCAGAAAAGTGATACATTTGTAAGTCCCTTAGAAGATCAATAAAGCAAAAATTAAGATTTGCCTTTATGGTTCTCTCACACTTCATCAATATAGTAAACTTTCTCTCGCTTAACATTTCTTTTTTCAGTTTACTTTGTGCCAAGTATCGGTCTTCTTAATAATGCAGCATTACAGCCTGGCAGGGGCAATTTGGGGCCATCTGCTGAAAAACAGCTTTGTTCTCATTTTATGGAAGGATTTTATTGAATGTACCAAGGCTACTAATAGAAGGCTTAACACAGCAGTGATATTTCTCGTGCCAAGATGTGTGCTGCTCTGCTCGGATGAATTTCAGTTAAACAGTGCAAGTGGTTATTAGCAAAACTGCACTTCTTTTGTTCAAGCCGAAGTTATACAAGAAGACGGTTTCAAGCATATATCAGTTTAATTTTTGTTCTTCCATCAAGTTTTGGCTTATAGCATTTATAACTAGTCAGAAATGGTGTTCCAAATATTCAAGAAACATCATAAGAAAAACCTTTATTCATTTCAACAACTTTCTTGCTTTTGCAATCTGCCTGCCTGATGACAGTTTTACATTTCATCAACAGTGTAATAGGGAGGCAGGAATCTATTTAAAGAGACCTGTTAGGTCAGTCTCAGTGAAATACATCACCAGTGTCCTTCTCTAATGCAGAAATTCAAGTTCTCTACCAAACCATGGCATTAAAACAGTGAAAACAGGAATACTTAGGAGATACCCAGGCACTGAGTATTTGGAGGCAGGAGACAGAGGGAAGAAAAAAACTTTTAACTACACTTTTTTGTGTTAGAAGTATTTGGTACCAGAGTCATAAGCACTGTCTGCAAGTGTTCACACTCAGATCTTCCAAAAATGTGTACTCCGGCTTTGGAAGTACATAGAGAGATCCATTCTCCTCTTCTGAAAGCCTTGACTGATTGCAAGGTAAACCTCTATCCCATAGTCTGGAACCCTATTTTTTAAGGACAGAAGGAGTATTTAAAACTAAGACATCCATCAACTATAGTACCCATGTCTGATGTTACTTAGCCCTTGTTCAAGGCAACAGTACAGAGGCAAGAACTTCATATCTTGCCATGTTTATCATCAGCAGCTCAAAGGGTCCAATAAAGCCCCTACATCATAGCAGTTCAAAACAGAAGCCAATATTACCATAAATTATTAGTATGAGGTGCAAGAACCATGCCCAGACTCCTACACAGCAGCAGAACTCTTACTCCCACTTTGCCTCAAGTAGAGCAAAAAAATAGAGCTCATGTCTCCAGGGTACCACTCTCATCATTTGCAGTTCGAAGTTACATCGATCAGATCACAAGTTATTAAAAAAAGTAAATATTTACTCAGTCAACACTTGCAAAATAATAATTTGAAAATGAATATCATATTGACATTTACCTTTTGGAGAACAGGTTGCTTACTGTGTCAGATGCTAAGGTTTTCTGCAGTGAAGATTTTTCCTGCAACATAGACTGAAATTCCTGCTTACTTTCTTATCTCCTCTAGCACATAACATCTACTTCAGCACAACCCCTTCTCTGAATGCACAGGTCTCCAGTGACACTTCAGGTAATTGTTTTCTCATCTAGTATCTGCTGGAGAGGTGAAGCGTGGTCTGTCATCAGCCCTTTCAAAATGTGAGTCATGCTAAGAACACTTCCCTAGTTCTACTGAGGAGGGTGATGGTAGGGACACAACAGAGCATCAAAGACGGGTGACCAACACTCGAACTGTGCCAGTGTCAAAATAGTATTGCTCAATATCACATTGACTGAGACTTGTAACATGAAATGGTATAGGCATATTGTCCATCTTTAAAGTAGATTTCTTCTGGTACTCCTTTAAAGCAAGCTGGCTCATTTGTCTGTAGCATAGAAATAGCTTCACATATGCGACACCGTGGATTTCATTATCTTGAAGAAAAGAACCTCAGAAGGGTGAGAATGGGAAAAAAAATGTCATAACCATCACATTTGTTACTAAATGCATGTTCCTTCTAAATAACAACACTGAATTTGATTAGATCGGTAACATTCACAGTAAGATGTAAAATGTATAAGAAACTTGGCTAAGGTAAGTAAAATCAGAATTAACCTTCATTATTCAGTCATTTTAATTACTTCACAAGAAAGAGAAGTATATGAAGATGTTAAGACATAAGAACTTAAACACTACTGTATTTTATTTGCAAAGATGAACAGAGGGAAAGGGAACATCCTGGCAAAATACTCAGATTTGTCCCCTTGACATTCTGAAGACCTTTGAATAAGTTATTGCTTATTTACATAGAATATCACAGTATCATAAACACGCAGGTATTAAACTGCAGACTACCTGATGAACTGATATCTTTTAAAGAATCAATACATTTCAAGTATTTAGTCAATGGAATCATTGGAGGTTGTCATTCGCAGAAGTCAAATAAGTTATTTAGATGGCATGAAGATTTTATACAATTATAGAAGACATAGTTCAGGGTCTGAAGACCTTCCTTACATGAGCTGCATTAGACTGTGATGTCTCTCAATAACAAGAAAATTCTTCATTTAGCTTAGGCTCTGTGAAAGTCACATGAGGCAGACATTGATAGGTGCTGAAGACGGAAGGGTCTTTATCATAACTGAGATGTGGGAACAATACTGAACTACTTTCAGGCTTTAGCTGGGAACACACATACCTACTTGTGTACACACACACAGACACAGACAGACAGACAGACAGACACAGACTTCACACTCTTCCTGGTGAAAGACCCTGGCAGTTCATGTCCAGCCCGTCTTCTTGAGGAAGGCTGAAACTTTTAACCACAGGGCCCGGATTAATGCTGGAAGGATGATCACCACACAAGAGAAAATGAGATAGATACTAAGAAATCTGCTTACAATAAATGTAGCATTATTATTAAAGAGACTTTCCTGTAATATTAAGGTAATTTGGATTTACATTGATTAGAGTTTAAATATCTGACTAAGAATCTCCCATAAAATCCCTTACGAATGGTGCACTTTTTAACTCACAAAAATCTTTCAAGTGTTTCTCCCATACCAGTCATCTTGAGCTATCCTGTTCTTACTCTGGATTACAATTTCCACTGTTCAAACACTTGCACAGACTCAGTTTCCTCCCCAAGGTTCCTCTGTGTATCTGAGCCAGTGTGTTTTGTTATTGTGAAGAGACTCTTCAAGAGAAGTCACAGGCCAGTTCCCCCAGTACTTTAAGGTAACACAGTAGAATAATTGAGATGTTTTGCCTGCTCACTGTAGGCGGGTTGGGCTAGACGACCTCTAAAGGTCCCCTCCAAACCCAAGTATTCTATGATTCATTCTGTGATTCTATGTGTACAGGCGTCGAGAGCCATGTTTATGGGATAAGACATGTTGTATTTTCTCCATATGGTTTAAAAACAAAGGTTTATTCTCTGGGTACTTTTCTCATAATCTTGAAAAAACTTATTAATACTTGCACTGTAAAAAGTCATAGTTTTCAGACCTGGTACAGGCACATTTTAATGCATAAAAGGTGAAACTAGCTATTGGACTCCCCCATCTCTGTCTAATTAAGCAGAAAATTTCAAAGTAAGCAAGCTAAAACTTTCTTTCATCAGAAACAATAACCTTCTCATTTTCAGACTTGTATACCAACTTTAACTCTACTTCTATTTTAGGTTGATAATACCTGGTTCTTCAGTGATTTAGTAACATTCTTCATCTGAAAAGAGAAAATATCAGTATATACCAGATAAAATATGTAGTCAGTCTGTCATGTCAATACAAAAACTTCAAGATTTATTTTAAAGTAATATGAAAATATGCAATTTTTCTATTCTTTGTGTTTCTTATTGTGTTTCACATATGTAATTGACCAAAAAGTAGTATTCTTGCACTAGACGTGAATGAATCAGCATGTATTTATTTCAATAACATGAAGAAACTTGATAATTGGGAATAAGCATAACCTATTTTTGTTCCAAGGGTCTTCTACACTTTTCGTAAGTAATTGAATCACTAGAACTTTCTCTAAGCAAAGGCCTTTTTTACTTTCTTGTAACTTACACATAGATTGGAAGTGATCCTAACAGGGATAGCTAAAACTTCTTTTTTTTGTCTCTTCTTTTGTGGAGCTGTCCAACATAGCAGAGATCTGGGTGAGATTCTGAAAAAGAGGTCATTGATTTGATTGATGGCGTGAAGTTTTTGTTCTCTTCATTAGACTTGCTGTCTTACTGTGGATCGTATAGTTTCAGGAGGGCCTGTTAATACCTTTTCTGTAGACATTATTGGTGGACTGGTAGTACTTCTTCCTTGCCATCTTTATTTTGCCAGTAGAGTATGCCTGGTTCTCCAGACAACTCTAATCTTAAAACATATGAAAATTATACATTTCCTACCTCTGTGATTATACCAACCAGATTCCAAGTCCTGGAGCACATCATACACAATCAGAATATTGGACATGAGCCTGTGATATATAATCATAAAGTTATAGAAAGGTAAGTGTTGGAAGGGAACTTAAAGATCATCTGGTTCCTACCCCTCTGCCATGAGCAGGGACATCTTCCACTAGACCAGGTTGCTCAGAGCTCCATCCAACTTGGCCTTGAACACTGCCAGGGAGGGGGCAGCCACAGCTTCTTTGGGCAACCTGTTCCAGAGATTCACCACCTTCATGGTGAAGAATTTCTTCCTATGAGGGTGGTAAAACACTGGAACAGGTTGCAATATCTGATTTTGCAATAGTCCTTGATTTGAGTAATTCTAAAATGTTTAGGAAACCATAGGGTACTACAAAACAGCTAAATTGTTCACTTTTTATCCTACACATTAGCCTTACAAGGTAATGAGAAGACAGAGCTGAAAATGTTCATGATATTTCAAAGGGACACCTTTCTGCTGAAATAATGAAAAAGATAATAGGAAAATTATTGTATTTATCCACACCTACAGCTTTCCTAATGGAAGATTAATATTATTGTTGAGAAAAAAATGTAAGTAGGTTTAAATGTATTCTGCCAGTCCTCTTTAATCATTTTCACTTATTCTGTGTTCTTTTTACACACTTTGTTTGTCTGTAATAATTAAGAACAACCTATTACATACTCTTTCTGTTTGCATCTGGCAAATTACCTTGTATTAGCAGTGATGTGGAAATACAAATGAGCAGTATAAATCTTCTTGAAGTTGATTCTTGAAAATCATTTAAGATGGATTCATAAAAACCCTGGTTATTTGAATATGAAATAAATGAGAAATATGATAAAGCCTGTGAGAAAATTCATCAGAGTGAAGCGATATCCATGTGATTTCATAAGTGATTCAAGAACACTCAGAAGCCTGGAAGTTAACGATAAGTTAATAGCTAAGGAGCTTCTGAAGTCTTAAGATTATAAACCACACAACCTTTTCACTGTAGCAGAGCCACTAAATTTTCCAACTGAAAAAACAAAGATTCAGAAAGGAATGCAAAGCAAAACCAATATAAATATACCTTCTAGGACCTAGGCTATCCAGAACCAATGGTTCTGACTTGAACACATTGTGTTAAGATAGACAGAAGTTGTTTTCCATTTGTGTGAAGGCAGTTCAAATCAATCACATCAAGGTACCTTGAATAAGAAAACAGTTATGGTTATTTTTAAAACCAAGTTACATTCTTTTTTGGTTACAGAAGCATACCCATAATGGTCATTACTGCAGATTTTTTTTTCCTTGGGTCTAACCATATCATATAATCACAGAATGATTTAGGTTGGAAACGACCTTAAAGCTCATCTCATTCCAAGCCCCCTGCCATGACAGGGACACCTTCCACCAGACCAGGTTGCTCAAAACCCCATCCAATCCAGCCCTGAACACTTCCAGGGAGCGGGCAGCCACCGCTTCTCTGGGCAACCTGTTCCAGTCCCTCACCACCCTCATCGTGAAGAATTTCTTTTTTACATCTAATCTAAATGTACCCTCCTTTAGTTTAAAACTATTCCCCCTTGTCCTATCACTGCATATGCTATATCTGCTTGTATACAGCACTAATATGCATAACATATATAAGACTATATACATATACTATGTCTTCATGTACATAATATTAAAAGAAGCAAAGCTGTTGCTAACAACAAGACACAGCTCTAAAATCAAGTCTAAGCAGTAACTGAAAGGAGAGTTTCCTAGACAGGTTAGCACAATGCATTGTGATTCTGCAGCTCAGAAAACTTCCTGAAGTTACTACACCCTAATACAGTGACACAATGGACAAGATCAAGGTACAGAAGAAAATTTATTTTTAAGTCCTCTTATTTCAAAATGTCTCACCAAGCAAATATATATGTTTAAGAGTTGTCTTATTTTGTAGTTAGTACAGGATGTGAGAGAAAAGCTGTCAAACTAGCATAGGTTTGCACTGGGACAAATTATCACACTAAGCAGAAGACCAAGAGGAACCTGACTTCACAACAGCATGAAAATTATATGATCACTGTTATTTATGAGGTTGGATTTTAAGGAGGGATCATAGAATCGTAGAATCTTTAAAGCTGGAAAAGACCTCTAAGAAAATCAGAGATATCCTATTACAGGATTGCACTATTCCTATGTGCTGTTCCTTGCAAATATCTTTACTGCTGTGAAATATGAGCTATGTAAGAACCCTGAGCTATGTCAGAACTAGTAGACCTCACCTGGGGCCTTCACCCACCACTTGTTGATCTTAGGCCCTGAATTACCATTGAAGGTCAGTCTCTGAGCTTCAAACTTACTTGAGATACACTTCAGAAATCCATGTCTCCAACTCATGCCTGTGTCTGGATATAGGTCTTATGGATCTGGACCCAGACCTTCAGGCTAGTGATTACTCACAGCCTGCTGATTACCGGGCTATGTCTGATTCTGGAAACTCAAGATTTTACAATTGCTAACTATTCAGTCTGTCTTTTCATAGAATTATAGAATCATAGCATCATAGAACCATACAGGCTGGAAAAGACCTCTAAGTTCATCAAGTCCAACCGTGGAGGTCACTAGCCTTTAGCAGATTGTGCAGACTGAACTTGTTCTTCTGTCAATCACAGTTGTCATGATCCATACTTCATTGTTTTGGATTAAAAAATACATCACGAGGACTTTCAGGAAAGCATAATGTTCCCTCTGGAATGTTTGAGTTGGTCTCATGTTATGCGTCTTAGCAGCTTACGGCTCAAATATGCAGCAGAGCCTGATCGCAGCATAAGGATCCCTACCTTGGTCATTCAACAAATGTGATTTCAGGTCTTAAAAGGCTCAAAAATACTCACAATTTCGTAACAGTGTGTAGTTTTTTAACTTTTGTGGTTGGGGTTCACAGTGGAATAGACAAATGGCTACCTCCAGAGGTAAAGTGGTCTTTACTTGCAACTGTATGTGTAGACTTTCTTTCCTTCTGAAGCAAGAAGACCTAAGGTTTACAGGCTAGAAGGTGCACCTCTTGGTAGGTTCCAGTATTCCTTAGATGGGGAGGATAGGGAAAATTCACAAAACTGAATTAATTCCATTAAGCAAAACAGAAAATTGCAAACCTTAATTACTGCAGAAGGGCACCCTACCATTCACTAATAAATCTGTGGTTGCAGTGCCGAGCTGCAACCTTTCATGACATCAGTTACCTGTTTGTCTGAGAGAGCCAACACCAAGCGTATCTATCATGAACAAGTACAATAAAGAAAGAAACAGCTCTACCCTTGAAAAAATGGCATATTGCTTCACCCAATTTGTGGAATACTCACTACATTTAATGACTGATTTAAGCTATAATAGAATTTCATCAGGAGTGTATGACTTTATAAAGCACTAAAAGTAGAAACTAAATCCTTACCTAAAATTTTTGATTTTCATGTAGGATGTTCAGAGGAATGATTTTACTATTGTTGAGAACAAATTTGTGATTGAAGCAGAATCTTAAACCCTCCTCATAAGTTTACGGTTTAGTTACCAGCTTACTCATACATATCTATACACACACCTATCTTTAGATAAAGGATGCTTTAACTGCATGTCAACTAGTTAAAGGCTGTCATTGAAAATTCATATATTTCATTATTTCCATGGATTTTTTCAAGTGCAAATCCTTGTGTACAAAAGAGATATTTATCTGGAATGTCTAAACAATATTTTGGACACCAGATTAAGAGTTAAAGAGCGATGAGGTGAAAGTGACCAAAGGTAAAACACTCTGGACAAATTGAACATTGGGAAATCTTTGTTTAAAACTGAGAGCATGAAAATATGTCTGTCCTGGGTTTGGCCAGAACAGGGTTAATTTTCACCGGAATCCAGGAAGGGGCACAGCCGGGGGGTGGGGGCTGACCCCACCTGGCCAAACAGAGCCCGGTATTCCATACCATGTGATGTCACGCTGGG
>Ga0065711_1043532_pt1 | contig 14673 bp, 8 predicted proteins | sample Hoacrofraction12_FD_59098 | JGI IMG/M metagenome (GOLD analysis project Ga0065711, IMG submission 59098) | Hoatzin crop microbial communities from Cojedes, Venezuela - Epithelial fraction 12 v2 (version 2) | ecosystem: Host-associated > Birds > Digestive system > Esophagus > Crop | place... | reverse complement strand
GCCTACTGTAGGTGACCCTGCTTCGGCAGGGGGGTTGGACTAGATGACCCACAGAGGTCCCTTCCAACCCCTACTATTCTGTGATTCTGTGATTCTGTGATTCTGTGATTTCTTCCCAATATGTAATCTAAAACTGCCCTCTTTTAGTTTAGAGCCATTCCCCCTTGTCCTATCACTACACACCCTTGTGAAAAGTCCCTCTCCATCCTTCCTGTAGGCCCCTTCAGGTACTGGAAGGCTGCTTATAAAGTCTCCCTGGAGCCTTCTTTTCTCCAGGCTGAACAACCCCAACTCTCTTAGCCTGTCCTCGTACTCCAGCCCTCAGATCAACTTTGTGGCCCTCCTCTGGACCCGCTCCAACAGCTCCATGTCCTTCTCGTGTTGAGGGCTCCAGAGCTGGACAAAGGACTCCAGGTGGGGTCTCACCAGATTGGAGCAGAGGGGCAGAATCACCTCCCTTGACCTGTTGGCCACGCTTCTCTTGATGCAGCCCAGGATACAGTTGGCTTTCTGGGCTGCAAGCACACATTGCCGGCTCATGTTGAGCTTCTCATCCAGCAGTACCCCCAAGTCCTTCTCCTCAAGGCTGCTCTCAAGCCACTCTTTGCCCAGCCTGTACTTGTGTTTGGGATTGCCCCGACCCACGTGTAGAACCTTGCACTTGGCCTTGTAGAACTTCATGTGGTTCACACAGGTCCACCTCTCCAGCCTGTCAAGGTCCCTCTGAATGGTATCCCTTCCCTCCAGCGTATAATCAGCGTATATTATCAGTGACGAAATTACGTTCCAGGTCATGGCTCACTCTCCAGGCAATGGGATGGGCAGCAGGGTGCTGACACAACCTTACTTGAGCCAGCCCTGAAGGCCAGCTGAGCCGTCGTTGCTCCACCACACAGAGGTTTCACAACCCAGACCTTGTTCTGGACATCCAGCCAGAGCCTTCCTTTCATAACCCCATATAATTCACCACGCACGCATCGCACTAAATTGTAGTAAACCAACGAGAGTTTCAAGCAATCGCAAATCAAATGAGACTGACTGTGGCCTCCCTGATGGGGACGACTGGACTCTGCCCTCCCTCCTCATGTCAGAGTGCTCTTCACCTCCTGGTGTCCTCACATGCTAAGGGCACTTAGATCTGCTCCTCACCTTCCAGCCACAGAGATACTGGGGTGCTATGGCATAAAAACTCTGTCTCAGACACACAAACATATTTCAGCCCTTCGTGCTGGAAAAATCCCTTCGGCCCTTTGTAGATTATTTTGGCAGCATAAAATTTAATGCTCCTAACAAACAGCCCTGCAGCAAAACTGTTGTGCTAAAGACTGGTTTATAGTGGTAATGAGTAACACTTACTGTACCATATACTTTCTCTTCTAAATATTTCTGTAGGTCCTGTTTTGCTCAGAGGCTCCTGGCCTGGGATGCACTGGAATTTTCTAAATAACTCAATCGTAGGATTCAAGGATAAAGGGATAACTGTGAAACTGCATTATTTGGGGGCATAATCCCTGCCACTCCTCCTTGTCACAGTGCATCTTTACACGTTCACTTTGGAGGGTTAGGCTTTTATTCGCAGAAAGGAACGTTTCTGGTTTCATGTTCCTCCCTTTGCCACTCGGGTGGGCAGGGCTGTACAGCTCCCAGTGGCCGAAGATGATGGTCGATGGCAACTGCCACAAGAAAGTCTTGTGCTGACTTATTGGCTCTTTTGATGAAATATTGGTGTTTATAACACAGGCATCCACTATGGAGTAATATCTTTTTAACCTGTGAGTATGTATTCAGGATGTGAGTCATTTAACCCCAAAGCAGACACCTGAGATAGCTCAGATGTATCATGCCCCAAAAGGTGTCTACATACTTCTGCTTGCCATGAGCAAAGCTTGGGGTGAGTGGATCTGACACAAACATCTGCTCCAGACGTGTCTAAAGGCAGGTGAGGTGCTTGCTTCCTCCTGTGCACCTCCTAGGCCATCAGATCGGAGACGTGTCTCCCCGAGTGACCCATCCCAACCCCACACAGAGCACCTGTCTTTCGCAACAAACCTGGGCTCTTCGAGAGCATTTGGCTGCCAGACAGCCACTCACTCTGTGCTTCAGGCTTTCTTCTCTGATTGAGACAATTCCACCACAGAAAGCAGTAGTTGGGCTCTTTGAGGAATGCTTCATTTTACCTCCTTCCCCTCTGCCCCTGCTTCCCACCACAGTAAGCTAAAATAGTTAAACGTTTGGGGTTTGGTTGCATGCATTGTTTATCCATACTTGCGCTTGCTTCTATGTTTAACAGAGGAAATAACTCGCTACGATAAAGTATCACTACTTGCTGGTAACATCAGATAAACTAAGCTGGACAAAAATGTTTTCTTTGGCAATTCTCCACTTTCTTTAATTTGGCCAGAGAACCCACTTTACTTCTGGAAACGTGAAGGCCACAGTTACGCTTGTCTGTAACACGAAGAGTTTCACTGTTTTTCTTGTTAAACTCCATGCGGGACAAGGAGTACAATCCTGACATTTCTTACCCTGGTGCACAATTGGGTCGATAAGCATCAAGCTGCACACATAATCCATGGTGAATGTCTTTTGCATTGTTTTTCTGCCTTTCCAGAAAAAAATGAGCTTTGCAGTCTGCTTATTGTCCCCTATCAGAAGCTGCACAATGCTGTAGTGATATATATTTAAAGTTGAGCACAAGAGAGGAAAAAGCGCCTGGAGGGAGCCCTTTTGGAGTGGAGGCAGCCTTCCCAGGAGCAGCAGGAGGAGCTGAGAGTGTCCCCCCCAAAGCTGGCTGGCTTCAGGGGAGCCCCCCACACCCCCCAGGGATGGGGAGAGAGGATCGGGGTGCAGAGATTGTCCCATGGGAACAGTTTGTGCTGCAGCTTCTCTGTGGCTCCCGTCACCGGGTATTGAGCGGCGGGGGTCCCTCAGGAGGTACCTCAGCACACGGGAAGAGAGGGAAGGGGAGGGCTGCTGGAGGATGGGTGTCTGTGCCCCCCAGTAAGCATGTGCAGGCGCTTGGAGTGGTTCTGGGGTCAGGGTTTTATCAGTCCCTGCACAGTGCTCTGGATGTGGCCACAGCTGAGCACTTTGAGGCGAGCAACTGAAGCACCGCAGAGGGCAGTTGCCCTCACCGCGTGCAGTGAACACGCAAAGCTACGCAGGACATACGCGCATGGGAACACACATGAACTCATGCGTATTATGAGGTTAAACGGCATACAGGAGTCACACCAGTGGTATTGCTATAGACCCTTATCTTTATGTTTTGTGCCTAACACAAAGCTTTGACCTCACGAGCCCTTTTCTGCCCCAAGGCTAGAGCGTGGCACGGCTGGTGCAACATCTTTCCCCTTCATCTCCCAACAAATGTCTTGAAAAACTCTGGCTGGCCTTGCTGCAGCCCCGTCACGCTGTACGGTGAGAGCAGCTCCTCTGCTGATGGTGTGTATCTCATACAGCCCACGGGCAGCGAGTACCCTGCTTTCAGGCTATTGTGTTTGGGATTTAGTGGGCTTCACCCCCAAAATGTGCGTTGGCTGTGCATTTACTGCACCTGCTCTAAGAGCTGATGTCTGCACAAGCGACGGACATATTGAAGATTTCTAATTTGGACAGAGTTGTGGGTTGTATGGAAAGCTGAGCTACATTTGCAGGCAGCAAATGCATCTGGCCACGCTGTGAGGATCTTCCTTGCAGCATTATGTACAGACTGAAAGCCTTAAATAGGCTGGATTTATTTGTTGTTGTTTTTTTCCCACCCTTTCCTCCCTCCCTCAATACAAACATTTATGTAATAAAATATTTCTAGAACACAATGCATAAACAATGCACACTTAATAAAAATAAGAACTGGAAAACTTTAGTAAGAAAAGAGCTGAACTTAATTTTCCAGCCAGATAATGACTGAAGGTTTTGTTTCAGATGTTAAGGTGTTTTTCTTATGATAGATTCGACTTACTCAGGAGTATTCTTCTTAACACTGGCTGCTTAAAGGGATACTTGAATTTTTTTCTGAGCTATAACCAATCTGTAATTTCTAGGACTTAAAATTTGAATTTCTGGTTAAATAACTTAGAAGCAAACTATAATTTTGTGCCTCTTCCTGGTGCAGCTGGTGCCAAACCATAGATGAAAGCAAAGTGATTATAGACAAAGGGCAACCACTGGGTGACCAGTTTTCCTTTGGAGAGAGTTGATACACGTCATTCATGAGTAAATCCAGCAAAGAATCTGCAGCAGAGACAAGGATCCAACGTTAGGCTGGGTCCCATATACAGTATGTAAGAAGTGTGTTTCCATTGCACAGTCCCTGGATAAAATACCGAAAGAAGGCTAACATGGGAGATTTCCTGTTCCCTGCTGAGTGTTCTGCCCATACGCCGCAATATCACAGTTCCCTTCTCCATCATCTCCACTCCTTGGTAGCATTTCTTACAGGGAGTGAGGGTGCGCTCCTCGGGGACAAGGAGTCGGCACCACAGGCTGGAGGAAGACCCAGCCCATGCCCCTCGGTGGGGATGGGATTGATCTGCCCCTTGCACCAGTCTGTAAAAGGTGCCTCTCTGACCTGCTTGGACCTGTTTGTTCATTTTAAAGGGGTGCTGCTACTGTGTTTTGTATGGCACTGTGGTCTGCCGATGCCATAATGCAATGGTGCTGAACTGTGTCTTTTGGACCATGGTTTTCCTGGTTCCAGTCCCTAAGATCTAAGAAGGGTTTTAATTATTGTGGTCTGAGTGTAATTCACTCAGAGGTTTTATCAACTGCTTATTCAACCCTTCCTGTGGTAGATCTTGCAGGCCCAGCTGGCATCAATGATAGCAAAAATAAATTGCTTTTTTGAAGAATCAGACCTTCATTTTTAAATTACTGTTCTGATACAAGCTAAGATGGGGAAAAGATTTTCACTCTCTTGACTTTAAAGGAAAAAATAATTCTTTCCTTTTGTTTTTATGCTATTCTATCCCATGCTTTTTCTCTCTTTTTGCCATAGAAGTTTTGAAATCAAGTCAAACACTGGAAAGATGGTATTGAAAACTTTGGACACAAGAAAACCAACCTTAGGCTTAAAAAAATAAAGTAATTTCCAGCTCTTCCTGGGTTTTACATTTGAACTTCCTCACCTAGAGGCTTCAGCCTTCCAGTCTGTAAACAGGAATAACACCTTCCTGTCTCAAAGAAGTGTTGTAAGAAGCTTAACTGGTTCGCATTTGCAGGGTGTTGGGACATGGCAATACGTATGTGGTTATGGAGATACAGATATGTGTGCATATTTGTATGTATCTATGGATGGAGGTACTGACTGGTTTTATTTTTGTATATGCTTCCTGTTTTTTTCTCTTCACAACACCACTATCTTCCTAAAACACAAAATGTTCTTACAGAGAAGAGGGCATCGACACATTTGCCGGAAGACCACCTTGCACATGAATGAAATATTGTGTTTTCTTGACATATTATGATTGAAGTCAATGATATTAAAGGTCTTTTCCAACCAAAATGATTCTATGCTTCTATACTTCTTGTCCATTTTAAGAGCCAGCGTTGGAAAGTTTTGGTATTTCATAAATGTAGCAGAACACAGTCTCAAAACCAGCTCTCACTACGAATGTGTTGTCACATCACCATATCTTCCAGAGCAATCTATGATTTAAAAGGGAAGCAATGCTTCACTTAGATATCCCTCTCCCTCCCTAATTCTCCTGGCTAAAATAACTTGCTGCTGAACTATGGTATTTTGTATTTAAACCAAAACAAATCTTCCTTTCCTTCTGTTGCCAGCGCCCTCCGAAAGAACTGGCACAGGCTCCACGAGCAGTTCTTTGTTGGGCTGCCTCCCACATCCAAGTCCACATCAATGCCCCCTTTTGTTCCCAGGACTTGTCACCCGTCCTCTGTACCCCACACCTCCTTTTGGTTTGCTGCTTTGGGTTTTTGCAGGCATTCTCCTTTCCTCCAGCTTCAAGAGGTGAAATTTCATGGCAGTCAATCACAGGCTGCTCAACAACAGGACATCTGGAAAGTCCTTCCCTGAATGATGGCAGGCCTACAGCAGGACAACCATCTGCTCTGGCTTGACTGTCACCTCCATTTTTCTTTATCTCCCACAAACATGTTAACAGGCCTCAATCACTTCTCATTCCCTCTCAAACCAGACAGCTAGAATTTTCATTCCAGAAACAAAACAAAACCAAAACAGAACACCTTCTGTTTTAGAATTAAACTCAGAACTCTTGCTTTATTATTATTATCATCATCATCATCATCAAAATATAAATATTCAAATTTCCATTTGGATGGAGAAACCGGAACATCAGATATTCTATTTTCCGTTCAAAAAGTAAATCTAGATTTTGATATTTTCATACATATCTTTTTATGCGCTTTCCAAAAATGACTTTCCAGTTTCTTGGTTACATCTATTTCTTGTGTTGCTCTGGTACAATTCCCTCTGCTGTTACCTTTTCCCCGTCTTTCACACAAGCCAGATGTTACAGCATCCCACTGACAAACATCGTTAGAGCAAGGAGCTAATCAATAAAAGATTACAGAAAGCCCTGTTTTCGTTTTTCAACACGGACCTGCTAGAACTCTGCTGCAACGCCTTATCTCCTTCAAATACAAAATAATAAAGATGTCATCCAGAGGGCAAAATGTCATCTTCACCATATTCAGTAAACATATTTTCAGTAAATCTATATGTCTACATATACACACAAATAGGAGGCCAAGGGGGTGTGTGCACATAACGTGGAAATAGCATCTGGCTTCTATTTAAGGCTCTTCACATTTGTGGAATTTTTACTTACATTACCCCTTTTGTTTGCCTTTTAATTAGAGACAATCAAAGAATGGATGCATTTGACTTCGGCATGGAGGTCAGTGTTTTCTGCTGCTGACAGGGAAAAGACGGGTGACAAAACCAAAGCGTTGCTGTGCTGATCGGCACAAGCGCTTACGGATGACTTATCAGCTTTTCCACCTGCTTAAAATAAAATGCATCCACAGAAGAAATGGTCCTTGGGGCAAAAGGCTGAAACTGTTTTGCTTCCTTTGCCAGTATGGAACTATGTTACCTGGGTAAACAATTTCTAGAGGCCATTAAGTGTCTCCTATTTTGTTGTACTGAATTATAAGCTAGGCTTCTATTTGGGATTATTCAGCTCCTTTCAGTGCTATATAACAGCTGGAAATGAGAAGGTGGCAGCTCCATGTTACCAGGCAACCCTCTCCAGCCACCAGCAGCTGCCCTAGGGACCAGGGTTTAGAAGCTGCTGTGCAGCGACGGCTCTTCTCCTTTCTTCCAAACCCAGATCAATCACAGAATCACAGAATCACAGAATAGTAGGGGTTGGAAGGGACCTCTGTGGGTCATCTAGTCCAACCCTCCTGCCGAAGCAGGGTCACCTACAGCAGGCTGCACTGGACCTTGTCCAGAGGCTGCTTCAGCGTGGGGTTTCCTCTAAGAGCTCGGAGCTCAGAGCATTTGCTCTCATGAAAACTATGGCTTCATCTGTCACTGTCATGTTGTATTGCATTCTATAGCTGGAAGTTATCCTCTGGCTTCCAACAAGCCAACTTTCTTTCTATACAATTTTTAAGTTACATGTTCATTGCTTTGAGTTAACGAGCACAATAAAGAATACATGAGGCTCTTCCGCTAAGAAGCCTATTTCAAAGGCAGCAATGGGTATCAGCACACACCCTCCTGCCTCCAAGAGACAGCTCTCATTCCCATAATTTCTCAGCAAGTCCACTGGCCAACGTAATGTTTACGTTCTCCCTGGTGCAGTTTTGTAGGGCCTAACACACTGTATGGGTTATATTTGTTCTTACCATTTTGATGCAATGTTCTTTTACTCCTCATGTCAGCCTTGAATTTATTTATATTTGTTTTAGGCTTTATTCAAGCAACTAAAAATCCCCCAGAAAACAAGCACATGTGGAATGCATAGGAATAGAAACCATGATGACCTCATACATCGTATATTAATATACAGATGGCCTAATAAAACACAAATCACATCCACTAGCAATATTTATCAAATATCTTACATCACTTAAAAGTTCCTTCATATTCAGAAGGTCTGGTTTGCTATTCAGGCATGTTGAACTCTTAGACTCGGTGTAAGTACACAAATGGGCTCCATACGTTGACATCGCCTTTTCGCTTGACTGTTTCCCAGCAGTTAGACAGGTCGCCGTAGTTTCTTCATCACTGGGATGCCCCATGTTTTAACTCAGCACAATTCCAGTGGAATGAGGACAGCAGAGAAGAGAGAAGGAGATACAGACCCTTCTATGCTTGTGCGATGCTTCAACGCAAGAATCGGCTGTCCTGACTGCAGAGGAGCGTTCAGCAGGCAAACAACAGCCCTGAAGAGAAATTGGTCCCTTGCAAAGGTTATTCCTCTGGTCATTCAGTCCAGCATATGGACATGGGCATGACTAGAACCTGCGGGAAAAGGAGCGTTTCTCTTTTTCTTCCTCCAGCATAATGCATCACTGTCAGAAAATGGGGTTTGGATCCCTTACTGAAGAGAGACACTAGTTGGGGACTCCACAAAATTTCTTTTTGAGTAAATGATGTGTGAAAGATGAATAACTGTTCTTCCATATCTCTCTCCATGCATCCGTCTCCCTTTCTTTAAAGCAGTCTTTTTTCTTCTCTCTAATCTACATCTGCTTATTCTTCTCATCCATGTTTTCCTCCACTAAAATCAAGCATATTTTGAAATTTAACCCTTTTCTTCTTGAGTTAACATATGCTAATTGCTCAAAAGAGTTAAGTGGTATAATGGGACCTTTTCTGTGTTTGTTTTTATTAGAAAATATTGAATTCAAACATACTGGATAGTGGAATTTTATACCATTAGCATTATTAGGGACCTCTTGATGAGATTTCACATCCTCCTACAAAAACATTGGCCTGATCTAAACAAAGATACATGTTTGTGTGGTTCCAGGAAGGATTTATATTTGGAAAAGAGGAAGGGAGAGTAATTTTTCATATTTATCCAGGGATCTGAAAATAGTCTGAATGAACGCATAGCTTCTAATAGTTTTCAGTTGCAGTTTCGCATCTTTCTGACAGGTCCTTTTTCATCACCATTCTCATTCTGTATCAATGAATAAGCTTTGAATAAATAATGAATAAGTCTTTGAATAAGCTTTCACACGTGCATTAGTAAGATATTGCAATGGTGCTGAATGACCATCCACTTGTTACGCCGAGTGCCCTGAAATCTTCTTAGAAGGCTTCCATAATATTTTTTTACCCTTCCAGCTTTGTCTTCTCATTAATACAAACACTTTACAATTTTTATTTATTTTGATTCATTTTACAGCCAGACATTAAGTGAGGCCGACGTGTTTCAAATTCTATTGTTGTTAAAAAGGAAAGTGCGGCCTGTGCAAAAAGCCCCAGTTCCTCTGTGTCGGCGGCACTTCAGGAGAAGGTCCAACCTGATCCACCACATGCTTTCCCACACACAGGGGTTGTGTTGGTACCATGAAAGGCTCCTGTCTTGCACTCTGGGTTCAATTCCTGCTGATAATGAGAAGAAAACTTAAATTTTTAGCCTGGGAACCCATACTTTTTCTCATTAATTTAGGTCCATCTGGGGAAGCTCCACGCACCATTACAAGAACTCTTTCATATTTGAGTAAAGCAGAAATGCAGATCCCCAGCTCTTCTTCAGAATGACTCTGTTTCAGTAACGGCCTTGTGTGTGATTTTTCCATACAAGCAAAATTTGTGTGTGTATGTGTAAAGACAGTAGGATATTGGGGGTGCTCTTTTTTTGATGTAAATTACCTGTCAGGGACATCCTAGAGCTATTTATAGTGTATCTGCCCACAGTGGTTCCAGTTTGTGAGCTCCCTTGTCTGTCTGTTCACACATGGGTGAAAATCAAGACATTTTTCAACATCTGCAGAATTTTAATGCCAAATAGAAACATAAAGAGATATGACAGAAGCATTTACTGATGGTATGATGAGTGCTTTATCCTCAAGCAAGAAATCTATTACACCTTAACGTAATATCCTTAATTGGATAACAGAAATGAAAAGGCAGGCGCATGGTAAAGGAACTGGGCTTCCTCAACTCCTGAATCTAATGCTTGGATCCCAGGGGTCCAGAGGTCTTTTCCAAAACAGAGGAAAGCAAAACTATTCTTTTCAAAGCTATTCTTTTTAAAGGGGGTAAGAATTAAGCAGAGTTGGTTATGTAAGGACCTATTCCATCTTCTCCTTCTTGTCTGCAACCTTTTCTTGCCATGACAAACACAACGGCCCCATTGGGCTTCCTGCCTCCCAGGTGCTCGGTGCTAACTGCACTGTGGTGACTCAGCACAGAAGACAGACCCTCTGGTCGCCCATCCTCACCTCATCCCTGCTATGACCTGCAGTAGTTTTTAACCAACAGGGAGATGGGAAGTACTATAGGTCGGGGCAGGAGATTTGGTATTTTTTGCTCAGTGCTATTTAGCCTGAGACATCATCCGCGGGAGGTGGTGGCATGTTCTGCCCAGCAGTTTGCACATTGCTTTGCTTGCCACAGAGCGAGAGCCACTGCCCGGATGAGCAATTTGGTTTTGCTGGTGCCTGAAGCCATTTTCAGTCACTATTTTGCCCTCTAATGAAAAGAAATCCCATTGACCTGGAACCAAGACAGGCGCGGAGAGGACGACAACAGTTCAGAGCTTCCTGTCCTTGAAACCTCCAGTTTATTTCCTGGCATCAGGCAGTGAATTGTAGTACACACAGCTAAGCAGCAAGTTCCAGATCTCACTGTGCTGAGCATATCTGACATGTGCCCAGCCTGTAGTGCATTCAGGTCAAAGATCGTGGAATCAGCTTGCTTACTCTCACAGGCATTTGCCGGTTAAGTATGCTGCCTTCCACAATCATTTAATTTTTCAAATACTCTGATGTAATCTCACATCCTTTTACTCCTCCCTCCACACAGATTAGAAAACAAAAATAGGAATAGGATCTTTGGAGCTCTTTTGAAGGAAAAAGAGCAAGAAATTAATGTGGAATGAGTACGTGAAACAGCCACTTGTCCCTAAAATCTGAGATGCTTTGGCATTGTGGGACAACCCACAAAACATAAGTCTGATCAATTTTTCCTTGAGGTCAAGCAAGTACATTACATAGAAAAGCTGATCCTTCAGCAGTCAACAAGAACCATCTCCCCAGCAGTGCCCCTGGCTGGAGGAACGATGGATGGATGGAAGGAAGGAGGGGCACACTTTGGAATCCCTTCCTCCTCTCCATAACTCAGTATCTTCAACTCTAAAGTTGTGCAGCCTATTTACTTCTTTTAGGACATTTTAGTTTCATTCTACAATTTGCTACCTACAACTGTACTTAGTTGCAGTAACCTAAAGGGACTTTGCTCAGTCACACCTTCTTCCACAACACTTCTGCAGTTTGGTGAAATACTACACACTGGTTTGCACTAAAGGCAAATGCTGCCTTGGTTTTTGTTTTGGGATTAGGTAAGGAAGACGAACCAACTGATACTCATCCTAATCTGGAATAACTAACTCAAGTTCTGTTGCATGGCAAATAATTTTTCAGTTTTTGGTCTTTAACAAACACCGTTAAGTGGTATTTTTAACTACTTCTCTCAACGATTGTTAAATTTGGTGCATATTTCTGGTTAGTGTCTAGAAACCAATGGAATCTAATCCTACAGGTTCAGATTACCTCTGGAAGTCTCTGTGTCTAGATTACTTTAAAGTCGAAAAGAAGTCTAAAATGGGACATCCTGAGAGTACAAGCAGTTCATATAATATTGTTCAAATATTTTCTGCATTATTTTTCTGTCTTGTTTTTATATTCCCTAAGACCTCATTGGGATAGCTGAGATCAGATGGTATAAAGCCATGAATTCTGAAGAAAATGAAACCGTTGCTTTATGCAACCTATTGCTTAAAGCTGCCTTAAGTCCTACAGTGCCAGAAGAATGGAAGGTGGAAAATGTGACTGTTAAAAGGATTTCAGGGCTCACCCAAATCAGTGTTTGATGTCTGTGCCAGGCAACTTACTGGAAAGTATAATAAAGAATAGAATTAGTTGACTGAATGACGTGTTGGAGAAGAATCAGCATTGCATATCAAGAAGGATGTGATGTTTTGCAAACCCGTTAGAGGTTCAGGGAGGGTTTTCTATGTAGATAAGAATAGTTCTGATAATATTACTTAACTGGATTTTCAAAAAGCTTTTGACTGGTCTTTCGCCATAGGATCTCAGAGTGTATTCGTATTGAATGAAGGGAAAAGGATAAAAAAACTGCCTAAAATAAAGGAAACTTATCATTAGATTACACAACATAAAGCAGTTTCCAGAACCCACAAAAAAATCTCTGTTTTCCAACATCTTCAGAAATTTTATGAAGAAGTTTAATGCCATGAAGACAGTTGGCAGATAATACAAAATTCATCTGCACAATCAAATCTTAAACTGGCAATCAAGAATTTCGGAAGACTTTTAGAAAAAAGAAATACTTTTTCTGTTGGCTAGTGAGGCAAATTGACTTGCTGATAGGTCACATCAGTGACAAAATCCTTCAAAGATTGGGGAGGGAGAATTTCAAAGACTGGGGAGGGAGAATGTCAAAGACTAGGGAGGAAGAATTGTGCATCTAGGGATAGGGTGGAAGCATAGAGGGAAAGAAGAGTGGGACAACCTGTTTTGGTAGAAAGAAGCTGTTAGATTAGCTCAGCTGTAACGCTTGATAGCACTTTTAATGTGACAGGGTGATAAATGACAAGTGAAAATTAATACACGGACACGCAAAGTGATGCACCCATGGAAGGCAACCCTCACTGTATGTATCCGCTGGTAAAACAGCAGCTCCACTCAGGAAACAGGTCTCAGACCTTATCTTCACAGCTCTTTGAAAAGAACAGGTCAGAAACTAAAAAGGATCCTGTACAATGTTTGGAAATAGTAAGAAAAAACAAAACTAAGACAAAAGCAGGACAGTGCCGCTGTAAATGCACATCTTGAATATTGCATGCAGTTTCATCCACTTCATTTAAAAAGCATAAATAGAAGACATACAGAGAAGTATGAAAACAAAGATGGGTTATGGTTTCTGTATAAGGAGCACAGGCTGCAACCCCACAGCAGCCCATGGACTGACTGCTGCAACCCCACTGCACGCTTCTCTGCCCTGTCGCTGAGCTGGTTCAGCACAGTAACTTGGTAGAAAACATACGTGTGCTAAAAAAACGGATGAATCTCCTGCCAGGTGAGTGAGCTGAAATGGCACAGCCACATCTCCAGACGTGGGGAGCGGGGACACACGACAGAGGGAGGAACGTGACAGCCAGTCCTACAACACCTCTGCCTGCAGCTGAAGATTCTTTACTGGCTCTGCTGCTGAAATTACCAGGTCTACACTCCCTTCGCTTGCGGCTACTCGCTGCCACCTTGGAGGTGTTCAAAAAACGTGTAGATGTGGCACGTCGGGACATGGTTTAGCAGACATGGTGGTTTTGGGGTGACAGTTGGACTTCATGATCTTAGAGGTCTTTTCCAATGTTAGTGATTCTGTGATTCTATTATTCAAAGGAGTTTGGTAACAAATTATAAACCAAAGCTCCATAGCTTAGGAAAAGGCATGGTTCTGAAAGCATATGAGAGAGATATGTAAAACGGTATGGTGAAAACAAACAGGGCATGGTAATTCACTGTTTCTTAGATGAAGATTCAAGTACCCTGTAAAATTATTAAGCACTGGATTTAAAACTGGTGAGAAAAAGTTCCTGTCTAGTCTTTGTGCATGTTTGGGAACTTTCTGCCACTTCTGGAGGCCAGAAGTACCAACAGATCAAAAAGGTATTTGACAGATTGATGGAGAAGGGGTACATTTGTGTCTGGTAGCTTGACAGTGGACACAGTTTTTACCTAAGAGAGCTCTTCCTCTGCACTTCGGAAGCTGCAATGAGAAAGAAAAGACCACCCCAAGGTGGTTTGTATGTTTTTATAACTCTTACCTATATGTCTGCTATTGGCCATGGTCAGGCAGAAGATACCAGCCTAGGGACTGTTGCTTTGAACGCGTAGGCTCGCTCTTGTGTTTTCATGTGCTTTACTTCAACAATCTGCAATACAAATACATTTTTTACATTAGTTACATTATATTTGCAGTAATCTATTGCGGAGACACCAAGTCTGTGTTAGATATACCTATATACCAAAATTATACTAGAGAAGTTCTTTTGTCGCACAAGTGGTCTTGAAGAATGTCGAGATACGGTGTTACTCAAGCCACCCGTCACATGTGCCCCCCAGCAGGGCAGCGCAGGTAACAGGGGCAGCTTTAAAGCGGTGGCAACGGGCAGCCCGGGTGCAGCTGCGAGCTCTCACCCCGCAGCCCTGGCTCACGGCTGACAGGGCTTCCCGCACTGGATGCGTCCTCTGCGGCTACGGACGGACGAGGGGCAGTGAAGGACGGCGCCCAGCATATCGCTATAAAAGATATCCCTCCCTTCCCTGAGGAGTTTGTCCTAAAATAGCGGAATAAGCTGAAAATCTAGTCATGAAGAAAACACGCACTGGGGGCGGGGAGAGCCCAGGTGTCCAACCTGAGGCAGGACCGGGCTGCGTTCGGCGCCACCTTCCCCCCCTCCAGCCGCTCCCGCCGGAGCC
>Ga0065711_1043531_pt1 | contig 14674 bp, 3 predicted proteins | sample Hoacrofraction12_FD_59098 | JGI IMG/M metagenome (GOLD analysis project Ga0065711, IMG submission 59098) | Hoatzin crop microbial communities from Cojedes, Venezuela - Epithelial fraction 12 v2 (version 2) | ecosystem: Host-associated > Birds > Digestive system > Esophagus > Crop | place... | reverse complement strand
CCCCCGCCCCGTGTCTGCTTATCCTGAAATCGATCCAGGGACTGTAATAGCTTCAGAAAATGGGATTTTTGGGGATCTGACTCTTGGGAGCTGATAAGAAACCAGTTGTACATACTTTTCACTGTCTACCAGCGAGTAACAGATGCATTACACATTTATTCAAGTGAAAGGCTTGAGGAGCATTCCATACTTATTTGTGGTCAGGCTGGTATTAAATGGCCAAATTACATGTGAGATGCAGTGTTGTAAGACTCTAGAAAAACTGACCGATTTTAGAATGAAAAACGCTGGAGAATATTGGGCACAGGACTGGTTTTAGCAGAGTCCTGAACAATAATTTTAGGGTCTAGATAATATATTTTCTCAGAGTTACTCCAGTAGTTTTGTGTCACAATCCAAGTCAAGCTTCTTAGGGAAACCTGACTCTTGTTCAGGAATTCCTCAAAAGCTGAAGCCTGGATTAGGAACCTTTGTGATATGTAGACTAGTCCTTGACCCTTGATAAAGCTATGTGCTGCTCATCAAAATGGAGTGGCATTCTTGCATAGTATTTTCCCATTATAAGATACAAAGTGGAGTAAATGTGATACAGTTGGAGTCCTAGAGTATGTTTTTGCTGTAATTATTTTGATTAGATAATTTTTTCCTCCCTACTTTCTAGGATTCTTGTCCAGCTTCATTAAAGTCTTAGCTGTAAAGGTAACTAGAATAACGTACAGAGATTTTTAAATATAACCTGTGTGGAAAAACTGGTACAGAATCATGGAATCCCAGAATGGTTGAGGTTGGAAGGGACTTGTAGATGTCATCTTGTCCAGCTCCCCTGCTCAAGCAAGGCCACTTAGAACCGGTTGCCGACACAAGACCTCAGATAAAATATATATGATTTGATTATTCAGAGGTGAAGTGCAGATTGTGTGCCAATACAGTGAGATGACCTTTTGCTTTAGTAATCTGCATAGTTACTTTTTTGTCCCGGTGAGCCAAGGCCAGCTTGTGAGTGACCACCTCTGCAAAGGAGTCATGAATTCTCCTCCAGGAAAGCTTCTTGGGGTTTATGGGCATTTCTGAAAATATTTTAACAACTCAAGAGGGCATTAGTGGAGCTCTGGAGAAAGAAAGCTAAGTCAGTTTCTTCTCAGTTTTTGTCACAAAAATCGTACAGTTTGGAAAAGGGCAAGGTTTCTCTTTCTCTGTCACTGTGGCTTTCAAGTTCTGAAGGCATGGTTGCTCCAGCAATCGGCTCTGTATGCAGAGGAGGCCTAATGCCTCGTGCCGCCTTCAAGACTTTTCCTGTGGCTTTTCCCCCTCCTTTTACATTGGAGCAAACAATCAGCTGCAAGTGCAGCACCTGGAATCTTCTCCAGCTTGCTTCTCCTGTGTTAAGAACAGAAAAACTGCTGCATGTATTTGAATCAGCTTTTCTGAATGCCCTCCCTGGAGCTTAAGTTGAATTTCCAAGTCAGCCCTAGCATGGGTCCCAAGCCCTCAACAAGACTTTCATATTCCAGAAGAGTGTTCAAAATCAAGGAAAGAGCACCTTTAAGTATGGCAAGGAAAGGTCTGTAGTTGGAAACAGAGTCTGTCCATAGTTCTTGTAGGAGTTTTATTTGGCTAGATATTTCCTTCCCTGTTTGTAGCTGTACAGGAGCCTTTCGCCTAGGACTCAAAAGTGCTTTGCAAATGTTAATGAAGCACTGATGCTTTCGAAGAGCTAACTGTTTTGTGATTATTTCACTAAGCTGCTGGACTAAATGGGAGATTTACATATGTATAGGGGTCTCAACTTCTGTCATAAGTCACTTTGTTGAGGGTATTTTTTCCTATGAATTTACAGCAACAAGATGCTTTCTTATGTCAGTATCTCGTGGGGATTCGAATGAAGACTCCACTGTTTTGTGGATCGATCTCTTAACATCGCTTTCATCAGAGTTCTGTGACGAGGCACAGAACTTGTCAATCTGGAAAAGTACTGGTTTGGTTTTGAACAAAACTTGCTGAAACTAGCGGTCATAAGAACAACTCTTTGAGGAGGTGGAAAAAAGTAAGAGAAACAATAATAGTCCTTTTATGGAGACAGAAATCCAAAACAATAGCAGCTTCCATTCTGGTCACAGGCATGTATCACTGCCTGAAGCTAAAACACACACTCTGGGAGGATTCCTCTGGCTGCTATTCCAGTACAGCAGTGTGGGTGTGAGAAGAGCAGTGTGCTGGAGTAAGCCAAATGTCAGCAGCACAGCCTGGAGAAGTCTTGGGAGCAGTGTTCTTACCCTGCAGTTCAAAGTTAAGCTCCCTGTTTCCATCTCCCACTCCTAACCCCGTGTGTTTATCAGTGTGAGTTTTTGAGCACTTCACAATCAACTGGCCTGGAAACTGATTGCATAGAAAACTAACCCAGCCACAGAAAGGTGTTTTGGTGGTTGTTTTTTTTTAATATTGATGTCTGTGATCTGGTTCCCTGAGCAACTGTACAGATGCTGCACAAGTCCAGAGCATGATCTGATCTACAGGCACAAATATGCTAGTGCTGTCTAACAGTTGTTTGTGGACCTGCCTGGGGGAGAGCCTTGGCGTGGGGAGATGTTTTTTGTCCAGCTGGTAGCTGCAGAAGGCATGAAGCTGTGAATGGTATCACTTGCCCTTGGTGCTTGAACACGTGAAATCTGTTTTTATGATGCGGATCAGAGTCCTGCTGAGATATCACAAAGACAGCACCTCTCCTTTGAGAAGTGACCAATCTGAAATAAAGTGATTAAAAGGTACTTCTAATGTGATAATAATTACTAAGCACTGATACAAATTTCTCCATTCAAGAAGCAACTCTACAAACTAGCCTTTACTGTGGTTCTGAGGAAAAAATAAACTGTTTTCTCCATGGCGTGCAACAGGGAAAACAAGGCCTGAAAGTTGCCTGTTCGTTTCAGCGTCACATAGGAAATATCTTCAGAGCCACAGAGCCCTCACTGTGCTGCCTTCAGTCCTGTGCCGCAGGTCCAGCCTGCAGCTGAGTACTAGTCTATCAGTGTGGTACAGTGTCTGTCCTTTCAGTGGTTTTTTTTGTTAGCTCCACCTGATTTATCAGACTCATCCTTTTGTTAGGAGGCTGATTTCTGCCTTCATGCTGCTGCTGCTGCCAGCCTCCATCACCGAATTTTCTGTTCTTCCAGAGGCACTTTTAAAACTTTGTTCTGTGCTCTGACCAGAAAAGCTGCTGGTCAGCAGTAACTGCAGCTAACACATGTTCTCCAAGTTCTATCTCAATATTTGTCTGTTAGTTCAGGTGTACCTGACAAGGGCTTGGCAGGTGACAAACTGTGATCCTTACGGACTGAGACCTGCATGCTATCTTTGATGCTTCCTTTCTGCTCTGATCCCCCAAATACTTCCTCCTTTCAACCGTTTTCTTCTACATTTGAATCTTAGACTATAAACTCTAGGCGTGAGGACTGCTCTATTCTTTATGCTTAGGCAGCTTCCACCACAGTGATGTCCATCCTGAATATAAACGTCTTAATATAAATTTTAAAACAGACAAATGCCATTATTGCTCTGTTACTTAAAATTAATCCTTTTATCTGTCTCCATGTGTCCTTTGGTTTTATCTGGAATTATGCTGTCTAAACAGTATTTATGGTCAAGGTCTTTAAGGAGTGAACCTAGGTCTCCTGAAGAGTAATGAAAAGTAATCAAAAAAGTTCCTGTTACATACACAAAAACACACTCTTATACAAAGATTCAGAAGCAGATGTTTGCAAGTGAGTTGACAGATGTTTGAGAAAAAATAAATTTAGGGTTTTGAGTTGCTTTTATTTCTTTTCTTGTTGCTTATGGAAATCAAAATCTGGGTATTCTTTGTATGGTGACAGCACCTGAAGACAAGGGTCTTTTGTGTTACGTGCTATAAAAATACATTATCAAAATTATCTCAGCACTTGGTTTCAGTACAGATTAAAGTGTACATTCTTAAGAACTGTAGGAACATGTGCAATTAATTGCACACCATCTCTCTGCCCTTAATCGAGTGTAGTCCAAAGGAAGCAGTAAGAATTTTGTTTCAGATTGCTTGCCCTCACAACTGCAAGTACTCATCACAGCAAAAATAGTTTTACAGTTGGTCGTAGAGCTTATATGTAGACTGAGCGCAAATAACAGCTGCAACTTAATATGCTGTCTTTATGCATGAGGAATACACCTGAAGTATCAAATTTAAAGCAAGTGAAAACAGGTTTTGTCACATGGTGTGCTTCAAGAAGGTCTTGGGTGCTTTTTGAAAAATTGTCTGAGTCCTGTCTTCAGGTAATGAGAGTCCCTGTTGCTCTGCCAAACCACCTTGCCCTGATCAGTCTCTGACTCCTGCAGTTAATGGAAGTTACTTATAAATACCTATAAGAAATCTGGATGCTCAGATTTAGTATTCCTAAAATCACTTTTTAGGACTGGCACGGGTGCTTTTTAATATGTGGCTGTTAGGTGAAAACCTGTACAGCTCCTCATGTTACTGAGGAGAAATTCTGGGAATAATTTAAAGAAAATGCTGTTGCTCAATCTCTGATGGAGGTTGATAGTGCTTACTCAGTGGCCAGTGTGAGGAGAGTGAAGGCCATAGAAGCATCTTCCAGCTGCATGTAACTGGTCAGCAGGAGGAAGAGGGTGCAGCTGCTGGGGCCATGAGAGCCACCCTGGGGTGCACGTTAACAGCGTCTTGTTGTCTGATGAGAAATATCATTGGCCTCTTGGAGACTGATGGGGAAAAGACATCAATCTTCAACCTTAAAAGCACTGGCAAAATGAGCAGGAGATTTCAGTTCCCTCACTAAAAACTGCCTTCCTTCTGAGCTTTTCTTGAAACTCATAATCTAGCATTTTATGCTTTCCTCAGGGACCACCTTGCCCTCAGAAGACCCCAGAAAGGTATAGGATATACTTCTGTTGTCAAGGAGGTAGTATGAAGAAATGGTTAGGGAAACATTTCCATGCACAGATGTGAGAAAGCTTTGCCCATGCTCATTGAGCTGGCTGGAGGCCGTAATTATGATCCTGGTCTGGAAGTCATATAGTCCTAATAGCTTGGTGCTGTGCCTGAGCTTCTAAGACTTGCTTCTCAGTCTCAGGACAATAGGGTCATGTATTGAAGCATTACTAGTATTCCTTTAAGAAGCTGATTATTAGCAGCGACTGAACAAATGGTTTGCTCTAAGGTAGTGAGTGTTTTGTAGTGTAGCATAAGCTTATACAGAATATAGCTGGTTACTAACGAAAACCAAATGGTCTCCCACTTTATTTCTAAAAAAAACATTGTTATAGAAGAATAACCCACTAAGTACATTGCTGTGAGGTCACAGTAGATTTGCTGCTTATTTTCCAATACTAAATGTTGGTGAAAAACTTTTAATTATTTTTGTGTAGTTGACAGTCTTTTTATATATTAGATACTTTATAAGTTTAGTCAAAATTTTCAGAAGGGAACATTGAAGTTAAGGTCTAAATCCATGTTTAAGTATATGTAATACAGTTAAATATTAATTTTTGACCCTAGCTTCAGCACTCTCTGCTAAAAATCTTCAACTATTATTTAGTGCACTTACTTGGGGTATTTATAGAAATTCAGTAATAAAGCAGGCAGGCAATTATAGATGAAAGGGTCATTAAGAAATACAGTGCTAAAGCTAAAGGTATAATATACCTCTGTGCCTACCTACGTCTTTCTGTTTTATTTGTAGTTTGTTTGTATTTTTTTGTTTAATGGTGTATTGGGTACGTCTTTTATTATCACACCATTCATACAGAAACCTGACGTATTATTTTCTGATTTGGAGCCAGTGTGTGTGGATCATCCTCTAAGGTTTCAAAGCAGCTTCTTAAAGAATATCCTTTACATTATATGTGCAGTTGGGTAGGCTGATGTCTCTAATTGCAAGGTTTTAGTCCTGATGAGATTTAACATCATTGATGGGCTTTCTGTCTTCAACAGCTGTCTCTTTGTCCCAAGGCTCTTAATTGGAATAGGTGAATGTAAGAAAGTAGAGGGGATTTCTTGTTTGTTTGTTTTGATAACTAGTGTGTATTTGTGTATCCAGCAATAACGTGCTACATCTATTGGCTTATCTGTTTCTTGGTGCCTTTCTGTGTGTAGATAGATACATGATACTTGTCTGGCTCCACGCTGGGGTATCTTCTTTCAGCTTGCTGATCTGATATAGCACCAGATTTGAACTCCCCATTCAAGTAATAGAAAGTAAAAATAAAAATGTAAAAGTAATAGTAATCAATATGAAACAGTAAGAAGTATAAAACTAACAGTAATAAATGCAATAGAAATCTTCTCATGAGGTTTTTTTTTTCCCCTGTTTTGGTGTGTCAGTGCTGGCCAAAATAAGATTTGTTTTTCCTCAGGTGAGAGACCTCTCTATAGCGTACTTCCTGGTGGGATTAACATACCTGTATGTCGGAGTGATAATTTTTGCATCTTTTCCTTCTCCACCACTATCCAAAGAATGTATTGAACAGGTGAGATGTTTTATTGCAGTGTATATTCATCCTTGAGCTTTTAATAAATGTGTATGAAAAAAAGAACTGCTACTGCTTCTTGCTTCATGACTTACCCTGGCAGACACATCTGTCCTTGACTCTGGTCAGCTGGCTAATGCCTCATGGGCACTACCACAAGCAGATGAGTAATGTTTGTGTTATTTATATTCATGTCTGGTTGTCAGTAGTTCTGTAAAAAATAAACAATTAATAAATACTCTGTGAAAGTGATGAAGAAGGGACCAAAATGAACAAGTTAACAGTTGAGGCTTAAATTTCTTTAGCTGCTTTAATCCTGAAAAGTATTATGTTTCTGTTTAGTTATGTGTGCAGTGACCAGCCCCACTCTTTGGGACTGGTTTCAGGTACTCCAGAAAAAGAAACATAATGCGAATGCAAGCTTCGTTAGATAGGATTCCTTGCTGCGGGTAGGTTTGGACTCTGAACACTATGGTGAGCCTTGCCAGTAGACTTCTTCAGATAATAGCACCACATGAAACACACCCTGTGAAGGCTGTTAAATTCTTACCTGCTTGTAGGCAGGGCTGATTCTCTCACCCTAAATTACTTCAAAGATAGGAGGTATCAACTGGTGATCCATTTTGTGCCAGGTATTCATGTCTCTTGCATAGTACTTAGCAATAAAGAAGCATTTAAAGGCTTCCTCTACCTGTAGTTTAACCATGAAATGATTTTTTTGAACCAATTGAAATAACTTCATGGGGTGAAATTCACAGTGAAGTAATAAGTAACAAGTGGTTTTCTTCCCCTTTATTTTCTGTAGTTATCCGAAGTATTTACAAGCTTGATACTTAATGTACTCACGGACCTATGATACTTCATGTGCTTATGAACCATGATTCTTAACTCTTATGCTACTTTTTCAGATGTTCCTACTTGTAGTATATGACCCCTTCCTCATTTGTATATGATCCAGTTATGCTGATTAAATAACTATTTTTAGTATCTAGATATGGTATGCTAGGTAATAGGACAATATGGATCCATCTGCCTAAAAAATCAGGTGGCCCTTCCACAGCCTGGATTATTTGAGGATGTTCAGAAGATTGGAAAATAATTCTTTAATGCTAACATGAAAGCTGACATCAGCCCTGTAATATTCAAAAATCAGTTGGTATTTGGTGGCAAGGGAATTGTAGAAGAGGGAGAGGGTATTTCATGTTACGGAGTTTATTTAGCAATTGTAGTTGCTTGGCTTTTATCCCTTTCTTGTACACAGCTATTAAAAATCAGCAGATACATGTAACCAATCCACCATTGATAAATGTAACATTATTCCTATGTTTAGAATTTTCTAGATAACTTTCCCAGCGATGACATCATGTCATTTGTTGCAAGAATATTCCTGCTGTTCCAGATGATGACTGTATACCCACTGTTGGGCTATCTGGCACGAGTTCAGCTGTTAAGACAATTTTTTGGAAATGCTTACCCAAGGTAAGAAGTCTACACCTTGGCAAGAGCTTGGCACAGTTTGGTTAACTGGCCTTCTGTTGTCAGAAATTTGGCTGAGCTTTCAGGGATTTCCTTTGCTGCATTAGGTACATTTCAAAAGCTAATTTCACAGTGTTTACAGGGTCAGGGGGTGAATAGGCATGCAAAATAAACTCTTGTCTGCACATCAGGACGGCTACAGCTTGGCAGAGCAGAAGGCAGGGGAGGGTAGGGAGGTCTGTCTCTTGGTTTTGCTTTTCATTTTGTCAGTAAACAGAGGGATTTTGTCAACACAGTTCCTTTGTGTTATGCATTTGTATGGCAAAAAAAAAGTTGTGGAAAAGTTTGTTGGAAAAAAATTTTGTTCAGTCCAGAAACATTTCATCAAGTAGTCTTTAAGCTGTGAAGGACGTACACTCTGGATATTAACCTTTCAGGGTGCTATATGTGTTTTGATTGTACGTAATTAGTAATCATTCGTGTGTTTTTAAACAGTGCTAATAGCTAAGTGAGTGGTTAGCTGCATTATCTAGGCTGCTACTATGCTTATGAAAATAGCTTTTCACATGCTAATTTCAGAGATGAGCCCCACCCCTGCATTTCTACACTGTCTGAAGTGCAGGGAAGAGCTGATCCAGATTTCAATTTTAGTTTTATTTTTTTAAAATAAAACCAAAGACGTGTATATTTGGAGTATTGTCTCAATTTGTCACAGCTGAGAAGCTGGCATTTATCTCCAGGTTTCTTATTTTATATTGTGAATTACTGTTGACGGAGGAAAGGAAAAAAATATCCCAGGAAGAAATGTGTGTTTCCTCTGTGGCGTCAACAGTAGCATACAGGTCTGGGAAGACATTGTTCCAAGTTTCGGGTTTCTTCTGGCTACTAAAATAGGTATGAGAAGGTCTAGAAGTTTGATGCCTAAAATTAGGCAGTGAAATAAGTGCCTGCTTTTTTTGATGCTAAATTGTACACAGTTCAGGGTTGAGATTTTTAGGAACTGCTGCAAGTTAGTGTTGGAAACAAGGCCATATTTATGTGCTGAACATGGATTTCACAGTCACTGGGAAATAGCCATGTCCTTTATATTATGTGGATGTGCCTCTTCCTATCTCCTCCCTCCAGTTACTCCCTGACCAGAATGGTTTTCATTTCCCTCGTGCCCTCTCCTAGAACCTACAGCTTCATACCAGTCTCTTCTCAGGTTAATTCCAGCTTGCTGTTTTAAGTCTTCGTGGTATGACGAATGTGATGATGCAAGGACTTGCTGGGTTCTTGTCTCCAGGATGTCGTGTGGGTAGCTTCACTCGCTTTTTGTGGTTGCTTATGTGGGGGGTTTTTTTGGTTTGGTTTGTTTTTTTGTTAAGCCTCTGTATAGGGAGGTATTTAAAGTTTCCGAGAAGTCAAAAATGGTTTCTAGGAAGCCACTTAAATTGCTCCAAACTACAGTGATAAGGTAGTACATGCTGGCTGGCTGGCTGTGTCTTGGTCTCTGGAATCCCAGGTATCTCAAATATAGCACAAAAATCACTCAGCTAACCAAGCTGCAGCTTCTGTGCATTTCCAACCAGCAAGGTCAGCTTTTAGTTTTTCTGTGTGATGGGAGCTAACTGAAGGCTGGTAGAAAGCACGAGGACCTGTCTCTGGGAGGATGGGAAAGATGCACTACCTGGTTGTGAAATATGTATTTTGATGACTAGTTCTCACCCGTAGCTAAAGTTGACAATGGTCCTTTAGTAGCACTGTGCCTATATCACCTTTCTAGAAAGAATTTCAGTGTTCTGGGTTTTTCACAGAGCTGCTTTTGTGTGGAAACATTTTGCAAATCCGAAGTATCTCTGACTGACATAAACTTATGTCTCGCTGGGGAGCCTGTTGATCCACCCCGAAGAGCCTATCTGGAAATACTAAGTCCCGTGATTTTTGTGTAGGAAAATGAGCACTTTGAGTGCTCATTTATGCTAGTGTATATTTGGCTTCTTTTATCAAAATCTTCAAAGCCAGGGCTAATGCTTCTCAGGCAGTAAGAAGACTGACCTGCGGAGACTCAAACTTCAGCTGTTACGTGTGTGCATAAGGTGTATGTATGCAGGTGAATATTCCCAGTCACTTGACTGGAGAAAATTTGTATGTAAATAACAAACCAAAAGGATGAAGCAGCAGAAAAAGAGCAGAGCAGAAAGTGGGGTTTTGTGCTGTGAAGAGAAGCTGAGAGAGTTGGGGCTGTTCAGCTTGGAGAAGAGAAGGCACCAGGGAGACCTTACTGCTGCCTTCCCGTACTTAAACGGGGCTTATGAGAAAGATGGGGACCGGCTTTTTAGCAGGGGCTGTTGTGACAGGATGAGGGGTAATGGTTTTAAACTAAAAGAGGGTGGATTTAGACTAGATATAAGGAAGAATTTTTTTACACTGAGGGTGGTAAAATGCTGGAACAAGTTGCCCAGAGAGGTAGTGGAGGCCCCATGCATGGAAACATTCCAGGTCAGGTTGGACAGGGCTCTGAGCAACCTGATCTGGTGAAGATGTCCCTGCTCATTGCAGCGGGTTTGGACTAGATGGCCTTTAAAGGTCCCTTCCAACCCAACTATTCTATGATTCTAGGAATTAAAAAACAAACTCCTCAGTTTAACATTTTGTACTTTTGTGGCTGATTCTGTACGTTGACATGATTTTTCTATCTTTTCCTGTTTGTATTTTCGGCTAGTGGAAGTGAGGTTTAGGGGTGTACACTGTTGGTATATCCATCCATCTGTTTATACAGCACATTGGGTAGTATGCTGAATTCATATTGATTGTGCATTTGAGGATCTCTGGCAACCTAGCCTCCTTTAACCCTGTAATTCAATGTGTTAAATCACGTGTATTTCCCTAGGTACATCCTTCTTATATGAAATTTCCTTTGCAGCTGAGAGAATGTTATAAATTTACCTTCCCGCTATAATTGTCCGATTATTTATTTTTCTAATATTTAAAAAAAAAACACCTCCTCCTTTGGTCCAAGTCCCCATTAGAAATTTTCCTATCTTCGTTTTTAAGCCCTGGGTTGCTCCATATGGATGTGCTGTAGGTTTCACGTGAACTGGAAGCTCCCTAATATTAAAAGCCAGGGTTCTTCGTATGGGCAGTTGGTTGCAGACGTGGATACCTGCTGCGGCTACAGATGGAGTTAAGGGGTAGCCATTAAGTTCTTAGTTGGAGCACTTGGAATTCTGGATGGATGCATCTTAAAGCTGGCTGTTGGTTGGATGGCTTGATCACACACATGCTGACAGGGCTGCCAGAAAATTTTTATTTCCTAGCAGTGACTGTATTGCTCAGGTCAGTTGGATTCTTTGCTTTAACTCCTTTTTCTTTACGATTTATCTGTCACTGGATATAATGAAGCACCAACGTAATAGTTTGCTGTTTTGTGGTTCTTAGTCTTGACAAATTGTATAATCCAATGCAGTTTCTACCAAAAGCAACATCTTGTTTCATATCCTGGCTTTTGCTGGTAGGCCATGGATTATAACTGGAATATAATGAGGAACCCTTTACTCAGCTTCAGGGGAGCTTTTCATGTCTGAAGACTGGTCCCCATGTCTTCTGTCCCAGGCTTTTTAGATACTTTGCAGTGCAATTTTGCTACTAAAGGTGCTTTGCTGTGCTTAGCCATGGCATATCATGCTAACCTGTAGTCTAGTGTCATGAAGCAGCTCATCGTCTCCAAATTTGAAAGCTTAAGCAGACAATACATAACTTTTCTTCTCCCAGGTTTCACATCATTTGAACAGTTGCAGCTTGCTTGTCTGAAGCATAGAGGGAATGAGTAGCATCCTGTGTCCTCTAACAGTCAGGAGCAGAGCAGAAGCCCCCTCTGCTTCTAAGAAGGGCGATTCTCCTTCCTCTTGCGTACCAGTATCAGCCACCTGTGTCTCTGCCCATCTTAAAAACAAATATGTGGGTAGACATGCTGGACACAGCAGTCTTCTGGCAGGCATCATCACAAAGCTGTCAGCCTTGCTGTGCTTCCTACAAAAGATTTAGAGACAAGAGAAGGCACCCTGATTCCTTCTTTCATTTAGTTTCGAAAGTGTGCTAGTGTACAGACTACAACATAGAAAGTGACGTGTTGGGATGAAACCCAAGGAGCTGTTCATTCTCTTCTTCTCTCGCTGGTGTTGTAAAGGAAGGCCAAAATGTTGTGTATTGGGAAATTAATTTCCTTTCTAAAGGGAAATATGTTTGCAGTGGTGTTATTTAACGGGTGACTTAGGGCCAGAGGCATGTCGTTTATCTGCTGTTTCTTACGTGATTCTGGATCTTCTTATATGTGCAGAAAGCTAGTTTTTATTATTCTTACTGGCTCTTGGCTACAGTGGTCTTTTGTGACAGTGAATTCCTTTGATTCATTATACGCCACACGTAAAATCCTTTGTACAGTCATCTGATCAGTTTTTAAAACTTTTTTAACATCTTCCGTGTTCCGAGAGATTAAAGAAGCTGATTGACAGAAATCACTTGGCTTGCCTTGAAGATTGTCCTCCGTTTACTCCGTGGTAGCCCAGCAGGCCTGCCAGTTCTCCCAGAGATGCGTGTCTTCTGGTGCAATGAAGGACATCTCTGCTGTTTGCATGCACATTTAGTTATCTGCTCTTCACCTAGCTTCTGTCTTCCTTCTTAACTGCTGTGATTCACAATCTTTTGACCGATGTCAGTTGAGCGAGATTTCCAGGAAGAAAATGCATTTTTAGATACAGTAACCTTTCAAGAATCCTTACTTAAATGATCCTGTTTTGATTTTTTTCTTGCTTTCCTATTTCCCTTGTTGTGTGTGTTCACCCTGTGACTCTGTGCTGAGTCCAGCACTTCAAATCTCCTCAGGTCAGGAAATTAAAAATTAGTTTCTTTCTTTAAATATCCCCTGCCCTAGGGTTTGGTTTCACAGTTTTCGATATGATTCTTGCTTTGAGGATGCTGAAGTTAGTTAGATATATGTGGTCACTGTCGTTCAGTGGCTGAACTGTAAATACCACTTCCACAGTAGAGAACTTGGTACAGGAAGTCCTCTAATGATCTTCTGGCATACCACGTTGTTTCTGGACTCTGACAGTCTGAAAGGTTAGCTTTCCAGTGGGGAAAAAAGCAAGACTTAGGGGGAAGCTTAATTTTTTGTTTGTTTGTTTGTTTTGTTTTTCCTCTTCTCTACTATTGTTTTTGTGGATTGTGTGATTTTTTGCAGGTGTGCAGTGATTCCCTCTATAGAAGAGAGCTAGGGTCTTCACCTGCCTAGCCAAGAATACTGAGACTGAGAACAGACTGTAAAAGACTGGGTGCCATGTGCTGCGCTTGGATTGCCATGGGTGTGATTCTTCCCTGAAACACAGCCTCCCCAAGGCAATCCAGCCTGTGCCTCAGAGCACCAGCCCTAACCAGGCTGCCCAGGTGGACAGTCCAGCCTTGGCACTGGCCACCCAACTCTGCTGCCGTTGACCACGAGGAAGCAAGTTACACTGCTTAGAAAACAGCTGTGTGCCAGCAGGGTGGTTAGGTAAGAAGGGGCCAGATCCTTTCTAATCTTTAACATCATCTAAATACTTTTCTTCCTGTAGTAGTAATAAGCAGAGGTGGTATGGTTATGCAACCCACCACCTCCCCCCCGCCCAAATACTGCTTTTCTGACTGCCTGTTTGCAATGTGTGGTGACCATTAATTGTACCATGAGCCAGCAAGGAGCTTCTAGTGGAGTTCAGGTGGAAGATAAAAGTCCATGGAACGTGGAAAGATGGACAGGCCACTTGGGCAGAGTACAGGAATGTTGTCAAAGCATGCAGGGATGCAATGAGGAAGGCTAAGGTCCACCTGGAATTGAATCTGGCAAGGGATGTCAAAGACAACAAGAAGGGCTTCTTCAGCTACATCAGCAGCAAAAGGAAGGCTAGGGACAATGTGGGGCCGCTGCTGAATGAGGCCGGTGTCCTGGTGATGGAGAATGCAGAGAAGGCAGAGTTACTGACTGCCTTCTTTGCTTCAGTCTTCAGTGCTGAGGCCAGCCCTCAGGAATCCCAGGCCCTGGAGGTAAGAGAGGAAGCCTGCAGAAAGGATGACCTTCCCTTAGTCAAGGAGGACTGTGTGAGAGATCAGTTAAGCAAATTGGATACCCACAAATCCATGGGCCCCGATGGACTGCACCCACGAGTGCTGAGGGAGCTGGCAGATGTCATTGCTGAGCCATTCTCCATCATCTTTGACAGGTTCTGGAGGACAGGAGAGGTGCCCAAGGTCTGGAGGAAAGCCAATGTCACTCCAGTCTTCAAAAAGGGCAAGAAGGAGGACCCAGGGAACTACAGACTGGTCAGCCTCACCTCCATCCCGGGAAAGGTGATGGAGCAGCTTATCCTGGAGGTCATCATCAAGCAAGTGGAGGAAAAGAAGGTTATCAGGAGTAGTCAACATGGCTTCACCAAGGGGAAGTCATGCCTGACCAATCTGATAGCTTTCTACGATGACATGACTGGCTGGGTAGATGAGGGGAGACCAGTGGATGTTGTCTACGTCAACTTCAGCAAGGCTTTCAACACTGTCTCCCATAACATCCTCCTAGGGAAGCTCAGGAAGTGTGGGCTGGATGAGTGGTCGGTGAGGTGGATTGAGAACTGGCTGAATGGCAGAACTCAGAGGGTTGTCATCAGCGGCGCTGAGTCTAGTT
>Ga0065711_1043530_pt1 | contig 14676 bp, 8 predicted proteins | sample Hoacrofraction12_FD_59098 | JGI IMG/M metagenome (GOLD analysis project Ga0065711, IMG submission 59098) | Hoatzin crop microbial communities from Cojedes, Venezuela - Epithelial fraction 12 v2 (version 2) | ecosystem: Host-associated > Birds > Digestive system > Esophagus > Crop | place... | reverse complement strand
TCCTCCCCAGGTGCAGGACCCTGCACTTGCCCTTGTTGAACCTCATCAGGTTCCTCTCTGCCCAACTCTCCAGCCTGTCCAGGTCTCGCTGAATGGCAGCACAGCCTTCTGGTGTATCCACCAAGCATGCCATAAGCAAAGGACATACTGCAATCAAAAATCTAATTACAGATTAAGATCAAGAGAAATTTTATAAAACATTTCCTTGATCCCTTTTCCATTGTTCACACAAGCGGCATCCCAGGAACACCATTTTCATGGGTCATTTGTGCAAACCCATGTCAACAGTCCACTGAAGATGCTCCTGCTGCATCTCTGCATGATCAAGAACAGTAACCTGGAAGCCGAAGTGTTGTGTAAATCTGGAATGCCATGTAAGTGTTCCTAATAGTTCATTCTTGTACTAGAAAAACTCACTGAACTTCCCACTTCAATACTACTTCTGGCATTCCTCTGAGAACTACAAAATTCAATTACAATAGACAACCTTCCCCCTTAAGTAGTGCAACATGGAGCTCTTTATGCAGAGGACAGAAAATCTGTTTGTAGCAGTGCCTCTCAAGCACAGAGAAGCTAATTTGCCAGTTTCTCCTTTTATATACATACAAATATATACTTATCCTTCAACAGCACAACAAGCGTTTTAAGGAAAAAAATGTCCAGTGTGGTATCTATGCGTTTGCTCTAGATATTAGGAAAAAAGGGTTCCGAGGAAGGCAACAAGGAAATTGTGTGTATTGCAGATTGTTACAGAAAGGGTGTGAGAAACTAAACATAAGAGTCTCGACCTGGAGGCTTCCTAACCTACCCAAAAATCTGCATTGGTTTTATCAAACTGCTTCTGCTGATTGCAACTAAAAATTGCTTTGGAAGTCTGGTAGGCATGAAAGGCCTGGGTAAATCAGCCTCAGCCTCCAGAGCACCAGGTGGCATCTCTGTGGGCAGGGTGCCTGTCCTGCCTCATGGACACACGTAGGATGAGGTCAGGCTGCATTATGGGTGGGGTGCCAGGAATTCTGGTTACATCTCAAACAGAGAAGGTTGGGGTAAACTTGCTGATAGTTTGGGAAATCACAACGAGCACAAAGGCACATGTCATTTTCCTCCTTTGTTTGTGTGATACATGTTCAAAAAATTCTTTTTTGTTTAGTAATATGCCAAGAAACATATAGGTCACTACAGAAAGAAAACAACTGCTAGTAATTGTAGGGTGCAAATGCGTTTAGAAGTCACAAGGGAAAGGAAAGGAAGCATGGTTTTTTGCTTCTCTGTTCCCATTTACTACCCCCGGCACAGCATCTCACTCCAGGCAAAAGGCTGGGGCAGTGTCAAACCTCACTCCTCAGCATCAGAGCTGCATTCACCCTGGGGACAGGGATCTGCCGGTCCCCGTGCCCACAACAGCCCCAGTTATGCCGTTTACTGCAGATGAACCTGGAAGCTACAAGCCCCCAATCCTCCAGGTAATACAACCACCACCCCAAAAGGCAAAAAAGCCATTGAGAAGCTGTCAAAGAGAAACACACACTAAAAACCAGACTGATGTGGGTTGCACCCCATCCCCTGGCCTAGGGAACAGGAGACCATCCAGTCAACACTGACTGCTGTCTGACCATCCAGTCCAGACAAAAATGGCTTGTTAAAGACAGGGTCATACTCATTAACAAATACTTGAAAACTCTCCCACATACTATCCACCAGTTCATACTAATCCAGAATTAAGTTTTTAAACATTTGATACTGATAACACTAACAGCTGTCACAATCCAGTGCTCCCAAAAACAATCCCAGCACCCTCACTGGCCTCTTGCTAAAGCACAGACTTAAGCATGCTCTGGCCCCATGCAGGCAGAGGTTAGCTCTTCCATTTGCAGTTCTTCACATGACTAGAGATATCACAAGATGCATGTCCCACTTAAATTTTTTTTGCTCTTGCAGGGAAAAAGATTAGATCCAAATACCTGGTTAACCAGAACAAATACAAAAAATGCTTGTTGTGACTAATTATTCCAAGAGAACAATGTCACAATTCAACATTCACGTTGCTTACAGCGTGCTAGTGAAACTGGTCTATTGTTTAGAACTAAGTTATTAATAAAATAGTGAGATATGAAGGGGGAACTAAGCCAATGCAAGTCTCCTTTCAACAGTTACATGTTTAGATGACCTTGGAGAGGGCTGTCTCTAATATGCTTCATATGTTTTTGACAGCTATGTTAATTTTTGAGAGCCATGTTAAAGCAGAAGGAAAATGGGAATGTGAGAGGACATAATTTGAATCAATCGGATCACCAAAATATGGCCTCTACTCCAAAGAAACAGAGAATATATATTGTAATCAGCATTTAATTATGTTTTCAGCTCAGACTCACGTGAACAATTTGTAGCTGCTGAATATCTCTCAGACAGTTAATTGCACACATGGAATCAGGTTCAAATCTGATGCAGTTCCATTGAAATCAGTGATTTATAATAAGATAACCAAAGTAGGTGTCCTAGCTGAAGTTAACAAAATGCTGATGTTGGTGTAAAGAAGTATCATTCAACTAATATCAGGTTAATAAAAATGAGAAAAATCTGTTATTCGCAGAATTCGTGATGTAGCTAAACCACAAGTAACTATATCCATAGCCAACATATTCACACAAGCTGACTGCACATAAAAATTGCTTTGTTTTGACCATCTGAGAGACTGACTCAAAGCTTTCTAATAGAAGTATACATGGAGGATTGGAGGCCTAAAAGAATTCAGAATCAGACCCTTATAATCACACTTTGGTGAGCAAACTGCAATGGAAATAACTGATAAGTCAGCATCTGCCAAAAGCAGTAAGTACAACTGTGATTTAAACAAACACAAAAGTATTTGTGCCAAGTAAAACTTGCCTCTGCACTTCAGAACTAACTCTTAAGTCCCATTGTTAAAAGTCCCTCAAACATGTAGTTCAGAAGTCACTTAAAAAGGGACATTTGCTGTTTTTTCAAGTACATGTCCCATGATCGAGCAATTCATTTTTTCAGATGTTCTTCTGCATGGGCATTTGTAAGAGCACAAAAGCATCCAGGCATCAGATGCAACAAGAAAAAATTAAATTCATAGATAATAGGAACAAGAGCTTGAAATACAAGCTTATGAAATACAGACTGAGCCAAGAAAATGCAAGAGAGAAGCAGCAAAGGAATTTTCTCATTAAATTAGGGTTGGCAAGAGTGGTCATGGGGGTAGGGAGAGCTGGGAATAGCAAACATAGGTGAATAGGAACATTGCTTATCAGTTGTCACTGTAAACCACAGTGTCGCAGGCCAGTTAAAGAGACTGACTGAGGAAATGAAAGATGAAATAGATACTTAGATAATGACTTGGATTTAAATAGGAGAAAAGAGCAAAGGAGAGCATAATACCACTGCGTGTGCAGCCTAGCTATGGTGGTGCACTACTTGCAGCTCTCTGCCTCCAAGACTCCAAGACCAAGTGTAGTAACTGCAGCTGCTTGGAAAAGACAAAACCTGCCAGCCAGCTGTGCCTGGCACATGGGGCTGCTGGGGGAAGGCACAGGCCAGAACGCCTTGTTACACAAACAGTGCAGGTACAATACTAGCTGTGGCAGAGTGCAAAAAACAACCCAAGGCGTGAGACCTGAGAGAGATTTGTCAGGGTGAAATGAGAATAAGGCCAATACGCAAAAAATCCAGGTACCTATTGCAGTATTTATCATTTACAACATTGAGCTGATTACATTGTCTGAGATGAAATGGGTAAAAAAATGAAGAATAGACTTAAAAATCTCACGATCTGAAGAAGGAGGAAAAGAGTGGTGAGGGAAGATGAGAAAACTACATGCTGCTAAAAAGTAAAGCAGCTGAGCAAAGCACAGAAGAAAACGTGGGAGAGTATCTACATCACTCAAAATCACTCTGGCAGACTACGAAAAGGCAAGCAGCAAAGAAACCATTCAGAGATGCACCTCTAAATCTTGGCTGCCACAGGCTGATGGATGCAACATGACAAGGGTCTAGAGGTACCTTTGGACAACAAAAAACTCAAAAAGGGCCTGTAACCCTGATACAAAGCTAGACCTCAGCCTTCTGCAATGTTATTCCCTGCTTTTCACCTTGATGTTCAGGATGGTATCAGTTGTCTTCACTCAGATAAGCCAATGGTATTTGTATGTTTGTTTTTTTGTTGCGGTTCGGGGTTTTTTTGTTTCTTATTTTTTTTTAAACTAGAGAGGGCTGATTTAAGACCTAAATTTAGTCAGGGACACAGAGGGTGTCAGCAAGTGATCCTATTTCAGTCAGCGTGCTGAAATGAAAGGCCATACCAAGGTCTGAATATTATTTGGCACCAAGGGATGCGTGCAGGCAAAGAGCCATGGGAAGAAGGCTAGCCAAGATGGCAGCATCAGCACAAGTGGATGTACATCTAGGAAACCCCTTTTGTGTGTGTATCCAGAGGAAGGGAGTTTGTTTAAAAACACACACATACTCTATCAACGTTTTCTCAGTGTCAGTACTGTAATATCTCAACCCTGATTATGGAAATGCATTGGGGTTTCTCCAGTTCCCTGAAAAGAGGGACTTGAAGACAATCCTGCACAGCAGATAAACATCAAGCTTACCTCCAGATTAAAATTCTGGCATATTTGCCTAGATCTACAGATGTCTGGCAGAGAGGTTCCCTTTCACTGAATAAAATGTGTGCAATCAGCAGAGCTGCTCCATCCTCAGCTCTGAATTCAGGTTAGCCCTTGAATACTGATTTGAGGAGGCCAGGAGATGTCAAATTTCCTGACCTCATCTGGAAGAAGAGAAGGGCCCCCCTTTATCAAAGTAGTTGATCCATGTCAGTTGGAAAAGAAGGGAATTGTGGCCATGGAACAAAGCAAGTAAAAAAGGGAAGGGCTTTCTGGAGTTATCTATTGTAAGTGTGCATGCATAGAGGTATGCATGTGCATACACCATGTTACTCAATGTTTGTGGATGTGTATGTATGTCAACCCCTTTGGTGGAGCACTCTCATGAGCAGGTGTTGAACCAGAGGGAAAACTAATCAGATCACAAAAGTCTCACAGGTCTGATCATCCATACTGGAGAGCAGTTAATGTTTTAAAGCCCAGAAGTGCAAGGTTTACTTACAGCCCACCCCAAAATACTGTGGTACACCACAGCTGGTAAAGCAAATTTGCTCAGCAACATCAAAGACAAGCGCATGCCTATTCATCTGAATAACAACATTTGCTATCTGTTTTTATCTTTTAAATGTTTTGTCAAATAGGCACATAAGATCAGTCATTCCAGAGGGTCTTAGAAAGTTACTAATTCACTGAATGATGTCATCTGCAATCACAGATCTCACCTCCACAACTAGCATGAACCTTATTCTACAGCATATGCAGAAACAGATACTATAAAAGACAGATATTCTCTCTACATTTGGCTGAAAAATTATTTCTCTGGTTCACTGAGCTACAAAGAAGTAAGTATTGCTGTGACAAACAGGGTGAACTGCTTTTCAAAGTATACTTCATCTTACCTGATTCATGGCCATACCCTTTGTAACTCCACAAGACAGAGAGAATATTCTATTCTCTTCTCTTAGTCACTTTGTTTGATACCTGCACATCTTCCTTGAAAATTAAAAGGTGAACTACTAGCAGTGACACAACATCTACAGGAATGCTGTTGTAATACACACAGTAGTGCTGATGAAAGTAACAAATGCAGTCCCTTTACTGCTTGCTGAGATATATGGCAGAGAGACTCCGCACATGGACCAGCCAACTGCAGATTAACAAGGCTCTGCTGCACCCAAACAGGTCCACTACTTAAACCACATTAAGATTGTACTTCATATAATTATGTCATAAATCACACAACCAAAGCTTGCTGCTAGGTTCTTCCTCTTCTAAATTAATACCTTTGTCCTTCATCATCTAAATAAAGGGCGGCAAGTTTCAAATAGTGACTCAAGAAATGCGATCGGTCTTCCTAAAGGCACTGCAATAAAGACTAGCAGCCTCTCTGGAAAACGCACATCCTTACAGTGTGATCTATGATCGAACCTAAGAGTCAGCCCAATGTGCTGGTATGCAGAAAATGTAGGTGCAAATCTGTTATGGGTTTGTGTGGCAAGGTTTTGGTAGTGGAGGGGCTATAGGGGTGGCTTCTGTGAGCAGCTGTGAGAAGCTTCCCCCATGTCTGACAAAGCCAGTGCCAGCTGGCTCTAAGACGGATCCACCATTGGCCAAGGCCAAGCCAATCTGTGACAGTGGTAGCACCTCTGTGATAGCATATTTAAGAAAGGGAAGAAAAAAAAACAAATGGTGGTGAAACGGCAGTGAAGAGAGAGGAGTGAGACGATGTGAAAGAAACAACCCTGCAGACACCAATGTCAGTGAAGAAGGAGGGGGAGGAGGTGCTCGAGACGGAGCCTTCCCTTGCAGCTTGTGATGAAGACCATGCTGAGGCAGGTTGTTCCCCTGCAGTCCACGGAGGTCCACAGTGGAGCAGATATCTACCTGTAGCCGTGGAAGGGACTCCGCGCCGGAGCAGGTAGATGCCTGAAGGAGGCAGTGGCCCCGTAGGGAGCCCACACTGGAGCAGGCTCCTGTCAGGAACTGTGGACCCGTGGAGAGAGGAGCCCACGGTGGAGTAGGTTTGCTGGCAGGGCTTGTGACCCCATGGGTGACACACGCTGGAGCAACCTGTTCCTGAAGGACTGCAGCCCGTGGGAAGGACCCACACTGGGGCAGTCCATGAAGAGCTGCAGCCCGTGGGATGGACTGATGTTGGAGAAGTTTGTGGAGAACTGTCTCCTGTGAGAGGGACCTCACACTGGAGCCGGGGCAGAGTGTGAGGAGTCCTCCCCCTGAGGAGAAAGGAGCAGCAGAGACAACGTGTGATGAACTGACCGTAATCCCTATTCCCCATCCCCCTGCTCCACTCAGGAGAGGAGGAGGGAGAGAAATAGGAGTGAAGTTGAGCCCAGGAAGAAGGAAGGGGTGTGGGAAGGTGTTTTAAGATCTGGTTTTATTTCTCACTATCCTACTCTGATTTGATTGGTGATGAAGTAAACTCCCTTTTCTCCCCAAGTGCAGTCTGTTTTGTCCATGACAGTAATTGGTGAGTCATCTCTCCCTGCCCTTGTCCCAACCCTCAAACCTTTCATCATATTTCCTCTCCTCTGTCCAGTTGAGGAGGGGGAGTGATAGAGTGGTTTTGGTGGGTACCTGGCATTTATCCAGCCCAAACCGAAACAAAACCTCAGCCTGTCACTGACCTTGAATCAGTCATTTGAACCAAACTGAATAGTCACTCACTCAACACAAGCTCTGGTGAGCCTGTCTGTAGTGTAAGATACTATTTACACATACGTCATCATCTGTAAAATAGGCATATTGCAGCTCTGCTGACCTACAAAGTTTTGAAACTTAATTCATCATTCTTTACACATTGTTCTGGGATTCCTTCGGGGGGAGAGAAAACACAAAACTGATCAACTGAATCAAAGCAAAGGTCCATCTAGCCCAATACCCTGTTTCCAGTGTTGGTAGGTAGTGGATACTGAGGCAAAAGCAGAGGGAAAGTAAGAAGGACCATCTTTCTCTTGGAATATTCTCTGAAGTCCCAGCAGTAAGGAATATATGAATTTCCTCAACCAGAGATTGCATCTGAGCCATTGTGTTCAGCTATCATTGATGGAGCTATCCTTCACGAATTTGGCTAATTTATTTTGAACCCATCTCTACTTTTGGCTTTCACACACGCTGAAGAAGCATAAAGCATTTCTGTCTATCATGTTGACAATACAACGGGCTAGTTCCCCAACATGTGACAAAATTACTAGGAATGACCCACCAGCATACCAAATACAAAGAACTGGAAAACTAGTTTCGTGTTTTTCTCAGCTACTGTTGCTGTTTTATTAACCCCAAAGCCGATCACCCTCCCAGTCCTGAAGCTAGTGAAAATATATGTGAGACAGAGTTTCTCCTGGCAGAACACAAGCCGTACAGAGCAGAGTGAAACAATGAGGCTGTTAAGTTCACAGTGTGTGGTTTCTCTCAGCTTGCTTTGGCAACTCAGCATGGGGAATACATGTAGGTGGAGCTGGAAAACTTCTTACTCAAACTTGAAGGAGGCACGTTTTCCCCTCATCATCCTTTAAGCACCTTTATACCCCAGACTACAGGAAATAATAAATCCCTGTCGTGCTTCTGACTAGCACAAACAGCTACGGTCCAGAGACAGGATCAGGGGACTGAAAAAATATTAAGCTCTCTTTTTGGATAAACAAAAAGTAATTCAGCTGCCATGCCTTTGAGCATTTCCTCAGAGCAGTGGAAGTGAATTTATTTCACTGTCCTTGCACAGCTGCAGGCAAACAGCAAGGAAAATATCCTACCTGTGGAGCAATCTCCCAATAAATGAAGCATCAGAAAGCACATGGTGCTTGCCAGAATCCTGTCAACAGGGCACCTAGCTTGCTTTCTCAGAAAAGAGAAAGCTTGCACAGAAAGATGCACTCAGAGAATAAGTAGTAACAGGACGTACGTAAGTTTGGCTCCTTCCAGATGCAACCCTTTCCTTATATCCAGCGCCCCTGAGAGTTCTCACAAATGGCCCCTCTCAGCACCCTTTTGATCTGCTATCTTTACCACTGCTCTTTTAGAACCACACCCTCTCCCACCCACTTCAAGCCCTGAACAGAAAGCCTGTCCTGTGTGAAGCTTTCTTCCCCATGTAAATGATGGAAGTGGTTCCTAGGGCCTCCTGCACATAAGAAACTTTCATACTGGCTGGCTGAATGCAGAGTCACTGGTATATCCTCACAGCACTACTAAACACAGTGAGCCATTGGGGAGCAAAGCTCTCTAGGAAATCCACAGACATTTGTGCTTAGCCTCACCTGGGAATGCTGGTTAGATATGTGACCACGTTCAGGAAATCTTCATCCGGTATGTCACTGAATCCTGCAAACTCTGGAAAGGTTATAATGGGAGCCCCGTCCTTCCCTCTTCCTCCTGCAAAACAGAGGTGGTAAACTTTAGATGGTGATTGTACGCCTTTGGATAGACTGGTCAGTACTCAAACAAGAAACACTGGCGTAGCCCTCATTGAACCCAGTACAGATCCACCCAGATCCAGTACACATGTGATCACCTTCCCATTTGATATTCTAATTCACTGCAGTTTCACTACCTCAGTTGACTCCAGCTGACATTCTAGCCTCTGTTGTTTATTCTCAGCCTCTTCATGAACCTTCTGCATAATTCTGATTAAGTGCTTTCTTTGGTTCTTTGTTTCGCGTTTCCAAGTGATTTCTTGTGACAATATTGCTACACTGCCCTAGGTATAGGTACAGAACTCTGATTCCTTCTAGACATTAAAGGAAACGAAGTAATAGAGCATACAAGCTTTGAATACACAGATATAACCCAGGACTCAGGCCTAGGACTAATCCAGTCTTATGGCTTTCCTTAACAAAAAAATGCTCAAAGTGCATGGAGTATTTAATTGATGAGTTTTGCTCATCTTGTTTATTTGCATCAAACCTTCATTAAACAGGACAGGAAGGTCATAAGCAGCAAGGTCAAGAAGAGACCCTATCTGAGGGACTCCCTGATCCAAACCGCAGCATTCAAACTCTGGCAGACCTACAGGAAGCATGAAGCCGAGTCCCTTATAACTGAGCAGCCTTTACAGTTCTCCTGACACAATGCTCAGCTCTAGGAGATGTTGTAGTACACAGCACAAAGTCTGTCCACTCACAGGACCAATCCTAACTTGGTTCTATTAATAAATCTGGGCATCACTCAAACAGCACAGAAGTTGACAGGATTTTTCTCAGCAGCTTGGACTCAGAGCCAAGAGCAGACTAATGAGGCAGTAGCACATAAAGGAATATGATGAAACAAAGCTTTTGTTACAGGTACCTTACTGCTTAGGGCTGCTTAGATAGGGCATCAAGGACATGCTTTTCCCTGAGTCTTTCTCCTTCCTCTGCAGTCTCTGTGTAAGCCTGTTTTTTGCACAAGGTTGTGGAATACTCTACCAACCCAATACCGAGCCTAGTACTGCAGCACACACAGTTTTCCTTGTCATTTATCACCCACAGCAGATTCTTGTCCAAGGAATAGACACGCTCTGGGTTTCCCCTTCGCAAAGGGGAAGCTGCGAGAGGGAGACAGAAAATTACCTTCCTCAAGGAAAATATCCAGCAAATTATCCTATTAGGAGCATGGGAGGAAACAGAGACTCAGGGAAAAAAATATGAGTTCTCATTTCTCAAAAGTACCCTCTAAATCCCCATAAATAAACCCTGTCTCCAGGCTGCTTCCACAGACCATTGCCTTTCCCTGCAGATAATCACAGCTGATGCCAGAAACCAGTTGCTCCTGCTCCCATTTTGGTGGTCATTGCAAAGAGGTGCTCAAGTAATGCCTAGCTATTTCTGTGTAGAGTGGTCAGTCCCTTGCTAGTCCTGATCCTGCCTCTGCCCAACCCTCCCAGACTCAGCTGGATCATTTAAGGTCCCTCCCATGTTGTCCAGCCTTGGACAGCTGGGATGCTGAGAAACACGATGTTTGTGTAAAGCAAAAGTCAGAGCTCTAGAAAATAGGAATTTTGAACAAGGAAATGCTTTTCCTTCTTGATATCTGGTGACGTGGTTACTTTGTCAGGACACCACCTTTAGCCCCTATTTTCCTTTCTGAAGGTTGATTATTGCTTTAATTACATTCGAAAATTACTCAGTTGTGTTAGACCATCCACTAACTCAACCTGCTGGGGAGAAAACAGGCCTACAGAGATTCAGAAGGCTTTCAGCCAAAATGCAAAGAAGAAATACTATCATTCCCACTGCACTGAACTGGATTTCAAATGCTGAGCAGAGTCACAGCCTCCACATTGACCTCCATGTTGGCCTTGGGATAAGGCCAAATGCTGATGCATAGCAGCTTGATCTCAGGGCGCTCCAGTGGCACTATCTGCAGTCAGCAGTGACACCGAACACACTGTTGTGCAAATTGAGTCAGACTTTCTCCAGATTGTTTGCTGCACTCTTCAGACCAGTAACTCCAACCCGCATCCAGTTGAGATGGTTTGTACAGGTTCTTAGTGACATCTTCTGGACAGAAACAGTAACGGCCAGGAAAATGAAATTGTAAACTTGGCTGCTCTGTCTCTTTTTGCAGAGTTTAATGCATGCCAAGGTATTTCATAGATTGTCTCATACGCATTCACATAGTTCCCGGGCACCATGCTTTCCCATTCACATATTTCATGCATGTGAAGATACTCTAAATGAGGGAGATATAGTAACCTGGAATATTTTGGTTTAAAGCAGCAATATTTGCCCCTGGAGGATAAGATAGAGATTCCCCTGGATACCCTCCTTCAACACCTGATAGTTTACCTGCCATTATACTCAAGATTTATTTAAACTAAAAGTTTCACATGGCACTTCTAATGCTCTTGCTGACCAGGGTCTCTTTGTGTCCCTTTTATCTTCTCTTTCTCTTGCATCCACATTCACACATGTGCTCTTCTTGCTCTGGCCTCTTTCCCCTGACCTAGATGAGGCAGGCTGATGATGCACTATGTCTATGTGGGAGTGTATTTTTGTCACAGGATTGTTTCCTATAAAAAGCCATCCAAGGAATGAATGTAAACAGACTGAATGCTGATTTCTGTCCTTCACCACTGGCAACAAATCTAGAAGGACACTTAAGAGCAGCCTCAGACTGACCACTCAACTAAGAGCCAGGAGCTCCTTGCCTCTGACTAGACCATGCACCCTTAGCAGCTCTTGGGCTCTACCTCATTCTCCAAGGTGCAGGCAGCACTTCCTGCTACAACTAAAACAGAAGGACACTCAGAAGGTTCTTGAATACAGCTGTATTTCAGACAGGGAAATAAACAAGGAAACCCCTCAGTTCCTGCCATACCATGAAATTACAGGGAAGTTTGAGGGATTTTTGTGATCAGGAACTATTAAGTACTATGAGAAGGAGAGAGCAGGAATGTCTGAAGTGTTGGGTGACAAGTAACGTGTTAGGAATTGGTTGATCCTGCCCATATCTGAACCTTGAGCAGTGGTTGAGCTACATGGGAAAATGATCCATACCCATCTATCCATATATCTAGCAAAGTAACAAGAGTGGATGTAACGGATATCAGGGAAGCTCCTTATATACCAGCCATGTTTGGAAAACTCTGCCCTCTTGATGAGAGAGAAGTTCCATACATCTAAATGGTAATGCCATTTTTTTCCCTGATACTAAACCAAGATTTGCTGCAGTATGCAAATTTCTGCAGAATGTGAATTGACAAGCTGAAGCCCTTTTTTTCTGTGCCATAAACCTTGCTTTCTAGGGAGTTGTCACTAGATTTCTTCCAGTCCTTGAAACACTTTAAGTGGCTACTCAATGTCTTGGAAGGGCAGAGAACACAAATTAAAAACCAACAGGGACAGTCTTCAGTCAGTTCCATAGCCATAAGGACTAAGTGCATAGAATTTGGCCCCAAGGACTCTCTGTAAATGATCCATGCGCTTACTGGGACTGCGCATAACCCTCACAACTCCTGGGCATCACTTGTGAAAAGAGTCTAATTGCTGAACATAAAATTTTACAGTCCTTCATAAGTAAGGCAGACAGGGACAGAACAAGCTCCAGCAGCTCCATGGAAGGCCAAAAGAAAAAAAATAGTCAAGGGAGGAAAAAAAAACACCAAAGACATTTTAAAGCAGAAAACGAGGGCAGGAGGAGGGAGATAGAAAAGAAGTGCTGAACAGAGCGAGCCACATGCACACAGCACAAAGTTACACTCCAGCTACCCGGGGCACCTCTGCTCTGTTCAGCAGTGTCTGTGCAGCAAGATGCGGGGCCCAAGGACGGCCAGGAGCAAAGAGCAGGATGAAGAGGTGGAGTTGCAACATGAGGCACGAGCTGGGATGAAGAGCCCCACGGGAGAAGCGAGCAATGACTCGAGTTTGGTGCAGTCAGGAGGAGAAACGAAGATACACTGAAAAACAGAATTCAGGAGCATGGCCACGCGTGGCAGCTGTCTTCACGCAACGCACAGGACCGTCTCGCTGACTTGCAGCTCCTCCAGGCGCCATTAGATGCCACTGCGCAGCACTCCTCCAGCAACCCAGGCACCTCCAGCACCTCCTGGCAGCTCCGAGCGCTGGGGCCAGGCCAGGGAAGGAGCAGCTGCTGGCAGTGGCCATTGCAAGCGGCAGCCGCCAAGAGCTGGAGGTTCAGCTGGCAGGAGGGGAGGTTCAGGGCCATCCTCTGGCTGAATTAACGTGAGGCTCGCTCCGGACCCTGCTTTAGGGGAGCCAGGCCGTCCCACTGGCAGTCTCCCGCGGATCACCAGTCAGACCCCAGGCTGCTCTGTCACAGCTAGCCCCAGAGTTTTGCCTGCAGAGGAAACTCGGTCAGATTTTGTCTACCATCTCCTGATGCAGACCTGAGCTCCCCTGCCAGACAGCACCCACAAACGCAACGCATGCTGCCACCCTGATTCAGCCCCTTCAATTTCCTTCAAGAGGTCCATCTCCTTTCTGCTCTCTGTCTCTGCAGATAGCGACCTGCCTCACATCCAATCCAAACTCATGGTGTCAAAGGTATGGACCCGCTGTGTGGGGGAGGGCATTCTGATTAAAGATCTTGACATATGATCAGAGGTAAATGATCAGCAAGCAGTTAAATCATTTGCATTCAGGGTCACACACAGAGAGGTGCGTCAAACTCAATGACTTGGAGCCCAAATGAGGCAGACAGCATCAGAAGGTGGAGGAGCAGAAGGATGGATTACCTGGAAAAAGGCAAGACTTAAGAGGAAAAGATTACAGTCAGCTTGACCATCTGCCTGTTTGCCACTCAGAATTACGCATCCCTTTCTTCCTCTTCCTGGGCACTTCCCTTGTTTTCCACCCCAGCTTGTGGCTGAACATCTCTTGTGGCCCAAGGGCAAAGCGACAGGAAGCAGCTGAGTGACAGGACAGAAGTACAGAGTGAATGTGGAAGGGAAAGAAAAGTAGGAGAGATGGTGCACAAGCTGCCTCAGAGTAGTACAAGGCATGGTAATGGGACCATCACCCACTCTTATGTGTGGCAATTCCCCACATCCCAGGACACAAAGCAGCATTCATAGTCACTGCTATTAGACAGACCTTCTAGCTGCCAGTGCAGCTTGGCTAGCTGCAGTGAAGATGGGCCCAGAACTCAGCTGTGGAAACAAAACAGCCGAAGTGTTTGGAGGAGGAATAGGTATAGGGGAGAATGGGATATGGCAGCAGAGAAAGTTTAATTTTGCTTTGCAATGTAAAGGGTGTGATTGACTGATGAGGTGTGAGTGCTGAATTCTGAGAGCTCTCGCAGCTGAAGTTGCATGTTGGTATGACTGATGTGAAAGCAGCAAGCAACCACAACTGCAGGCCAAGTTCCTGCACACCACGGAGATCCTAGGAAATCTCCTACTCCACAGTTCTAGCCCACCCACGCCTCTTGTCCAGGGACCAAAGATATCCATGGTTTAGACAATCAAAGGCTACACTGAAGCCCTGTTCCATAGCCAGCATGTCTCCTTGTAACACCAATAGCAGGATTCGTAAAGTAACATCTAACTAGAGCTTACAAAATATGCTGAATCCCGGGGGGGGGGGGG
>Ga0065711_1007524_pt1 | contig 14676 bp, 16 predicted proteins | sample Hoacrofraction12_FD_59098 | JGI IMG/M metagenome (GOLD analysis project Ga0065711, IMG submission 59098) | Hoatzin crop microbial communities from Cojedes, Venezuela - Epithelial fraction 12 v2 (version 2) | ecosystem: Host-associated > Birds > Digestive system > Esophagus > Crop | place... | reverse complement strand
AAGAGCCACAAATAACAGCAAGAAAAGGCCAATTTTCTTAACCCTAAGTGCCTTCCCAAAGTAAGGTGCTTCCTCGGAGCATGGATGAAGCACAAATGGAGAGAGAGAGAGAGAGAGAGAGAGAGGAATATGTTCTGGGGCTTTAATTACACCAAATTACTCCTTTCATGATGGTGGTGGGGATGGGGTTACTTCTTAATGCAGCTGGACACAGCTGAAAAATAAAAGCCCAGATGTGCCTCCAGAAAAACAATAGCAACAATCAGCACCGAGCAGCCGCCCCTGGCTGCCACCTCTGGGCGCCCATCCTCGGCTGAGAGTCCCGTGCCCAGGCAGGCAGGGCTGGCTGCTGAAGCCACTCTCCGCAGCCAGCTCTTGCTCCGGCGTCCGGGCAGCACCAGGTACGTACCCCCTTTCCGGCCAGCTGCCTGGTGAGGGGAAATCGCTGACCTTTCCGCAGAGGTCCCCAGGGTGCCAGGCACTGTACCAAACACAGGAGGAAACGCCTCCCGTCCCAAAGGGAAATCTACAGCAGATACAAGGAAGGCCAGACAGGACATGGTAAAACTAAAAAGACTTCTCCAGATACTCTTGTAGGCCTTAGAATGGGTTTTAGGAATGTAAATGTTATGCTTTATGAGCGAGAAACTTTGGCCTAATAAGGTAAAACGGAATGTTGAAGGAAGAAGCAACAGAGGAAGGGGTTATGGTGTTTACCTCCGGCAGCTGGGAGCACAGACTGGCCCTGCTCCTGCTCCAATAGCTGCCAGACAGCAACTCCAGAGCAGGGGGAACCTTGTCTACCAGGGACAAAGTGCCACAATAGCGTTCGTCATCCTGTCACACTTGTGTGCATGTGCTCTATATTAATGATCAGATGTCAAAAGAAGGGCTCTGCCCTGAGACTATGTTTCTTTGATGCTGAACTCCTGTTCCTGTTAAGGTTCCCACCACCTGCAGCTGCAAAGAGGCCTTCGTTTCTTCACAAAATACCCTCTGACACTGAGACAAGATTTATTACTAGATGGTCATCTATTAGTACGGCTTAATGTCTGAGCATTACACAGTGTTAATATTTGTGTCCTGCTGGTAGGTCACAATAAAAATACAAAATCTCCCTCTGACCTGGTTTTGGTTAAAACAGAGCTGATTCTCTTTTAGAAAATCTTCCTTACAGCCAAGTTCTTCTAAGTAACTACATTTTTCTGAAGTTGGCTGCATATTTTAGAGACAGTGTCTGCTCCAACGCTGATAACACTTGATGTTTATAGTTTCACTGAGCTAACAATAGGAATGAAATGCAGAAAAAGGCCCCTGTTTATAATTATTACTATAGCAGCCAAGATCACTGATAGACATTTTAGCTTCTGCAAATGAGGAGTCATAAAGGGTCGTACTTGCAGGGAGGGGCGGACAGAACAGGTGACCCGATATTGACCCACGAGGTATTCCATGCCATGCGTGTCATACTCGGTTTAAAGCTGGGGGATCATGAGGGTCTCACTCTCTTCATCCATAGCAGCTTCTGAAGAGGATCCTGCTCCTTGTTCTGCCTGCAATCCTGATCCAGATTCTGATCCATGCATTCCTGAGTTCCCATCTACAGCTGAGTCCAGTCTGAGATTTCGTGGTGTTACCTGGCAGCTGCTGGTGGGAGGTCAGCACCCGCAGCACCCAACTCCGGGAAACTCAGTATAGGGTTTGTATATTTTGCCTTATTTCCCTTATTATTAATATTATTAGTATTATCAGTAAAGCTGTTTTAATTTCCAGTTTGTAAGTCTCTCTCCCTTTTCCTCCTTTTTCCTTTCCCTGGTGCAGTGGACAGGGTTTAATAGAGAGCATCTGCCACGCTGTTTATTGCTACCCTGCCCTAAACGGTGACACCCTCCTAGCAATTTCTTTCAGGTCGTGTTTATCATGCACTGTTTTCATTTGTTTGGGTATTCTTCCTGTCTGTGACTGTCTGTGAAGTTCTTTCAAACCCACTACTTGGCAGTGCTGGCTCTGGGGAGCAGGCACCCAAAGTCAGCTTGACTCCCCACTCATACCTGTGGCCAGCAGAAGCCCCAGTGCACTGTGGATGAACCCTGCTTCACTTGCACAGAAGCGGCAGCTAAGAGGATAGAGATGCAGGTAAAACTTCACTTTCAGGAGAGGTTTGATACCAATACCTGGTTTCTAGAGAGCAATGTTGCCGCAGGAGCTGAACTGAATCAGAGACCCTGACAAACCCTCCACCATTCATGTCCCACATGGAGGACCAAACCCCTCCAACTTAAATTTTTCTGCTTTAACTAAAGGCTCCTGGCATGCACCTACACACACAGAAAAGGAAAGGGCAAGACCACGTAGCCGCCACTCAGATGATCTGCCACGGTAAAGCAGAAAGCAGCAAAGGGACAACATCTCCAGCGCGGAGGCAGCCCCTCCAGCACACACCACCTGCAGCTCAGGACCAGATTCTGCTCTCTCACAGGCAGCAAAACATGGCAGAAGTTGTCCAAGGTGCTCAGAGCTAAAATTGACAGTTTCCTACATGTGGAGGAAAACCCAGGTGCCTGTGGGGGTTTCTGGCTCTCAGACCAAGCTGGCTTTGCTTGCCCGAGAACTTAGAGAGGCAGAAGTTGGAGTCCCTCCTGCCCAGCTCAAACCCTGCCCTGCACACAACATTGCCCTGCCCAACACATGGTGCATACTCTGCAGACTATCAATATAGGCCTATAAAGCTTTCATTCCTGCAAATTTGGGGCAACCGCATTAGCTATAAGCAAGCTACACAATTCAGCCTGTACAAGCAATAATAAAATCTGATAGCAACCATTATTCTCACACACATCGCCGAGGCCTTGTTGTGTTCATCTATGCCCACATTAAGCCTTTCTCTACCTCCTTGCATCTCTAAATGCAGGCCTGATCCTGAAAAGTGCTAAATGCCTTGCACGCACAGCGACTTCAGGGAGAGTTCATGGTGTTCGAAACCTTATTAGCCCAGGCTTTATCTGTAGGGGGTGATGAGATCCCCAGTGACATCCATCAGCACACCTTCATTAGTTAGAAAAGCTACGCTGATATTATGGTAGCTGAGGATCCAGCTATACACTTCATAACCTTCAGTATATCATCAAACCCATGCTGAATTCTTTGTTCTCCACAGGACTGATTCTACAGCCCCATAAACGCTTTCCCTGTCCCTCTGTCCTTTTTACAAACAGAGTTCCCCTCTCCATATATAACCCCCTTTTAATCAACAGGACCAGCGTGTCTGGCAAGACTGCTGCGTCAGGCCTGTTTTAGGAGACCCCAAGATCCTTCACAGCTCAGGCATCACTGTAGCTGGCTGTGGATTCCAAATTAAACACACAGGTTTATATGTCTGCTGAGACCATGTTATTAACTCAGCCTTTTATGGTGCCCTNTGATGCTGTTAATTATTCTTTACTAGCTGTTAATTGTTTTTCCCCGGACATCTAGTTTCTGAGTCCCTTCTTAGAAGAGAAAAAAAGCAAACAAAACCAAACCCCCAGTTTACCAAACGCAGCAGAATAGCCACTGTGGAGAGTCAGATCCAGCCCAAACAGCTCAGGGCCCCAAGCCCCCAGCCTCATATGGCAGGAGCCTGGGTCTCCAGCCCTAGGGCTCTCTGTGCCGTACCTCTGCCTAGTTACATGCCAGGAAATTGCTCTGCTCTCCCAGCATGGTTTAAAAGGACAGTGAGGCTACTTCAACACTCTGAAAAACAACCTGCCTTTTAACCAAAGTCAAACTCAAATTGAAAGCCAGTCAGCTCTTCCTTTCAGCTGATAATCAGGCTGAGTGAACTTCCAGTTCAATGCAGAGTAGGCTTATCCTGTGTGTCCAAAGCAGTATCTTATAAGCACCCCATCAGCAGATGCACACTTGCCCCTCAAAGGCAGCAGGACAGAGTGCTGTGGGGGTCAGGATGATGCTTTTTTTCCCACACGCAAGGAAGTATGAGGCCCATACCGCTAGGTAAAACTGGGAGGAGATGACTGTACTAGAGAGGAGGAGGAAGGCTCTTACTTGCAGTCGTGCTTTTCGATTTCAAAGTGAGGGTTGAAGTTGAGAATAATCTTCTGGTTGGGTTCAGGGGCATAGATGACCCACTCACAGTTCTGGTGGGAGGGGTAGTCGTTGGGGTACCCCGGGGAGGTGATGTACCCGGCATCCTTGGAGTTCAGGCGGCCCCCGCACGGCTGAGCTGCAGAGACACAGAAGGGAACAAGGCATTGAAATGGGTCCTGGGCATCGGCCGCACACAGCCAGTCCCTCTGGGCCACTGCTAGGGGTGGTCTGATAAAGACCGTTCCCCAGGCTGTTGACATCCATTTGGTACTCTAATATTTCATATTAATCTCTAGGCAAGTGCAATTATTCTACATAACAAACCTACTCCTTTTCCCCTCCACCTCCTGCCACACTTACATACCACATTTCACACAGACCAGAAAAGAGAAATAAATGCTCTTGCTGAGGCTATTACAGAGCCATAAAGTAAGAGACAGATTGATATCGGATCATCTGGAGCCGCCTTGTTGTATCCCTCCTTTTGCCTCCTTTGCAAGGTGCTCTGTGGCAGTCTCCCACAGCTGCCTTGAGAGACACCAAACTTTGGATGTGTACGACCCTCGGTACAGCTGCAGGAGTGCGGAAAGCTTTGCTGGTCCCAAGGAAGGAAACCGAGGCACGGCAGGGCTGATGGCGGGAGCAGGCCCACCTGCGTGGCTGGTGGCAGAGCTGAGGACAGCCCTGCTCTGCTTGCTGTGCTCTCCCTCCCCAAGCCCGCCTGCCCCTGCCGCCCGGCTTGGCAGACTGGCCTCCCGAAACCTTTCAAGCTAACTCCGCCGTTGGAATTGCAGACGTGGATAATCAGCAGCGGTGGTTTTGTGGGGCTAGCCCACAAATGGCTGGCAACGGCTGCGTGGTGAGCAGAGGAAGCACTCTCAGCTTTGGGTTAGAACAGGCCCTAGAGGGTGATTTCATCTTCAAAAAAACATTTAATCTCCTGAACGCTGCAAATCAAATTTATTATCGCATTACTTGCTGGGAGGAAAATCTGCATCACAGGGTCAGTTGATAACGCACTACAAATCCCAGCAAAGTCCCTTTCTTCATGGGGCCCCCGCCATGTGCCTCTCGCTGCCCCCACTCCCCTGCCACTGCCCCGTCCCAGCGCCACGGCCCCACGGGCTGCCACAGCTGCCCCCGGAGACAGCATTGCCTCCTCACCGCCAGCAAAACAGGCAAAAACCAGCAAAATGGCCCAAATCCTGAGCCTCTCCACAGGGCAGGCTGGCAGGCGTACAGGGGTGACCTCGGTGCCACGTTGCAGAGAGGCTTTCCCCTCCCTGATGACAAGCCATGGGGTGTAACATGGGATGCAAACCCTCACGGGCCATCCCTGCTGCGAGACTGTCCCCACAGCCTCCCCACAGCCCCGGAGGGCTCCGGTCCCGCAGGAGGGTGCAAGTGGGCTTTCCCAGGGCCCACATGTGCACACCTTGCAATGGGGCCTGAGGCACACCCCACGTCCCGAGGGAGCTGAGGCATGGGAGAAGTGTCACCCTCATCGCGGGGAGTGTGGGAGAGCAACCACACGTCCCACGCCCCGCCGGCTCTGCCAGCCGAGGGTCTCCACTGTGCTCCCCATCACCCTGGCCCCGAGGGCAGTTCCTGGCCCTCCCGCAGCAGTGCTTGCTGCCGAGCCCCGGGACAGCCCAGGAAAAGCAAAGTAGCACGGACCCACATGGGCTCAACCCCACGCTGTGGGTCTGGCTGTCCCCCATCCACGGGGGCCGCCAGGCCCCAGGGGTGTCCCCTGCCAGGCTGTCACAACTCTGCCGCTCTCTCATCCCAGCCTGCCTTCAAGCTGCCCTCTCGCCAGAGCCCATGCGAGAAGCAGGAGCGAAGCAGGACCCCTCGGTGGTAACGCTGCCTGGAAAACAGCACTTTGACTAAACAACCTGCTGCCTGCACGCTTGCCTGCAGAAAGTGCACATGCCCTGTGCGAGAGGAAGGGCAGCAGGAGGGCCTTTCGTGGGGGAGTGAGGCTTCCTTCGCCACAAAAAAGCCCTGTCTCCATTTCCCCCATGTTTTTCATGCCCTCTAACACATTCTTTCTTCAAATTAACTTTCTTCTCACACACCCGAAGGCAGCTCTGCAGCCTTCCCTTTTTTCTTAAAATAATCCTGTAAGTATTCTGAAAAATATGAGGGGAAAAATTGCAATGCTGCCACGGAAGAGCTGAGAATACCAAAAAACATCTGGTTTTGTTCCACAGGAGAGCTTGCTCAACACACAAACATTTACAAACCTACGTTCCTGTGCAAATCTCTTCTCTCAGCAAGGCATATTTGCCCACACACACTTCTACGTGGGTTTGGGGGTAGAGAGAGAGAGAAAGAGACATTCACATGGAAGGAAGAAATTCACGGACTTGTTGACATCAATGTACAAATAGACGTGTAATTCACACTTCACTCATGTACACACTTTCACACCTTCTCATAAAAATTCACACCTCGTTTGCACACATGTCCACCCCCTCCAGCAAAGAGAAATATTCAAGCTGCAGATTATTTTTCTTGGAAAGGGCAAAGTCTCGAAGCAATGAAAATACAGTCAATCCTTCCACACCTCGTCATCCCCTCCCCGTCTCTCCAGCTCGCACACACATGCTACCCGCTAGGCTGATACCACCAACATCACCCACCACTCTGAAGCTGCTAGCCCCTTACTCGCGCTGGGTAGTATGAATACTCTGTGAGCCATTGCAACTGTTTGGAGGGGAACTGCAATGTGAACAGGGGTGTCAAGCTCCAGCTTGCTCCGGCTCTTCCCTGACAAACGAACTCAGAAGCAGAAAACCCTGATCTTAAAAATTCTGCCTCGCCTGGTGGGGCCATGGCAGGTCAGCAGGACTGAGCTAGGGAAATCCCTGGGCTTGATTCTGATTTCAGGTCAGCTGGTGCCCAAGTTAAACTGCTGGTGCCAGCGAGGACAGCCTGAGTGAGAAGGGTTGGAGCCCAGCTCTCTGCCACTGTGGTCTCTGCAGCAACAGAGGGACAAGCAGCGAAACCATTGAGTGGACAGGAGCACCAGCCACATCCCTCAGGTGTTCAGATACCACCAGGAAAATTTCACCATCTTCCTGCAGCAGGGAAAGAGGAAAGCAGGAAAGCTTATCTGAGCCTTCCAGAGGAACAGTGTTTGTCCTCTCATTCACCCCTCCCCAAGAAGTTCCAGAGAAATGAAGGGGCTACTTCAGTACAGTGCTGCCTTGACCACACACAGCACCAGGCCACGTGGTGGGCAACAGCGTACCAGGGAAACTGGGGCTTCTTAGAGTTATCTGAAGAGGCAAAATGACTTTAATATCTTTGTAACTGTTCTATCAGGCTTTTTCTCTTTTGATTCACTGGTATCTAGCAGATTAACACCAGCAACAACAACAAAAAAATCTACCACTGTGCCCACTGACAGGCAAAGGGTTTGCCTCAGCAGACATGCCAACCACTGGCTTTCTGTATAAAATCAGGCCTGTTTTGTCCACAGTAGAGGGTCAAGCTTCTATGTAAATGTGTCTTTTCAAACCGATGCATTGAATCCACGCAAAAAAATATTAAAAAGAAAAAAGGTGAGTGGCATGGCTACTGCCCAGGCTGTATGCTTTGGAAGCAATATGTGCTCCACAGCTAATGGGCTCTGGCAGCTTTTGCCAGCCCTGAATTCACTTAATAAAATTAAAATTAAATTCTGAAGTATAAGCCAAGTCTGCCAGGTGCGTGGGACATCCTGTTGCTCAGCAAGCAAAATGCAGGCATTGCAAGCAAACTGCTGGGGCCCCTGCCAGCCTGCACAGCGGAGGGGCCAGTGGAGTGCTGTGCCGATGGTGAGGCCACGGGAGAGCAGCTGGGCTCCTCAGGGGAGGCTACGGAGGTCGGCACTCCCCAGCGGTGTCGAAGCAGGCTGTGTTCAGAACGGGAAATCCCCAGATCCCCTCCTTCATTAATGCCCACCACATGACTCACGTTATCCCAGCAACCTTCTCCTTGCAGGGCCACCCCAACAGAGGAACTACACCAGAGGATGAGGAGCGAGGCGTAGGAATAGGAAAGGAAGACATGGAGAAGCTCACGAGGGCAGACTCCCGCACAGGCCACAGCGTATGGCAGGCAACTCCAAAAGTTTCCCAGGGAGATGGGTATCAGCAACTGAGCTCCTCACCCTTTGTGAGGTACAGACCCCTCTTTCCCTGCCCTGACCTGCTGGAGACATCCAGGCTGATGAAGCCTCTCCGTGCCTCCCCCAGGCTGTAATGAGCAATCCTCACTCAGGGAACGCAAAAATAACAGCCAGACCCCGGGAACCTCCCCCTACACTTGGGGTTTTTCAGCTCTGCAGCTCATCAGCGCATGCTGAAATCTTAGGCCGGGAGCAGAGCGTCCTCCTACTTGAATTTCCTGCCGATTAAACCCCTCTGGATTTTCCTCACCCCAGGAGAGCTGGGCTCGCAGTTATTGTTGGACCTTGAATACAGAAACTAAAGCCAACTCTGCCTGTAACAAAAATAATCATCACCAGAGAGGCCCATTTCACAACAAACACACACACTACAGCCTCTCAGACCTTGTAGAGTCCAGCAGAAAACTATCACGTGTTTTGATCTACTGTGTTCACTTTACTTTGGGGATGTAATTCAGGGCCGCACACAAAATTTAAGGTGTTCTTGTTGCCTCAGCGGTGAGCTGCATCATCGGTGTCTGTGCTGCTTGGAAAGAACAGCCTTCGAGGGCAGCAAAGGAGCAAGGGAGAGAGATCCTGGGAGTCCCAAGGCAGAGGGATGCACCGCCTGGCCTCGTCACTTATTTCTCTTCCTCGCATGAGGCCCTCACAGCCCAGCTCCACACTCTCATCCAACCACCGCAGAAGATTTCTGCGTCCTGGGATTCAGCACTGGGCAGAGCTTGGCCCTGCCAGCCCTCCGACAGCACAGCAAAATACGGGTCCTGGCCTGCACGACCTACTGCTCTCAGAGCTGGTGCACTTGGCACGAGCCCCTGAGCAGCAATCCCTGCGCTTCAGTCCCATTAGTCAAAGAGCTCTGCAACAACAAAGTTTGTCAAGGTCCATGTGTGCCCAAACACTCTGCCAAATCCTGGTAGGGAGGGGACAAACAGATTTCTTCTGCTGAGGATTCATTACCGTTAGTGTTCATCCTGCCTCATTCTCTGGGCTCTGGCCCTGGGGGAGAGAGTCTGGGCACGGCTAACACGGCAGGGGCTCTCACCCCAAACCACACGGCACAACTTTCGCATCAGGCAGGAACACAAATGCGAGCTCTCGGATTTAAATGATACAGCTTAGCCATTGGCCAAGAAGAGAGACATAGTGCAGAGGAAGCTAATAAGATTAGATATTTTATCCCCAGTAGCATAGATTATTTTAACAGAAGCGTGTTTGCTTTGGATTGCAAGATAAAGCTTCAAAGGCTTCCTGAACAAATTAATGGACAAACACACCCAAAAACCACAAAGCACTTACACGCACGTTTCGTCCCAGAGCGGTACCCACATCCACATCTTGGGATTTCATACAATCGGGGAAAGTCCCCAGAACATTTCATCGAGGGCCTTTACCGGTTTAACTACAATTTCACTTAAAAATAAAGGCATGGCAAAGCACAATTTAAAGACTGCTTTTGTGATCTCAGCTAGGATTTTGTTTGATTCAAAGTGTCTCAAGCCTGTCACAAGACAGGCTCATAAAAACACTGTCTGGGATTAAGCAAGAAAGGAACGCACCAATCCATCAGCTGAGGAATGCAGCCGTTTGACCACTTCCTAAGGCAACTGGGGAGGGATGCAATATATTCACTTTATAGCGCTGGACAGCAGTGAGAGGGGAACGCTGGAAAGCTCAGCAAATGGAACATTTTAGCTGTGAGCCTTTGCAAAAAGAGATCATTTTAAATTATTTTTAAATAAGAAGGGAGTATTGGAGGGAAGAGGAGAGAGAATGAGATTTGGAGAGTTCTGATACCTGCACTTTCCTTGCCACGTTAATCCACAGAAGAATTAAGTGGAGACCTGAAATAGAGACCTGCTCAAGCTTCACCATGGAAAATGAGAGGGCCAAATCCTGCATGCAAATTCAGGTAATTTGCTTTGAAATCACTTGAGTTCAGCTAATTTCCACACCTGCGGTTCTGGATAGCTGCCTTCCAGGGGCTGGCACCACTTTATGGCACTTCAGTCAGTGGCAGTCTTGACCTTTAAATGTTGCCATTTTGGGGTGCTGGTGGTTTCTCTGCCGCTCCCCCCAAAACCTTCCATCTTTGATGAGATTTCATATCCCGGTTTTACATGGTGCCATCTCCGCTAACTTTGCTATTTGTCATCTTATATCACAGACAAATACAATTCCATTAGGGCACCCAGCTTAATAGTGTTAGTCTTGATATTGATAAGTGTGCGCACAATTCTCCCGGCTTGCCTGTGAATGTAATTGGTGGGTCTGGGATGTGGAATTACAACTCCTGGCTACTCCGGTAACCATTCGAGAGAGCGCGTGAATGTGTGCATGCACATGCAAGGGAGGGGGATGATTACCTATTGAACTTGCAGGAATCAGCCTGTTTCTCCTGCCTCTGCACTAGGGTTTGAAGTCTTGTGGAAACACACTGCCATCTCCCAGGAATAGGTGGCAGCTTCAGGAGACCTTCAAGCTGCAGAGCGGGCAGTTTCTGAGAAAACCTCACCGGTACCGCAAGCGGGGAAACAGAGACTCAGGGAAGCTTGACGGCTCAGAGCAGGGGCAGAAAGAAAGCAGAGGCTTACTGCATGACAGCCTGCCATCCTACCTATAGGATACACTAATATGAGGATGAAACAATTTGCTGAGCCACCCCCGTGAATGCTAACCCCAGGCTGTTTGAGGGAAGCAGAGGAAAAGTGAGAGACATTTCAGATTCCACACATTAAAGAGAGCCATGGATTCACCTAGGATTCTTCTCTACAGAGCTCCAGGCTTGATAAAAGGTGTTCAGTGCCTCTGAAATACTAATTAGTATTGCTATTATGACAATTCCAAGAAGAAAAAAAGCCTGTCTCATCTCTCATCTCCCCCTGAGCCCTCTCAGCTTCCTCACACCTTTTGGGCCCATCTGTCAGGGTCCATTCTTCACAAAAACTGAATCCTGGCTTTCCCCAACTGGCAATGGCAGTTTGTTCCTGCCTCTTCCCAAAGTGGCTGGCAGAGCCTCTCTGAATCCCACACCACCCCTGCTCAGCCCTCTCTCCCAGGGGCCCTGTTGGAGCTGCAGAACGGAACACGGTGCCTTAGCAGCGGGCAGCCCCATGGATGGGATGGGATGAGATGGGATGCAGCCCCTCTGGAGTCACCCGGGGAGAGGCCCCGCTGCAGCTCCCTCCGTGCATGCTGCTGAGCAGCGGTGGCTTCAGCCTTTACGACGGCTCGCTCAAATCAAGCTACTGTTTAGCCTCACTAGTAGCACCAAAGTTATTATACATTCTGGCGAGTGTCTTAAACACATTGTTTCCTGCTGAGCACATATTCAGCGGTCAAACAGAAAAAGAGGAAAGCAGGAGTCAGCCTGGGGCTGTGCATGAGGGAGATAGTTGCCGAGGCACTCTGGGTGCACGAGGGAGGGCACAGGGAAGAGAAGGATGCAGGAGCATGTGTGTAGCAGGCAGCAAGGTGGGGGGGGACCGGAAGGGTCGTTGCGTAAGAGAAAAGGTAGAGATTTGTGTGCTTGTAGAGAAAGGAGAAACCAGGGAGACAGTAAGTGTATATGTATGTGTCCCAATGCATAAGTGGTTGGGGTTTTCTTCCCTCCTCCCCCCACAGGCATCCCCTAAAAACTAGGGTCCAAATAAGCCTTTCAACAAAACATAAGCAGAGTGGAAGGACAGTGTCCTTTCGGCTTCACCATCTTCCCAGGAGGGACGTTGAGAAAGACTAAATGTGACCCACCAGAACAGCCGGGGCAGATGTCTTGCCTTTGTCTCAAATGCATGGGGAGAAATCAGGGCAGGTTTTAAAGACCGCGGAGCCCAGCACTTCATCTCTGGAGCCCATTTTCTTTGACTCATCAAGTATGAACAGAGGGGGAGAAGCATTCAGACAGAAAGTCTCTGCAGCCATCCATCCCTGCAAGTAATACTTTAAGCTATTCTACACGCCAACTCACTGCTTGTACCGCTTTTCCCAACCTGTTTGGGAAGAGGCTGCCTCACCAAGGCTGAGGTCGGGGCCCTGGTCCCCCAGTGTTACCCTAGCTGTCCTCCCCCATGCAATCCACAGGCATCGCTGGCACATGGAAAGGGTTACAGATCAGAGTTGTGATTTCGAGTGTTTGGCCCTGTGCCTGCTGACCTCGTGCTGACAAACCTCTCCTCCGTGTCTGCGCTTGTGTCTTTTCACTGCACAAGCATCAAGCCTGGCTCAGGATCCAGCCTTCTGAGATTGCAATTTGGCTCAGGCAGGGAGAAGGCTGACCCTTTGATTCTGAGTATGATTAAAACCATGCTACTGTAGCGCTAAGCTGTGCGCAACACTGCTAGCAACAGCCCTGATTTATGTTGTTGCTAGTATTGCGGTTTCCACCAGGGTGTAGACAGGGATTTCGAAAATAGCCCAGCTACCTCTTTGTCTGTGTGTATATTATAATTAGAAATGTGTCAAAGGGCTGTTACAGAGTGAGAGTAGAGCTGGAAATGTTCACACCCTGCTTCTGCCCCCACCTCTGTGCCGACACCATCAGCCCCAGCTTGGGTGTGTGCAGGCACATCAGCTCTCCACACTTCCCGGATTAGACAACTGTATTCCTGAGACCCCCATGGGGACACGGTGGCGGTGACTTCACCACACAATGGAGAGCAAGTTTAGCAGCTTCCAGTTTGCTCTCAGGCTGCTGCAATCTGCCCCCAACATCGTGGCTAAGTGCCGACTTCTTGTTTCGATTTCAGATAGGATCGCAGGTCTCAGATACAGACGATTTATTTTCCTAGCACAGCTGGCCTGTCAGGGGTCATATAATTTGGCAGCAATCCCAGTGCTTAAAAATTAATTTTTCCTTATTAATACAACTGGGGGTCCCACAGGATAGGATCCCAGCCTTATCTGAACCTGACAGCTTCCTAAACCCCATGAAGGATGCTTTCTCCTCTCAGGCTATCTGTGATACAAGGCCACCATGTCCTGGAGCGCAGCACTAGAGATCTCTGCAAGGAAACCAACCCACCCGCCTGTCTGGAGCAGCACACTGCTGGGACAAGGAGCGCTGCCTTCCCCAGCCCAGCAAAGCAGGTTGCTTTCTCATTATAACCTTCCAAGCCACGCACAAGGTACCAAACACAGAGTAAATACTGGGAAGGGGGCTGCGGGGGGAGAAGGATCAAGGCAGGGAGATGGGAAGTGCCTCTGTAGAGCCCCCTGGGACCAGCATGCCTGCCTGGCACTCCAGACACCACGCACCACGATTTTTCTGCGTCAGGAAAGTTAGGAAAACAAAATACAGCATCCTAACCTGGGTCAGAGCCCCCCACTGAGCTTGTATCAGTCGTTTTCAGTGATGCTCCTGACAACCGCCTGATTCCTAGGCTAAAAAAGCTTTTGTTCCCAGTAAGAACCGAGTTAACAGCACAACGGGCAAAAGGCATCACACGCAATGCTGCGTGGGTCTGTGTGTGCGCATGTTTGTGTGTGTGCGGCTGTGTGCCTGCTTGGCAGCAATTTGTTTTGGTCCCCCTCCCCACCTTGCCACATCTCCTAAGTCATTACTAAAAATACTAGCTTCTAAGCAAACTATTTGGAAAGCTTCAAGGTTGAGCTTTGCTTGGAGCTACACAAACGTCATCTGAATGGCTCGGTACTTGGGTCATTCAAATCTGTTACTTTCTTATTTGATTGCTTTTTACGGGAAGATGAAAAACACACAGCCATCCAGCCTTCAGATTTATCTTCCAGGGTCTCCCACCCACTCCCCTCCATGGTTATCTCAGGGTTTGCTCGGCTACATACAAATTGGCAGCTGCACTGTTTATCTCTTACTGTAGAAATATTGCACAAGGGTTTTTTTCCATGTGGATTATCATATTATTGTCTATTAAAAACATCTCCCCTCTCTACTAACCTCCCTTAGGGAACCTTAAGAGGGACTTTCATAATGGGGGAAGGCTTTCAGATACACCAGACTGAAACATAAATCCACCTACCTCTGGCATGTTTTTCTTACTAGGCTGGCTAATTTACTGGAGCTGAGCGCAGCCTGATCGGACGCACGTCCCGTTACCCCGTGCCTTTGCTCGCTGGGCTAGCAATAGAGTCCTTCGTCCCGGGTTGCAGCACCACACCAGCATCTCGGCAAACGGCCGCCGGTGTCAGCCGCAGGGAGACAACTCGCCGGCTCCCACACCATGTGACGGCCCGCTCAGCCGGGAAAACCCCGCGCTCAAACACGCATTTCCTACAGCGGCCGAACGGCCCCAGCGCCGCGGCTGGCTCATAGCCCCCTCCCGGTCGGGGGTCCCGCTCCCAGGCGAGCGCGGGGGGCGGTGCACCCCCAGAGGCGGGCGCACGGTCGGGCTCAGAGCCGCGGGCCCGCGGCCCGGCTGCCCAGCGCACCCCGGGGG
>Ga0065711_1043529_pt1 | contig 14677 bp, 10 predicted proteins | sample Hoacrofraction12_FD_59098 | JGI IMG/M metagenome (GOLD analysis project Ga0065711, IMG submission 59098) | Hoatzin crop microbial communities from Cojedes, Venezuela - Epithelial fraction 12 v2 (version 2) | ecosystem: Host-associated > Birds > Digestive system > Esophagus > Crop | place... | reverse complement strand
TGGTTATTTCTGACAACCAGTACATCACAAAATTGCAAATGCAGGTTTTGATCAGGCTGGTTTTCATTTCCAAATAGGCATCTTCCTCTAATGAACGCATATTTAGAGAATGCCTCAAAGGAAATGATTCAGACTCACATGATCTAAAAGACTTTGCAGAATGACTATATGCTGCATACTATGTGTTTTTCTAGTTTGGAAGTCTAATTATTTAGGCATGTGCTGTAGTAAGATTCACAAAGGTTGTAGCATTAGAAACAAAACAAAATTTACCTGGGAGAGAATGGCCTTTTTAAGCTTTGTAGATCTATTGCTCCTAACACTGAAATGAAGGAAGCAAACAGTGATTCTTTCAGCAGTCAAAGCTGCTCTTAACTTCTGCAGCATCAGAACCCCATAATGTAAGACAGAAATAAAAGCATAAGGAAGCTAGGAAGAGAGTGAATCAGTTGGAGAAATGGACAAATTATGGAATAGAAAACATACTGAGTTTGTACAGCAACTATCCAACCAGTTATGCAACTACTCTAAGGTTAACAAAGTATTTACATTTCCCAGATGAGGAAATGCACATTTACAGATGTAGGTTGTGTGTGGCATCAGACCAAAAGCAGACAGAATGAAAAGGCAACTAGAGCTGAACCAGTTCTTAAGTAGCCACCACCCACATAGCTAGACAAATCCCCAGTGACTAATAGTTTTTCTTGTTTCCACATCTGTGAACAAATACAAGTTGGAAGTAGCAAATACAATCAGGATTTGTCACACTCCCTGGAGGACTTTGGGTCCATAAAGGCAATAAATGCAGAAGTAACTAGCAGATAAAATATGGCGATTTAGCTTGTTTTTTACAACTTCACACTTCCTGGATGAACAATATAGGCACGTTTTACAACCTCATCCAGAGACAATAACTTGAAGTGGAAATTCCTTATCCTACACGCCAGCAGGATTCATTTGAGGTTCATTACGCATTACGCTGAAGTGAGATTGTGCAGACGCTCTTTAAGCTTTGGTAACAACATGGATGACGCTGGTAACTGGGAGTATAACAGCAACAGGTGAGCTACAAGAAGCCCAGGCATGTTTGTGATATGCCCCTGTTGAACTCAGATATAAAAAACAAAGAAATCCAGCTGCGTATGCTTTTGTGGCTTCAATAAAGGGAACTATCAGAAGCTCAGATTTCAGAAAATCTACTCAGCATGGGAAATTATTTGATTGAGGACCCAGCAGCAATCATGTAATGGTATCATCTTTTTACCAGGGTTTTAAAGTTCTTTAAAGTACTGAATAAATTATTTCAGACACTTGAAAATGCTATGTACAGTGTATTATGTTACATTTACATAACTGTAACAACTCATTAACAAAGAAATCCAGAGATTATCTGAATGATGATTATTTACCAAGAGAGACTATTCTAATAATTGATTTTCAGTATATTGCATAGCATCTCATTGGATACTGAGCACATGAACAAAATACATCTTAAATTACAATCATGTGTGATCTCTCAATATCCAACATTTTTAAATAGTCATATTGTCACATCAGTGTGTAAAAAGGGTAAAATTTGTCCTGCACTTAATGCTAAATCAGCAGATTCTAGAAGTAGCCAAAAACTTCAGTATTAAGCAAAATACTACAATACAAGAAAGAGAATAACTTAGACTTTCTAAAAACAATAGATGAGGGGAATGGTTTAATTTTTTTAACTACTGAAGTGTCTAACGCTGATTAAAGAAACTGGTGAAGATTTCACATTTGTTCTGCCCTGCACAATACATAAAGGTAAGAATAGCATTGTATAAAGATATACACAAATACAAAACACATACACCAGAAACTGTTTACACTCCCTGTCTCCCACTGGACTCTCCTGTTTTAGTTGTATCATTCAAAAATACCTGTGGAATTGCTGTGTCTTGAAATGTCGTTGCATATATAATCTGTTAAATCTCAATTAATTCTACAGCCCTAAGGTAGTAGTTTATTGTTGTAAATCACTGTTGTGGTTTACAAAATAAAAGTATAAATAAAAACAAAAATAAAATAAATGATAGAATAAATAATAAATAAAATTTAAAAATAAATTTTAAAAATCACTGTTGTGATTTACAAAATAGAAGTATAAATAAAAAATAAAAGTATAAATCACTGTTGTGATCACCACAATTTTTGTAATTTATGCACATTCTAATCTACAAAACTGCTATAGTGAAAATTCATCAGAGTGGATATTTATTTCATAATGCTATAATTTGTTTGTAAGTAAGTAGCTAATCCCAAAATGGCCTGTATCAGTTTGGTGATATCTAAAATGTGCTGCTTTTCTCAGTCACAAATTAGATTTTTTTCCCCTCCCCCTGAAGCAAGGTCAGAAATATGAAAAAAAACCCCAGATTTTGTCCTGATGCAAAACTGAAATAAAATCTGGTTTTAAAAAACATACACAGTATTTATATTGCTTTTAAAAATGTAGAGCAATTACAGATCTAGCCATAATAACATTGTTTTTTGCTGGGATATGCTTTTCAGCTACGTTGTAACTCAGAAATTTTACCTGGGGCTACTCAAGTGTTTACATGTCCACACCAGTAAACATACCACTTTATCCTAAATTTGCAAAGCTGACTGTTACAACAACAAACAGACCTTCTTTCCACTCTCCAGTATCTCACTTGCAAATAGGGCGGGGAAAAAAATCTGTCAATGAGATAAATATGGAGACACATTATGCTATTTTTAAAGTCAGAATACTAGTATCCTTTACATTTCTAGGATGAAACTGTAGTATTATTATTGTCAAAATACTTACACTGAAAGAGAATAAACAGTATCACAGTTGGCAAAGGTTAATCACTATAGCAATTTATTGAAAAAAAATACATACCTCATTATATAGCCAGTTTAACAATCTTAGGAAGCTAACACACAGAAAGACACTTGGCATTGTGCTTCTTGGACATTAAAATAATGAATTTCAAGTCAGCTTAAGGGCTTGATATTTTGAAATTTCTTTTAATGGAAACATAATTTTAGTCTGTTAAAATGTGTGAGCTTAGAGCTAAGGAAAAGAGGTGAAGAACTCAGTCATGCAAACACTGACGAAGCAACAACGATTCAGAAATAACACGCAGCTAATCTGTTCTCTTTATATGGCTCCTCTTTCAAGACACTTTATCTTCAAAAGGGTTGTAGCAGGTAGAAAAACTGGAAATAATCACCACAGCAAGTCTCAAGGTGTCTGTCCTATGTTCTGCGCTTGATGACAGGTCACCTAACACACTTTTGATGATGTTGTCACCCCATGATGGACTGTAGTGAGCAGAGTTGGGAATTTGTTCCATGGATACACGACTGCAATGTATTTTGTCATCTGCTTTGTCCCAGAGTACCACTGCAAATCTGAGTGCAGACAGCAGCCATGTGACTTTGTCCTTCTTGTTCCTTGGGTTTTTTTCCTCTTCAAAACAGTTTCCTCATGCCCAGGAGCTTTCACGGTGTTTATGATGCAGCACTCTATGGGACACACGAACTTCTAATCAGCAGTCAGAGAAAAGTTGAAAAGAGCTTTTATTTTCATTCCGAGTCCTTAATCCTCATCACTTGAAGGACAATGAGCTGCATAATCAAAACCAGGGAATCTGATGGGCAGTTCTCCCCATTTCTTAAAAATTTGCTTTGTTGTTTTCTTGTCTTCAAACACAACCACAAAATTTCTAATCTTTAGACAAGGCAGGTCAAGACCTCGGTGAACCATCATATTTCCCCAAGCCTGCAAGTGTAAGGAAATTACATTTCAGATAAAGTAGACAAGATCATTAGACAGAAATAAATACAGACAACAACAACAACAACACAAAGGTATGAAAATTATTTGTTTCTCACTTGTCCACAATCTTTACATATAATTTCCCCATTTGTCTGGTAATCGGCATGCTTATCTTGCAGTGTCTTATTTTCTCTTGTATGGTAAAGACTTCTGAAAAACAGGCAGAAAGCATGCATCAGAATACGCTGGCCATTCAATGCAACATACAGCCTTAAACACACAGTCACTACACTTGCTGAAGTCAGATACGAAACCTAAAAGGTCGTAGTCTCTGACTGTTGTGCACATTCAGGAGCTGGAGAAAATGCAAGGTCATATTTCATGCTCCTAAGTAATGGAAAATCCAACTGTACTCCATGCCTCCTTTTGTAGCATTTCAGGAGCTGCATCCTTCCTCACACATCCCAAAGCAGGAGCAGCAGGCTCTCCGTTATAATAGGGGATAGATCTAGCTTGGTTTTTCTCAGGTGCCCTGGAGCTCTCAAAGAAATGATACCTGAAAGTTAGAGGTTTCTTTTTATTCCCTCTAGTCCAACGTTACCCATTAACAGAATCAGTTGGTTCTGACTATCCAGAGCTGCAGAGTACGTGCACATTCTTACATCCTTTAGTTTAGGGAGTACTTGATCTTGAGGGTTACTGTTAGCCTGTGCTGAGGGGTTATAAGAATTATTACCCTGTAGTTTGAACTGACTGATAACATTATGCTGACAAGACAATTTCACAGTAAAAGCAGTTTAATGTTTAGGGCTGCAGCTCGATTTTAATTTTTTCAACATATGGATACTAATTTCTCATTAACTCTTCAAAAAGTCTTTACAAATTATACCAGAGATATGTCTCAAAGAAACGAGAACTTGGGAGGGCAGTAATTTGGTTGGATGGCGTCTGCCATATAACTAGCAAAGCATGCCTGATCTGTAATGTACAATACCCATTACAATTTTACTGTAGTAAACCAATGCAATTGAAGTTGAATTAAAACATTTTCTTGGTTTCTTGATTTCCATTATGAGTGGGAAGAGAAAGTCACCTCCTGCCATGATGGCACTGAAAAGTTAAACACGGTTTAACATAAAAGTTTACCAAACTAGATGGCATCTCTTGCAATGGAGATAAGAAAGAGCAAGAAGACTGGGAGAACTAAAAGGGGTGTGTGACCAGTATGAACATCCTCTAAATACACAATTGTCAATGCACAGCTCCTGGCCAACACATTGTTTGAGTCAAACTCTTATCCTGGGTCTATTACTGGTGTAACTAACTAGTATTCATCTTTGGTTGCAGGTACACTGTGGAATACATACCATATTAGATAGTAAGTGACCTAGTTAATATTACCATAGGACCCGTATCTTTTTCCAAAGTTTCAAATGCTGGTCACCTTGAAATCAGGGGCAAGAACAAACATTTCCTTCAAACTCATTAAGTCCAGAGAGCCTAGGACTTGACAATATTGGAATAATCTTTTTTTACCTCACAGGGCCTAGAGGGTTACAGGCCCTGTACAGCCCTGCTGAGAAGAAAATCTGTTTCTGTCTGAAAGAGATAAAGTAGTTCATAAACACTTACTGGAAATCCTTTTTCACACTGACATGATGCATGTTTTCAATAACTTGTATGTCTTCTCCAGAACATACCAGCTTGTGGCAATTTTTGCATAGGAATGTTATTAGTGAAGGATTTTTCTTGTGTGTCTTGCGCTGATCTCTCTTTGCCTTCATTTGTTTTTCTACTATACTTTGCAACTGGAAATCCTGAATCTAAAAATAGAACAGTAAGAGCACTGTAACATTCTGGTGGAATTACAGTAATAGTTTTCTTTTTCAGTTATTTTACTGAGTTCACTGACAACATGACTTCATTTTCCCGACTTGTGTGTTTCCCCCCTTACCAATAGAAAAACAGAATTTTCTAAAGGCCCAGAAAACACAGATTATAAAACAAATATTGGCAGAAGGATTCAAGGCCATATGTAGTATTATTATTTTAAGTTTTCCTTAAGTAGATTTCAAATGGAAAGTATTTCTTACAATATAAATCAGTCATCTTTAAAGGGAAAGTGCAGAGTTGCAGTAACTACCTTATTTAAATACTCTTCCTGCGGCATCCTCTGGACACGCTGAATGGCCTTATACATCATTTGCTCACGGAAAATATTAACATCTTCACGTTCAACAGCTCCTGAGCCGCTGGAAGCCACAAGTGCATAGGTGCTCTCATCAGCTCGAGCTCGACCGCGAGCCTACAATTTGAAAGGAACACAACATAAACAGCACAATGTTCCCCACAACACCGCACAACATTTTTTCCTAGTTTTGTAATGGAAGACATGTACTGTTCCTTATGCAGTGTCCCCAGAGAGCATTTCTTTCCACTTAGACAGATAAAGAGTCAGTGAATAACACATACTGTTTCCACACTATCATCAAAGGTACCTGTGAAAATAGTACTCAGGAGATTTGTGATTAGCACAACATTTTGCAAAGCAGAAACTGTACTTTTTCACAAAAAAATAAATATGCATTTAAATATTAAATATATACATATTTGTGTTCACAAATTAAGTGAGGACATGGACAAACTGGTATTCTGATACATAATTATCTCTTTTTTAGCTTTTGGTGGTACAAATGTCTTTTATATCATCTGGTCTATTGACCATATTCTCACACCTTTTCTACTAAAAGAGCTTACTGCTTGTGTAGAGCTTTAAATGGGTGTTACCCCATTACTCATGGAGGCAAATTTTATATTGCCAGCAAACTGAGGATGGCAACTGGAGATAAACCTTGTTGCAAGAGCATTTTCTCTTTTAGCATGCAAGTATTTAAAAAGTATCTTCAAGTGCCAGGTACATGATTCACTATTTGCATATTCCAAACAGAAAAATACTTTGAAAAATAAGTTATGTATGCAGTAAACTCTTACCTGCACCATAGCAATTTCATTGGTGACGAGGCCGTAGCGAATAACGATGTTACACTCTTTGATGTCTAGGCCTTCCTCAGCTACAGTAGTAGCAATAAGTAAATTTACATTTCCACCTCGGAATTTATCAATAACTTCCCTTTGCTCATTCTATAAATTAGAAAAAAACATCAGTATATTAACTTTCAGTATTAATTTCTGTCATCAGTTTCTTCTAATTAAGAGGTTTAAGGAATTATAGTCCAATCATTTCAAAGTGGAGTGCCAAACATCAAGTGGCTTCAACAACTGCAATTAAGCATCTTTCAAGATCATAAACAAGGAGTTCCTATTAGAATATAACAGGTGTTCAGCACCTTTATTCAGGAAGGACGGAGCAGAAGTCACCTTTTTAAGGTAACTGAGCTTGGAACTTTGTAGTCCATTTCATAGGCGCTATGAGTTTTGATAATGTAGTTGTTCTATCATTCTAAAATTCTTTAAGTAGCTATTCAGAGGTTCTGGATTTCTACCACTTCAGTGATTTCAGTTTTAACTATAGACTTCAGCACTTCCAAGTCAAGTTCCAAAGCACTTAAAATTCCCTGTAATAAATGGGAACCATAATTTCGGTGAGCTGGGGAGCACCAAGAAGCACAGCAATGATACACTTAAAAAATAAAGCATCCAAAACTCGGACTTCTGAATTAGCTGGATATTTCAAACAAGCTTGAGCAGAGGGACAGAAACTTCCTATTTGCTATATTCAGTTTCAAAATATAGAGGCTATTGTTTGTGCAATGTGGTGCACAGATTAAGTACCAAATTTTCACTGAAAATAAGCAAATTTTTGAGAGAACAATTCCCAACTTTGTTCTGAAACTGAAAGCAGATAAAGGAAATGGACTCTGCCCAGCAGTAAACCACACCATTTTTGCTTAAATGCTGAAGTGGCAACTTTATGGGGAGTAAAAAGCAGAATAGAAGAGAGGTTTTAGGATACTGAATTTGTTTTGAAAATGTTTAATTTGTTTTGAAAATGTTTAATTTGGAGGTATACATCATCAGAGAGATGTTGTGTATGAAGTAAACACAATGGCATGAGATGGACTGTTGAGTGATCAACTGCGAAATTTTCATTGCGAATTTTGGCAAAGTCGCTTTCAATGATTATGTGTCAGTGAAGCATGCATATAAATTGGTATAAGTTGATTAAGCAATGATATCAGAAAAAGACAGGCATAATCAACATTGTAATTTTATTTTTCAATTTAGCAACTAAAATATAATTTGAATTACTGTTGTCCCAAAAAGTATAAACTCATTTAACTATTGCATTTTTGCTATTGCCATTTTGCTCACTTTTTCTTCCTATGCCTCACTACAACTTGCATCCCTTTTGACTACATACTCCTCTAGGAAACTGCTGCCTGTTACTCCTATTGCCATAGAATCCAAAACCAAAAAAGCTTGTTTCTTGTGGAAATAAAATTATTCTGACATTGTTATTCACCTATCCTGCAGCTGGTGAAGGTAAGTTGGTATGAAATCAGAACTCTGGGTTCCAAACTTCAGTCTGCTGTTCTAGTACTGAAACAAGTTGTTTTCTCAAATCACGTACAAGACTTTAATGCTGCAGTGCATAGTTCTGTACCTGAGTCATGGGTTTCATTTCACTGTTATGTCCAGCACCGATAAGATAATGGGCCTTAATTCCCACTTCTTCAAATTTTGGGTTATCCTTAATCCACTGGAATAGAGCAAAGGCACTTAGCCGAGTCTTTGTGAAAATAATTCCTCTGGGTTCCTCAGTCTTCGTGAACTCCTCCATTAAAGTATTTCGCAACTGTATTAGCTTCTCATTTTCATATTCTGGCTTTCTAGCCAACTCTTTCAGCTGTTTCTTTTTTGCTTTAAAAATAGAAGATATACATTAAGAAAAAGTAACCATGTAAAGTAACAGCTCTAGAAAAAAACAAAGAGTAGCTTTCTATTTAATTATCCCAGCATGACTAATTCACATTCAGTTTGAAGAGTGAGTTTCAAGTGAGTTTACATTCATTAAAAACACACTAATCAATCAAAATAAATGATCACTAACTTTTTAACATACACTTTGCCTATATTTCAAGGTGAGAATAAGCAAAAGAAAAGAACTCTGTCTACACACCAGAAATGGTACAGAGTTAAATGCTCTGTATTAAAGAGATAAATCATAGCTTATGATATTTGCAAAACAGTTTTAAAATAATGGAAAAAGTCTTACAAGGAGAAACAGATTAATATGCACAGCCCTGAGAGCAGATAATGCTTTTATAAAGTTAGACATAAGTTGTCCCTGGGACATTCATTAAAGTAGGAATCCTCACTAGAAACATGCAATGTAATAGACAGCAGGATGGGCGCATTGTTGTTGGTATTGCAGCTTTTAAAGACATTACAATATGCTCAGCAAAATGTTAACTGAATGAGTGTCTTTGACAGGCACTATGGACTGTCAACAGGGAGGACTCCTCATGTGTTTCAATTTTTTTAAAAGCTTCTAATATTTAAAAGTCTACGTCCTTGTCAGAAGATCATGCAAACACAATAATAATACTTTAAGGTGGGAGCCTCGTGTGTTAAGATATTACAGTCACTCTGATGTCATCGCCCTGCGCAGGTTATTGCATTGCACCTTGTCCAATTCAATGGTAGTCAACGTATCACAAACTACGACACCACATAGGCAGTGGCTTTCTGACTACAGTCTTATTCATATTTTAGAATGTAGTCAAACAGACACAAATACATACAAAAAATAGGTAGATGTGACAAACTCCCACAATTTTCCCCCTTAGTTAAACCTACACTAAGGGCTGAAGTGAGTTTAACACCCAAAGATGAATGCCGCTCTTAAATGCTGTAACGAAAAATCTTAGATTTTCTTCCATTACTCCTGGTGCCTTCAGTGGTAAAATTTAAACAAATTGGAATATAATTTGTTTTTCACTATTAGGTTCCTTGAACTTAATTTACCTGTGGAAATGAAAGCAATTCAGGCATTGGAACAGGGTGCCCAGGGAAGTGGTGGAGTCACCATCCCTGGAGGTGTTCAAAAAACATGCAGATATGGCACTTCAAGACATTGTTTAGCAGACATGGTGGTTTTGCAGGCATGGTGGTGTTGGGTTGATGGTTGGACTTGATGATCTTAGAACTCTTTTCCAACCTTAATGATTCTATATGATCTAGACAACTCAGGTTCATTTTTTAGTTAGTTTAACTTTTTGGTTCTCAGTGACAGCTCAATACTGAAATTCTAAATAAGGGGGCCTAAAGACAGGTCTGAAGATTAATTAAAAAACACGATGACATGATCTAACCTAATCTATTATTCTAGAAGTTTTTTTAACATTTCCTGAATTTCTTAATGATGGCATTCTAAATCTGTAGTTCACAGGATACAGGAAGTTGGGATATATGCTGCACTAAAATCTGTTTTCTTCTGCATTGCCCAGGACCCATGGGCAATGGGAGCAAACTTGTCCACCTCTTCCTCATTGTAAAGGCAGTAAGCGGAAAAAAGAGGCAGAAAAGATTAGTGTGCCAAGGACTGAATGAATCCTAGTTCCAAGGTGAGTGATCTGAAAAAAAAGGCAACTAACATGCATCTTTGTAATTTAATCCTCTGGTTAATTCTCTCATTAACTGCTCTTTATCTGAAACTTACAGAGAGTCATCACTCCCATCTCTTAGTATACCGACAAACAAACTTTGGTAGAAAGTGTTGGTTAAAAATCCATTATTTTATTATGTTTGTATTCCATTTGCTCAACTTTTTGTCCCTCAAGAGTGTCTACTGGAATACACACTCTATGTATCTATCAGGGTGTCCTCAGGGACACTTTGCTGGACAAAAGCAGAGAACAGTTTTTACTTACTATCAGCAAAAAAAAAGTGCCCTTAGGCCAAAGCTGAAGAACTTCTACTACATGTCGGGACATGTAGTATTGAATGTTATTCAATGCACTCCATACTGTATGAACTGAGACATCCGGATACTGTCATAATAACATGGAAATCTCTAGGATGTAATAATTAATGGGCCCATGCAAATCATGTCAGTGCATAGTCTATGGATTTCAAATATTAAATAACACAATGTATTTCAAACTTACCATTAAATAAACCTATTAGAAACTCATCTGTTTCATCCTGTTTTGATGCTGCTGGCTCATCATCATCATCATCATCACTCCTTACTGTCTTCTTACTTTTCTCCTCCTTATAAAAGTTATTTAGGTGATTGTACGCATCCACCATTCGGATGGTGTCATTTATCTGGAGAGCATCATTGTACTTCTTCAGGTGTTCTGCACAGACGCGTTCCTTACGTTTTTCTTCTTTTGCAGCTACAAGTGAACAAAAAATACAAAAACATGCCTGTGTATAGAATGACCCAAAGAAATCCAAAGCTGGGATATTTTTTGCTATGCAGTTACCTCTTCTCTCTTCTCTAATCACCCACTGTTCATATGGCTGAGTTCCAAACTCAGATTTTGGATGGAGCTGGCAATAGTTTTGAATGTCTGTCATGATCTCAGTAATCCTCTCTCTAAATGGATCCTAGAAAGAGATTGATTACAAAAGGGAGTAAGCATCTTCTGGCAACAAAAACTGGCTAGTACCACACTGAGTAATTTTTAAAACAGTAAACCTTAAATTAAAAAAAAAACAAGTAAGGTTGCTAAGTGCATTTAGAGTTATGGAAATAAATAGCTCAGAATATTACAAAAATTACACTGTGAAATAACATTTTTTTTTAGTGAATATAATGTCACTCCAATACAAACATTTCAGCTATGGTTCAGAAGGTCTTTTGACCAGATACTTCAAAAATATAACTCATGTAAGTAAAAATTCAGTTCTACTTGACTTTACTGATACTTTTCTATACAGAGGAAAGGAGAAGATAGATACCCACATATTCAAATTAGCACGATGAATCCCAATATATCTACAGAAAAAAAGCATTAGCCAAAAGTTTTTGACACTATACAACACACTTTGAAAAGGTAATATAACTTCAACACTGATTTGTTTGAAAAAAATATACCCTTCTTTTGTCGTCTGCAATCACAGTCTTCTTATACGGTTCCTTCACCTGATTCTTCAGTTGGGAGGTGTGCTCTTCAACAGTCATGATTCTACACGCATCAAGATTGGCACAGATCTGGGAGAAAACACAGCGTTATTTATTTTAACATTTAACGACTTACTCCACATGAAAACCGAATTAATGCAAAAGAGCTTCTCATTTAGATATTGAGTTTTAGATAACTCCATTTTCTTCCTACAAAAATTGGCTACAGACACTATTAGCATAGGAAAGGCTAAGTCTTTGGAAAGCATTTGAGATAAGCTGAACAAGTTACTTTTTAGGCCAGAAATGAACCTTGCACACAGGGAAAAAATTGTAGATCAGGGTGCAAAACAGGTATTTTGAAAAGGAAAATACACTACCAATATTTTGGAAGAGTAGATTTTGGAGCACAAAACAAATAAACAAAAACAATGGTGAAATAGAAAAAAGAAAATAAATGTTAGGAAGTAATTATAAAAGTAAGAGCTGGTCATGAGAGTAGAAAATAATTGGAAATCATCTTTCTTGGAACAGGAAAAGATAAGAGAAAATTTCTGTGCTAACGGCACAACTGAACCGGACTTCTCTGCTTTTGGTCTCTTCCAAGAACAAAATATGTACATTTCTGTCCCTAAGTCTAAAGTAGTAAGGGGAAACCTTAAAATTTTTATGAGCAGAGAAAACAGGAAAGGAAGTCTGGCAAGCAACCTTTTTAATCCCTTCAGCATTAGTTATCTATTTAAGCTTGCATATTCAGATTATATTTCTTTAGGTACAAAACCAGCATCCTATCATTAAGAGCTGATGAAAAGAAATTGTCTGCTTTTTCCATTGCCAGAAAGTTTTTGTCTCAAAATACTTTGCAATTCTATCTACTTCAGTACATCACAAAAGCTTCTTCCAGGCCTCACCTATTCAGTATCACATTCTGTTCTCATGCAATTTGCTAATCAGGAGTTTTCACTGGAGTACTGGACTAAATTTTGTATTACTGATATAAATCCATTGAATTTCAAGTACAATAGAGTTTCTTTAGGTATAGAGTTTAACCAATTATCTTCAGTCAGGTGTTTATGTAACTACACAATACTCCCCTCTCCATGAGTAAGTGTAACTGCTGTAAAGAAAAATATTTGTATGCTACCTGTATCTCACAAGTAGTTTTCTGCTTGTTTAAGTATTCGACTTTGTTTTTCATGTTCTTGGATCCACACAAAAGCCCAGCTTAGTCACTCTACAAATACAGATACAAAATACTGTGATCTGTCTAGGATTTAGGAATACACAGTAAATTCTAATCCATCAATGGAAAAATAAGATTTTCTTTAACTATAAAACCTCACTACTTTGTGGATTTCTTGCCTCTGAACTTGAGAATTTTTTTTCAAGTGAGGCAATCTTTTTACTTCCCTTTTCCATAACCCTACTTCTCTGTAAAGTAACCTTTGTTTGTACATGGATTTCCATTAATCTGTAGCGGTTCAATTTGCTGAATGGCCATTGAACTCACATGTACGCATAAAAAAATAAATCAGATTGTACATTTGGACCCTAACACTGACTTCAAAAGTTTTACTTGAACAAGACAATATCTGTTTGATGGTTTGCAAGTGTGAGGGCTATTTACTTTCAAAATATGTTCCTCAGCTTTTAAGTAGGATGTTGCACCTCCTACACCAGGTGAGGCTGTAAGTCCCAGAATCTGAGGCTGTGGGATCAGTGGTTTGTTTTCTTTTGCCAGCTTGCTGTTCTTCATCTTTTCTTTTAAGTAACGTCGCATTATGTTGTTGTAGACACCTTCCTTTTGAGTGTGATGACATTCATCGATAATGATGAGTGAAAAATCTGAAAAAAATAAAAGATCCCTAAAATGATTAATTTTCTTTCAAATATAGAATTTCTGTGACTAAATCTTCTTTCAGGTAAGGACACTGTTGAAGAGAAGCGTCAGTTTTAGGCCCTAACGTATTAGGAAATTTGTAGGGCTAGAGGAAGGGGTAGATGGAAGCTATATATATTTAATGGACTTTGGAATCTTTGTGTCAAATAGTTTTACATTTCATGTAATGTAAAAAGCTTTTCTATTTTTGCAAAACCAATTTGATGGTGTAAAGAATTTCAGAGAGATATTTTTAATAACCAGTGGTAAAAACATACCATAGTTTAACTCAATGGTATCTTTTATATCCGTAACTGTATCTGACAAACTGCATACTGTTTGCTTACAAGAAGATACATAACATGTTAGAAGCCTTTCAGATGTTCTAGAAAGGCCTGTCCTGATCAAAATATGCTTCCATTTTATAGCAACACAGAGATTTCCTCCCTATTCCTGTCCAATTAAAAGATTTATATTACTTTATGGATGTGTCATTGGAAACAACAAACAGATGGTGGGAGCACTACCAGTCATCTCTCTTTTGTAGCGGAGGAAACTGATGAAGATTCAGACTGGTATTATGTGCTTTTTAGTCAGATCATATTTACATGCAACAAGTACTGTACGATACAGAAAAATAAGATTACTTTTTGTTTGTTTTAAATTTCTCACAAACATACAAAACATCTCTTTAACCTATCTGCCTATGCAGCCAGTGACATATATTTCAAGGTTCTGATTCGAAAGACTCATAATAAACATTACTCTCTTTCTCTAACAGCAAGGTTTATGGAGCTCCCACTTTTCCCCTAGCTGACCAATACATTTCTAATTCAACATTGTTTCCTACAATTCGACAAATGTTTGTGGAAATGACTGTAAAGCAGATCACTGAAATGATCAGGGTTAAACTCTCTTCCCCCCC
>Ga0065711_1043528_pt1 | contig 14677 bp, 12 predicted proteins | sample Hoacrofraction12_FD_59098 | JGI IMG/M metagenome (GOLD analysis project Ga0065711, IMG submission 59098) | Hoatzin crop microbial communities from Cojedes, Venezuela - Epithelial fraction 12 v2 (version 2) | ecosystem: Host-associated > Birds > Digestive system > Esophagus > Crop | place... | reverse complement strand
TACACTGCCCTAGTGAGGCCTCATCTGGAGTACTCTGTCCAGTTCTGGGCTCCCCAGTTCAAGAAAGATGAAGAGCTACTGGAGAGAGTCCAGCGGAGGGCTACGAGGATGGTGAGGGGATTGGAACATCTCTCCTATGAGGAGAGGCTGAAGGAGCTGGGCTTGTTTAGCCTGGAGAAGGCTGCGAGGGGACCTTATAAATGCTTACAAATATTTGAAGGGTGCGTGTCAGGAGGATGGGGCCAAGGTCTTTTCAGTGGTGCCCAGCGACAGGACAAGGGGCAATGGGCACAAACTGAAGCACAGGAAGTTCCATCTGAACATGAGGAAGAAGTTCTTCCCTCTGAGGGTGACGGAGCACTGGAACAGGCTGCCCAGGGAGGTTGTGGAGTCTCCTTCTCTGGAGATATTCAAGACCTGCCTGGACAAGGCCCTGTGCAGCCTGCTGTAGGTGACCCTGCTTCGGCAGGAGGGTTGAACTAGATGACCCACAGAGGTCCCTTCCAACCCCGACCATTCTGTGATTCTGTGATTCTGTGAATACGCATTGCCTGACCTGAATCTATTCCAGTTTCACATGGTATGTGAACAGAACATTTGTTTCCCACTGAAGAACAGAAAAATAAATAGGTTTCCATGGCTGTCCCGGGTAAAGCTATATCTGAGTTTCTTTTGAGATAGCACTTTTTTTAAAACTGTTTGGTTAATATTAATAGTTCAGAGAACTTCAGGCTGGTAAAAGATACAGTAGTCAGATCGCTGGCTTACTAAAATAACACTGCTTTCAAGTATTGTACAATATACAGAAAAACACCCTCAATTTCAAGCAAAGAAAACCATGACCAGTGGGAGATCTCTGTTCATACTTCATTAAACAGGATGGAATTTATTGCTCAATAAGAATGACCAGGATGTCAGATTTTTGCCATTTGCTGCAAAGCTGGACGTTGGTGTGAGAAGCAGGTGTGACACAGCAAAGAGTTGCTCAAGCATGCTAAAGCAAGCATGTCCTGTGAACTCCTCCAGAATGCTGAGGTTTCATTTCAGAAGCTTCTCGTCTTAAAGCGGTACTCGTGAGCTTTAGGTTTCTGAACTCAAACGTGCCCAAGCACAGTATCGGCACTTCGTGCACTCGCCCCTGAGGAGAACGTAGGGCTAACCTACCTTTTAAGGATGCCTATGCTGAGCTAGGAGACCCGGCTCAGGACTTCAGGATGCACCCTTCTGGGAATTCTGCACTGAGAGGGATTTTATTTTGTCTTTCATAAGCAATTTTTGGCATGTGTCATTACCAGCACAGCAACAAAGAAACTGTGGAAGATGGAAAATGGAAAGCAGAAAAAAAAAGACTGGTGATATTAACAGTTATATCTACAAGGAGCTACATTCACATAAAATTATAAAGTTATGAAGCTTCGAAATCACGGTCTCTTAGCTACAAAAAGGAAACTTTACTGTAGTTAGCACAGTGGTAGTACATCTATTGTACCCCAAGGAATGGGGTAAAAGAGAGGTGAGGATTCAGAGGAAGCTATTTGGCATCTACCCCAGAGAGCTGCTAAGCCCTTCCCTTCCGTCCCTGCCTGAAGCCCCAGTCCACCAGACTGCAAAGAAGAGCTTCCAAGAAATTAACTTGGGCCCTGGTTTCTGGGAAGTCTGGAACTGCATATACGGAAAAGGAAACAGTGTGGCTCAAGTATATCAGAGTCATTACATCTGACGGCAGGAAAGTTTGAGCATACAGATAATTTGGGGAGATGATATGAAAATTGGGCAAAAGGCTGTTTATTCTTAAAAAAAAATAATAATAAAAAAAAAAATCCTAAAACGCAGAGCTTGGTTTCCACTTCTACCTGGTCACCTCTTGAAAAACTGTGTGGATGTTTGACTAGCCTAACAGGCAGCCTGGAGGGGTGAGGGAAATTTCCCCGGTGGAAGAGAACAAGGCGGCTGAGAAAAGAAGAAAACTGTGTGCATCAGGACAATTGCTAAGATAAACCTGAGTATTCCCAACTTGGACGGATAAGGACTTAAACCAGTAGGATCCAGTTTTCACAAGTTAACAGCCATGAGCAACAAGACCTCCTCTCTCAAGAGAAGGGAAGAGAGGGGGAGGAGAACCAGCACATTAGCCAAGGAAGGCCATCTGTTAAGTGAACCTCAGCTATGAACTCAAGACCTGCCCTTACTAGGCTCAACATTAATAGAAGTGTCCACAAAACACCAACAGCTAAGCAGAAAAACTCCTTTAAACCAACAAAAATGTAAAAAAATTGAGGCGTCTTCTTTCAATATAGTGTTACCATATGCTATAGCCAATTAGTCACAAACAAGATACAAAATAAACCTTACAACAAACTGCAAAATGAGAATATTCTTAGTATTTTTGAAGGCATATTCTCGTCAATTAGGAATAAGTGAACAGTTAAATTATATGCCAAATTTTCTCCTGGCAATATTTGTAAAGTTTAGAAAGAACTATTTTGGAGCAATATAAGGAAGGGAGGGGGAGAACAAACCTCCCACACACATCCCCAGCAGCAAAGGAGAAAAAAAAATGATTATGAACATCAGCTCCATATTTCACATTATATTTCAGAAGGTAGGGAACCAGACAAACATGAGAAACTAGATGGCTAAACCCTTACCACTACACCTTGTAGTACCCCATAAAGCTTCCTTTCCAAGGAAAAGAAAGAAAATGTCACCAGTATATTGCAGGTGATAAAGGCAGGTTCATTCTTTTCCTCATCTTGCTGCCCAGCTCTTAAACAGCATCTCATAAAATGAGATAAACATCAGAATAAAAATGTCCATTTTAAACTAAGGTTTCAGTACTACACATTCAGCTTTTACTAATAAGCAGGAAACAAAGGCAAGGGATTTCTATCCTTACAGGACAAATCTGTAATGACCTTAACGAATCATACAATTTCATTTGGAAGAGACCTCTGGAGGTCATGCAGCCTGATCTCCCGCTCAAAGCTAGACTAACTTCAATGGTGGATTCCAGCACCCCATTCCATCAAGGTTTGAAGGTGTCCAAGGATGAAGACTCCATGGCAAGGGTGATCCCTTCCCAGCTTTAACCACAATCGTGGTGACAAAGCTTTTCCTTACATCCAAGTGGAATTTCCCCTGTTGGACACTGCGTTCACTACCCTTTCATTGCGCACCTCTGAGAAGAGTCTCGCTTGTCTCATCCACAAAGCCCCTCTGGCTGGTGGAAGCTTGCCCCTCCCGTGTGTCTCTTCCCCAGGCTAAACAAGCCTAACTTAGAATCATAGAACGGTTTGGGTTGGAATGGACCTTCTAGATCATCTATATCTATATCAACATTCTCCAGCTTTCCTCGTACACCATGTGCTACAGCCCCCAAATTTTCCAGTGACTTCTTGCTGTTAATTACTAATTCCAGATACACTAAAAATTGCTGAGAGCTCTTCAGGGCCAAATAAGCTTGCCAGCAAGACCATTTTGAAGTCAACAATCTTCGTTCTTTGGCATCACCTACTTCCCTTTATACAGTATGTTGTTGCCATTTCCCTCAACATGAAGTATGCATAGTTTCATACTTCTTAACAAATTACGGTTAGCAAATACTGGAAATTTAAGCCACGCCTCCTCTACCCCAAAATAAATACATGATCTATCTAACATGAAAAATATCCACACCACCAACTGCTTGGTTGTACTTTTTTCCTCAGATTTTGTGGCTTTCAAGAGACATTTGTATAGTATTTTCTAGCTTTTTTTTACTAAGAATGAAAGAAACTTGCGTCAGTAATTATGCGACTCCAGAAACTGGAGATTCAGAACTGGAAACAAATGAAACAATTACTGAAGAAAAAAAAAGTTAAAATCGAGACTTGAGAGGAATTCCCTTGGTGGTAACTTAACAGTCTCCTCCATGGTATGAGAAGAAAAAAAAGCTAAAAGATACTCCTGTGACATAAAAATCAATAGAAATATTAATGACCTAAAAATAACAGGCACAAAGACTGAAAAAGACACTTTCAGAGAGACTACAATATGTCAGTCATGGGAAAACCCTCCTACCACTCCCAAGAGAGCTGCTAATCTCTCATTTAACCCCCACCATGTTGCAAAATAAATTATGAAGCCAGAAGGAGCCAATGTAATCATCTAAGCCTTATCCCTCTGATAGCACAAGCCAGAGGATTGCAATGAATTATTTCTTCTGGGTTAAGGCTTATGGGTTTTTGCTTTTTCCAAAGGGGAGAAAAAAAATCCCTCTGTCAATCTTGATAGAAACGTTTCCAGGGAAGGAAGTTCTGTACTCCAATTCATATTTTTCCTCATGCTCATTGCTACTATTTTGTTTATGTTTAATTCCAGTTCTGCTGTGACTTGGCCTGGCAGGCTCCTTCCGCTTTAATATTACATAGCTTAATTTGACCACTTTGATAAGGTAAAGCTCTTGGAGACTACAGCCGAATAAAACTAACTTCCCTCCCAAACCTCCAGACTTTGCAAGCAATATTCTTTCCCAGCCTATCGTGTTTATGCCTCTTCTAGGAACTGTTTTTCTCCCAGTATCTCTTCCACTGTGAAAACCAGCCACAGGTTGTGTGCCAGCTGCAGTCACACCAGCCCCAAAGAGAGGAGCAGATTTGTACACGCCTGTTTCACACACCCATCGATTACATTAGCCCCATTGACCACAGAAACCAGACCCATTTACCACAGACCAGCAAAAGAAATCTCACAGTGCACAGCCAAGTCCTTTACAGAAACGGTGCTTCTTAAAATAGTGCTCCACTATCCTGTAAACGTAACTTCTATTCCTTTGCTCCTACATATATGATTTTTATAGCTGTCTGTACTGAAATACTGTTTAGCACAGATCAGTATGCAACCTGGTTTCATTTACTGCTTATGTCTGACCTTCTGTTTCCCAGCCCTCTAATTCATTGATAAAAATACAAAACACACACAGAGGAGAAAGAATGGATATGAATGCAGCATTATACAGTCTCACTTCTTAATTCTCAGAAAATAAAAGTAGAAGTCCAAAGGCTCTTCCCTTCCTTCTCTCACTTCCAGTGCAGATTATTGTCTCTAAACCAATTTTGGCAAATATCTGACCTATTCTTAAAAACTTCTAACATGAGTGTTCTGGTTTGGCTGCGGCTGGCAACAAAAGCGCCACGCGGCCGCCCCTCCCCCTGCCGGGGTGCGGAGGAGAATGGAAAGAAAGAGGCAGAAACCAGTGGGTTGGGATAAGGGCAGTTTAACAGAACAGCAAACAGAGGGAACAGGAACAACAATGATACAGATCAGGAGAAAACACAACACAAACCGCACAACCCAGAGAGCCGCCCTCCACGACCGCCACCGCGTGCTCCCGAGCCGCGAGTGAGTTCCCGCCACCCCACTCCCCGCCACCGGAACCCAGCCTGACGGCACATGGTATGGAATACCGGGCTCTGTTTGGCCAGGTGGGGTCAGCCCCCACCCCCCTAGCCCCTTCCTGGAGTCCAGTGAAAATTAACCCTGTCCTGGCCGAACCCGGGACAATGAGAGATTTCTCAAACTGTCTAGGACATGCCAATATATTGCAACCTCACACTTGGAAAAGTTTTTTGGGACACTTGGAATAACTCATATAAATCTCCCTCATTAGAACTGTTTCCATCCGAGGCTCTTTTCTAGATCTTGATTATTCCTGCTGCTGTAACCCAGATTTTCAGCTGTCCGCATTCTTGAAGTTCAGTGTCGAATGTGAACATGTTGCTGAGCTGATGGGTTACCAACTGCCGAGAGCGCAGGATCGTATCATCCTACAAACTGAAAGTTTCATCTCAGACACTTCACTCCCCCCCTTCCCTTGAGGCAACACTGTTGATTCATGTTCAGATTTATAAACAGAAGTAAACTATTTCTAAAGTTGTTTTCAGTATCTAAATATCCAGCTGAAAAGAAGGTCTTTGATGTCTGTTGCCAGCAACGTGCCGGATGCCTGCCTTTTAACCTTTTTTGATGCTTACATTCTAAAGTGGATTCCCTTTCAGCTGTCAACAATTTTCAAACTGCAACCATCAGTAGCTTGGATGGTTGATTTCCAGACATATCAGAAGGCCCTTTTCTTAATAAATCAAGAAATAAAAGCACAGCAGAGTGGTAGATGCAGACCAGAAACACTACTTTCTTGAATCTCCAGTCTCTGTACAGGTAAAAGGGAATGTTTCCATTTTGGTCACTCCCAACCACCCTCCAATGTACCAATTCAGCATGGACAATGTCTTTGCAATTTCTTCAGGAAAAAGGAAATCTATCACAAAAAACCTAGAATCAAACATCACAGAAAAAGAGCTACTGATAGCAAATACCATATGTTAAAAACAAACCCAACTGTCAAATGGAACAGGAAAAGAAACGTGTTCTTTATTTGCCCTATTCTTCAAAGTTTCAGTGACGTAGAACTTCTTAGACAACTGGACCACAATGAGGAGAAAGAGGCACCTTCAATGATCACTACAATAAACAAGCAAAGTGTTCAGTTGCCTACAGAGGTTTCTGCCTTTGTAGCAATACAGAAATAGACTATAAAAACCCAGCAAGGCAGCACTTGGGCTACAACCCTCTAAAACATTCCCGAGTTTATAAAAACCCTTGTACATAAAACCAACTGTTTTCATCACACATATACTCCCCATGTTTCAGAAATGCTTGTAAATAGCATGCACTCCAAAACTGTAATGAGTTACAACATTTGATAAAATAGATGATGTCTGTATTGAATACCACTACCATAGGTTTCCAAAGGGGATGCTAATGTGCAAGAGCAGCGAGGGCAGTGCAAGACAGGCAGGGAGTCGAGGAAGAGTCAAAAGAAGCATTTTAAATATGTGAAGTAATGGGTAGGAGAGGTGCAAATGTAAGTATGAGTGCCTTAAGTTCCAATAGTTTCTAATGAACAGATATGAACAAACACTGTGAAGCAACTGTAACAGTCTTAATTTTAATAAAAAAGATTCCTATTTTTTCCAAATACTGTTAGACACACAGACTGGTAGTGAATGAAACGATCTGTTGCTTGAAGCAAGTAAATTTATGTTTATACTTGTCACATCCTAAGATATGCTTAAAAGTTTTGATATGGGCTTTGAATTCCTCAAAGTAAATTAGTCCAAGAAACCAAAAAAACAAAGAAGCTTCTGTTGAATATTCTCCTTCTGAAAGGTGTCAGGCAAACAATTTTTTTCCCCCCTCCTAAGCAAAGCAGCCACAAGAAGCACGAAGAATACGTAAAGCGTTTACAGAAATAAACACTGAAGTAACACCATAAAAGGCAGAAGTGAGCCATAAAATTAAGAACTACAAAATGTGACATCTCGGTGATGCCTCCCAAGTAATGATTAATATTTTCCTTGCCTCATATATCTGCATAAGTTCTGGAAACTGCTATATGCCAGGCTTGAGCCTTCCTTCCGGAAAGAAATAAAAATCCCTGGATTCTCTATTAAAAGCTGTAAACCAGAGTAGCATGAAGGAGTTTAAGTGAGACAACTCCTGTACTTTGCACATCGAGTGCAGAGGCCATCCTTAAAACAGCTTCAGTCTTGAAAGCTGCTTTGAAGTATTAGCAGTTACGTAGTGCTAGTCCTCTGGATTCTAGAAAGGGACATAATTTGAAAAACAGTTCTGCCTGGCTGATTTCCAAATCGCCGATTAAGGTAGATTTTATTGAATATCTCCAAATACAGCATTTTATAACAACATTCAAATCTGACAGGGGAGCGCAGTACTTTTAAACTGTAGTAAATACCATTAAAACCATCCTTATTCATCACGAAAGATGCTACAGTCTTACATGAGGCCAACAAACATGAATTGCATTTTCTGTCAATGAACATAGTTTATCCTTTCCTTCAAAGATATTTTTCAACATTGTACTAAACACTGTTTTGTACTGTAAACATAATTTTTCCAGTTCACCTGGTATGCTCCCATTCTCAGCTGTAGGATGACAGTGACCTAACTTTAGCCAAGATTTCAAAGTCTTTTATGGAAGCAATGTTATTTTACTAAGTATAACAAGATAAACACTATATAAATTTCAACAACAGTCTTCTTGTTAACAGCATATGAAAGTGTCCGGAGTGCGAGAAGTATTTCTAGATGATCAGCCAATATGCTTTTAAATCAAGTGATTAGCCCCTTCCACACCCTAACCATCATCAACAACGAGCATCTTTAAGAACGTCTCTGTTCATCTGATTTTTCAGGATGCTGCCTAAGCTTAAATACTACTAAACCTACTCCTCTCAATAAAGACTAATGAAAGAAATCTAGGAAGGTCAATCACTTGCTTTCTTACATAGATACATTGCTATACTTTCCACTACGTAGATATATTAGCAACTAGGTATGCGTGCAAGGCATCTTTACACACTGATCTTCTACTACATGCCTACTATATCATATTCGCCTTTACTACCTACCACCTAATGCTTATAGTGATTATAATGTTTAGGATCTGAATTACATCAGAAGTAAAACAGTGCTGGGATGTTCTTTAGAGAACAAAAACTTTCTTATAATAGCTTTGAGCTCAACCCTATTAGAAGGCACCAACAGGGCCCTTCACATGGTTAAAGTGCCTAAATTAAATTCTTGCATATGTGGCCTGTTTAATCTAGACGAATCACAGATGGTGAACGCATGCAGTATAAGATCATGCACCTAGCTCACTCTCTGAAGTCTTCTTCTGTTGGTAGCTAGTAAATTAATGCTTTTGAGAAGGACTTACAGAAGTCCCCTTTAGCCCATTCTCAATCAGGTAAGTGTAAAATGATAGCAAACAATTATCTTCAGTCTTCTAAAGGATAACTGGTTGAGATTAGAGGTTAGGAAGGCACAACTAGTTAGACAGTGACATAGTACAGAGACACATTAGTGGTTTTGTGTGGGTTTTTTTAAATACTATTAGAATCCACAAAAAAACCCCCTCTCTATTTTAACTGTATAAACTAAAAAATAAGGGTTTTTTTCTCATAAATCTTCACTGGATTTTTCCACTACAACCACTGGATTCCAGACCCTACGACATCGTTCCTCATAGGTCACTTCTTAGATTTGGAACTACAGGCAGCACATCTTTCTTCCATGCCCCAGAAACTAGGCAGTCAGCAGGCTCACCTGCAACACAAGAGGTCCAGCTTTCCAATCTGCTAAACCAGGGACTGAAATGGAGGTGACTTGTGGTCAGGTGAGCACTGCTGGCTACTCTTTAAAAAGGTCTCTAACATGACTTTTCTTCTCCTCTCGCTTGCTCTTTCTCACAGAAGAAATTTCCCAGGTGTTATAGCAGCAAGAATCAGAAGAGGTCTTAGCTGACTGCACCACCCCAAAAACAACGTGGTGTCCACAGAGCACTAAAATGGGTGCTTTCCATGCTGCTATCCATCGAGTAACAGCAATGCCCAGCCACACAGAAAATGCAGTGTAAAGTCTCACCCTGTAAGGCAGGGAGCAGAGGCTGAGCTCATTTTCTGCTGCACATCAAACTGTGTTTTGCCCTCCTACTTCCACAATTGAGTTCTTCCACTTTTTTTCTTCCCACCAAGGACTCCACGTGTCTCATCCCTCCTGTGCAGTGCAAAAATAGCTGTTCCTCCCCAAGGACCACGTGCTGAAAAGCCTGCCTGCCTTTTCCAACTGTATCTTATGAAATTCTAGCTGGTCTAACAAAATATTATGCTTCCCTATATAACTTGTCGCAGAGAAACAACATACCTACAAACACCACTGCTACCATCCCTCTATGTCTGCATTTTTCCTTCTTCCTCACTTTTTCCACAGACAAAGAAGAAACAAAACATACTAGGATATCCAAGTTTTTAAATCTTTTGCTAAGATTTGAAGTCAGGGCTCAGAATGTTATTCCAAAAAGCTGTCATTTATTTGATGTAGAGAGAAAGGACCAAACTGCTTAGTGCTAGCAAAAGGTCCTCTGCCCTCTGATACCTCAAACATCACTGGCATTTTGGCACCAGCTAGACTTAGCATCCATGCAAACATCAGACTGGAAAGAGTCACCTGGGCCATTAAGTTCAGGTTTTTGATCAACCACAGACTGCCAGACTAACAGCTCTGTAGCCCACCAACATTTCCAGGATAACCAGGCCCCACTGTTTGTCTCATTCTGGACACAGCCACCACAGGATTTCGCATTGGCCTATCCGTGACCAGCAAAGGACAACTACCTTGTAGTTTACCGAAAAAACAAAGTGATTCTTCTACAAAAGGGTTCATTTGGTCAGACAGCATTACGAACCTCTGTTTTGTATAGACACAACTGCAGGATGTAGCTCTCCAACAGGGTCTCAGCAGGGAAGTGGCTCAGGTTTATGCACCCAGATTTTAAAAGTGCAGACACCCAACTTTTCCCAAGCAATCCCTTCACTTCCCAGCGAGGAGAGCACCCTCCCTGCAAAGCCAGGCTGGCTTCACATCCAGCCACACAGACCGCTTGTCAACGCAAACCCTGTCCCATCCTTTGGAAGAGGCAGTAGGCCAGCTGTAGTTGAGTGGGGTCTCTATCACTGCTATCAGGCAAGATTCACTCCAATATTATCTTCATCCTCAACTCTCTCCTCAACTTCCATCCAGAAGTCTCAGCCCTGTGCCTAGGGCTACAGTCTCTGCTGTGATCAGAGAAGTATCAAAAATGCCTCACCTCACCCAAGGAGATAGTGGCCACCCATCAAAATTTAACTTTCCTCGTAAAGCACACTATGGGACATAATCCTCAGTTTGGCTCATCTGTGCAGGATTTCCAGCCTCAGAACATGAATTGATGCAACTCATGTAAGCCATAAGCTTCTAGTTTCAATTCAGACAGAGGACAAGCAGTGAGTTCAAGCTTCTGTTGGATGCTTTAACAAGTCTACTTACATTTATCCACTCATGTGATATTGTCAGGCATCTTTCTCATTCGCTGCAGGACAGCCATAATTACCTACAAACCTTTGGTCCTTATAGAGATTTTAATTGAATGTGTTTATAAACTGATTTATAAGATTACAGACAGCATCTGAATGTCCAGGAAAGTCCTTAGGAAGCATTTAGCAAACAAAGAGAATTCACAAACAAAAACAGACTTAGAAAAAGCTAGGTAACAACGTTTTGGCAGGCCCCAAACAACTCCTTTTACTGGTAGCAATCAACATCCACCACAGACTCTGATTTGTCATCCACTACTTTTAAAATCATGAGGCCAATCCGTTAACCCCCAATACCACCGTCAGCAAAAACTCCATTCAAATCAAGTTTCCAGAAACACTGAGCTAGGAAATGTACCTTTCTCCATTCTTGTTAAGTAAAAGGTAACACAGACACTACAGAGTAAAGTTTCTGCTTTGGAGTAATGACATGACAAAATCAAGTACTTGGTAGTTACAGCTATTCTTGATGAGTCCGGAAGTAATATGCAAATTAATTCACTTTAATTCGGTACAGTGTCATTTCAATCAGCTAGGCATAACTGAGTCAATATGCAATCAAGAATCCTCATAAACAGAAGTTTCATGATCCAAGTTAGACCAGCGTAGTCCTTTGCTTGATGTAAGCACACTTCAGCCTACACAGCAGCTACAGTTTTCATATATATTCTAAAGAAGAGTGAATCCTGTACATCCTACTCACCCATTAGGGAAGAATCAGACTAGCAGAGAACTGACAGCAATCAACATGTTTAGTAACTGAAACCTGTTTCTGTCCTCCTGCTGTGCCATGCTTCCTATTCTACCATCACAGGACAGGCATCAACATTCAGTATTGCCAGGTTTGCTCCATCTTTATCACTATTTCAACTCTATTTTCATTTAAGTTTTTACTTCGATACAGCAGCTAAGTGAAAATGTAGCCAATGGACACCTTTAGGGAAGATGTTCAGGACGATCTAGAACCAAGCAGCTCACATCTAAAACAGCAGAACAGGGTGAGAAGTACCACATCTGTGTCTTTTAATTGGCTTGAGGATAGGTTGATGATCATCATATTACTTAAAGAGAAAGTACCTGCTTCAAGTATATTTAGTTAGTGAAGTGTGATCTTTAATTTCTGCTTTGCATCTTGTTTTCTGCCAATTGCCTTATATTTTCCTGCAGCAGCTTAGAGAAGATAAGAGTACACACAGTTCAGTACACGACAGAGTTTTGACAGAAATGGACGATTTCCAAGTTTGTTCCCTCTGTATGAATGGCTTTTAATGGTCCATCTACTACATTTAATGCAATTGTGAAAAGCAAGGTTTTTTGGTTATTAGGCTTACACTGGCCATAGAATTATCAGGATCTCCACTGAAAAAAAAAAATAAAAAAATCAGATGGGTCAAAGACATAACATTAAAAGGAGAACCTGGTACAGCTTCAACAGCAGGTAAATGGTCCAGCCATTCCAGTGAAGTTACAATGACCATCCCCAACCACACAAGTCTCTCCACTGACATAAAGAGTTTGCTGTACTGAGACAGCAGCCTCCAGGGTAGTCCTAATTTTTAACTTTCAACTGTTAGGTAGAAGTTGGAAACAAGCAGCAACACAGTGTCACCACTCTGCTAGTTCTCCAAAGATCAACTAGTAGGTGGTCCCACAGGCCACAACTTCAAAAACTTCTGCTTTGGAACCAAACACCTCTAGGAACTAGTTAACTTGGCAAGATCTGTGAAGAGTAGCAGTGAATGAATGAAGTCTAACACACTCAGTTCTACATAAGCAAAATTAATGTACCCAACTATCATGCATAAGACTGACATTATCTTGGAAAAACTCCAAGGGTCACAGGCATGATACAGGAAAGGAAGCTACAGAAGGAGCTACTGTATTTGCTTAATAAATCTACCGCACAGACTGCTGTCAGTGGATTTTGTTCCAAGAAACTATACAAACAAAACAGTCTTTACAGACAGAAGAGAGGGAAGGGAGTGGGAGAGAGGGAAGAAGGATCTGATCCTATGATCTCTAACAAAGTTGAACAGCTGAAGCGTCCACGGACAATGTCTGTGGAACTCATGAATTTTCTGCATTATTATGACAAACTTCAATTTCACAACTTGAAGGCGATGAAGAGCACTCCTTTAAGAAACCAGGAAAGTGCCACAGTTCGTCATTTAAACATGAGGCTGTAACCAAACAGACGACTTGTTTTTTGTTAAGCCATTTGCATTCTTTGATAAATTTTCCATCTTTTCCAAGATGAGTCATTCACACATTGTCTATAATAGCTTTTCCAACAGAATAAATGAATCAAATTTTACACAATCACCTTTCCTACCAGATCAATTGAGAACCTAAATATACATTAAAGTTTGTTTTTTCACATTACCTTCTCAAATCACTGTGGTTTAACTAGTAGGCAAAATGTGCTCTGCACAGAAACATAAATGTTAAGCACAAAAAAAAAAAGAGGTCTATCACAAATTCTCCTAAATTTAACACTATATACACTGTAGATGTAAGGATGTCTTAAGATTAAACCAAAATAATCTTTCTTCACTCAACTTTAAGAACAGCAAAAATGCCAATGGGTAATCAGTTCTTCTACCCTTCAGTTATGCTGCCTTCCAGTTAAATTCAATTACTATACCCCAAAAGGTGTTACTTTCATATCAAACTGTCTGTACAGTAATCACTGAAACAGAGCATTAAGTAAAATAATTACATACAAACAGGGTAAGCACTACTGGCTCTCTTAAAGTTGTTCTGAGGAAACATTTCAGACAAGACTCTCAGACGACTTAGCAGATGGCAAAATTCACTGTACCACCATTCATTAATTAAGGCTTATTTTAGAGAATTAAGCTCACATGCAAGTGTCTGTTGTAACTCGGAAACTCCTTGCAACTAGGCCTTGGCATGTGATTCTGGTGCTCATTACCTTCCAAAGAGGCTTAATTGTTCTGCAGAAGTATTTTTTTCCTTCGCTTGTTACTGTTAAGGCAGCTTGGTATTACTACCCTGTTATTTTTCTGTTCTCTGTAACAAGAAATTGGCCTTCAGCAGCAGTATTGTACAACTCTGAATTGCTAAGAGGCATTAAAAGAGGTGGCAGTAATTAGTAATCACAGTTTCGTATATATAGAGATATGTGTGTGTATATACATGTGTATGTATTTTTATGTATGCACATGCATATATACGCATATATAATACATATATACATATCGGATTTAAAAACATGGACCTTACCTTTCAACTTCTGAAAAAAACCAAAACTAAAAACTCCACTTTATAAACCGTTAAAAAATTTTTCCCGCAGTTTTGCCCTCTCCACATCTACCGTGATACACTTAAAGCATCTGTAGATGTCGGAATAGCATACCCCTCCCTCCTTCAAGACATAGCCCTGACCCGCTTCCCCGCGGAAAGCTAGTGAAACAGGCTCCAAATATTTCATTCTGCAGCTGGTCTTTAAGCCGTAATAACCGAGGGAGGTTGAAGTCACTCTCTAATCTCCCAATGTGTAAGAATCAACAGAGCTCCCCTTTGAGCAGCCAGCCTACGCCAGAGCACAGAACAGATTGTGTCAAGTGACAGCTGCTTTCTGGCAGAACACGCAGGCTCCCGACCAAGAAAGGGAGGCAGGAAGCATCACTCAGTTGCATAAGAGGTTGCCAGCTTAAAAAAAAAAAAAAAAAAAAAAAAAAAAA
>Ga0065711_1012638_pt1 | contig 14677 bp, 11 predicted proteins | sample Hoacrofraction12_FD_59098 | JGI IMG/M metagenome (GOLD analysis project Ga0065711, IMG submission 59098) | Hoatzin crop microbial communities from Cojedes, Venezuela - Epithelial fraction 12 v2 (version 2) | ecosystem: Host-associated > Birds > Digestive system > Esophagus > Crop | place... | reverse complement strand
CTTTTCAAACCATTCATCCTTAAAGGATTTCTTTGAGAGGCCGAAGATCATCGGAACCGTCAGACTGCAGATGATAACCGTGTAGATCAGTACCGGTACGATATAGGTTGATACAAACTCCAGATCCATGGTGGCAACTGCCGTAAGCACTACGATTTCCAGCAGGAGACCGCTGATCTGCTTGATTGTCTTCATATCGACAAACTTCTCTAATTTCAGTGCTTTCAGAACCGCCCATAAGAGTGCGCCGCCGAACACGCCGTAGAGAACGCCCGGCAGGCTGTCGATAATCGAGGAATACTGACCGAGCCATGTCAGGATGGACTTGCCGATGAACAGTGCCAGACCCATCCAGCCGAACTGCAGCGCCAGATGATTGATGCTGATCGCTGAAGTAACGGTTGATCCGGCTGCCTTGCGCTTGTCTTCCGGCAGCGCACCGCCGTAGAACCAGGCAGGCTGTTTGTTGACTTCTTTAACATACTTGCCCCAGCCTTTGCGCACGCCGATGTTGACAATGATCATGCCGACAACCATCGCTACGATCAGGCCTAATGTGGACAATACCATTCCGACCGTCATGTTTCCGTCGATGCCGTATTTTTCAAATGCTGCACCGGCGGCAGCGGCCGTTCCGTGACCGCCGTGGAACGAGAAGACGCCCATAACGCCCCATCCGATCGGCAGCCCCGGCCAGATTTTCTTTAACAGCGCCCCGAGCACAACGCCGACGCCCATCTGCATTCCGTAGCATGACATGGTCACGAAGGAATAGTCGAGATAGGATTTCACCTTCTCCTTCGTAAATGTGACGCCGAAGATCAAACCGACCATAACCAGATTGATCAGCACGCCCGGAATCGAAGAGAAGGAATCCGGCACTGTGACAAGGTCGAGGCCCTGCTGGCCAAGCGCCAGAAGCAGGACCCCGCCGATTAATGAAGACGGAAGAAATAGTTTCTGTATCGGTTTGCATACTTCACGAACCGCGAAGCCCGCGATCATGAATACTGACAGCAGAAGCAAATCCTGCATTAATGAACTTACCGTCATATTGTTCTCCGCGTTTCCATGGTTTTAATCAGAAGTCGAACATTCCGGCCGGTTTGGTATCCGGAACTTTGACATCGTCATAAGTCACTGCGGTTTCATAGTCGATGTCGTTGATCGGCCATGTCGGTGTCTTGCCTTCGTATACTTCGTTGACGCCCATGGCTGCGAAGTAGGAAGCTCTGTGCGCCGCTTCAACGGTGTTGCCGCCGATGTGCGGATAGATGATGACATTGTCGAGTGTCAGCAGCGGGTTGTTCGGATCAACGGGTTCCTGACGGATTGCGTCAAGTCCGGCCCCGGCGATCACGCCGTCGCGGCATGCCTCATAGAGGTCTTCTTCCACAACGATCGCGCCGCGCGCTGTATTGATGAGGAATGCCGTCGGCTTCATCATCGCCAGGCGTTCCTTGTTGACCATATTTCTGGTAACGGTGGTTGCCGGGCAGTGCAGCGATACATAATCGCATTCCTTGAAGATCCGATCCAGATCTCTGACCACTTCCACGCCTTCCGGGAAGTCTTTTGCCGGCTTGTACGGGTCATAGGCAAGCACGTTCATTTCCATGCCGAGGGCTCTCTTTGCGACGCGGCTTCCGATGTTGCCGCAGCCGATGATGCCGATGGTCTTGCCGTTGATTGTATTCTTGCGGACCTTGAGCTTTGCTTTGTAGAAATCATTCACCCATGTCTTGTGCAGAACGGTGACGTTTCTGCTGCATTCCAGAATCAGCAGCATTGCGGTTTCCGCTACGGAGGTGCTGTTTGCGACCGGCGCATACAGTGCCTGTACGTTATTATCATGACATGCTTTCACATCCAGCGCATCAAATCCTGCACCGTGACGGACGATGACTTTGAGGTTCGGATTGGATTCGATGACTTCTCTTGTGATCTTGGTGATTCTGACGATCATCGCATCCGGCTGATATTCCTTCATATCTGCCAGGACGTCTTCGGTTTCGAAACCTCTTCCCTTGATTAATGTATGACCTTCGTCAAGAAGCAGCTGTGTGCCCTCTTCCATAATTTCCTGCGGTAATAAAATCTTCCAGCCCATGTTATTTCTCCTTTTCTTTTCTCTTATGCTTTCTGTTTTATTGTTTTGAATGATTACGCATGATATACGTCGTCGATGATTTCGTATTCTTTCGCTTCCAGTGTTTTGGCAACCCATTCACGCTTTGCGGTACCGGTCTTGGAGGCGATCAGCTTCTGTTCGTCCTTTGCCTGGAATGCCTTGGCATCTTCCAGGACCTTTGCGCCGTCCTTGCGAGGGATGCAGATGACGCCGTCGGGATCCGCCAGGATGATGTCACCCGGGTTCACGCTGATGCCGCCGCAGGAGATCGGTACATTGATTTCGCCCGGTCCCTCTTTGTACGGTCCGCCCGGGGTTGTGCCGGTGCAGTATACCGGGAAGTCCCATTTGCCGATTTCGTCGATATCGCGGATCGGTCCGTCCAGGATGATTCCTGCAATCTTCTTTGTGTAATAGAGGTAAGCCATCATGACTTCGCCCATCAGCGCTCTGGTGTCGTCTTCTTCGTTGGAGACCACCAGCACATCGCCTTCCTGGCAGTAATTCAATGCGGCGTGGAGAGTGAGGTTGTCGCCGGCGCGGCATTTTACCGTGAAGGCCGGTCCGCACATCATCTGCGCCTTCGGACTCGATACCAGGTGAATTCTGGGGTTCATTGCACTGCTGCGGCTCATGACATCTGCGGTGTTGGAAGCGGGTACGCTCTTGAAGCCTTCCACAACTTCCGGATCCGGCATTTCTCTTTTCAGATAAATTCTTTTTCCTACTGACATTGTTCTTCTCCTCTTTCTTTCGTCAAGCGTTGTTCGAACTTTTTTGCTTTTCTGACAAGCTCAGTGTAAAATACTTTGTAGACAAAGAAAAACAGTTAATTTTTGAATTCTTAACAAATTATTTTTGTGGAGGAAAACCGATGGATTTATTGAGTCTTGCCTATTTTATCGAGGTCGCAAAAGACCTGCATATTACACGCACGGCGGAGCGTCTGTTCATCTCTCAGCAGACGTTAAGCAACCGCATTATGAAGCTGGAGGAATACTACGGCGTGAAGCTGCTGGAGCGAAAGCCCTCCCTTTCCTTAACCTATGCCGGAGAACTGGTGCTTGCCTTCGCAAAGGAAACCGTGCAGAAAAATCAGAACCTGATGGATATGCTTTCCGACATCTCCCGTGAAGAGCGCGGTGTCATCCGCTTCGGATGCAGCAGACTCAGAATGGACAGCAGTCTGCCGGAAATCCTGCCGAAGTTTGAACAGGAATTTCCAAATGTCGACATTGATCTGCATATCGCGAATTCCGAAACCTGCGAACAAATGATATTGAGCGGTGATTATGATATCGGACTTGTGACAAAAGCGGATGATGTTTTGATTGAAAAGCAGCTGCTGATCAGCGATCGAGTATATGTATGTATGAGAAGGTCTCTGCTGAAACAGTATTGCGGTGAAGACTGCGATCGTTTAATCGAACAGACAAAAAACGGCGTCGATCCGCTGGTATTCAAAGATCTTCCCCTCTGCATTCTCGATAATCATCTGGGCAGCCGTATTATGAAGCACTATCAGGAGTCCGGTGTGGAGCCACATGAATTCATTTCCTGCACTTACATCAATTTAGGACTGCTCATCTCCCTCAAAGGAGCCGCAGCCTGCTTCGCGACGCACAGTAGTCTTCTGCAGATGCGCAGTGAAAATATTCCGAATGATTATCTTGTCTTCCCGATCAAAACCGGCCGCGAGCTGATATCCCAGCAGATTTATCTGATTTATCTCAAAGACCGCTATCTCAACCGTTACATGAGACGGTATATAGAATTATTAAAAGACTACTATCACGAAGTGGAATTATCTCCGGTCGAAAAAGTGCTTTCCACAGATGAAGATTAGAAAAAGAGAACCGCGTCCTATATCGGTTCTCAGTAAACGAATACCCTCTGCAATTGTTATTCAGCTTTTGAGGTTCACTTCAATTTTAAATTGTCATTCAATGAACAGTTCGGTTTTGGCAAGCTGTTTGATTAAGAACCAGCCGGCAATTACCGAAACAAGCTCTCCTGCCGCGACTTCCAGCGCGTAGATCGGAAATACCATCATGATTTCCGTTGGATTTAACATCCATGCCAGTTCCAGTCCAACCAGAAACCCGTTAAATATGACGGGCATCAGGATGGATAATACCGGAGCGCCATGGATCTTACGATCCCTGAGCCGGTAAGTGGCGATCGCCGCGAGCCCCGTGGCCAGCGTTCCGACCAGAATATCGATCGGACCGGTCACCGAGAAGGCAACTCCCAGCAGATTGGTAAGAAAGCACCCCAGAATCAGCGCGTAAACCGCGTCATGCCAGATTAACGGCAAAAGGGTCAACGCCTCCGAAATCCGGACCTGAACCGGTCCGAAACTGAACGGCGCCAGCGCCAGTGACACGACAGTATAAACCGCCGCGGTCATCGCGATCTTTGCGAAACGTTTTGTATTCATTTTTTCTCCTTATTTTCGTTTAACGTCGGGTAGCCGCTACCGACGGAAACCAAATATGGCTCCAGGTTCCTATTCTACGCTTTCCGGTCTAAATATCAATTGTTTTGTACAGAGCGAAGCACCTGTTCCACGACCTGAGCGCAGTTATGCGCCGCTTCGCGTTCCACTTCAAAGTATTCCCGTACATCGGATCCGTCCGCTTTGTCGGAAATCGCCCGGATAATCACAAACGGTGTCTTGTTTATATAACAGGTATGCGCGATCGCCGCGCCTTCCATCTCCGTCACATCCGCGTGGAACGTATCACGGATCCACTGTTTCTTGTCGTGATCGGCGATAAACTGGTCACCGCTGGCGACACGGCCTTCCATGCAGGAAACAGTCGTTGTTTCTTTGATTGCCTTCTTTACAAGCTGTTTAAGGGTCTCATCCGCCGGGAACGCCACGGTTCCGATCCCCGGAACCTCCCCCCTGTTGATAACCGAGTGTCAGTACATCCATATCGTGATATACCGCGTCGTTGGACACGAGAATGTCTCCGATATTAAGATCGTTGTTTAATGAGCCCGCGATGCCGGTATTCAGTACATGGCTTACGTGGAAAATCTGGATCAGAATTTCCGCGCAGACTGCCGCGTTTACTTTTCCGATTCCGGACTGCACCACAACCGTCTCAAGTCCGTTAAACGTTCCGGAAGAAAACTCCATGCCGGAAACCACCGTATCAGTACGGTTTTCCATCGCGGTCTTGAGTGTCTCCACTTCCATCTTCATCGCTCCGATTACACCTATTTTCATATCAACCTCCATATACAAGATGTGCTGCATCAATATTCTTTAATGTATTTTCCATGAACCTTCTGGCCTGGTATCTTGCCATATTCAGATTCATATCGAGATAATTACCGCAATCCCTCGCGGTTGCGCCGGGAACTTCACCTTCATAATCCTGCATAAACGCGAAGAGTCTGGCGATTAACGGGAGGATATCCCTGGATTCATAATCTCCCGCGAGAATCAGATAGAATCCCGTACGGCATCCCATTGGACCCCAGTAGATTACACGTTCTTTATATTCTTCATCATTTCTTATAAACGGAACAAATTGGTGATCTGAATTAAAAATTCAGATCACCATCTTTTTTTCGTATGCTATAGTCTGTTCAGAGGATTTACTATGCCGATTGCCGACGATATGGCTCAACCTATTTCTGCTATGGCGACGAAGGCTTTCGTTAATACCTTTGACGAAAACAAACCAACCCTTCGATTTATTTTTTATGAGCTCTGGGACAAGTTTCTTGAATTTATCAAAACCTATATAGCTCCAGATGGCACTAGAGTCATAATCAGAGACGTTGTTTTCAAGAACGTGGAATTAATGCGCTATTGCGGTACAGGTGCACTTGGCTTTGAAGTCTATGAATGCCCTTATTGCCATAACACACATATCATAGGCTATACGTGTAAATCACGATTCTGTCCTTCCTGTGGCGTAAAAGAGACAAAACAACGTGCAGAATACGCTGCCAATTCGACTCTTGATGTCAATCACCGTCATATTGTTTTTTCCATCGATGAATCTCTGCGTGTCTACTTCAAAAGAGATCGCAAAAGACTCAACTTTCTTTTTGAGGCAGCTTGGGAGACCTTGACTTACACTTTTAAAAAAAAGGCGATGTATTTACTCCCGGCGTAATTATTACTCTGCACACCTTTGGCCGTGATCTGAAATGGAATCCTCATGTTCACTGTATTGTGACTGAAGGCGGTATGAATAATGCAGGTCTTTATAAAGCTGTTCAATATATCAGTTACGAAGGTCTTCGTAAGTCATTTATGAAAGTTCTTTTGGACAAGCTGAGAGATTCTATGGTAAAAGGATCACCCGAATATATTGAATTTATGCGTGTTAAAAGTCATCTGTACCAGACCGATACGAATGGTTTTTATGTTTATGCACCTCCTCGAAACATGAAAAATCAAAAGGATAAGAAGGCTTGTATCAAGTATGACATGCGTTATACAGGGCGTCCTGCAATGGCTGAAAGCCGTATTATCAGCTATGACTACGACGCANGTCAGATTACTTACTATTATGACGATCACAAAACTGAAGAACGTATCGAAGTTACCGANTCTGTTTTCCAGTTCTTCCTCAAACTCATCCAGCATATTCCGGATGAAGGTTTCAAGATGGTTCGCTACTATGGTCTCTATGCCACAACTGATCGGAACCGTCATAAGAAGGCTGTTAAGCGTAAGCTTTCCAAAAGCCTGCTTCACTTTGCTTGGAATCGGCGTGAGAAAAAACACTATCGCCGTACCTTGATCGAAACTTTCGGTGTAGATCCGCTCCTGTGCACTTGCGGTCACTACATGGAATTTTACGATTACTATGTTCCGGACCGCTTACCTGGCGGCGGTGAGCTGCCACCTTAATTTTCAGACTTGATTCTGAACGTACTGTTAACTCCATCCGGCTGCGATCTATGACAAAAGCGGGAAAAGCTGCAGTCTTTCCCCGCCCCCAATCTCTGTGTCTTAACACCAATAAGACAACGATCCATTACAGATAACGAGAAGTGCACTACCCGCTAAAATTTTACAGTATAAATTCAGGTTTTGATAATGCATTCTTGAAAAATATTGATTTTTGGCCCGCGAAGAAAATTCCTGGAATATAAAACCACCGCCTTGACTGGCAGTGGTTGCATTCAGATTATTTAACGACCACACGCACCTGATCGATGTTCTGAATTCTGGTATAAGGATCTGTCGTATCGCCATGGCGCTGGCTCTTGATCCGTACAGTGGCAAAGTAAGTGCCTGGTGTTGAATAGACACAGGAGATGGTCACATCCGCATGTGTTCCGTCTTTGCTCAGAACCACTTCCGGCACTTCCGGAAATTCCGGATTTCCATAGCCGGTAAAATCTGCACCAAGAATCTTTCCAGCGCCTTTGGGCATGGCTGCCTCAGCTTTGAATGTGACAATGTCCCCTTTCTGGATTTCCACTCTTTTTTCTCCCTTGGCGGTAAGATGCACGAGAGGCTGTATGCCGTTTCTTTCCTCTGCCGTATCAGGTACATATACCTGACCATCTTCTACGGTGTAACAAGACGAAGGACAGGGAGCGATTCCTCGTTCCACCCAATCGCTGACATCTAGAAGTGCCTGATACAGCTGCGGCAGATACGTGGAAACAGTCGTTGGATCAGCCGGCTTGGCATCATAACCGTGATGGGCGTGTTCATTGTAGTAAAGACGATAAACGCCATCTGCCTGATCCCCATAGTTTTCCTTGATCTTTCCTGCATACCAGTCAGCCATCCAGGGAAAGGCACTGTCATCAGCCAAAGAAGCCATCGAGATCACTTTGCCATTCGGCCTGCCGTTCTGCAGGCTTCCTGCGCCGCTCATTGCAAAGCCATAGCCCAGCAGCTTTCCTCTTTGCGGATATTTTGGTGTGCCGTCTTCCTTGCGGAACTGATCCCAGACTTTGTATTCTTCGCCAGGTACCTGATGACGGTGGTACGTCTGGATCGCAATGTAGTCACTGTTATCCAGATAAACTTCATCATTGACGTTCAATGCGCCCAGAATTTCTGCCACACTTCCCTGGCCTAATCCATTTCCGATATAGAGGCGCTCATTGAGAATCCCGCTGACCGTGAGTTCTTTTCCTTTTGCTTCACCGCTTTCAATTTTGATCTTCAAGCCGCCGGCATAAGGATCTTCTCCCAAAGATCCGGATACCATGATCCAGGGATGCCCCGGGGCGCTGTCCTGCAGCATCTTCTTCCAGGCGGAGTTGACGCCGTTAGCGCCGTCATCCATTGTATCCTGCGTAGAGTTAATCTCTCCAATTTCATCGTTCTCACTGCCAATATGTATAGCCGCGATCTTAGTATGAATCTGGATGCGGTCTTTAACGGCACTGGAATTTTCTTCTGTACCAAGATACCCTTCCTTCGTCCAGAAGTCGGTGAAGTAATCGCGGTCCATCATCTTAATGCTTGGCGCAAGAACTGCCAGAGAGCCATCTCCACATTCGATGTACTGAAGCCATGCCTCAGGCGGGTATCCCATCTTTGTGACTTCTTCAAAGGCAGCTTTTTCTTCTGCGTTCATATGATCGGTATATCCATGATCACTGCCGGGGCGGATGGCATCGAGAAGATCCTCCATCTTATGACGCAGAACACGCTGAGCATGAGCTCTAACAAAGATGACATTGGGAAGTGCCATCGGACATCCCGGGACAACCGGTACTGCCCCTTCCCATGCGTTCGTCTGTTCAATGCAGGAGAAGGTCTTGTACGCGCCGCCGCTTCCGCCAAAGACATAGCCGTAGACATGTCTGTCATAGCCGTAAATCTCCTTTGCGACCCTGCGGCAGTATTCTGCCGTACAAGCACTGGAACGGTATTTCTCCGTTGGATCAAAAGCTCCGCCGAAGGTAGAAGAAGATGCCATATTGCTTTCCACAAAGGCAGCTCCATGCTTTACAGCAAAGGCGATCATATCATCCATTCCGGTCTTGCCAAGTGACGCCATTTCTTCATCCGGTCCTGGAAAGGGGCTCAGGTACTGGAAAAAGCGGCCGTTGAAGTCTTTCACTTCTGATGGAAAGCAGAAGGAAAATTTCAAAGCGGTATTTTTGAATCCGCCATGGAACCAACGGAACTTGACACCGGATGTCACTCTGATTTCATCCATGTCAATAAATGGTTCTACAAACTGTTTCTCATCCCTCTCAGGGATGTAATTGATTTCTTTTTCAGACATTGCATTTCTCCTTTTATGGAAAGAAGATCCTTCTTTCTATTCATAGGGAAGGATCTTCTTTTTTCGACGTAAATGATCAGTTTGCGGCAGCGGCTTCAGCGGCGGCTGCTTCTCTTCTCTTTGCCAGTTCTGCCTGGATCATTGGCTTTTGTTCATCCAGCGAAGCATAGGTCTTCTTGAACAGGAATGCCAGCAGGAGATACATGATCATCGGGAACAGTGTTGCCATGAAGCGGATCATATTGATGGCGCTGTCCGGCTGTGTGACAACCGCATCACCAGTCGCTGTGACATAACCGGCGACCTTTAACATAGCTCCAAGCACGAAGGCGCCGAACGCAGATCCGATCTTTTCAGTAAGACCTTTCACTGCACCAATGGTTCCTTCCATACGGGGCTGATTGTTGTATTCGTTGTAATCGGACATTTCCATTACGAAGACGGCACCCATCATGTTGTAAGGAACAGAGCACAGAGTGACAACCAGCATGGTAACCAGCACGGCGATGAAATTCCCGGATAAGGCGAACATGACAAGCCCGGCCGCTGCGGAAATAAAGAATCCGATCATGCATGTTTTAGCCATGCCGTACTTATTTGCCCAGCGCGGCAGAATGAAGGCCATCGGCAGTCCCAGAACGGTGAAGGCTGAGGTCACGCTCATCAAGCCCACATTGCCAAGAATGTATTTGAAGTAATAGGTTCCTACACCAAGGCTGGTTACCAGGGAATAGAGGAAGGCAATCACGCATACAGCAAGCACATACTTGTTGTTTTTGAACAGCTGGATGACATCTTTGAACTTCAGCTGCTCTGAATGTACATCCGCTTCCTTGTTGTACTTTTCCGGAATGGTCAGAATACGAACCAGACCAATCAATGTCAGCGGGATGCCCATCAGCAGCACGGTCTTTGACCATTCCGCATGATTATTGCCTATTTTTACCATCAGCTGCGGGAAGATGATATTGAAGGCAAAGCCGCCTGCCATTGTGAAGAAGGAGCCATAGGCAGTTGCCTTGATCTGCTGAGTGCGGGTCTTGAACGCACGGACCAGATACACCGTGTTGTTGCCATTGAGGCAGGTCTTGCATACCGCATTGACGAAGGTGTACATGATGAAGATCCATGCATACTTGGCCACGGCTGGGAAGCTGGTCGGCGTAGAGAACAACGCCCAGGTTGCGGCCCATAAGAACAGCATGAAGATTTCATAGGGACGTCCTTTGCCCCATTTGGTTTCTGTCTTGTCAATGATGACGCCGATAATAAGATCAGTAACGCCGTCAACGAGCTTGCTGATTAACAGAAGCGTTCCTACAACGACCGTATCGATGCCAAGGACATCAGAACAGTAGTAGCTGAACTGTGCTAATAACAAGGTATTTAAAGCAACGGACACTGGGCTTGACTGCCAGCAGAGGAGTTTGCCGAATCCGACTTTATCATCCGGATTCTTGACTTTCTTTTCTTTTTTGTCGTTCATGATTCTCATCCTTTCGTGCTCTTTTATAGAGCTGCAGTACTAGACTGCTGTGAGGTGTTCAGGTTTACCGGTCTTCTGAATACGCTTTCATAATAGTGCCTTTTCGCCTGCCCTTCTTAACACTTATCTGCGAAACTGCATCATTTTTAGCGAAAATCATCTTATTTTGCGCTATAGTAAAGTAGGAGGTTGTTTGTATGGTAAAACGTCCTGAAAATTTCGAAAATTTTCTCAAGACATCCCGGCTGGGAAACAATGAAAAAATTAATGTCATGCGCTTTGCCGGCCTTGCGTATGCTGGATGCCGTTTGAATTCCTGGTGCTACAGCATCAAAGGAAAAAAACTCTTCTTCGGCTTTTCCGAATATCCGAAAGAACTGGCCAATATCTTTTCTTTTGGCAAGCATCTGGATTATCTTGCCGTCCACAATGATCAGATCGAACCATTTCTGTTATCCGATTCTCTGGGACTGATGTGGATTGCGGAATTTGACCGTTCCAGCAACGATCAAGATCCTTCCCTTGTCTATGTCCTGGGGCCGGTATTCACCGCTGGTTCTTCCCCGATTGTCGTTAGAGAAAAGCTTGCAGATCTCGACTTCAGTCTGAAAGACCGAAGAAAAATCGAGGCAATTCTGGATGATATTCCAGTACTGGCAGAAGGCACTTTGACGCAATACGCCCGCATGCTTCATTTTGCCTTGACGGGAGAACTGGCAGAAGAATCCTTTACCATGAAAAAAGCCGTCATCAGTGCAGAAATTCCGGAAAAGGAAGTCACCTACGAACAGCTGCGCGGGGATCGAACGGCATTGTCCAGGGTTATGTTATATGAATCTCAGATGATGAATATGATTTCTTCCGGTCATGTGGATGAAGAACGGCTTCGTTCTTTGCAGGAAGCAGTCATGCCTGCGGATTATACGGACGGTGACGTCCTGATGAATGCCAAGTATGATTTAACCGCCTTCTGCGCCAGGGCAGTGGATACTGCCATTGAAGCCGGGCTGCCTGCGCGTGCTGCCAAAACCATTGAGCTAAGATTTATCAAAAGAACAGTCGCTGCCCACAAGATTACCGAGCTGCAAGGTCTTTCCTCCCTGCTTGTGCAGCATCTTTCAGACGAAGTAAGAAAGGTCCGTGAGAATCCCAATCTCAGCGAGCCGACCCTGCTGGTCATGGAATATATCAGCACAAATTTGACACATACCATCGATCTTAAGAAACTGGCAAAACATGTCGGTTACACAGAATACTATTTGTCCCGCAAATTCCATGATGAAACCGGAATGCGGATTTCCGATTACATCAACCTGCAGCGCATCGAATATGCCAAGGATCTTCTGTTAAATACCAAGCTCACGGTGACGGCGATTTCCGAGCTTCTGCAGTACACCAGCCTCAGCTACTTCGGCAAGATCTTCAAGGAAAAAACAGGCACCTCCCCACAGGATTACCGTTTGAAAAAAGGGCGCAATAAAAATTCGTGTGGGTGAGTGAAAAAAAGCCTCCAAGAAATTGTGTGGGTTTGCGAAACCCTACGAAGTGAAAAGCCCGTTAACGGTCATCAGTAAATGGTGGCCGTTTTCATTTGGACATAGGCATACAAAAGAAGAGAGTTATTCAAGGGAACGAAAACAAGTACGAATATGTCACAAATATAAACAGTTAAGTAATACTTTACGAGATGAAAATCTATGTCGATTTCTTCGATCTGGAAACTATCAAAAACTCGAAACTATATTCACTACTGTTGTCGGATTAATTCACAAATTAAAAGTGCCTGTCCGTCCCGACAGACACTATAAACGCTGGGGTAAGGTGGTTACGTCCGGCCACCCGACCCGCTTCAGGCTTGATGGTAGAAACTGGCCAAATACACTTTACATTAACGGTCATATTCAAACCATTAAGCCTAAATAAAAGCATTTTCATATTATCACGGTAAACACGAAAACGAAAACCAAAATATTACTGATGTTTTAATGCGCTCTGATAGAATTTGAATATCTACTTTATTGTAGTTAAGATTTTCCGACATCAAAAAACGCCAACCTACTTTTCATAGGTTGACGCCATTGGCACCTCTCGGTGCTTTTTTCAGATTACAAATTGTTCCATATACCGCTTTGACAATCGCAGGCTGTCCAGGACTTTTTCCCTGCTTCCTTCAAAGGCCTTGTCTTCGATTTCAATGCAGGCATATCCATCATAGTGGATATCTGTCAAGGCACTGACAAAGCGTCCCCAGTCAATATCACCAAGACCTGGGAGCTTGGGACTCATGAACTCCAGTGGATACGCCATGATGCCGACCTGATCCAGCTTGTCCTTGTACACTTTAATATCCTTGAAATGGACATGAAAGATCTTGTCTTTGAATTCATACAGCGGCCTGGTATAGTCGATCATCTGCCAGACAAAATGAGAGGGATCATAGTTGATGCCCAGATTGTCAGAAGGAAGCACAGCAAAGACTTTCCTCCAGTTTTCCGGAGTGGTCATCAAGTTCTGCCCGCCCGGCCATTCATCTTTGGTAAACAGCATCGGGCAATTCTCAATGGCAATCTTTACGTTCTCCTCTTCCGCCAGGGAAATGATCGGCGGCCAGACTTCCTTTACCAGTTCCAGATTTTCTTCCACGGTTTTCTTTGGGTCCCTGCCAATAAACGTACTGACCATATTCACGCCCAGTTTGGCGGAAGCTTTGATCAATGTTTTGAGATGTTCCACATTGGCTTCTCTTTTGGCAGGATCCGGATCCATGGTATTTGGATAAAAAGCCAGTGATGAAATGGTTACTCCGCTTTTTGCGGCATAGTCAAGAATATGCTTTGCATAGTCGTCGTCTTCCAGCACTCTGGCCGCATCGATGTGGCTGACGCCGGCATAGCGGCGCTCTGCCTTGCCCGACGGCCAGCAGGCAGCCTCGGCACAGGCAAATCCCTGTTCCTGCAGCGTATCCATCATTTCTTCATAAGTCCATCCATCCAGGATGGCAGTGATTAAACCCAGTTTCATGTTTCCTCCTTTTACCAGTTCTTTTCATGGATGACGGATGGATCAAAACTTTTAGTGTCTTTCACACCAGTGAACGCCATGATGCCTTTCAATTCCTTTGTGATTTCATCCATGCGCTTTGCACAGCCCTCAGCGCCGCCTTTTTTCAAGTATGGAATCAGATGCGTCCCGATGCAGACACCATCGGCACCAAGAGCCAGTGCTTTGTAGGCATCAGCTCCTGACTGCACGCCGCAGTCCACAAAGATCGTCAGCTTTCCTTTTACAGCTGCCGCAATCTTCGGCAGTACGTAAAGAGGTGGTACGGCATAGTCAATGCGGCCGCCATGATGAGATACCACAATGCCAGCCGCTCCCACTTCCAGTGCCTTCAAGGCATCTGTTTCACTCAGTACACCTTTGATGACAAATGGAATGCCTGCCTTTTCCACATAATTTCTGAACTGTTCCATTGTTTTGGCTTCCATCTGTTCTCCCATAGTGATGTCTTCGTCCCCATTGCGGGTGAAAATATGGTCGATATCCATTCCTACTGCTGCAGCACCTGCTTCTTTGGCAAAAGTGATCTGGTCATAGATCTTTTCTTCCTCTTTATAGGGCTTGATAATGCGGACGGTCTTGGCACCGGCTTTCATGATGTCCGCAAATTCATCATTCTCACACATGCCGACAAAGTGAAGCGTACTGTTCATTCTGGCACTGCCGGCGTAGTCGTACATGCCGCCGGGAAGGTCGGCATTGAACTTGCCAAGATGGGACAAAGCTGCGGTCATGACCGGGGTATCCAGTTCCTGATTGAAGATCGTC
>Ga0065711_1043527_pt1 | contig 14678 bp, 8 predicted proteins | sample Hoacrofraction12_FD_59098 | JGI IMG/M metagenome (GOLD analysis project Ga0065711, IMG submission 59098) | Hoatzin crop microbial communities from Cojedes, Venezuela - Epithelial fraction 12 v2 (version 2) | ecosystem: Host-associated > Birds > Digestive system > Esophagus > Crop | place... | reverse complement strand
CCAGCGTGACGTCACATGGTATGGAATACCGGGCTCTGTTTGGCCAGGTGGGGTCAGCCCCCACCCCCCGGCTGTGCCCCTTCCTGGAGTCCGGTGAAAATTAACCCTGTTCTGGCCAAACCCAGGACACGGATATGTCCTTTCTTCCCTCAACAAGGCTGAATCATAGTTCTGTAAGAATTTTCTGCTAGCTTCAGGATTTTAGTTACCTTCCTAGAATCTGGAAACAGGGGGGAAGGAACCCAAACTCTCATCTTTGAATTTTTTGGGGGAACCAGAAAGTCCTGAACTTGCTGATAAATATTGATTAAGAAGCTTTTCACTGTCATCGTGATGAGTAGGAAACAAACTTTCACTGAGACTTAAAGTAGGGGAATTAAAGCTCTAATTAATTTCAGGAAAACACAGACAGTCAAGTCAGACAATTCTGCTTCACGTTCAAAAGAGAAGAGACTGAAAAAAAGCTTTGACTCATCTGTCATTTATGCTGCCCTAATATACATGGACTACAGAACTCCTTATGAGAGCAAACGCAGACTAAGGAGGAATTCTCAAAGCTCATTATACGGTACTTGCAAATGAGTCGAAGTACTAAGTCTTTGATTTCTGGAGTTGCCAAACACTGGCTCAAATCCCGACCCGCTAGCACACAGCCTGCATAACTAGGACATACACCGAGGAAATCAACAGCAGAAAGGATTTTTTTCGTCCTTAAGAGTTCAGGGCAACAACAGAGCCACTTTGCACTTCACCATTCAGTAACTGCATCTCTAATATCTCTCAGACATGACTGTTCTGCACTGCAATGGTGAGCATGGTTACATATCCGCACAGTCCTACCCTTTTCTTTCCCTAGCCCTAAGCAGACCCTATTAGTCACCCTCTGGAGTGTATTGTGTGGGTCTCCCTGCCCCCCATGCAACAGATCCAGCACCTGCATGGCTCCACCTGGGTGTTCAGAGAGATGGTCAGATTTGGGAAGCTGTACAGCACATTGCATCTATCTGAAAAGATTAACTTTTCATTGTCTTCTTTTTGTCTTTGACTTAAAGAGCCCCCAAACCCTCAGCTCCCTGCTACAACACTGCATATCAGCCTAATCCCAAAAAAGATTTGTTACACTGCCGGCCAGGAGGGCCAGAGCAGGGGCAGGAGCATTTCGATAGAAGCATGTTCTCTAACCAAGCTAAAGCACGAGCAAGTGCCAGAGCTATGCATCACAGGGACAGTTAAAAGGTGTTTTTTTATTGCACCTTGAATTCTAGTGAGGAAAAAAGCCAGCTAACATTGACATTTCCTTCTTTTTGCTGCTTAAGCATGGGTGGGGAGGAGAGAGAGAAAAGAAACACTTTCATCTGGAAATGCTTTTCCTACATGATGTCATCTGAACATGGAGGATCAAATCCTCTGCTAACATAGACTGACATGAATCAATTACCTTAAAGCATCGTAACTGCATTAGACCTGGTCCAAAGCTTCTTCAGTCTTCTTTTGATCATCAAACAATATAACACTAGTTACTTTTGGCATCACTAGGATTCCTTCATTTCATTCCCAGGAGGCAAAAAACTGATACGGAGTTACATGGCTGAACAGGCATCCTCCTCCTTTGTGATCACTGAGTGTTCAACGTATGAGCTCTGTCTGAGTGGTGTTCCCCAGGGCTCAGTTTTGGGTCTGGTCTTGTTTAACATCTTTATCAATGATCTGGATGAGGGGATTGAGTGGTCCCTCAGTAAGTTTGCAGATGACACCAAGCTGGGTGGGAGTGTCGATCTGCTCGAGGGTAGGAAGGCTCTGCAGAGGGATCTGGACAGACTGGATGAATGGGACAAGGCCAACTGTATGAAGTTCAACAAGGACAAGTGCCAGGTCCTCCACTTGGGTCACAACAACCCTGTGCAATGCTACAGGCTTGGGTAAGAGTGGCTGGAAAGCTGCCCGGCAGAAAAGGACTGTGGGCTGCTGGTCAACAGCCAGCTGAACATGAGCCAACAGTGTGCCCAGGTGGCCAAGAAGGCCAACAGCACCCTGGCTTGTATCAGGAACAGTGTGGCCAGCAGGAGTAGGGAGGTGATTGTGCCCCTGTACTTGGCACTGGTGAGGCTGCACCTGGAGTGCTGTGTTCAGTTTTGCGCCCCTCACTACAGGAAAGACATGGAGCTGCTAGAGCGCGTCCAGAGAAGGGCAACGAGGCTGGTGAGGGGTCTAGAGAACAAGTCTTACGAGGAGCGGCTGAGGCAGCTGGGGCTGTTTAGTCTGGAGGAGGCTGAGAGGGGACCTTATTGCTCTCTACAACTACCTGAAAGGAGGTTGTAGTGAGGCAGGTGTTGGTCTCTTCTCCCAGGTAACTAGCGATAGGACGAGAGGCAATGGCCTCAAGTTGTGTCAGGGGAGGATTAGATTGGATATTAGGAAAACTTTCTTCACTGAAAGAGTGGTCAGACATTGGAATAGGCTGCCCAGGGAGGTGGTGGAGTCCCCATCCCTGGAGGTGTTTAAAAAACTTGTAGATGTGACCCTTTGGGATACGGTTTAGTAGGCATGGTGGTTTTTGGGTTGATGGTTGGACCTGATGATCTTAGAGGTCTTTTCCAACCTATGATTCTATGATTTTTGTTAGCTTTGTCATATTGAGCTGCCATAAAACTCAATACTCAAGTCAAATTTTATAATTATGCAATTAAAATCAGGAGTGAAACCTTCCACAGTCTCAACAGGAAACAGTCTAAGGTAATAGCTTTGGTGTTTTTTCGTAAGACGTACCTCAACTACATGGTTCTTCTATTTGGGTTTGATTTTGCTTTTGTCCCCCCAGCTAATAAACCCCTACTGTGTGGGCTGTTTAGAGGGTGCTGGTAACGTCATCAAGGCAGTGTCTGATCAATATGCTGGGAGCATACTAGCTAGAAAGGGGTTTATGCATCTCAAAAGGCACCAGAGGAACTGGCAATTTACAGCCCAAGGGGGCAGAAATCATCCTTTTTGTACAGCTCTGCAGTAGGTTGTGTTGACACCACATGGGATATCCATCACCAGGAGTTTCCAAGAGGAGAGGAAGAGGAAGAGAGGGAGAAAGCACCAGCAAGCATGTCATCGTTAGGGTTTAAGAATGTAGTCTCTCCTGCTTTGTGGAGAGAGAATGGTCTAGATTCCCTGTGATCCTTTCTATCTCATGTTCGGTATTTGCTTTGTTTGTTTATTAGTTTGTTTGTTTTTTAATGGATAAGGGCTAATTTATTCCTTTAATCCACAGCTAAGGAGCTACAGGCACCTCAAAGGTAAATCACAATTCATTTTGTGGTGGTTTTCTGGATTAGTAATTACATGTGGAAGAAAAACAAGCCTCTCATGAATTATACATAGTTATTGGTTTGATTTCAAAAGCTCTTGACATTGAGGGTATAAGTAATCTAATTAGTCTTTTGTACAACAAACCTTTCCTTTCTTCTAACAAGGATAATGCATTTTAATTATTATTGTGTTACCAAACCAGGCCACAAATTAAGTAAGACTTGATGCAGTTGATTGGCAATGTTAACATGGTATTTGCATTTAACGTAAGCATGTTAATGGTTAAGTTTGGGGAACATGTTCTGCATGCTGCTTCACAATTTCTGCCTCCTATTCCACAGCCAAGGCCATGACACAAAGCACCCTCCCGTTGAGCAGGGCAGCAAGCATCCAGGAGACCTCGTGCACTTACAGGATGTTGTTACAAACTTGTCTCCAAAGGACCTTCTGTAGCTCCCTAGAGGAAAAACAGTGGTGATGTATCAGGCTGATCTTCATGATACTAGAGTCGTGTGTCTTTCCTGCCTGTGAAGAAGGTCTATACCACAAGACACTACTGTGGTCACAAAGACAAGCTGATAACATCTCACTGACCTTTGACTGTAGTTCTTGCATCCTTTTCCAAGAGAAGTAGTTCACTATAGTAGTTCGTAGCTAGATTTTTCTTCCCTTAAATATGCAGCGGAACAAAAAACCACCCTCCCCTTGTCCTTACAGTTCATACTTCCATGGCACCTCCTATTTTTCTTTGAGGTCATAACTTATTAATAGTCTAAAAATACACATTTTGTTTCCACTGCCTACAGCAGAGAATGTGTCTTGTGTCATTCTCAGCCTTGGAACTCCCTTGTGTCCCACCAGGTGCAAAGCAACTTTAATTTTGTTTCCTACTGCTAAGTAGAAACGAAAATATATTGGTTGGCAGTCATTTATAATGCAACTCTCTCAGAAGAGGAGCCCAGGGACTATTATTTTATAAAATCAGAAAGCTGTGAAGATAAGGGCTTGTCTAGCAAGAGATGAGATTTGCACTGTGGGTTTACAACTCTAAACCATGGGCTCAGAGACTTGAATTTTAAAAGACATTATGCAGTTTGGCACAGTCCAGAGTTCTTGGGTAAACTTGCATTTCAGGTGCTTTCAATCTGGATGAGCAAAGGAGAAGGGAGTCAAAGCTAAAGGAAGAAGCTGTGTTTTGGGTCTGGTGGGTCAGGAACAGCACAGGGGCAGGACAGACTCCCAGGTAGATCGGAGCAGGCAGAGGAGATGGCAGCTTGGCATGCAGCTGGATATGCTGTGAGCAGGCAGCAGGTAGCCTAAGGGCAGAGCTGATGACATAGAGTTTAAATTATCAGAACAGTGAAGTTAAGAGTTATTTTCTTTGACTTTATCCATGTTGCTTTGCAACAGTTCCATGTGGCAGCTTAGCATTCACTCTCCCTTTAACTTCAATGGTAAGTCTCTGCTGAGTGGACTTTTATAGGCCTGAGTGCATTTTAGAACTTTAAACAATAAATCTAAACAAAAAGGAAACCCTCATGCAAAGACTTTCCTTTTGGGCTTTATAGAACAGAAAATCTGTTCAAAAAAGTTTCCCCTTTCTGCTTTTCACTTTTTTTTTTAGTAAGTGCTAAAATATTCTGTTGTGATAATATAATTCGTAGTATTCCTGACTGTAAAATTCTGTGTCAGACCATGTCGTGATTTTAACCTTCTTCCTGAATGGGCAAGGCTAAAAATTAAGTATTTTAATTAATCTATTAAGTCAAATATTCCACATCTAGAAGTCAACATCGAAAGAAGCCTGTAGTTTTCTCACGTTATCTTGTTTCACACTAATTGTTAGAATACAAGAATTATTGAATCACTCAGTTTACCGATTTGGCAGCCACACGAATGAATACATAAAGACCTGTCGTTAAATAAGTTAGCTCTGATTAGAGCAAACAACCCTTTTCACCACTAAAAACTACACATACATGGACTCACACACACATGTACTTCTCTGTTGACCAAAAGCACTGCAAGAAGAGTGTTTTAGGAAGCATACAGCAAGTGAGCTGGGACTGCACAGGGTTGCACAGATGTGCAGGCTGGGGACTGAGGCTGTGCACCTTCCACGAGATACTAAACGCTACTGTGCCACTGTGTAAAAGCTGGAAGAAATTACGACTTGGATTCCTGCGCATGAAAACTTCAGGGAACCAGCATTTGTACTGAACCCAGTACCTGGGCCACATCTCTGGCCAGAACCAGAGAAAAAAGATCCAAAATAGGGCTCAATATGCTTGATCGTGTTGTCCCCCAGATCCAGAGCGGGTGCATATTCAAACCACAAAGGAATCTAATTTATTTGACTAGCACCATTTTGGCCAGTCATCCTAACACACTGGAAGAAAGGCGGTGGTTTGAATTTCTGACCTCTCCCATCTTCCAGGACCCCACAGACACTGGAAAGCTGGATCTGGACCACAGTCAGCACGAGTGGTGCATGCAACTATTTTTGTGTTTATTTTTCCTCATCTAACCTGCAGCTTTTGTTCAGCTTTCCTATACAACAGAATGGCTTGGTCTGCTACAGCGATGGACATAAAGGGTGTAGAGGGGGCAGTGAGATGTGCTGTCCTGCCCTCAGCAGAAGAGCGCTGTCAGCCTTTGTTGCCCACTGGAAGTTTCAAGCAGACATTTCTATCCCTGCCATTCTGCCCCACAGGCTTGAGGAGAGATGGTTTTGCCAGGATTTACAGGGAGCTTCTCATCCCCTTTCGAATCCTTCCTTCAAGCCTCTCTTATGCTTTAGCAGCAACATAAAGCTGACAGCTGTTTGGCACCTCGATGTCACTGCCATTGCCCCCATACAGTGGTGGCTGCCCACCATCCTGGGGGCTCTGGCTGCTTGTCTCCCTCACCATCACCTGTCTGCATGCCTGGAGAGGCAATTCCACCTCCCCACAGCAGGGACCAGCTTTGTCCTCTGCACCTGGGCAGCACCTGGTGCAGCAGGACTCCAGGCAACAACGCTAGCTCTGGGAGAACTAATCCCAGCCCCATCTGAGGGAAAGCAGAGCCTCTCATGGACCAGGCTCTTAACATGCAGAAAAAGAGCTTTCTGAATCTTTAATCAAGTGGGGTCACTGGAAGTTGTTTGAATTCATCATCCTTTGGAGAAAGATTTCAACGCCCAACATGCTCAAAGGCCACAAGACCTAATTCTGACTGTAGTTCTGCAACGGAAGTTGAATTCGGAAATACACTTCAGTAAACGCTTTTGTTGAAGAATTCCTCCCTTGGGAAGAAGAAATTGGCACAGAAAGCTTTCATGAATTCAGTTCAGATTTAGCATGTAATGGTGACCAAAGAGGAAAAACTGGAAAAATCAAAATACTTTGACATTTGGCTGACCTTTGTTTTGAAAATTGCCTAATGAATGCTAAACCAAAGTAAACTTTTTGATTTTTAGTCAAGTGAAATAGTTGCAGGTAAGGAGATCTCTTCCTTATTTTACTGAGAAAACAAATCCAAGAGAATTTCACTTTGAGTCAACCCATCATTTTTCTCGGATATTCCAGCTTAGCCACTCATCCAAAAGCCCCTGCTTATTTAAGCAGCTCTAATTGCAACCCACTCACCCTGATTATTTCTAGAAGCAGAGCTCTGAGGAGGTTTTTGTTGATGCTCAAAGGGGGTTGTTTCGTAGGTTCAACTGCACCAGAAAAACACCTCCATGTGCAATTTAAGAATGTAAACTTCAGTTATCCTTTAAGTTACCCTAGTTGTAGAATCAATTTCAGCTGTGTGGGCCTTCAGGAGACCAGGTATTCCTCCAATGCCAATGACATTTTTAGAGCTGAATGAAGGTTAAATGTTTAAATAATAATTTCTCCATAATAGAAGAACTTTCCAAGTAGGGTTGACAACTTTCTTGCACAAAATGTTATTTTTTTCTATAATTGGTGAAAAAGGGGGTAATGCATTGTTTCCACAACCCAAATTTTATTGGCAGAAACAATACTGATCAAAGAACCGTATGAAGTCCCATACCTTGAAAGCCTGTCCTTTCAGAATTAAGATGCTAATTTAATACCTCCAAAAATTATTGGTTTGTCTGAATCTTTGCCCTGCTATCTTGATGAAGTCTATTTGTAAAAACCATGCACTTGTTCAAATGTAAGGCTACAAGAACCGATTTTGGAATAGTAAAAGCTTTCTAATATTAAAAGGAAGTTTGGAGACGAAGAAAACTTGTCAGCCACCGTGAGAAGAAGTGGTGCTGTTATGCATTACTGAGGCTTTTTACTGCAAATTAACTTAGGATCAGTGGTAATTATTCTGAGTCTGGAAAACAAAGATGCTTTTAACAACTGATTCAGATACCATTCTCACTCCAGCTTGTAGGACTAGCAAAGATTTGACAATCAGTCAATAATTCTACATAGATGAGACACCTGTTGAATTGGTAATTTTATTGCAGCTTCTATGCCTTCTGACCCTAATCCTGTTTCATGTTTTTGTTGCCAGCAGTAAAAAGATACACTAATTAGCAGCAATAAAGAAAAGTTTACCTTTGACTGTTCGTCCAACAGCAGCTAAATGCAGTGACTATATGACAGTTTCAGACAAATAAAACCCAACCCTTGGAATGGACACATCAACTCTTCTATTTCTATCTTTTAAAAATATTTTTACTTGTGCATGTAGTGCTGGATTGTGTGGAAGAATGAAAGAAATACGGCTTTCAATGCAAATCTCAGATCTAAAAGCAATCTAGAGTGACCATTACGGAAGTTTCTTGTTTAAACCTTCGCCCTCCTACCACAGAAACTCCCCCCACACACACGTGTGCTCTGTAGCTCGTCTTGTACTCTCAGCTATATCAGCTGGTGCCTGGGAGAGCAAACCTGTTATTATGAGGTGGGGGATCTCCCTGATTTCTGCCCAAGTTCGCAGGGTTTGAATGCATTCCCTTTTCCTCCACAACCTTGGGCTTTGGTTTTTGAGGGTGAGGAAGAGGAAGGGGATGTCAGCTGGGCTGCTGTAAAGTGATTTAAGAAGTTACCTGGAGCATTGCTCTTTTCTTCCCTTCCCTTTTCACTTTTTGCTTCAGGATATTAAAAAAAAATAGAAGATACATGACAATACAAGCTATATTTTGTATTAAATATTGCCAACAGATGAACTCTCAGATGTCACAAACAAGTAACACTTAGCACCATCTTTCCCAGTGAAACTGCTCATGCTTAGAGTTTTAGTATTTGTTTTCTAACCAGATTTTGAAATATTTGACAGTCACTGTTTTGGTGACCGTTCCTGGTATTAAGTGTAGACCCTAGGATAGCTGCAGAAAATCAAGAGCAACGTAGACCTGAATTTACATAGCAGTGAGTTTTAGAAGTGAGATGACTGGACACAGAAGCCTGCTTTGCATCTGCCCTCTTGCTTCAGTTTCAGAGGATGCCAACACAAGCCTGCAATGCCGTGATGTACTTTAGAATGAGTTTACAGCCGTGTTATTTTAGGGAATCCCTGTTGGGTGTTAAGTGAAGCTCGCCACTCCAGCCAGTACTGGTTGCTTTATTTAAGGGAAGGGGCTGCTGTGAGCTTCAGTTCCAGTTCTCTCCCTGGGCTGTCCCCCTTGCACCCAAACTGCTGTTCTGTTTTGTGCAACTTGTTTATAAGTTTGAGATCTACCTAATTATTCTAAACTACTCAATAAGAAGCTTGCATGCCTATCACAACAGGTGCAGGGGGAAAAGGCTTGGAATGAAAGGACAGAATGAAACATGGAAATGCCGTTGGAGGACATTAAGGTTTTTTGGAAGGGCTGCATGGGAAAGCAGCTACTATTTTTTTGCTAGTGTAAGGACTGTGTCCTTCAAATAGCCGCAGATGCCATGCGTGAAGTATTATTTTACATGGAACTGGAAGAGAAACTCTGCATCTTTACTGTCCGCCTGGGCCATGATCCTGCAAACATGTAAGTACTCGTACTCCCAGAGCAGCCGGTGCAGATGAAGCTAAGCAAAACTACAGTCCTTCTGTGACAAACTAGCACTCCTTTGGCTCCACTTTCCTGCTTTATCATATCATGACAGAGTGCCTGGCACAAATCAGCAGAGATTTTTTCTGGCAGCCTTATATTATAACCATCACAGAGAGATGGCCCAGTAAATGTTACCTGCTCACCGGCCCAGTAACTGGAATTCAGGGGATATACTGGTAACACGATCTGTTGCTTGGTTGGAGGCCATTGTTGCCTGCAGGTAGCTGCATTATTATTATCATTATTTTGAGACTATTGCAGTGACTGTCCTTTGTGGACTGGAAGACAATTGCTTCCCTTACTGAAGGATAAGCCCTTTCCTCTCATTCTTTTGCACGTTGCCAAACAACTACATAAGAACAGCAAGCAACAGAGATCATCAGCACAAATCTATTAGAACAAGTTTACATCTATAATTTTATGCTTTACTTGTTATTGGCTTTACTGGAAGGGCTGACTGCTAAAACAACACAGTGATCACCATGATAAAATGTGGTTATTTATTCATATTACTGTAGTACCTGAAAGCCTCCACCAAGAATTCCTGTTGCAGTGCTCGAGGCCTTATTTGAGGGACTTACCTAGCTGTCAGCTAGGTGTTATTCCTTAGTGAAGGCAGGCATGGTTATTATGTGCAGCAGGTTCAAGTGAGAGTAAATTCAACAGTCTGGGACTTCATGTGGCTGTAGATGCATTAATGGATTGGTGCACCAGAGGACCATGAGATCACACAGGAAAAAAGCGTTTAGAGGAAAGCAAAGGGCAGAGTCCAGGGAGTCATCACAGCAGTCAAATGAGATGTAATTATTTTGGAAAAACATGCATTTTAGGTGATTTCTCAGTTAATGCTCCCTCTTTTGCACTAAAACTTGTAATAATCAATAAAGTAGATGCATAGTGCGGTTGTGGCAGGAAAATATGTAGAAGAACATTTCATTTTCAGGACTATGTCAAACTCTTGATTTTTAGTTGAGTCCATCTTCTTTTCATTTTCCACTGTAATCATCTTCATTCTTGCCTGCTCATCTCTGCAAGTTCATACAGTACCCGAAGTGGAACATCTGCTTATCACTCATTATCTTTGTGCTCATTTATTCAGGGTTCTGGTGGAAGCAGGGCTCAAAACAGCAAAAAAGTGTCTTCAGTTTTATTTTATGGAAGGAATACTCCCAGCTGGGAACATCTCAGTTCCTTCCTTAAGATAAGGATCACTTTAGAGTACACCACCTCAGCAGGCAGCCAAGCAGGCATCAGTGGAATAAGCTACCTTCCTTGGTTATCTGCACTTGCTAGAATCTAGTATCAACACTTAAACAAAGAATGAATGCCAAACATGACAGGTAAATAACATTAAATGCTTTACATTTCCTGACTTCTCTCTTTAGAATTATTTTTAAAATTGATGGAAGTACTTCTAACTGTTCATATTTTTGTATTTTATGTTTATTGCAATACTTTTCCTTGGCAGGAAAGCAACTGTTGTTTGCACAGAAAGACAAAGCTATTAGAAGCAATTTATCCACATAAGCATTTATCTAGGTATTAATATGGCCCCCAGCTACATGAATGTGCTCTTATACAATAGGATTTAGTAATCTGCAAACAGATTTAACAAGTGCCAGCCAAGAGCTCCCTAAACAAACCTCCACACATGACAAATCAAATACACAATTCAAAAATAGAAACTCAGTATAAGGTTAATAGACTTTTATGGAAAAAGGATTCCTCTGTTTTGTTATATAAATCCCTGAAGACTGAAAGAACAGAAGAAACTGCTTGATAAACAGGCATAAAATTTCTATCCTGGAACAATTCAGTGACTCAAGAACTCACCTGAGACACCACAAACCTGGATTCACAACCTTACCATATCCTAATCCGACAAGAGCCTTGAACTCTTGGCCAGGGAAAATGTCCTAATCGGCAGCTATTTCCTGCTCAGCTTTTGTATTCTGGTAGTGGTGAGAACTTAAGGAAGAGCAAGTTTCCATGAAAAGATGAGATGAATCTGGTTCAGTGAATTGATACATTTGTATGGAAAGCTGATATACCAAAACAGTCCTTAGGAGTTCTGCTCCCGATGACCTGAAGGGACTTGGGAGCCAGGGCATGCAGAGGGAGGCTTGGCTTCCCAGGCAGCCTGCGGCAGCTGAGGCCAGCAGCACAGCCCCTTCCTGCGGGAGGGGTCTCCGCTTCGCAGAAAGCCCCTGTGAGAGGGTGGCCAAGGGCCTTTGGGGTCCAGCTTAGAGACAGTGGCAGGAGGAAGCCCAGAGAAGGCCTCCCAGGAAGACTGACACAGAAAACCAGCATGAAAACAAGATAGGTAATAAGAATCCATTCTAGTGGATGTTTAAGATCTGAGGGACTGCAAGAGATAAAAAGTACCTAGTGCGTTTTTGTAGGCAATAGACCCGGGTTACTTGAGATCCTATGATTTGGATTTAGGTTTGAAAGAAAGGAGAGGAGATAACATGAAGACTCTGAATTGTAGCAGAGCAAGGATTGAAAAATGGATGAATAGTTGGTGGGTGCTGTGTGAAATTTACAGTAGGCAGATGGAAAATGGAAATCAATCAAAGTGAAAGTGCCACGTGCAGCAGCAGTACCTACAGCATGAGCAGCAGAGGCACAAGGAGGAGAATAAGCTTATGCTGGGTGAACTTGGAGTTATTGGAAACTGGGAAACTAGAGTCTTCAGAGAAGGCTTAGCCTCAGGATTTTAAAATGAAAGCAGAGAGAATGAGAAATTATTTGGAATAGGAGAGAAATTGCAGCACCTTCTCTTTTACATTATAGAAATAAGAAAAGCAAGAAGTAGAAAAAGGCAAGGAGTAACACATGTTTACATTAATGATAAAGTTGTCTTAAAGAAGAAAGATCATCAAACCAGGATAAGAGCAGCCTGCAGATCGTTTTCTGTGAAGATGTTAAGACGCGATATGACCTCTCGCGCTTTACTTTGGACTGAAGATAGTTCTCCAGTTCCTGCCTGCTTTGAATTGGTCATTTTGATAACTTCATGTCATTACCTTAAAAATTACTTTTTCACCTGACCTGAAAACAAATAGGACTGGCTTTTACTGCAATATAAAATACTGGGATTGGTCTCGCAGTGCCTCAAAGGTTGGCAGCAAGAAGTTTTATCTCTTGCTATTCAGGGGCTAACAACTTGGTACAAATATCTAAAAGTTTTTATTATCACTCTGAAGAGTGTCACAATTTTAATAGCACAGTTTATTCACATGATAATAGCAAGGGAGCTTTATTACAAGATCACCAACATTTGCTGTTGGCGTCAAAGAGGACGGTCCATAATCCACACAGTAATGCACACTTGAAGCCTGATGTTGGCTGCTGTATACTTATCAACAATTAATCTTCTCTGAATGGAAGGAGTCAGGCTGTCACATCAGTACAGCCTGCTGAAAAAGCATGAGCTGAAGCTAAAGGAATGAGATTTGTCCAGGTGGCCATCAACCATTACACTGAGAAAACATAACCTGGAATCATGGGACATATGTAAACGTAAGCTAACCATTACTTGTTCTCAGCCAGCAGCAGAAAGACTGCGGGCATCCAGACCAATGCAATGCCACAAGGAGGACTGCACCGTGGTGATGTGAGCTCTTGGAGCACACTACGTAGCTGTGCATCACACTTGTATTTTCCAGCATAACTCTCCTCTTGTGGTATTTTTGTGACAAGTATAAATGCACAAATTTGGTTTAGTGTGGAATATCTCTGGTATAAAACAATTTCAAAAGATTTTCTCCTAGCATAATTTGCCAGATTGTTTTCCACATTGCAAATGTTCGTATTCTCTAAGCTCTGAAGTCTGTCTCTTGAAAGTGAGAAAAATTCCCAAGAAGGTTTGTCGCAAGACAGATATCAGCACAGAAGTTTTCAGCCCAGGCAGTTGCTTAAAGTTTTCTTAAAATTAGTTTTAAGAGGTACCTTGTAACTGCCATTTCCACACTAATCCTTTCTGAGCCAGTTTGCACAAGTTCACTCCTTTCCTACCATATCTCTACCAACCACGGTTAATGCCTCTATGCCGTTCACATTTCTCCTACCCATCACATCTGATCTCTACCACTGTAATATCATGAGATTAAAGAATGGAAGGAACAAGATGGTGAGTTGTTCTGACTAAAGAAATAGGGATGGACCACATCTGAGATGAAGACTAAGGTAAATATTTTTTGAGTTCTTAATTTTTTCATAGCCAGTTGTTCACTCTTTCTTAATAAGACTCAACCTTAATAAGATGAATCAGTAGGTCTTACAAACAGGTTGGAGGGAACCTAAAAAATAATTTCTGCACCACGAGTAGCAAGCTAACTTCTCTGACTAGTGTGCCTCCTCTCTTCTTCCCCCCTATTTTAGACACCTGCTCACCATAGTCTTCATAGGCAAGTATTCTCCTATCCACTTTTTCCTTTTTTACCACACTCAGACCTCATTTGAAAAAAGCATGGGTGAATGCATTCTTTCAGCAAACAACAACACATAGCAAAACACATTGCTCATCATGAGGTAGTGCTTGGAGGTGTGCTTTGTACAGCTGACACCCTTGACAAAGATCCTCTCCATGTCCATGCAAGAAGATCAAGACACCCCTGAGAAATCTCATTTAACTTCCAAGAACAATTTCAGAGCTGGATCAACTGTTATATTCTTTTTTTTATTGAATTCCTAAGAGAACTGAAGAAGTTTGCTTAATACCTTGATAAGCAAAGCACGCTGATCCACAGAAATCTCTTCAGCTCCATCCTGTCTAGGTTCCTACATTCAGCTTATCAGCTGAGCGCCTTCCAGCCTGGCATTAGAAAACACAGCCAAAGTCTGTCACATGCTGTTTGTTCCCATCTTCCCCCCAGGCATGTGCAGTAGACTGCCTTGTTTTGGTAGTTTTTTTCCCTGAGAACATGCATATAGCCATATGTTTGTGTAGTAGGTTGGAGGCTGGGCTTGTTCAGCCTGAAGAAGAGAAGGCTGCGAGGGGACCTAATATATGCTTACAAATATCTGAAGCGTGGGTGTCAGGAGGATGGGGCCAAGCTCTTTTCAGTGGTGCCCAGCAACAGCACAAGGGGCAACGGGCACAAACTGAAGCACAGGAAGTTCCGTTTGAATATGAGGAAGAACTTCTTCCCTCTGAGGGTGACGGAGCACTGGAACAGGCTGCCCAGGGAGGTTGTGGAGTCACCTTCTCTGGAGAGATTCAAGACCCGCCTGGACAAGGTCCTCTACAGCCTGCTGTAGGTGACCCTGCTTCAGCAGGAGGGTTGGACTAGATGACCCACAGAGGGCCCTTCCAACCCCTACCATTCTGTGATTCTGT
>Ga0065711_1043526_pt1 | contig 14679 bp, 9 predicted proteins | sample Hoacrofraction12_FD_59098 | JGI IMG/M metagenome (GOLD analysis project Ga0065711, IMG submission 59098) | Hoatzin crop microbial communities from Cojedes, Venezuela - Epithelial fraction 12 v2 (version 2) | ecosystem: Host-associated > Birds > Digestive system > Esophagus > Crop | place... | reverse complement strand
AAACTCCCACAAAAAGCACTTATCTCTAGACACTCCTTTCACTCTTATTAGACTATTCAGAGACAGTCCAGAAACTTAGTTCACTTTCCCCACAGCTAGGGATTTGTTTGAGCCTTTCAGCTCAAACAAATGAGGGCCTTGACCTTGTAAGGTTAATAAAGGACTATGCTCATACAGGTAACGCAGAGTCTTAGTGGGGCTTTGCTAGTTAGCAAAAAATCCACCTTCCCCTGCCTGCCACCCCATCCCCCCAAAAAAGATATTCACAGAAATAGGATGAAACCATCTTCTTGCTTTAGATGTTCATAGTATGATTCAGAGGATTTAGCATTTATCAAAGCAGAGAAATGATGCATAAGGAAATCTGTTTTGTGATAACAATCATTCAGTATAGATGCAAACATGTTATCATTCGACATACTGTACCAAGCAAGGCTTTTCTGCATTTTCCAGAATATATGCATATAAGAGTGTAGAAATAGTAATGCAACAGAAGATGACATTATTTAGGGCAGTAGATGAGAACTTTTAGAAGTCACTTTTCTGTTGTGAAGTTGCATCAATCAAATCTTTCAAGATGTTTATCATCTCAGTTTGCCACCTTATCCTCAGAGTTCAGTGAATTCAACTTTTTAAGGTATAGTCTTGAAATTCTCGTAAGCTACTAGGTGAAGTTTAGCCAGCAATGGCTGCCTGTGGAGACATGCTTGATCAGTTACCAGAATTCAGTAGGTGCGTATGAAATCATTTAGCTTTAGTAATTTAATCCCTTGAAAATTGGGAAGTTTAAGGTATGAACTGTTTAAAGTTCTCTAAATTTTCTCCAGTTTTCTCTTGTCTATTCTGCTGTCAACTCACCTGTTACTCTGACGAGCTGAAGAAACTGAGACTCCCACTTTTGGACAATCTATTTTCTAGCTTTGTCTAAGCACCAGTTCTTTGTCAATCAAAGACAATAACATGTCTTTGATTAACTGTGACAGCTTGAATTTCTTCCTGCCATCCCGTTACAATGTTTTATAGTTCTTCTTCTTTTGAATAGACGCTCATTAAGCAACAAAATAAAGGTGGGTTTTTTTTGTAGCTAGATGCCTCTACCTGTATGTTTTAGCACAATGTTATTTCAAGTCTCTTGTGACCTTGAAACATTAGTTACCTCTTTTGTTTCCCTGCATCTTCATGTGTTTATGTGCTATAAAACCATTTCCCAATAGCACTTTGCTCTTATTTGGCAATTCATTGATACAGAGAACAAAGAAGTTAAATTACGAAGATAATTCCTTTCTGAAAAAAACATAAAAAGTAAATCCTAATGGCACTGTTGCCAGTCTAGGTCAGTTTGTGGATTTTGTGTTTATACTGTGCATCTGCCAAGTTACAATATAGTGGTTTAAAAGACTGTAACCATGAGCTGGATTTTAAACTCTAATTTGATAACTTGTAAAGCAAGATTATTATGAATATTGTGTAGCTTACTAGTATCTCTGGAAGACCCGTAACCCAAAGCTGCTGAGCGGAAAGAACTGTATGTTTTCTTACTGATCAAAGAGGAAAATTTGGTATCTTCACATGCATAAGACAGTATTAACATGCAGTTTCCCTGTTCTGCTTCCTGAATTCATCAAATAAATAATACGATCTCAGTTATGTAGGATGCATCTTTCAGCATACTCTTGGAGAGAATGCTGTTCTTATCTATGGCAAAGAATGGATTTCCAAGGCCCCAGTGCTCTCCTGCTCTGAAATTTTTCTTAGATTTCTTGCTGGGAGCATGAATCAGTTTAATTATTTATTAAATAGGTCCCTAAATTCATGGAACCTAGATCAGTTTTGTGCCATTACAGTTGTAAAGTGGATGCTATCCTAAATGAAATTAATAGAGAAGTGTTTTGCTTTATAGAAGGAATTACAGCCACAGTTCCAGTAGTGACAGGTAAAACTGTGAAAATTATTCTTGACATTCTAGGTGTTTTTCTGTTGGTTTTTTTTTTTTTTTTTAATTTCATAAGTTTTTTATTTTTTCCTTCAAACAATAAAGTGAAGTCACTATTTCCTGTACTGGTAAGATATTACATACTCTGTGATATTTCTGCAGAAAACTGGAAGAACCAACGATGCTTAGTGTGTGAATGCATATTTTCTTTAAGCTCTTGATACTGCTGTTTCAAACTGAATGAGAGATAATGAAGATGCTCTTCAAAATTGCCATAATGAGTTTTGTCCAAAGAATAACCCATCAAAATCGGAGCAGACAGGAGAAAATTATTTCTCTGCCAGCTGATCAACAAACTAACGGGTAGCCTTTAGTGTTTTTCTCAACTCTGTGTATGTGATATGTAAAATATATATTTTTATATTTATTTTGTATCCAAATGAAAATGTGTATTCATCTGTTTAGCTGAATTATCCAAGTGAAACCTGAAGTGACTGAAGATTGAAGTTGAGAATTGAATACAGGGAAAAATAGAGCACTTTGTAGTTTAGAGAGGGGAAAAGATGAGAAACCCAATGGTAACCAGATAGTATGTGATAGACAACATGCCTGGAATGGTAAATGATGGATCTGACTTCCAAAAAGTTGCAATGACAGAGCATGAACTACTGATTGTATGAGAGATCTTTTGCAGATCACCCAAGCACATGGTGCTAAATTGATGGTGGTTTCCTGAAGCAGGAATGAATTTGGAGAAAACAGATGAGCAAGCCTGATTCTGCTTCAGCAAAACCTTGAATTAGGCTGGAGAGGTGAAAGAAGACTGAAGGCTCAAAGTCAAGACATGCTAGATAGAAGAGAAAGACATGTCCAGAGCCTGGCCCTGTTACAAATGTTGCTTACCAAATGCTGAATGTGAGTCTTGTTTTCATTAGAGCAACGATGTAAGGTGTATGAGTATTCATGCGGAATGATTCACTTGTTGGCTATATCTTCATACTCTTTAAGATCAACACATTGCGTGCCAGTTAAAGTAATTACTAAAGATAAATCTAAGATGCTGAATTCTAATCTGGATTTCAAGCACGGACAGTATGGGAACTTAAGTTTTACTTTATCCTCTTCTGAAAACAAGTCTGGTTGGTCTCCATGTTCAGAGGTGACTTAGGTGGGGATTCCTTCTTGTTTCTGTCTGTACTGCTCGTACAAAGACATTATTTTGCTTCCAGTTTGCACTATTTTCAACCCAAAGTTTATTTCAGAAGTCCTAGTTTGACAAGGAAAATATTTGCAAAGTTTCCCTTGAGTATAGCAGATCATATTTTTATTCAACTACAATACAGTGCAAATGGTAGCATCTGCTTTGATAACCTTAATGAGAACATCTTATTCTAATGATATTGCAGTAAGATTTATGAATCCATTTCTGTGGTGATGTAAACTAATGCATGTAATCCAGTCAGCTCCTAAACTGAAGTATTTTGATCTTTCACTCCAGAGAAAAAAAATTTCTGTAGCAAAGACCTTGGGGAGGCAAGTCTGACATCTTACGTAGACAGGAAACCAGCACAAACCATCCTGGGAAGCAAAGTTTTTGCATTTCACCTGGATGGTATTTGCTGTGTGCAGTATTAGACAGGGGATGTATTAAGATCTTCTTGCATAAGACTTCTCTGTCTTTTACTTAAAATGTTCTATCATTCTGTAGTTCATAATGAGATTTCTGTTAAGCCATCTTTGTCCTATACGTTCAGTGCCTTGGTGATATTGCAGCCAATGTTAACCTGTATGCTAATAAAAACAAGCTCTTAGGAACTGAAGTAGGTGATCTGAAGAGTTGCCTTCCAACCTCAGCTATTCTGTGATAACACTCCCGTATAAAACTTCATAAAACCATTCTCATTAGGTTTAAGTGCAGGTCTTCACAGTGCAGTTAACATAAGCTCTTTCCTAAACCTCTTTTTTCAAGTTTTTGTGCCCAGCCTAAGTTATGAAGTTGTGTCTTGATTTATTTACGATTGTAACCTTTCTATATGCTTGGTAGTGAGGGTACAAGTGAAAAATCACATAAGCATGGATCTTCTTCCAGTGGCCTTACCATCACTCCCTAAACAGTTTCACTGGCAGATTTGTGATCACCCAGCAGACCGAGACAAAATAGGACAAAAGTTACTGGATCTTGAGATGTGTTCAGGACACGCAGTAACAACTTCAGAAATAGAGAGACCGTGGGAAATGTGGCAATAGCTTCAACCCAGGTGCTCAGACAGGGTGCCCAGCTACCCTTGTTAACTGTGCATAAAGTGTACTTACTACTCAAAAAAAAAACCAAAACAAAAAACCCAACCCCCACTCCCCAAACAAACAAAAAGCCCTCCTCTAGCTGAACTTAAGATATGTTTATGCAAGTGCTATGTAAGCATATATACATGTATAAGTAAAGTGTTTGTTGTAAGCTCTTTTGTGATACATACTTTAATAGTTGTTTCAAGAAGGGAAGAGCAAATCTTAAAATTGGAGCTACTTGTACAGACCAGAAACACAGACTATTTGTAAAGTGTCAGTGAAAGTAGGATGTGTAATTCTATTAAAGAAGTTGTTAACTGCATCTGAAAAAAATCAAAAGGAGTCAGGTAAATAGTTTGCTTTTCTTGAAAGTAGTCTTCTGTAATGAAAACTATATATACAAAGTATTTTAGTGTTAGTATGGATTATATTAAACCTGACAAATCTCAGTAATAAACATTATAAATGATTAGTTACCTGTTTCTTGAATTAAAATGTTCTTCAATGTAGGAAGCTGAATGTATCCAAAGTAGTAATTTTACCTGAAACTGAAAAGAGCAATTTATGGTCTGGTCTGGCAAACTTCATATGTACAGAAGGAAAATCATATTAGAACCTTTTGTTGCTAGAAGAAAGGAGAGTTGTTATAACAAGCTTTTGTGCAAGAAAAAGATCTGTTCTGGCCTGCTTTGCAGAACATACTGTAGTGTTGTGAAAAATACATAATAGTCCACAATAGTTACTCACTTATACTTTCTCCAGTGTATGCTACACTTCATAATAGCTGTAGATTAGGCTAAGCATTAGAAAACTGTTGTAAGAATTGTGGTCCAAATCTGTTTTACTTTGATTGTATCCTCTATTTTAATTATGAAATTTGGTAGCATCTTCAGTTTCGCTTGTAGATTGTTAAGCCCAGCTGGTTCTCATTTCACATAAACTACTTGCAGAAGACCAGACTGGAGAAGACTGCATTGTTTTTTAACGTAGGAAGTGGAGTTTGTGTTCAAAGTAAATGATTTGGTATGGAGGGAATTCTTGCTCTAGAATGAATTTAGTTTGGATTCACCAGTTCTTTGTAGTTTTTTTTTATTTAATCAAAGCTTCTGATTATCAAAGGACTAATTGTGGAGGACAGGACTAGCAGCTGCTCACTTCCATTGGAAACTCAGATTTGGGTACTTGGAAGCAGAGGTTCTGGATTAGTTGAGTCTGATAAAACTGCCATGCTAGGCAGCTAGCCTAGTTTGCCAGGCAGTATGCCTGTAAATACAATTTTTCACTGAATCTATTGTATTTGCTTTCCTTAACTAACAGAGTAAACAGTGCTCCTTCTGTCATGGAGCATCCCTTATGAAAGGCAGGCTAGTAGAGAAGAAACAATTTCCTCATGACAGAGGAGTAGTTCAATGTTTGTTGAAATGACCAGATTTTTCTTTTCAAGTGGAAAAGAGTGTATATATGTTTTTTCAGAATTAATAAAACTGTCTTGGATATTTCCACATGGAGTTTTTGAAGACCACTGAACACAGGGGACTAAATCTCTCATACAGTCCTACATATCATGTATATTTTATAAGGATAAATTTAAGTTCATTTACCCTTGATAACATGATTTGACATGGAAACTTGTTCATTTTACGTTTGTATAGAACTGAGAATGAATGCCTTGAAATGGTTGGCAGACACAGTATGGGCTTTGTGATTGGTAAGAACTTGAGAATGCCTAGCATGGTTGATAATAAAAGGTATGACTTACAGGGTCGTGTGCCATTGAATGTATCTAACTTATAGAAGCAGCATGCTTGACAGTTCAGAACTCTTTGCTAAGCCTATAAAATTGCACCCAATACTCAAAACTGGATATACAGTCACCCAAAACTTACTTGTTTTAGTTGTGGCAAGAAGAGCGGAAACAGTAACAGGAATAAAGGATGTCACATTTTTCTTGCGACCTGTGATAATGTTTCTTCACCTGGGAGATACTACAAGTTTCTCTCACCTATGTGAATCTTAAAAATGCTAAATGTTGCTTTTGGATGTTGAGTTACTGTTTTGTCTGTCTTGCAACATTGCCTCTCTGTATAATGCTTTTTCTCGTAATTAGAAAATTATGTTAATCCATTACTTGTGGAAGGTAAATAGAACAGGAGAATATATCATTCTCAGATTTAGAAATGATCTGTGGCACAGTGTTTGATACAGCTACTTCCTTACTTGTTGGCCAGTTCTGCAAGGAGTAAGATGTCCCATATTCGGAACAATGGAGGAACAAAATCAACAAAATTTGTAATTTTAGATCAGGATTTAATTTGCGATGGAGAATTTTTGCCTCTTTGATATACATATTCTTTAGGCAGAGAAAGACAAAAACTTGAAGACAGCCTTTTCCAAAGATATTTTCATTAATCTTCAGGAAGCAATCAATATAAGAATGTTTTGTTTATAAGCATTAAACTGACATAGCTGTTAAAATGTATATTTTCATTGATGTGATGAGTAATGTGGAATATGGTGCTTTTCATAGTGACCCATTTGTTGTTCCTAGTTTGGTGCTTTTAAGCCAAGCAGATTCACTTATGATGAATTTGCTGTTTCTAGCAGAAGTATGTTTTTCCTTTCTTTGTTTCCCACAGACGCTTTCCTCAAAATAGCTAGTGGAGCTTAAATTTATACGGAAGTACTTGATACTGTCAGTTCCTGTTAGTATGAATTCAGCATGTTTGTGTTCACAGACGCAGAGTGGGTCATATTAAACCAGCCTAGTGATGTTTCCAGTTATTTATAAAATGCTGCACAAAATGTTTCAAAGAGGGAAAAATCCTAATGTGAAATGAAATTTTACACAGTCAAAAAAACTGTCATTTTAGTAGATATCAGGATGTTGTAGGGGAGAAAGAGGAATAGGACTGGAAAGAGACTGTAAGACAGTGGCATGAAAAAGTGAGCAGTGATTAGCCACTGTTTTTTTTTTTTTTGTAGTGTCAGAGCATTCATTGAAAAATGATACAAAATGGATCTGAAAAGAAATCAGCTAAATCTACAGAGGGTAGGTCCTTCAGCATTTATGAAACATGACAGTTCCTATCCAGACTGTGATTCATGAAGTCTCATGCTTGCTGATTATTGAGAAAGATGGAGTGGGAGACTGATCACTATCCACCTGTGCTGCACTGAACATCATTAGAGACAGAGCACTGGGGCAGACAGACTTATAGTCTGAACGAGCATGACTGTTCTTACAGTGTCGTAAGAGTTCCAAAAATACATAGCCATTTTTTGCCTCTGAGTCATATGAATTTGATGGATACCTGTCTTGATTACGCTACAGGCAGTAATAAATAGAAGTCGAGGCACGAGGACCAGGGACTGCATGGGTTCTAAAAACTAAGCCAGTTGGCTGAGAAGTGTTTGCTCTTTGTTGGCAAAGCAGCTGATTTTTACAACAATCCTCTGTGTACATCAAGGAGCTGACAGAAATTGGACACTGTGAGCAGATTTGAAAATTGGACCTCCTTAGATTTCTTTGAGATGTCAGATCTTCTGGCCCTGTGCTAGCACTGGCCTCCTTCAGTGAAACATCTGTGTTTTCAGGCTAATATTCCAAATGGTACCTGCAGAAGTTCATGCAAAATCTGTTCCACAGTGCTCATACACACTTCTGTATCTCTAGTGGGGTTTATACACATGTACTGAATAGATTCGTAAAGGAAGTTATTAGTAGTGCTTATTCTGCTGAGTTGGTTCCATAACAGCTTAACGGGCAAGAAGAATGATTTCCATTTATAAAACCTACTGAAATGCAGGAAGGCAAACAAAAATTTAACACCAGGATTTTCCATAAGAGACTGGCCTGATCCAGTAGGTTGTCGTGACCAGGCTGAGAAGCCTTTCCTTCAGAGAGATTTGAAAAAGCCTGAGAACTATTTATGAACCATAAGAAATGTTATTCCAGATTCTCCAGTTTTAAAGAATGTTTTTTCCAGCAGTATAGTTTGTCTAAATATTTAGGATTTTTATAGAGGATAACTTTGAATACTTCTGTTAATCATATATGCCTAATCTCTCTCAATTTCTGTCAAGGTCTTGTCCTCTGTTTTATGCTAGGGCAATGAGTTCATTCATGCATGAATTCTGTGTTTACTTTTATTACCATTTCTCACCTTTCAATTTACTAGGGCATGAATTTACTTTCACAGAATCATTCATTATAGCATTTCTCCACTAAAGTTTTTCAACTCTTACATGTTTTTGTTGGTTTGGATTATTTTTTTTTTGACGGGGGGCGAGGGGCTGGGGGGGAGGGATGCAGCTTCCCAGGTATTAGATCTGGACTTAGGTAACTTAGAAGACCTAGTTGAAATGTTGAACTGCATGGAAGAATATTTGAAGCTGTGACCTTGAGGCCAGTGAATACCTGAGATCAGAAGGGATAAGAAACAACATGGTTTATTTTGTATGTCAGAATTTTGAGTCTAACTCTTCTTAATTGTAATATTTTTATAACTAATGTGAACTGTAGTGTCAAATCTGACTTTTGTATGCCATTCATCTTTGCATTTATTTTAAGACCAGAAATGTTCACGTTTTGGTTCATAAACTTTCCTCTCATTTATTTTAGCAGGTAATGCTTTATTGCTGAAGTTTAACTCCAAAACATTTATTCATTGTAGCTTTTTGATGTTTCAACTGGCTAGAAATTGGAACTAGTTAGATGAACTAAAATAATGAGGGTTTTTTCACATAATAATAAATAATGAATGTAATTTTGGTTTTGGTTTTAAGATTTGCAAAGTCAGAAGCTACATTTCCCTTTATACTCTGTAACAAAGAAAAAACATATCTGATAACAATTAACATTACATTATGAAGTGCTTTTCTAAGCTTTTGTGAACAATGTTTAAAACAACACGGAAGGAGTGAAGGGCTTTCTGCAGTTCATAGAACTGCTATGGAGAGGAGCTGAAGAAACCTCACTTGGCACATGCTGTTGTCAGTGTCAGCTTTTAACTGTAAGGATGAGACTTTGTACAAACATGAGTCAGGAAATTTGGTTATGGTACCAATAGCAACTGTAACTTAATATCCATGAGTCCTGTGGAGGAGTTACTATGAGGCTATTTGTATTCTTAAAGTATCATAAAGTATCAGCCAGATCATTTAGCATATTTCTAAGGGTGCTTTCATTTTTCCTTCCCACAAAATTGAAATTCAGACTCTTATTAGCAGACTTAATGGGTTTGTTTTTGAAAACAGATGTTTGGCCTTGACTTTGCTACTTCATAATGGAGTAAATTTAACTACATTCAGTACCCTTCATATTTTAAATCAAATTATTTAGAATAATATGTTTAAAAGCAGCATAGTTCTTACTGCTTGCCACTCTTAACTTTTATCAGCAGCACACAAACGTGGTGCCAGGGTTATACCCAGCTGCCTACATAAGGTAGTTTAGCTTATTTAGTTAATGAGCTTAGTTAGCTCATTTTCAACATGGTCGTATTGTACTAGTACTGTGCTTCTCTTAAGCATGTCCCTTTATATAAGGGCTCCCAGCAATATGTTGACTAGAGACTTTACCAGTTCTTCTACCATCTACTTGAAATAGTTCAGTATCAGGTCTTTGTTCAACTTTGGCTAATCTATATTTCTCTCTAGAGCTTCCCTCCACCCTTAGTGCGGACCTTTTACACCTTCTAGCTGAAAATAAGTGGGTTTTTTTTTTTTATTCCCATTCTGCTTATTCTTAAAAAAATCTCTATATATATAGTCTTGTTTTCATTTATTATATAAAGAGTAATCAATGAAGGAAGGCTTCTGTTTATCCTTCTGCCTATTCCAATGAAGCATGTGAATGGGAAATAGAGCAAGTAGTGTCTTTACTAACACATAAATTAAATTTAAGCTATATTCAGAAGAATACAGTTTCTGGCTGGGTAGTCCTGGAGGATGCTATGTAAGTAGTGTTCCTTAGGCTGTCATTCTAGTGATCATCAGAAATTCTTCTGTTCCCAGCAGCTGTGGATGGTTACTTAAGACTAAGGATTAACTTAATTGGAGAGGTATGCCTGGTTCTAAAAGGCCAGGATCCAAATATGTATTTATAACTTTTGTATTGGATGGTGTCATGAGAACTACCAAGCCAGGTCGGCGAGATGGATCAGCAATTGTGTCCTTGTGGGGTGACTGGATACAAGGTGGCATGGGGCTGGGGGAGAAGCAAGGTGGCAAATGGCAGGGGTGGAAATTGTGCGCATTTGTTCATTCTAGCTCAGGAGTCATCTTGCAGCTGAAGAAAGCATGGAGAACTTCTGAAGCTTACCCAAGCCACTTGATATTTTATTATACCATTAAGTACAAAGCAATGTGGTACTTGAATTTGCATCTTTAAACAGTTTACAAACAGGTATTTATTCATCCCAGAAACAAGGGTGGTGGTAGTTAGTTATTAGCTGTGTCTTCTAAATGTAAGCGGAATTTGTAGGCCAGCCAAAGCACTAATACTAAGGCAAGATATGGATTTCAAGAGTTCTTGTCAAAAACCACACCCCCCTCCATAACTGATAAAATTTGCAACCTCATTATTAGGAGCAGCCTTGGAAAAACATCTGACTTGCGAGTTGCCTGAATGTTCACATTCTTATCTCTGGGCAGCTGCTGGCTCAAGGCAGCCATGAAAGATTAAAATTTAATTAAGGCCTTTCATAATTCGGAAGAACATCTTGCTCATAGTGAATGCGTCTGTTAAATATTATGTTCTTTTTGGACACAGTAAGCTATAGTTTTATATAAAGAAAGTAGGTTAAGAAATTTGCAAGGGAGATTTGCTCTAAGCACAATAGTTCTACCAGAGATTTTTCATTTTATTTGAAATGCAAATCTCAGATTGGGATTTATAGGGTAAAGCTAGCTAAGCAAAATAAATTTAGGGCATTCAGACCAGTTTGCTCTGTCTGCACTTCCTGTAAGATCATATTACTTAGGTAATTATACCAAACAGGGTTGCAATATCTTTATCTGTGGGCTGGGCTCTAAATTAGTATGAGCATGTGGCTTAGAAAGGATGATAATAATTTAGACTTACGTCTGCTTAACAGTAAAACTTTGGCTATTAATATCCAGCAATTTTTACTGATCAGGCAATAAAATAAATTATTTTCTTCTTAGGGACCTGAAAAGGTGAGTAAATTGGTTCTTGTATTTTGGTGGTATATAAATTAATCTGATAAATCCTGGAGGTTATAATTTGCTAATATTAAAGCTTGTACTGTAATGTTAGAGATAGTGTTTGTTCAGTCCTTGCCAAAGCTGAAAAAACTTATTTTTCAAAATATAGATATATTTTTATATAGGTAGATATGTCATGGTGTTCTGCATCTGTTGATGTCATTCAGGAACAAAAACTGTACAAGGAATTGCAATTAAAATGCCAGCAAATAGATGGGTCTTGTTTGAGGCATTCAGCATGCCTTGGGATTGATGTAGGTGTCTGGTTATTTAATAATAATAAAAAAAGAATCCACAGTTACAGATATTTCTACAGGACTAGATCAGAAATTGTAACTGAAAGCTTAAGAGATCTAACAAGCCATTTTCATAATATTGCTCAGAACAGTCAAACTGTAAGAAGGGAGTGTCTGGGAAAGTAAAACTTGCCTGAAGCACAAGCAACAGGTCTGTCTAGAAAAAGATGTCAAGCAAGTAATATTACATTATTGCTCTGGAGCAAAGAACATTGCTTTTATTTTTAAATCGTTGTTTGATCAGCAGGTTTTACTCCAGCTTAATGCAGTTACGCAGCAAAGATACTGTGGATACAGATTAGAAACACGCAGAGTGTGGAGGCTGGGAGGAGATAGAAGACTTAGGTCTGGTGGTACTTTTCAGCAAAACTTCCTGGTTTGTGCCAAGGTCTTGATTGAAGGTTTTTCTATAAGTAATATTTCAAATTTGTAATGTAATGTGTTAGCATTTTCTGTACCTTTTTCACTACAGATGGTCAAATACTATGTTTGATGTTCAGAAGAAACGGTAGTTCTCCATTTCTTTTTAATAACCACTGTGTATGGCTCTAACTGCTTTAAGAACACTGAGCAGGAGCTTACAGCACAAGTAAGAGCATGCGGTGCAATCTAGTAATAGAAACTCTATGATATTTGTAGTATTTGTCACTCTTTTTCTCCCTTCTAATTTTGAGCCAGTCTGCTGTCCTGATTTACCAATGCAGCTGGTGGCCTTAGATTTCTGGGGGAGTGGCTGGTGGCCACATCTGCCAAAAAGGCAAGGTAGCCTAGGTGCCTCTTTGACAGCTGCTTACTGTAGGTGGATTTCCTTTCACAGAGGTGTTTATTACCGATGTTATGGTTGCTTTGAACAAAGAGAAATATTGCAAGGAAAGAGGCTCATTGCAGTTGAGAATCAGGTATCTCTAAAGCATTTAGTGAATCTACTAAGCTACGGGCAGGTAAATGTGACAACAGAAGATTGAAATCTATCAAAAACAACAAATTGAAGCAACAGAATCAGTGGGAGTGTCTGTAAAGTTCACATGTGTAAGCATTCTGAAATTTAAACTTTATATCAGCTGACTTAATGACGTTCCAGATTATTCTGAGCATAATTTGTGTTATTTCCAATACCGTTAAATGAAATATTAAGGTCAGATGCATTTTCGTGAAATTCTGTTACATTTACGCTTGTTCATACTTAAATTATTATTTTGACAAAAATTGAGAGACCAAACCCAACCATTCATTTACATTAATCTTTGTCTTGGGTGACACTAAAGATTTTTCTTCCATTTTCTGCTAAGGCATTCTCATATTGCCCTTCAGATCAGTTTGATCATTCGTCGCATCTGTCTCTTTAGATATTGATGTTGTATACATTGACTAGAATGGACATAGGACACACACCTTACTGATAACGCAGAGATTGTCAATAAATTAACTTTCTTTGTGTATATTTCACCATCACTATGGAGAAAAGCCTGTGTCTCAAGATTCTTAGTTTGTAAGAGAAGCAAATAATTTTGACTTGTTAGTAAGAAATTTTCTGTTCCACTGGGCTTGTTACTGAGATTAAGCATTTCTTATGATACAGTAATTAGAACTCAGCCTGAATGGTACTTTAAGGGATTTTTAAAAATTTTTTCTGACCGTCTCTCTGAAACAAAAAATAGGTAAGCTTTTATTTTAAAGCTGACTTTATCTTCTGGCTACTGATTCTACATTCTAGTGTTTAGGCAGGCTCCAACGGAGACAGTAAATGTGGGTGGTTTAGCCACCAGTCATACAGTGGTCATGGTGGACAGTGCCTGAACTGTCACTGGATAAACACAGTATAAAAATGTTGTAATCTATGTGATTTCCCATTAGGCATTATTACAATATTTAGTGAAATTCAAAATAATTGATTTCTTGGCATAGGTAATTGTGTGATAAAGATTAGTGAAATTTCCGGAGCATTGGAATAATCGGCCCCACAAACATGTGACCGTTGCCTATACACTTACCTACAATGTGCATAATTTGAAGGATATCTCTAGCCATTGTCAGACAGGTGTCTTTTGTGATGATTAGAAAGCAGGTTTGAATCACAAATATAAAAACTTACTGTATCAGAATATTGAATGTCAAAAGACTGAACTGCACCCTTCATGGAAGGGCAATCAAAATTCTGTGACGCATTAAAGGCTTTGTCAGTATTTTGAGCTGTGTGTTAGAGCACTGCAAAAAATATGTATGAGTAGAATCCCTCTTCATCACTGTGTGGGCACTGGTTTCATACTTCAGCGATGAAGTGATGTGTAAAAGGGCCTTATTTCAGAGAGATTTTTTTCACTGGCAGGGAAATGGACAGCATAAATTCTTTTCCCCTTTGAAATGTCGTCTGTTGACTGATGACTGCTACTTGACTAAGAGTCCAGCAACACCAACTCACAAGTAGAGACTAATTTTGGAACATTTTGTGTGTTATCCTTAATGTCAGATGGTAACATGAATATCTTTAATCCTGTTTTAAAGAGGCAGCAGTAACTTCAGAAACTTCATACTTGCGCTATTTTGGTTATTGGAACAGACAGAGCTGTATTTACAGTGTTATGAAAGAAGTGGTAGAAATTTTGAATGGGGATAGAGAAAGGAGGAGTAAAAATAATTTCAGAATTGGCTTTACTCTTGAGGCAGCAATCAAAAAGCAGAGCTCCTACAGAGTTCTGCCTACAGGTTAAGTGTGTTTTTCACCATGTGTTCATTCCTTCATTGAAACCTAGTCAATCCTCTTTTTCCCCATAGTGCAAAAGGTTGAAATGCACTGAACTTTGAATCTAGAAAACCGTTGTTAAGGAAGAGGGGTGGGGAATCTCAAGCTTCCAGTATTTGAGATTGTTTGGTGTTCTTTCCATCTGCATTTCCTTGTTTTAGTAAAATCTCTTAAAAAAAAAAAAAAAAAAAAAAAAA
>Ga0065711_1043525_pt1 | contig 14680 bp, 3 predicted proteins | sample Hoacrofraction12_FD_59098 | JGI IMG/M metagenome (GOLD analysis project Ga0065711, IMG submission 59098) | Hoatzin crop microbial communities from Cojedes, Venezuela - Epithelial fraction 12 v2 (version 2) | ecosystem: Host-associated > Birds > Digestive system > Esophagus > Crop | place... | reverse complement strand
ATAGTAGAACCAGTTGTCTTACATGGATTTTTTTTTTTTTTTTTTTTTGAACTCTGTCTTTACCTCTCCACAGTTCTCCATATTGCAAGTCTTTTGCATAAAACACACAAATGAACTTTAAAATACAGGCGGGAAATATTAAAACCTTAACTTCTCAGCAGAACCCAATATAATACAAGCCTTTGCTCTTTCATTGAAAAACAGAGCTAAGCGTCACAGATAAAGCATTTCTTGGGGCTCCTTTACTTACAAAAATTGGAGGACTAACGATCCTGCCCACCCTACATATCAAAAGTGTACATCACATGGGTATAAATACAGCAACTAGGAACATCAAGCAAGGAGGAGCATAAAACCAACAGAGTTTAACTTTCTCTTCCCTAAACGAAGCAGAGTTAAGCGGTAGCAATTCAGCGACTTGATCATCCTTCTCCAAGACCCGAGAGGCCTGTTCGTAGTAACTTCACAGGCTTGGGTCTCCACAGGCATCAGGAGAGTTTTACCCGAAAGGGCACCCTTTGTTTTCTTGGACTGCTTCCTCACGGTATCACGGGAATTCTCTTATCCCAGACTAAACATTCACTGGACAAACAGACTGGCATACTGCGGGCTACTCCAGATTAAAAAACCCCTAACAACTAATTGGCAGACATAAAGCCAAAGTAGTGCCAGCTCTCCACATCTAAAAATGAGTCAGTTTAAATATAAACAAATTGCAAGACAAGCTTGAGGCAAATCTTTTACTTCATGGAAAAAAATCCAGCACACAGTGGTTCATCTACACGGAAAGCATTACCACTACAAATATTCTGGTTAGCAATTAAACAACTAGGAATCACTTTTTACTGTTTTGCATTAGAACTGAGATTTAAGTGTAAGTCATGCAAATCCAGGCATTAAAAGTTTAAGAAATACCCTACACTGAAATATTTCTTCTGAATCCCCAGAGTCAGCAATGTCATAGCATTTAATTATCTTCAGGGATGTGTGCAGAAAAGACTGCACTGTTTGAATATGGAAATATTTTTGTCTGAATTTTTCCTTTTTTTTTTTTCTTCTTTTAGGAAGACATCTAAAATGCTCTGTATATGCTTTTATGTTACATACTTAACAAACCTTGATAAGCACATTCAAACTGAAAATCATTGGCTTTATCATATTATGCTTTTCTCTGTAGTTCCACAAATAAATCGTGCACAGGCACTCTCCCCTTGAGAAAGGCCACTGACTGAAATTATTAATTCCGTATTCACTTCCTGAACACTTGTATAATGCACCAAAAGTTATTTCTACCATACATCAATTCTATGATTTAAAACACCTGTTTAAAAAAGGGAAACATTCCAGCATATTTTCTGTTAAGCCAACAACTTCAAGAAATATGCATTACAGAAAAATACCACTTGAAGGATGTTATAACAGAAATGTCATTTTGAAAATTAAAAACTAAGGATGAAAATCATCCATATTAATGGTTAAAAGTTAAGCGTACCACAGAAGGTTCTGGAGCAAGCTCATCAGCGAAAAAATTTCCACGTTTAAGAGAATGACGTTCTTCATGCAAATGTCAGTCATTTAAGAACCACAGTTACTTTACAGTTAGCTGCTGTACAGTAACTAAATACTTTGACTGCTAATGCATAAACAAGACCTGAATGGAAGATGAACAAAGAAGAAATGCCCAGCTTTTACACTGTTTGTTAAAATATTTTATTTAAAATTCCCACTCAGTTTTAAATTTTTTTCATATGCAAATTTCACTTTCTACTATTTCACTGAAATTTTCAGGCCTTTTCCCAGCTGAGTTGTTATTGCAATTCTGTTCAGTAATTACCACAAGACCCAAATTTTAATATAAATTGAACCAGGATTTCAGGTAGCGCAGAATAACAAACACAGGGTATTACTGCTACCATTCTCCAGAAGTGTAATTTACTTCTTCAACTTGACATCTGTCTATTTTTGTCAGACTGCCACAATTTTTTTAAAAAGTTTCACAAGAAGCTGAAGCAAAGCAAATAAGGTCTTTATTACATCCATCACAACTGCAAAATTTCTTCTAACGTTTTAATTATGCAACCTGTTATCGCCTATATATGTTATGATCCCAAGCCCCACTGAAAGAGCATTTCTGTTGCCACTATTTATATGGACATCTAGTAGATGATTTTGCAAGTGGAATAATGTGATCTCTCTCCCTCAGGCACAGCCTTGAAAATCAGAGCAAAGCTCAGTTACTTCATTGTTCCCAGAATATACTCTAAGGAATTGCAACACAAGATTTGTTCTCTGTCTTTCCATTGTCAAACATGTTCTGCTGTTCTCCTCCCAGTCTCAGATGCCAATATATAAATAATTCTCCCAGACACACTCAACCATGCAAATACCGCTCCAACTGTTGGTCTGCACTTCGGCACTTTTGCACAAACAGGAAACTTGCAAGGCACGAAGTTCAAGAGAATTGGAAGTCTTCTGAATACGTAAAACAATTGCACAGAAGCTAAAATAAAACCAGGATTGCAGCAACAAACGAGACACCACTGTAAGACCATTACCCTACAAAAAAAAAAAAGCAACTGGGTGTATAAAACAGCATAACATGGTACACCCTGTATCTCCATAGTGCACCATCTCTAACTGTAAATTGGGGATGTGTAACCTATTTCACTGAGCCCTTCAAGCACTGATATCACAAGCCTCACCTTAGCCAGCCTCTCCCAAACTCCTCAGGCTCTATCCTGGGTGTACTGTGATCACCAGGGTGTAGAGGCTGCCCAGGCCCTTCTGACAGCTCCGAACACACACGCTCCTTGTACTACAGTACCAGAGGTGAGCTGTAGCCTTTATAACATCCCAGCAGTGTCCCCGGTTTATCTAAGGATATCAGCAACTGAACCTGAAGAGAAGCTGCTACCCTGGATTAATGAGCAGCTTCACACATGGCAACACAAACAGACCCTAACCAGGAAGAACACCCAAAGTTTAGTAATTTTCTGCAGTTTTACTGTTTTCTTCTAGCCTGTCTTCTGATTAAGTCCATTCTCCACGGAAAAGCTTAAAACTTTTGGGTTTGCAGAACATGCTACATTCAAAGAGATGAGCTACATGTAACTGTAAGAAGCATGCTGGCTATGTTACTTCACATTGTTGCACTAAATGAAAGGATAAATGCCCAACATGTTCCTCCTCCCTCCTTTCCCTGCACTTACAAACAAGGCAACAAAGCTCAGATGTCAGGTACGTGCTCCATTTGTCAATAGCTTTTTGATGTAAAGGTGCAATGTAATGGGGATTTATAGTATTTTCTGCCTACACGTGTTCAGAAAAGAGAGACCTTGGTGCACCTTGCTCCTAGATATAAACATCGAACTAATGGTCACAATGAGTGGTAAAGCAAAGTGTATGAAAGGCACATGCAACACTGCAGCTATTTCTATTTACAAATAAAACACAAATCAGGAGCACAAGAATCTGTTTCTTCACAGGTAGAGAAAAATCCTTTTCCTCTCAAAGCATGAGAAATTACTTTGCTTTACAATTTAAGTATAGAAGTCTTTATTCCAATACTCTGCCTTATCTGAAGAAAAAAAGAAAAAAGGCAATGAAGAATGGACAGTCATGCAAGCAATCTTCAATCAAAATACAGATGTAAATCTAATTTCAGGTCCATTGAACATTACATTACAAGCTTAAATAACATTATGCACACTTTTCCCTCCAAGCGCAACTATTATGCCCTCTTACGCTCTAAAACAAAACTTCATTATTGTAAAACCATTAAACAACAACATATTATCTAGTGTTTCAATAGCCTGAAGAAGATCAAACCCTCCAAGGTTCACTGGTATGAAGAATACATCAAATAACTCATCATATCACTGTGAATAAATTCACAAATTGAAGTCCAGAAGCATTGCCAGGCACTGAACTTCTTTATGAACTCAGTACTCAACTCACGCTTATTAATTTTTTTAAGCCCTTCTTAAAGTAATAAAACAAATTATTCTCACTACTGGACCACTTCCATTCTTTTCTCATATATTTCCATTCTGTCCACAAAGTCAAAGCTTCTTACTAGCAGACAGAATATTCTAATAACATTTTGCTAAAAAGATGAAAAAAGGACTGAAGACTACACATCTTGTAAATAACAGACATGATCCTAACCTACACTCTGCAATCTTGAGGGAAATTCACATTTCAAACATATTGTTAATGAAAATTCTAAACATTGCATTTTGTCCTGGATTGCAAACAAACATAAACATCCTCTGTGTCCCAAATACATATTAACCACCTATTAACTTGTTTAAAACATGCAGAAAATACTGGGGATGGAGGGGAATAGAAGTAAATATGCAAGAGTAGAGAGTACAGTTTTTCTATTCAGAAAAGCTACAAACCTCAAACTAGCAAGCAGTGTGGCAAATATTAAGTTGTTAGTATAACTGCATCCATTCCTCAAACAGGTTTTTAATGCAACTATCTTTGAATTAAAATTCATAGCCACGAATGCATATGAGCCTTGTTATTGGTGTCCAGCTCCTCACAGACACTGAGAAATACTCAGATATGAGCTCCTTGCTGTTTTTCAGTTTGTTAGAACAGTGAACAGCCACTAAAATGTAATAGTCCACATCTGCCAACCGTGAGTTCCAGGCTTGTGTTTTGGGCTCATGCACTGCACAGAGGGTGTGACCAACTCCCTGTGAACATCCTCAGGACAGCACAAATCTTCCTCTTTGGATGTGAACACACGCTGCTGTTTCTCAACAGCAATGATAATTATTTATAGCATCCTAAGCTGCATTTTGATCTGCAACCTAAAAAAAAATTAAACACTTGTTCTGCAAGCCTGTCCTACACTAGGATAAGGTCCCAGAAAAAAAACAGGAGGAACATGATTAGCAACGCTTGTTATGGGACCTAGTTGCCAATATAAATCAAATCTTAGAGGATGAATTAATAAAACTTTCCATTAACCCCTTCTCTCCCTTTTCTGGAAACATAAATATATATACACGACAAAAATAATTAAAACCCCATAAGAATGAGTCCACAATTTGGTGTTTCGAAACTTGTAGTATCTAGCTAGATATTAAGATAGACAAAAGGGAACGTCTTACACAATGAATGTCTATGAACTGAATGATCTGTGTTCTTACTGTTAGCTTTTAAGGAGAAGTTTCCGTGAAGCCCAGTCCCAATTGTCACAGTCAAGAGCATCAGTGCATAAAGAATAATGTTCACAGAAAAGGATGTTAATGACGGCTATACTAAAAATTACAATAGAGCAATAAATAAAACAATTTTAAAATAGAAGAGTCAAAAGCGACAAAGAAATCGCTGAGGTTTTTCAGAAGATAAGCTGAACAGCAGCAAATACTTTGTTATTTTATTTTATTTTTACTATTTCTTCACTGACTACTCGATGTTCAAAGCAAAGGACTGAAGTTTTTTCCTTTGTTTTTTCTTACTGTTCTCCTTGAAAAGCTCGCAGACGGCTCTTGTCAAAAACCTCTCAGGGTGCTTCTCACATGGTACTGCTGAGCTACATTAAACCTTAAATGTATAAACATAATTTAAAGTTTCATAATTTGAAAGAGTATTTCTACTTCACTAAAGACTGCAGTAAAAAAAAAAGAAATCTCGATGCTAAGGAAATCAACAAGTATAAGTGAAGTGTAAAGAAAGGCCCTGGTGGCATTACTGGCCAGAGGTGGCCTTTCATAGTGAAAATGGTACAAGAAAGTGTCTAGATTACAAGAAAAATACTGAAAATACTTTGAAAATACATGGCTTAAATCCCCCAGTTGTTAATGGGCTACACTGCAACCCTACATTGCAATCATCGCTATTTTGTATATGACATCATACTACCCATGCTAAAATTAGCTAAAACTATATATCCTTTCAAAACAACAAAGCAGTATTCCTTATTTTTTGACCTGCTCTGCACTCAGATGCTTGTAGCTTAGCCAGCCCTCTGCAGCTGCTTCGACATCATGCCAATGCCTCCACTTCCTCAGCCTTTCTGTGCTTAGGAAAGAGTCTCTGGAGACCTAGGGAGTATTGCACAAACAATACCGTGTCCTCCAGCTGTTGCTAAATAAAATACCCATCTTTGCTTCTTTTGTCTCTCTTGAAGGACAGTGAACGTGTGCTTTGGACCTAATTTTTGGCTGATGAACAATATTTTATTTTCTCTCAGAAAGGGGATAGATTAACCTAAGAGAAGCCTGTTACAACAGAGGTCAGAGACAGGTCAGTGGATAGGACAGGAGACCAGGAATTGGTAAAGTTGTCTTTCTGGATCAGCCAGGAATCTGTTATGCGACCTTGAGCAAAGGTAATTCACCTCTCTATCATCCCACTGCTTTGTCGGAGTGTGCACCTATCCAGGACACATGCAAGACAGAACAATTATGTGCCAAACTCTGTATGACTATAAAAATTCCTCCGGTTATTTATTTATTTTTATAGGGGTTTTTTTTGTTGCCAATGAACACTGATGATAGTCTTGGACCCTACTGTACAAAACCAGCGTCTAAGCAACAAGCAAATCAGCTGGAATCTCTAGGCAATACTGAAATACAAATAATTACTAACAGGATACACAGCTTGGCTTACACAATACAGTAGGAAAAAAAAAAGAAAGAGGATTTAAAATAGTAACTCCGTATGTTACTATGCTGATTATTAGTGGTCTCATTAAAAAATACTGCAGTTACAAAAAAATTAAGGAAATATACAAAACCAGAAGCATTTCAGCCACTCCCAAAGAGACAGTGTTCATCCTTTATACATTGTTTTATAAAATGATATCATTCAGGTTTAGACAAGAACTTAACTAGTTCCCAAAAACATTTAATAGGAACCTGATGTTGACAGATATGTTAGCAATAGTTTCTTTCCAAATATACTCAGGGCATGTCTGTGAAACTTTTTAGACAATAACCGTGAGGAAATTACTTCAAAGTTCTGGGGAGAAATATTTCTTGAGATACCTGGATTCTCCTTTTTTCTGTAAAGTGAACAATATTGAGAAATGTACATGTACCAAGAAAGTATCTTAATTTAAAAAAAGCCCTAGACTTTCTGAGTTACAGTATCTGAGTGTGAGCCCTGAAGCAATCAGATATTAACTATTTGCCACTGTGAAGAGTAACAGTAGTCTGTACAGACCGAAGTAATTTCCTCCACTGACATGCTGAGAGCGAGTAACTTTTTATTGACTATGCCAACTGAAGCTCCTCTTCCTCTCAGCCAGCCCAGTCATTTCCACCCCTGCCTTATGCTAACACAAATATTCCAGGGAATGAGGAAACAGACCAGACTGACGCCCTTCCCAGGAAAAAACGAAGAGCAGAAAATGTGCTAGAGTGAGAAGTGAGATGATTGTTTGATTGTTTTTAAAATTGTTGGGTTCCATTGCTTAGATTTGTCTGTCTCTCTTTTGGATTGTTACTAAATACCCGATAACCAGCCTTCAATTACCTGAAGTCATCTTCAGCTAAAGTTTAAACACAGCTACAACAGAGAAAAACTTTGAAATATTTTTAAGGAAAATCAGACAGCTCCATTTAATTTGAGGCACACCATAGGACTGACTCCAACCTGACAATATAATAAGTAAATTACATTATAAGTTACATCTATAGTCCCTGGAGTATTCTATATAAACACTGAACCTGCAAAAAACCCAAATAATCTAATGACAAACTTTTAAAAGAAAGCAACGGACATTTATAGGATGATTTGAATAAACATTATTAAGCAATACTTGCTGCACATTATAATCCAGATGACTAAGAAACAATCCAAAGCACCTAAAAATACCTAGCCCTTTGAACATTTTACTCTTGAACTCCACAGAATTTGACAAAAAAAAAAAAAATTTTCAAACAGAAACCCCAATTCCACTCAGTCTCTTCAAAACATAATGAAGTTAAAATAGGTCAGGTCATCTGCAGAAATGTGAACCACATTTACAAAGCAAATTCTACCATTACCTTTCTAACAACAACAATGGAAACTTCACTTTGCGCCTTTTGTTGTTGATTTTGTTATATAGCAGTTCTCTTATTCCTAGATAGGGAAAAAGATGTCGGTGTTACATGGGAGTTGATGCTAAGTAATATAAAATGTTTATTCTGCAATTTTCTCCTGTGTCAAGCAAAAAATATTTGCTGCAAGATGAGTTTACTTAGGAGAATTGAAATCTTCTTGGGACAGAATGACAGTTAAATTGTTGGGATTGATACATATTCTCCATATTATAGTATATCATTATCGCTAATACTTCAATAACTAGATGATTTCTGGGCCCAAATAAATTATAAAATAATCCTATGATTCCATGGGTAAAAAATTCCCTATGTTGTAAAACTTCCTTTATTTTTTGCTTTCCTTCTTTAGATCTTGAACACAGATATCAAGCATTTTGCACCTTCTACCTGCAAGAAAAGCCTATCTCCAAATCAGTCTTTCTTGCATTTACTATTAGAATTCCTTACTTAAGAAACTGGACAAATCTGTATTTGTTCCCAATGCCTATATGAGTTGATTAAATCAATTCCAGCAAACACAGAATGAACCACATGATCCTAATCTGAACGCTGAATCCTCCGTGTCATCGTTAAGATGACTCAAACACTTCTGAATTGGAAAAGGATTAACAGCAGCACTGGAAGGGGACTACAAATGGAGTAAGTAGTCAAGCTTACTGACCATCCGAGCTGGGAAGCATGAAAATACCTTCCCCAAAACTAACTGCTAGATAACAGCTTTCCTTAGTTTACAGCCCTCTCCTGTGAACAGATCAATCCCCATCACCAGTGCTCAAGAGTCCCAAGTGTTGCCCTTGTGCCCCCCATGCACATTAGCCATGAGACTTGCTCCAACACTGCAGACTCTGGCCAAGGGACCATTCCGTCTGCTCAACTGAGAAACAACTACAGAGACTACTACACCTGAGAGGCTCTTTATACAGGAGGATGTCATAACCCAGCAGTTTTAATGATCTCAATCTTGCAGGAAAGAACTATATCCTAGTGTTATAAACTTAAAGAGAGAAAAATCATTTTTTGCGGGGAAGGCATTTTCAGTGCAGCACTGAATGCTTCATTTTTGTTCCTTTCAGCACTACTTCTTTCTCCAACAAAAGCAAATTCTGAGCGACAGAAAAGTACATTTCCCTCTCTGCCCTGCAGCTCACTCTGTGACTGTGCAATCAATGGCAGTCTGAAATTGGAAAAAAGAAACCCTCAAACCCGACAGTGCAGTGAATGATGAATGCCATACAAAAATATATGTCCTTGTATGGCCTCGAGCTTCAGAACAAGGAAAGCAAGATCCCTGAAGAAATGCAAACATTCGAGAGACAGACAATCCTTTGTTACCACAATTCTTTTTTTCTCTTACGTATCCCTGGCAACTATCTGCACGCCAGCAGTACCGTTTTATTAAGTGACCTGATATTAAGTAAATCAGGTCAATACAATGAAAATGACCAGCAAGTGCCATCTTGTTGACAAAGTGTACACAAATATTCAAATATACAAACAATGTCTATTCAGATTATGACTTTCATATGTTACACAGGTGACACTCAGACTAGCTTTGTAAACTGTTTCAGCTTTAGTAACAGTTTTTCTGGCACTCATTTTTACCTTGGTCTAACAATGCAGAATGGAAAGGCACTGTCAACTGCACTTTGGATTTTAATCAGGTCTCATCCGCACTTAGAGTTGCATCATCTTAACTAAAGGCAGGATTTTAAGCAAGTTGAAGTGGCATTATACCCGTAGGTAAATCATCCAATTCACTTTAGGTTAATTTATGTGTAATTCTGCAGACCAAAGCAAAATGTCTAAGAGAGCCATTAGGTAGAAAGTACGGAAACTCTCTAAACCTGTTTTCTCATTAAGTCAGTACCCTAGAAGATTTTGGATCCTTAGACTCCCAAGAGAGTCATAGTGGAATTATGGTTTCTGCACCCAAGTGAAGCTGGGGATACATAGACACAGCAGCAGACTAAAGAATTCTCCAGCTACCAGGACAGCAGAGAAGAAGGTCCGATATGGACGGGAGCTGTAATCACTGCAACAGTTCATGAAAGAACTGAACCTGAACTGGCTCTTTCAGGAGAATTTAGAGAGCAACAAAAGATGTTTGCACTTGTATATATGAAGCCTGGAAGACACAATGTGAAAAATTAGAAATACTGGCTCAGGACACCAAAATTCAGCACGCTAAAGAGTCTACAGTAAAAGACAGTGGAATATCCATGTCAAAGCTGAAGGGTAGATAGTATTCAGGAAAGTAAAACAAAGGTAAAGCCCGTTAGATAATGAAGTGGATTAGCAACACCTTACCAATTAGAAACACATATTCCTTGGATAAAGTAGAATTAGTTTTGGTCACAGTCATTTAGGGAAATGATATGTTAAAAAGGTTATATTTACATTACTACTAAGGGTTTGCAATAAGTGGGCTGGGAGACGAATAGATGTTAACAGAACAAAAATTTAAACATCCTGAAAAGACCGTTTTCACAAATAGACAAAAAAACCAACAGTAGCATTCCTGATAAACAAAGACTTCTTCAATCAAAAAAGCACTGCTCTAAGAAGAAAGCAATGTTAATTAAAATCTGGTTTTGAATAGTAGGAAGGACTTCACAGAGGAGCAGGTCATAGAAAGTAAACTGGTGTTAAAGTGAAACAGCTTTTTAAATTCTGAAGTTAGATGAAAGAATAAAACAGTCCGGAACTGTGTATTTTCCCATCCCTCCCCCCTGTCACAACTCAGAGGGACAGAGAGAGTGGAACTGGAGAACACAAGAACCTGGATACAAAGGAGCCTCTCTCATTTCTTAAGTCAAAAGGCATAAAAATTATCCGGTTGGGAGTGGAGGCACAGAGAGAAACAGGTGCCAAAATTAACTATACAAATAAACACCTCATAAAAGTTACCAGGACTGAATAGAAGGTCAACAGAAATGGTGAGAGAAGACATACTGATACAAGATATTTATATCCTGGAAGTCAAGAATTGTTTGTTTAAAAAGAGAACTGGTCAAATAAACATTTGCATTAAGAAACTGGAACAAAAAGCACAATTCTGTCACTCTTTTTCAATTGAGAAAAAAAAAACCAAACAGGAGAAGACGTGTGCATTCATGCCATATAGAGATCAAAGATAATGTAAGGTGAGTATTCAAAACAGATGTTTTGCTTCTGTTTCCAAGAAACAACCGATCAGCAAAAATAGAAGCATGGAAAGAAGGCTTATCTGAATCTTTCACTTTTCATATTAAATGTTTCCTTTAACATGATCTTATAATAAAGTTTTCACATAGTTGAAACAGATTTGCACTAGACTGAATCTGAATATTAAATACCTCAGAATGGTATTTATATGACCCTAGAACCAGAAAAAGAAAGCTAACTTGACAGTTTCATCTACCCAGCTGAGAAATCCTATCATGTTATTTCAGTCATCAGCTCACCAAATTTTAGTACCTGGAATGCCTCATATGTAGCTTCTAAGAAATTGATCTTTTGCCTCAGGAGACATAAAATATCTTTTTAAAAATGCATCCCATTTCCCAAAATCTGGAGAAAGAAGATTCTAAAGCCATAACTCAGGTTATGACAAACATTGATTGTAACAGAACTGGAACTAAAAAGCAGATATAAACTTACAACAGCATGTGCTCCAGCTACTTCTGGTATATTCCCATGTTGTGTGTCTGTGTTTCTTTTCAGGTGTGTCTGTGTGTTTGCCAGTGTGTGCAACTGTTTACATCTTTGAGCAAGAAGGCTAGCATAATACTATGGTCATACACTACTCTGGAAAGAATGGTGTTATTCTCATCCTTTACTTAACAGAAAAGTGCTATTCACATTTTTTACCTTGCTGAGAGTTCATGAAGTTCAGCTACACATACAGAGGTACCAAAATGCAAAAAATGTATTTGAGGAAGCAGGAAGAAGGAACACATCCTTCTTATTTCAAGTAACCCAACCAGTAAAAACAGTGTTTTCTTTGTTTGCTCAGAGACGGTTGGACTATTCAGCTGACACCTAACAAAAGACGAGCTACTCGTTTTGGAGAGAATCTTCCAGCTAAGAACTTCATAAACATTGAGGATAAAGAGACAGCAACAGTACCATTAAAGTAACTGTTGGTTCTAATATTCCTTCACAGAATACAAAGACAGGCCTCTAAACTGCAGAAATTCAAAACGCAAGGCTACAAGCTAAGAGGCTCTTTTTTTTTATTTCTAGCCACAAGATTTTAAATATTCAGATGTTCGGTAACCGAGCAGTGGATACAGAACAAGGACTTAGAGCTGAAACAAAGACTGCCAGTTACTCAAAAGGACACTAGCTAGCGTGTAATGCACCCACAGCAGCAACAGTCTCGTCTCCCCCCATTATTCTTTCCACATTTACTCACCAAGGTGAACTAACGATAATTAAGTAAATGTGTTAAATCAATTACACTGAAGTGATACACACATTAACTTGGATTCCTTCACCACAAAAACTACCAAAGAAACTGCTGCTTCTCCTTGTCCTATCCAGATTTACAGTTCACATTTCCTAGTTCAAGATCCTATACCCTTTGCAAAGACCTGCACAGTATCCCAAAGCCTTATTCTGCTCAGGCTTGCCAAAAATCTTTCCCTTACTTAAATCATAACAGAAGCTCACAATAGCAGAATGACCCAATAAAATGAAAAGAAAAAGTTTACCTGTTAGAGAACAGAATGAGAGTGAGAGCTTTCCGAGGAACATAATCCATTACTTTTGCCGACACAATCACGTTTTGACCATAGTTGCTCTTGCAATTTCAATTTTCCATGCATAAGTCAAAAAGCCAATGCAAAGTGCTGACCCTTTATTTGACAGTCCGCTTCAATGATTTTGTCTCAAATTAGTACACTTTTAAAAAGCAGATTACTGATCCTAGATTACTGCTACACTGAAGAACCCTAATTTATTAAAAGTACTGTTATGAAGCAAAGTTGATTTAAACAGACAAAAATTAGCACCACTGAAAACATCTGTTTAAATCCAATTTTATGCAGAAGAAAAAATAGACAGAATGATAAAAATATTTTCTTAAATTACTAAGTGATTCATAATACAAGTCAACAATATAAATCAAGCCACACACAATATAAATCAAGACACACACAACAATAAACCAACCTATAGACTACAGAAACTGATGGATCCTGTAAATTAGCCCAAACCCAACAATTATAAAAGTCAGTACTTCTGCCATATAGTAAATAAAGTGATGTAGGGGAAGTCTAGACTTGCTTACAGTTATTTAGATTTACACTTTTTTGCTAAGAGATAAAAATATGTTCTTGATGAACTCCTGAAAATATGGACAAAACCCACTAATATTAAATAGTAATCTTAATAATGATTAACTTGTATAAAAATAGTAAAATTTTGTCTGTACGAAACATTCAATAATAATTGTAAAGTTGCACATTTACGTACTTTTAGCCAAAAGAACTACCCTCATCTAAATTGTTTAAATTATAAGAAACCAATATTAATCCCTAGATTACCAGAGGCACATGATTAAAAAAAAAGATCAACCAGGAGCTGAGGCAGAAAATTAAGTCAACATTTTGTACTGAAAGCTTCATAAGAAAGGATTTCTGCAGCTTTTAGTAACTCATTCAGACAATTTAGAAGTTACAATAAGCATATTGAAAAAGTATTATGCAAAATATGAAGGCTAAGAAGTCCAGCTCCTGTAAAAACAAAACTAAGTCACTGAAATGTTCAGGTGGGAAGACACGTTTAAAACGTGAGGTCTAAAATCTGCAAGTCCTAAAAAACAAAAAAGCCCACGGGGCCGGAGGTCAAGGAGAGATGCATCAGATCTCTTGCAAAGCAGGCTTGGAAGGAGAGGCTAGCAATGTGGTTTTGAAACGGGCAAAATTAGAATTTGAATGTAGGGTGTATTTTGAAAATGACTGTTCTGAGCATGAAAAAGCACATATAAGCAGGCACCAGTACAGGCTTGGGGCGACCTGCTGGAGAGCAGCTCTGTGGAGAGGGACCTGGGTGTCCTGGTGGATGACAGGTTGACCATGAGCCAGCAGTGTGCCCTGGCTGCCAAGAAGGCCAATGGGATCCTGAGGTGCATTAAGAAGAGTGTGGGCAGCAGGTCGAGGGAGGTTCTCCTCCCCCTCTACACTGCCCTAGTGAGGCCCCATCTGGAGTACTGTGTCCAGTTCTGGGCTCCCCACTTCAAGAAAGATGAGGAGCTACTGGAGAGAGTCCAGCGGAGGGCTACAAAGACAATTAGAGGACTGGAGCATCTCTCCTACGAGGAAAGGCTGAGAGAGCTGGGCTTGTTTAGCTTGGAGAAGGCTGAGAGGGGACCTTAGAAATGCTTATAAATCTCTTAAGGGTGGGTGTCAGGAGGATGGGGCCAAACTCTTTTCAGTGGTGCCCAGCGACAGGACAAGGGGCAATGGGCACAAACTGAAGCATAGGAAGTTCCGTCTGAACATGAGAAAGAACTTCTTCCCTCTGAGGGTGATGGAGCACTGGAACAGGCTGCCCAGGGAGGTTGTGGAGTCTCCTTCTCTGGAGATATTCAAGACCCGCCTGGACAAGGTCCTGTGCAGCCTGCTGTA
>Ga0065711_1043524_pt1 | contig 14681 bp, 8 predicted proteins | sample Hoacrofraction12_FD_59098 | JGI IMG/M metagenome (GOLD analysis project Ga0065711, IMG submission 59098) | Hoatzin crop microbial communities from Cojedes, Venezuela - Epithelial fraction 12 v2 (version 2) | ecosystem: Host-associated > Birds > Digestive system > Esophagus > Crop | place... | reverse complement strand
CGGTCGCGCGGGTAGGCCCGGGCGGGCTGCCGTGGGCTGGCCGCGGCGTTCCTGCTGCATGCCCCTGCGCGCCTTTGCCTTCCTGTCACAGCGACGGACCTGTTCTGAGCGACTGCTGTGTAGGCAGTAGGGGCGACCGAGTGAGGTGGTGGCCAGTCCTTACCCTGCGGTGGCCGCCGCGGGGGACTGCGGGGCGCAGTCGCGGCCCGGGGGAGGGAGGCCGGGAGGGCCCGCCGTGAGGGGAGGAACCGCCGCGGGGCTTCAGAAGTCGCCGCGGGCCAGTCATAATCGCGGCTGCGGGAGCCGGAGCCCGGCGCGGGTGCTCCCAGCCGCCCTGGGAAGCTGCTTGGCGGCCGGGCGGAGAGGACAGGGACCGGGCGAGCGTGTGGCCCGCCGGCCGGCTGCGGAGCGCTGGGCGGGAGCGCGGCGCTCCCTCAGCCCCTGCCCTCGTCGCGCTGTGGCGCCAATGAAGGGGGCCCTTTCCGAGTCGCAGCAGCCCGTGTCGGGGGCCGGAGCGGGAGGCGAGCAGGAGGCAGAGGAGGACAGACCTCCTGGCTGCTTAGCTGAAGGCCTCGGCGCTTGTGGACGCACAAAATGTCCACCTGCGCCCTCGGGCTCAGCTTCTGCAGACCGAAAATCCGATCTTCTGTGATCTCTGGTGTGGGTCAATTTTGTGAGCGGTCGTCTTGTCACCACATGAGGTTTGCAGGCTCAGTCAACAAATAACTTACCCAGGTGCCCAGACACAATTCTGTTTCTCCTAAGTCACAAGGAGAACCTGTGGGTTAGATCTGCCAATGAAACTGTACCACTAGGCTAACCTTAAAGAGTCATGCCACCAGACAAAACCACTGGGGGGGGTATCGTGGCGGTGTTTAGAGCAGCGATCTGAGGTGTTGCTTTCCAGGCTTCCATTCAAAGGGCCTGTGGGTCCAAAATGGGGACGAGAAACCACTGGTTGCTGTTGATTGCGCACCCTTGCTGGAGCCTGACGTGTGGGGTCAGCAGGGACGAGCGTGGTGCCTCGGCGTGAGCCTCGGTGCTGCCCCTCTCAGTGTCTTCTGCCCTGCCACTGCTGGTGTCTATGACCCAACCTGTAAATTGGCAGTGACCAGGAACACCAGTTCATTGTTCCTATTGAATTCGGCTGGAGGAACCGGTGCAGCTAGAATAAAAGGCTGTGTTCATCAGGGCGGGGATGAAGGGTATGCCTTATGCATTGTGAGTGCTAACTTATCAGTCCCCTGTTACATGATATCATAGGATGCTTTATAACAATCTGTACCAATCAGACTTTGTGCAAGTCTTTGAAAAACAAGATCCTTGCACACTAATTGTTGGGTCTGAAGTTCCCAGGAAGAGAAAAGATGAAGAAAATAGAGAAGAAAATATTATAAGAAAAAACATTTTGTTTATAGCAATAAATGTGCCAAAATAAATGCCTAGTGAGACAAATTATAAGATTTTTTATTTACAGCTCATGAAAGAGTTTGAAAGAGCACTTTTTTTTTAGGTGATTTGAGTCTACACGTGATTTGTGCAGTAAGTCACGGGAACGTGTAAAATGGGAGTGGATAATTATGGGCAGATACAAAGGTGATGATGCCTTCCTACATACACTTCTGAAAAGTTAAGAAGTGACCATCAGTATAAAATTTATTTCATAAGTAGTTGTGAAGGGTTAATAATCACAGCATGGATTTTTCTGCATAGGAATAATTACAAAAAGCACATGTTTTAAAAAGTAAATCCTCAGTTCATGCTTTGGCCGTTACAGGCCAGCAGTTACGAGACGAAACATTTGACTTAGACTGGAATTACTTGCAGGGCAGTTGGTTTTCCTTCTAGTTTAGTGATGATGTCTTAATATATAACTCTTAGAAAGCTTTTTCTGCTCTTCAAAATATCTTAGATGATCAGAAAGAGGGTTACTTAGATGTGAAATTCTGGTGAAAGGGGAAGGATTTTGATAGGGTGTTGAGGCTTATTTTTTTGGCTCGGAAAGACAATGGAGACGTGTTCTGAATTAAAACTGTAAATCCAGTGTACTCAGAGATTTTAGCAGTTCACTAAATTCAATGAAGCAATGCTACATAGTACCTGAACTGGTACAAAATAACCAAAACCAAGACATAACCACACCTCTGAGGAACTGTAAAAAACCAGAACAAAGGTATTTGATTTATTGAAAAAAAAAAGGTGGAGGGGAGGGTTTTATTATACTTCACCTCTATCTTTTCTGGATTTGAATGAAGTTTGTTATTATTATCACAAGAAAGAATAATTCAGCTAGTAGTTGTGAACACTTAAAAGATGCTCATTTATAATACTTAGCAGTGATACATGGAAAGTCTAAAAATCACTTACATAAGTTATTCTGTTGTTTTGGAAAATGTAGAGGCCATAAAATCAATAGCTTTAATCACACAGCTTTATAACAAATATTCAAGGACTTGTAAAGCTCTTTTCTAAGTAGCATTGCTAGAAGATCTAGAGAAGAGAGTAATTCTGAAGTCCCCTATTTTCTCAAAGGTCTGAAATTATTAATCTATTCTGATACAATGTTGCTGTTTTTTCAGCAGATGGTTCTGTTGCGTTCAGTTTTACAGCTTTCAAAAAACAAATTTCCACTTGCAAGTCAGACTTGTTTGAAGAAGAAGATACATATGACACTGCAGGACCAAAGTCTGCTACATTTGCTGGTGAGACTGGAATTTTTGTTTCCATTTGATGAAGACATAGTAGTTATTTGCACAAATGACTAAGTACACTTTGGCTCCCAGAATTTGTGAAATACGTCAACATTGAATTAATAAAGTGGAGTTTCAAAACAGATACGTATTTTACCCAAAAAGGTGTTGTTTTCAAATTACTTGGAATATATTCAGTGAGAAAATCTGTTCTCTCTCACTCACCTGATGAAATAGCTCTGGTGTAATTTCACTGCTCTTAAAAGGTTCTGCCGTATGACAATGGACGAAAGGCAGTGCATCATCTCTCACGCTGATTGCCCCAAGACATTCTGCTGCAGCAGCTGAAACAATAAAATTCACCAAAGCTGCCTTTGTTGGGGAAGTACTGGCCAGTTTGTACAGAAATCCAGCAATTGCTCAGTGCTTCTTTCTTGCCCTTTTCTGCTGAGAAAGTTGAAAATAATTATAATGAATTAATATAACTGGGGGAACCTGTCAGAGGATTAAAAAACGCAATGCAGTATCCCTAATGATCTGGAATAGTTAATTAAGTTCTCTTATAAATGAGTTCCAAAAATAACTTACTTTCAGTAAGTTATTCTGAGAGACAGTCACTTTAGCATACCTGAGCTGCAGTGCCTATTGGAAAAGGGCCAATTATCCGGTGATTGGCAGTTAAAGGTGAACTGCTGAAGTTCTTAATTAAAAGATTTCCTATTATAATCACCAGCAAGTAATGGAATACTGCATATATAAAGCAGATGTAATGTTAGAAGAATACTTCCATTTTGAAACAAAGATTTTGAAAATCTCCTCCTTTGCGTACCATGCCAAGTCCGAAACGGGAATGTTCCAGGTTTAGTGGTTGTAGCTAGCCACGTGCCACCATTGCCCCTCAGGAGGGTGTCCTGCTCTGACGCTCCTGCAGTCAGAGGTGTTTCCCTCATCTAACAGGTGGCAGAATTTTTGCTGCTGTTAATACCTGAAGCTGTTTATGTAATACAGAAAAACTATTTGAGATTTTACAGGAGGATACTTCTGTCTTTTTAACTAAGAAACTGGCTGCAGAGTTCCTTTAGCTGCCTGTCATTGACAACTTCCCCGAATATTCACTTACTTCAGAGTAAACAGGGTATTATCAACTCTTCCACGAGATATACTGGAATTAAATTTTGTGAAAAAACTTCTGGTTTGGAAGCATGAGATGTATTAATATACTACTAAAATCTGAATTAATGGAATTTCTCAGGAGGCATATTTACCCACCTGGGTGTAGAAGGCTCAGGGTTATTCTGTCTACGTTTCAGGCTCACTAGATACAAAGAGCTTTGCTCCAAGTGCTGCATAATCATGCTTACAGTGCATTATGCCCGAGACAATGCAGCCTGCGAAGATTATCTCAAACACCTTGTCGCACTGTTCACCTCTTTTTAGACAGAAGTAGGCACGCAGTGACTTCAGGTCTATCTCCAGCCGCAGATATGGCCCCGATGATCAGCTGTGTACATGAAAGCTGACTTACCATGCCTGTGGGCTTCTTGTTCTGAAGTGCTCCGTATAAACACTACTAAAAATATATGCAGCTAATCCTCTAGTTCCTAGTTCTGATAAGACAAAGCTTGTCATTTCCATAGGTGATTTGACTTGTTTCTACAAAACTATGAAATCCAGCAACTTTACTTTGTCCTCTGTTTGGCATTCAAGAAGACTCGTAGACCTGTGTTCATTAAGCACCACAACAGAAAAAGAATTTATCCTAAGATAGCATGATGTATGTTCTTGACTCCTGGGTAATGGTCCTTGTATGATGCCAGTTTTTCTAAGCTTTTATTGAACTTAATTTTCATTAATCAGTCTACCAATCTTCAGCGAGTCAGAAGTATAAAATTAACCTTATAAGGTCACGCCTCCATCAAAATGATCAGTCTATTTCTATTTCCAGCAGGCATTAGTGCAAGCTAAAATTAATATTGACTGGCAGCTGGACAGTTTTTTCACTTGACTAGATCTGTTTTCAATGTTTGACATTTTTACTCTATTAGTAAAAGCACTAACAGTTATTACCACCACGAGAAACTGTCAAGTTGGACTGGCAAAATCCTTCATTTACCTTTTTTCTGTTCAGCTTCATCCATGTGATTTTAATATATTTTTTTCCATATGAAGTCCTTCAGTACTTTCCAGGGGGGAAAAAAATAAAAGTCTGAGCACCTCTAGCTCACCAGAAAGCCTGTAGCACCAAAGGAGCTTCTCTTCTACATATATCTATTTTGATCACAATGGAAAAGTTAAGCATGGCTGTTGTATTTACAGGTTAAAGAACTTTTATATCCTCCTGTCTTTTTCTCACTTATAAAGAAAAAAATGAATTTTTTAGAAATCAACATTTTAATTTTAAAATTTGCACGTTTTAAATACAAAACAAACGTGAGAGCTATGCTAATGTTACATTGAAACAAATGTAGGTCAGATATGACTTTATTGTAAAGAAGTACATGTGCAAGACTTAAGACCAAGTCCCTATTATCTAACATGACATTTCCTGTGAAGCTATATTAACTGCTGATGAAGACTTTTAAGATGGAAATTTTGGAACATTTCTGTATGATAGAGACTATGGTCTCCTATTAACCATTCTAGAAGAGAAGAAAAAGATCTTTTAAACTCAATAATCCTTATAATGTGTTCATCATGCAGCAACTTTGAGTCTAACACTACAGACTTTAATTTATTGGGAGTTTGCCATCTACTTGATGGCTGCAAAACACCCAGGAAAAATGTGGTCATGGATAATAACCCATGAGAACAGAGAAAAATTAGCTATTTAGCTAATGAGGTTAAGCTAGAGTATCTTCTCCATCATCGTGAGCTAAACCACTGGGATCTTGTAGGCAGAAGTGACTGGGATATTTTTACAGAGATGCAGGAATTTAGAGAAAGAGCTTTCAAAGAGAAGAGAAAATTGGACTGCTGCAATGCAAATCTAAAAATGAACTATAGTATCTTACTGTGGTGGTATATAATTTGGGATGATTACTCACTCACTAAATGGTTCTGGAGTTTGTCACTGATTAAGAACATTTAAGTAGGTTAAAGCTGCGGAAGTTTCAGAGGAATAAGGAAACAGCAGTTTTTTTGGCCCATTTGTTTCACTGCAAAAATCTTCCCATACCATAAAATATTTATAACATAGCTTTAAGTAATAAAAAGGACTGTTTACTTTCTATTCCACTGTTCCTATTCTGTTCAATTTTGCCAGTACAAATAACGTTAATAACTAATAATCAGAACAGTTTTTAACTGTGTCACATTTAATGCTCTTTTCATCTCACAGATTTTTCAAGAGAGAATTAATCTAGTGAGTATGGAGCTGTTTTGACCTAATTAGCAAAGTAGCGAGCTTAATTTTGAGTGATGCAGAGAAAACATTTTATCTCTGCAAAGAAGCAACAAATCAATTGTAACTTTCAATGTCCCATTGAACTTAGTTACATTATGTCTACTATAAGCCACTGACATCATCCACCTCTGATTTTGAGACCTCAAGGAGAGGTGGCTGTGACAGCGCCCTTTGAAATAACATTGAAGCATCAGCTCCCATGTCAACATCATGCTCTAATCAGTGCGGTCTTCTTTGTTGCAAGGTCTTCCACCTTATAATTGACCCTGACATATGCTATTCACTCTACCCCTTGGCTCTGGATGTATAATTCCTGTCATGGTCAATTATTACGTGATAGAGCCTGCAACCACAGGGACCATTGCTTAAAATCATCCTACACAGTAAGCCCTGAAGTGACAAAATCTAACTGGAGGGGAAGAGGGGATCTAGTCTTTGATAAAACTAATATTCTTTTCACTTCTATATAGAAAAATGTCAATTTCCATCATCCTGTATATTACTGAGACAAATAATGACAGTGCTATTTCTGAAACAGGTTAAGGAAAAGCACAAAAGCCTTTACCAAACTCAGCATGCTCTGAAATTAGGAAATTGTCTGTACGAGCATACAGCATGCATAAAAATTAGATTACACTACATTTGAAAGGCAGATGAGAGTTTAAGAGTGACAAGTGGGCAAGTGCTAAAAATAAGGGCGTGTTACTTCCTTTCCAACACTGCTTTGTCTGTATGCTTTCTTTGATGTTGTTTAAGCTTTAAAGTAAAGATGCACTTTGCAAGAGTCTGAAAGACGCTTCTGATTACTATATCGATAAGGACTGTTTTTGAACAAAAAGATCTCTTCTAGTTGTCCGATTGTTTCTATAATGCCTGAGAAACTGGGCAAAGACAAAAATCAGGGCCCTTGGTCTCTGGTCTTAGTGTAAGCATTATGATTTTCAAAAACATACAGTTTTGCAGTCATTGTGTTACTGCCATAACATTACAGAATCGTTACAACTTCAGGAATAAGAGCTGAGACAAAAGCAGAAGTTTACCATCCATCTGCAGGTAATTACCTGAAAGGCCAGGTTGTGAACCATGGGTTCATTTCACAGATTATCTGGCTATCATCACCTATGCCATTAACCCAGAGGGACAGCTATCCCTGCTTTTGCTGCATGGACATTAATATCAATTTGCTAGTTGCCATTGACTAGTTTGGATTGTTTATTTGGTTGGTTGGTTGGGGGGGTGGGGTTGTAAAAGCTGAAGGGAATTTTAATAATCTGTAGTCTTTTCAGTCACAAATTATTATCTACAGGAATCTTCCACTGATTTGTTTCACTGTTGACAATTTACTTTATTCTCTTGTACCTAAGCAACCCAGCTCAGAAATAATGCTTAAAAGAGCTTTGCAAATCTGCTGAGTTTTACAGGCAATACAAGATATAATATTCTGAAAAATGTGATTTGGTGATATCTTTATTACATATCTTAGCCTGAATAGACAAAGCTCTAATTAACATTCATACAATTATCTAAGTCTTTTAAAATCCCATCTGTACAGTTTGTCTTAATGATGTATACATAACATAGCAATCCCAATAAATAGCAAGCACATACAATGCAAGTGCTTTTAATTTGAACCATACCGCTGATTAATGATGGAGTTGAAACTAAAAATTGAAACTGCTGTGCATGTTCTATATTTCAATTGTACAGTTGTCTTAAGACTTGAACATGTTCCTGCTGAAGTACACAGTCTTGCATATATGTGGGAGCTGTTACTCCAGCAACTGCCGTTACTGTGTGCAGTATCCAAACAAGTCAGCTTTAAAAACTACTGAGGTAGCTACATATGAATGACTTTACCAGGAGGTGTGACCCAGCTCAGGTGTTTGCAAGACAAAATATTACAGTTACTGAACCTATTAATATATGCAAACACCAAATTTCCACACCTTCAGAACAAACAAAAGTGCTGTTCCTAACATACATACTTTTTATGTACCCTGCACATAACACATGACATCCTAAACATTATTTCATAGAAGAGTTAATTCAGCTTTCAGCAATCTGCAGTCTGTGAAGCAAGGAGAATAACTCCTGGCTGGTTCATGGTTTAAAGCATGATTGAATATACTAACAGGGCTCCATGAAGTACTCATTTCAGTATATATAATGTATTTTTTAAATATTTCCTCTCTGTGCAGGTCTCATCCTCGAAGTAAGTGGAGCATCCCTGTTGCGGTTAAGAAGCAGAGGCAGCAGAGCCCCAAAACACTGGGACATCACCAGTGATCTGAATCTTTTAATGTTATTTGCCGGTCAATAACTTGTTGATCATTGCTTGATCCTCCATGTGACTTCAGTTGCTCTTTATTTCAGTTTCTTTGTCTGTAAAGTGGGCATAGCTATACCTTGCAGAGGGTTTCGAGATTTGTAGGGGTTTACAACTACATAAGTTACAAAAACATCATTGAAATAAGTATAAAGAAAAAAAGAGTCTTTTCAGAAACCTTTTGACTCAGTTGTTCGAAAGATCAGTGCCTAACATTTAGAGTATGGCAATTAAGGTAAATACTTTGCGTCTGATTAATAAGGTTATTTATAATCTTACAAATTTATAAGATTAGCTTATTTTTAATGTTTGTATGCAGGTTCTTTTGGGGAAGTATGCAGGGACATCACAAGCAGTGTTTAAATCTCACCACGGCAACTGATTTTTCTGTGCTCTATCACACATATTTGCAGAACTGCCAGATGGGGAGAGAAACTGCAGTGAGAAAATAATGGTCAGGTTTGTTGTACAACAGGAAAAAAGGATCAGACATCAGATACATGATTTTAAAAGCATATTTTGGCTAAATTTAAACATTTAGCAAACTTCTTAAATAAAAGCTTTGCATTGATATGTCTGCAAGAATGACAAAAGGGTGTAAAAAATCATATAGCTAAAGTTGACACAAATCATAACCAAATACAATTAATATGGAATATAAAAATGGTGAATATTTGGATGATAAATCTTGTGGCAGTGTGGGAGTCAGAAGGTTACTATGAGCTTTGCAGCAAAGATTTTTCATAGGTTCTATGCAGTCTCCTTCCATTGTGGAGAAGGTTGGTAAACAGCAGAGCTTTGAAAAATTTGATTCTCCCAGGCTCCTCTGTATACAGCAGCATTAAAAACAAACATTTAAAGACAGCAAACTTGCAAAACCTTAGTGCATTTTTAACCCGTTTTCAGGCAGTATTAGATCAACAACAGAAATAATTGCTGTCAGTTTGTACTTTTTGACCAATAATTCTCTGTATTTCCTGCAAGAAACTTGAGTGATGCAAATGACCTTATTTTTACAGCATGCTTTTATTAAATAGTTTATTATTTTGGCAGACTAATAAAGATTTTGGTATTTGCTTTTATTTGCAATAATATTACCACCACATAAAAAAGGATTTTATGTTCTTTTTGAGGAACAAGGAGGATAAAAGTGTTGATGGATAGTGCAACTAAGGCATCAGCAATGAGCTGGAAATGAGACACATAAATATGAAAGCAGAGCTAAGAAAATAGAACTGCACCCTTGGCCTTTCTTAAAAGAACACGCACATGCCATGGTTCATTCATACGGTTACAGAAACTCCTTTTGTTTTCAGTGAGTCAGTGAAAATATGCAAAGATTAAAATATTACTAAGATTCTCAGTTTGACATACTTCTATAGTTAATGAAGTTGTGAAATGTTTCTAGACATTTAGAAGCATGACTGGTGATGATGATTTTTTAGAAGATGTGTATTTTATTTGAAGTATAAATTTGTCCCTCTTTCTAGCTATGTCTCAGCCAAAGGGGGTGAAACAATATCAGTTTTCAGTTTTCCCTTTTTTGCCCCCAAACAGACCTAATTCTTCAAAGATCAAAGAGCAGAGACCTGGTAGCCAGGTTAGACAGTCACACACAAATTTTAAAAACATAAGTATCAGTCCTCTAATCAAAAAAGCCTAGATAGCATGTAATAGCATTAATCTTATCCTGAATGGGGGGTTTATTTTCAGATTGAAAAAATTGTGACTACAGTATTCTTTCTGCAATAATCTGAGCTTCTTGGCAACTGGTGGTGTTGGATGCTAGGGGTATTCGGCAGTGCAGAAGAATTGCTCAGCATCTATTGTAATCTGAACCTTAATTTCTTAAGGTGAGGCACATATTTATTCAAACAAATAGTTGGATATGCCTTAGAAATAAGGATGTTCGCTTGATTGAGGGCACTTAAGATCTGAATTTTACATATAGTCACCCCTCAAAAAGACAGCCAATGCAGAAAAATATGAACAGATCAAATACTACATGAAAAAAGATAAACAGGCAGACAAAACTTTGCCTCACTGGACATTTGTATGTTCCATTTGCCTTTTTCTAAAAGGCAGTCAGTCAGTAGGAATCATGAAGTATGAGTTTCATAGAAGAATAACAATTAATTATATGTCAAGTCTTAAGAATCAAAAAACCGCTTATGCCCATTGCCAGTCATTCACTCCCTGTCAGTAGTAGTTCACATCTTTCCTGGGATGGCATCCAACCGCAGTGGCATCTAAAATATAGCAGGCTATATTGTTACAGTTGGAGGTGAAATCGAAAGTTGCACCAAACAGAAGTGACAAATTCACATTGCTCAGTGTTGCCTAGCAATAAGAGATGAGTTTATTATGAACACTGACTCTATCCGTCGCAAAGGGGCTTTGTATTCACACCAAAATGCCAATACTCTTACAGGCAAAAGGGGCAAAAATAGTGAGCAGAAGGAGGAAACAGTCATAGTAATTGTAAGCACTTTCTGAATTTCAAGATTCCTCTCTGTCCCTTGGGAAGGAAAAGGCAGAGCCTGCCCCTAGCTGGAGTCTTGAGGTTGGCCAGGTAGCTTGGACGTCGTTTTGAATGCCCTTAGTAGTGCCGTTTCATTAGTTATGTGCCTGTAGCTCAGAAACTCCAAATGCATTAAATCTTTACTGAATGTTCTCAAGAACTGCTCAGTCATTGTTTTCATTGTGCAGAGCTTTCCATTTGCTTCAGGTTTGGGGTTATTTTGGATTTTTTTTTTTCTTTGGGGGGGGGAAAGGGGTGGAAGGACAAGACTTCAGGGAGCCTTTCCCTCCTCAGACATTGTGTTTTCCTTTTTAAACTCTGTTTATATGGGAGAACATTTATTTCCTTCTCGGACATTGGACTGTGTCTCTCAATGTATTAACTACCTATCTGTTCAGATAAGCAGGATTTTCAAGAAATAGTTAGGTATCCTTGAAGACCTTACTGGCTACCCACCCACATTTTTATACACCTAATCAATTTTAAAAATCCACACAATAGCTCCCATTAGAAAAAAACCCTCCAATAACTGATCTGTTTCTGTGCTTTTATGCCATCTGCATTTTTGACAACTGAGTATTTTTGACAGCATGGTCCATTGTGCCCAAGTTCACATAAGTTTTTTTCCTTTTTTTTTTTAAACATCACACAACTACATATATAAGAAAATGGTTACATCACAGATTTTGCTTTACAGATTGGGGTTCAGATTTTTTGAAGTGACAAAAAATATACAAGAGGTATTTCTATTATAAGGATGCATTCATATTATAAAAAATAATAGATTTATCAAATGCCATCTAAGTCAAGCACCTTGAAGTTACAAAACGGTTGTGATTTTAAGAAGCTTTAGAAACAAATGCAAAAACTAAGGATGAAGTTTAAAGATTGTATAGTTCAGGTAAAATGGGATGAAGTCTAGATAAAATTGCTTTCTTTTATATTTATGAAATAGTTAATTAAAAATGCTAATGCAGAATTATCTCCTTAGCTTACATGTTCACCTAGCCAAATTAACCGGTAAAAATTTTAGAGTTTAATCTTTATATTTTGTGTGCAAAATGCAGCTTTTATGTGAAATTCTCATTTATGCAGTAAGCTTTGCAGGTACAAAACTGAGCTACTTACATTTTGTAAATGTTTTTGTAGAACCTTTAGTAACTTTGGTCCTTTCTTTATTTCAGATTCAACGTGTTACAAACAAACATATTCCACCTGTTACAACAATCTGGCATATTACTTTCTTGATACGTGATGATACAATACCTCTCAGGTTTGCTGAGTAGCAAAGAGAAATGTAAGCAAATGAAAAGGTTTTCCACTTTCACAGTTTTTTTCTGCTTGGGGTTCTGTTTGTCTGAGAACTGTATGAATAGAAGCCATATTTTATAGTATTTCTTTAACCTCTGCCATCTGGTGTAGGTTAGTTTTTCCACTGCCAATATATCCTAGAGGCCCCAGTACCAAAATGTTTAATTTCTAAGTAAACATTTGGACTTTATAAATCCAGTTTAAAAAAATAGAGCATTATTTTTTTAAAATATATATTGCATTTGCCACTAGCGATGACATTAATAAACACAGAGGCAAGTATATGGATTTAAAGGCTTCTGACCACGACTTTATTTTCTGTAGCAGAGCTCCAGAGATGTCAGGTCACCTGACATCTTTAATCACTGGGCCATGCTCAGTTATCACAAGGGAACTTGAATATCCCCTACTGACTTAAAGTCTGAGGATGTGTCAAGGGATTTACACCACCATAGCCAAAACTTTCCAAATCAAGAATGGTAATACCCATGCCAAAGCCAAGGCTTTAGCTGCTCTATTTTTTTAATATAAACTCAAGTTATTTCGCTGCAACAAGAGAGGATTGTTGCTACAAAAAAATATGGTCAAGTAGGTAACCACTTAAAAAAACAAGGAATGCAGTAACCATATCTCCAGCATCTTCCTTATGTTATATCTGAGGAAAAAAAAGCCACAGAAACTGTGTGTCAGAATTCTACTACCAAGAGGAGAAAGTCCTTTTTAAATTTACAAAAGCATAATGTTACATTTTGTACTAGCCGGAAAATTCTCAATTCTCAATTTGAAAACATGTGGTAGTGTTGATTGTCCCAAGTTGATCTTTAGTTGGAGTGAAAAATTTGAGAAACAGTTGCTGCTGCTGAGAATGGGCAGGCATACAGAGTTCATCTTACTCAGTATTCTTCAGAAGCAGACAGTCACCGGGGAAAAGACACGTGGATAATATGGATGCATAGATAATAAAGGAGAATGTTTAAAGCTGTATACAAGCAAGATCTGAAGGATAAGGAAAAGTAAAAGAACTATTTTCTTAATTAAGTTTGATTTAGGAAATGGTCTGAAAAAAGCCTTAGGAACTCCCACTTCTTTCCATGTCTACCTGGTTAAAAATGGTCTTTTGTGCTTATCCCTAAATTCTGAAATATCAGCGATAGCTTGGTTTGCCGTCTTCTCCTGAAGACTTTCCTACTCCTGAAAAGTATTCAGAAACGTGTTTTTAGCACAGGCTGATTTCTTTAACGAAAATTCATAAAAGGTCTTTACTTCTTACTGTTTATTCAGTTTCAAATTAAACAAGTGTTAATAAAAATGAAGAACAGTAAATAATCTAATTAACAAGAGGTTATTTTGTGAGGACTACGCCAGAGTGCAAAGGTTATATACATTTAATTGAATTCATTTAGAATTTAACTAGTTTAATCAGTGCAATCTGGTAATGAAGATTCATGATATTTGTTGAATTTACATGATAATTCTCCTGGGGCATCTGCTGAACAGTATGGATGAAGAGGTGACAGATCACCTTTCAGCCAATCTAGGATGTGAAATTCTGTACTGCTTTGCGAGACCCCTAATTGCAGGTTTTTTTCATATGCTTAGTTATAAACCGCAGCATCTGGGGAATGACCATCCTGTCTCTGCCATGGGGATAGTGGATGGACAGCTGGTTAAATTGCTCCAGTGTGAGTCATCAGATCTGATAAATTAGTTTTAATTTTGTTTAGTTTAAATTAGTCATTTTTTTGATACTGGCTTACTTTGAGACCATTCACATTTTTTCACTGTGCTCCTTAAAATGTCTTGTGTTAAGGTGCCATTTAGCACAGCCACCTAAGATGGCAGCTTAGACATGCCCTGAAAGATTTTTTACCTCGATATTTCTTTTCAGGACATTGTTTAGCAGGCATGGTGGTGTTGCATTGGTGGTTGGACTTGATTATCTTAGATGTCTTTTGCAACCTTAATGATTGTATGATTCTATGATTCTGTGACTCTTAGTAGCCATCGATTAGGAAGCACGGCGAAGCTATGCTCAGATTTGTGTTGCACCTGGACTCTCCTCAGCACCTCTTACCGCTCAGCTCACTCTCTCGTTCTCTGCTGATTCTCCATGAACTCCAACCTGCATGTCCTGTGTCCAGCTAATTATTGTAACTATTGGCATAGAATGGGTTTAGCCTTAAGACAATGTGCTACTAGTCCATCTTTTTATCTGCCCTTCTCTGCCACCATTTTTTCTGTAAGCATTTGGTCAATGTAACTGAATTTTTCAAAGGACTGAAGATCACAACATTCGTACAGGTTTTGTGAACGTAAATATCCGAGAAGGAAAAAAAATCAAAGTCACAGAATCACAGAATCACAGAATCACAGAATAGTAGGGGTTGGAAGGGACCTCTGTGGGTCATCTAGTCCAACCCCCCCGCCGAA
>Ga0065711_1009952_pt1 | contig 14681 bp, 9 predicted proteins | sample Hoacrofraction12_FD_59098 | JGI IMG/M metagenome (GOLD analysis project Ga0065711, IMG submission 59098) | Hoatzin crop microbial communities from Cojedes, Venezuela - Epithelial fraction 12 v2 (version 2) | ecosystem: Host-associated > Birds > Digestive system > Esophagus > Crop | place... | reverse complement strand
GCCTGGACAAGATCCTGTGCAGCCTACTGTAGGTGACCCTGCTTCGGCAGGGGGGTTGGACTAGATGACCCACACAGGTCCCTTCCAACCCCTACTATTCTGTGATTCTGTGAAAAGGACTGCTCAAGGTGGAACAAGCACAGAAAAACAGATGGAAAAGAAAATGTAGAGGCCAGCTGATTGGGAGCAGATGGCTGGTGAGCACATTTGTGCAGCTATGCCCTGTGGTTGATGACTGGAGTGTGTCCTTTCTTCTTATTAAACTCTATTCTTTTGTTTCTGAGTGGTGTATTCTGGGTGTGTGCAACACTAGTGAGATGTTGAAGAGACCATAGATGTGAGAGTTAGCAGCTATAGGGACCATAAACCCAAGCCAGCTTCTGGAGAGACCAGGGGATCTGAAGATCAGATACGGGGAAGATCATAGGTCTGGACAACCTACAGGAGATAACTGCTGGGGGAGCAGGCTGTGTATGTACTTATATGTGCGTGCAATGAAAAGAGATCTGAGTACCACCAGCTGCAGTGGGAATGCAAACCGCTGGTGCTTGTGCGTCCAGGTGCCAGCAGCTAGGGAGACTAGAGGTATCTCAGGCAAGCAACTGGATAGACTTGAGTGCCTAAGGCCAGCTATTGGAGTGATCCATATTATCTGTTCATTTTTGTGTATATATTCCACTAGTTGACTTCAGCACTGAACAGATGGAGAGGAGGAACACGACTGGACCATCTGTGCTGTTCACATTGGTGGGCATGCTACATTTTTTCCTGTGGATCTGGTAAGGTAATGTTTTTTGCCTGTTATCTGTGTGCCCGTCTATGTATGTATGTGTATCCACATACATATAGCATGTGATGTGCATGTTTGCATGTGTTTGCTCTCAGTCATACTACTGGCCAAACCTAGGGACATGTAGCTGCAACATCATTGCATCAATGTCTACTGAATTTTTTTATAAGATACAAGATGGCAAAGTAAAAATAATAAACCCATACTTCCTCAAGTTTGAAAGAAGTTAAGGTGAAAACAAAACAAACAAAACTATATTAGCTTATGAATGTTGGAAAATTAAAGACTAGCCAGATGACTGGAAGAGTTTGAGACTCCTGCAATTTTTAACAGAAAAAAAATAATCCCAGCATAATGAGAGGAAAAAGAGAAGTCAAAATCAAATATTCATATTCATATAGAGACTGTTTGTGAACATTGGAAGAAAGGGGGGGAAAAAAACTTAAATATTGTTGCATACCATATCAAAGGGAAATCTTAGACATTCCAGAATATCATTCTAAAATTATTTTGACCACTCATTAACCAGCTGTACTAGGAATAAACAGTGGACCAAAGTATGTCTTCCAGAGTCCCTGGACAGATGAAAATTCGCCATCAGAGATGGGAGTGGAGAGTATAACTTATATTCTCAAAAAATTTGAGTAGTACTTGATACCTTGCGGAAAGTTTCAACCGACTGGCTGGATCTGTGAAGAGCCAGCAAGGAGTCAGTGAAATTGCTTGCCAGACACCACTGGGCAGTGAGGACTGCAGATGAAGAATGATTCAAAATATGTTAGACTTGCCCACATGTGTGCCTAATGGACACATTTGTATTTCTATGGAAGACTCCAAAAGCTCACATTACAGTTCTTATGCTTCTCCCAGTTCAGGTTTAATGACATGCTTTTTATTATCTGACAGTGATAGTGGGAAGTGATTCTATTTGGTGGTGCAGACTTTAGCAAATTCACCTTTGCTGTGTGAATCAGTTTTAAACTGACACTTTTGCTTGGGAGGAGTTTACTTCGAGTGTTTGTTATTAGAATTTCATAGATTGTTTGCACTTCCTCCATCAACAACCATGCTAACCAAGCAGTTTTGTGGCTATGTGTTAACAAAAAGCTAAAAGAAAAGGGGCAAACACTTCTTGGCTTTGACTTCCTTGACTCCTGAAATCGCTGCCTTTCTCTGTCCAGCTCACTTCACTGACTTGGTCTCCCAGTTTTTCACCTTGTGATATGTAGTGGAAAGCCTGGGCTACAGGGCTAATTTTATTTGTTGGGTTTTTTTTTTTCATGAGCTCAAGTCACAACTACAGGGTCAACTCCTTGACCTGTCCTTCTATAATGTATTAATTATTTGTCAAAGTCATGCTAAAACTATTCAAATTTTTGGAAGAATCAGTTATTGATTCTTTGCAGGGATTAGGCCTTGTGATAAACTGCTGAGCAAATTCCACTGGTAATTTGGGAATTTAATCTCTCATAATGAGACAATCCCAATATTAGCCTCTCTGATAACATAAGCATTCTCAGGTCATAGTTTAGTCTGATCCTAAGATTCTGTAGCAGATTTTCACCGTTGGATTAGCACATTGTTCTTGATTATCCTTTTCCAAAATGATCTAGTCATTTCTGTCATATCTATGATGCCGAGTTTCTTTGTAGTCTTATACATCATGAACACATAATGTTGACTCACTGCCTCTACCTTTTTACTGGCTTCACAGAGTAGAACAGTATTTATCAATACCTCCACTCTGTTACAATTATTTCTCCACACGATTTGTAGTGAAAACTTACCATGAAATTCATAAGGAAAATTTTGGCCTGTACACTTGTCTCACAAAACCCCAACATAGTACTTCCAGTTACATTATTTCAATTCAATAATATTTGCTATTGTTCTGTCAACTAGTGCCATAGTAAAAAGCAAGTGTTTGAAAGCTGAACATTTTACATAGGTGACTTTAAAAATGCAATTATTTACTAAAGGGTTGTTTTTTTTTAAATATCACATAAGTTTCAAGTTTAATAGAAAAATGCACTTGATTTCTCCAATTCTGCAATAAATGAGGAATATTGAAAGTATTTTACAGGTAACTAATTTAGCTGAAGGCAACTGTGTGTTTATCTCAAATATTAGACATGAATATGATTTTTCTAATCAAGAATTGATTCTTATCCTGTTGAAGTTAATAGGAGGCTTGTACTGAATTTCCTTGGATCATGAGCAGACCTAAAATGTTGTTATACTTCTTAGAGAAATCCTGATCCATGTTTTGGCACCATGTAATGCTTTTTCTCTGCTTGTGCTGTTTGTTTGCCAGAGGCAATAACAGTGCACCTGCAACACTATTTCAATCAAAGCAGCAAACTCACTTTTGCTGTCTATGGATATCTCTGCTAGAAGGAATTGCCTACAGTCTCTGTAACATCTGATTGCCTACATAATTAAACAGACCTTATAGAACAGTCTGGGAGAATGAGAGGATTTCAAGAATTATAAAGAATAAACAGAGGGAAATGTATGAAGTAATCTGCTACAGATTTGGATTTTGTTATAAGCATTTCATTACATTGCATTATTCTTCAATTAGAAATTTCTTAAATGTCTGTGAAATCAATTTTTCCTAATGCAGCCACACCACACATATGACGTATCTCACTTTACTCTTCCCATGGAGAAACAGAAAATTCTAGTAAATTTGCATACAATCTATGAGATTATAATCCTGACTCTTATTTCTTGAATAGTTGCTGGAACAGTAGTTTTCAAAAGATTTTGTGGTTAAAATGAAAAATAAATGCTGGAGGGAAAGCAGCAGTAAGGTATTCTCAATTTTCCTGTGAAAGGAAAATGAGGTATTCTACTGATTTAGGACAATGACGTATACTTCGACATTCATGGTCTTTCAGAGCTAGTACATAGTGCAGTTTCCTTTTGCCTCTGGAGCAGAATGTCACAGAGGAATCAAGAAACCTTTCTACAAATTTGATTACTGAATTTCATGTATCTGCAGTGTGCAAGGATTTTGTCACAATGGCATTTGTAGTGATAAACAAGTTTAAATTTTTCTGGCCAGTTCTTCTAGTGAGTTAAAATAGTCATGTGGTTTGAAAAGCAACTTCCTCCACCAAAGAAGAACCAGTGCTTTTAAAGGAATTGCCATGATTTAAGCTTGTATTGTGAGTTGCACTTTGGAAAGCATGGAAGTGTGTGCTTTCAAAACAGGCTGTGGGTGCATGTATGTTTATCTCCCACTGAAGGACATGAGGTTTTATAACTGTGAGTCATGCTGGAGCCTTATAAAAAGCTCTAATCACCATTAGAAATACCTATGTTATCTGACTATCCCTGGTGGATACAGTGAGACAGAAACCACAGTTTCAGGGCGAAGAGCAGAAAGAGGGTATGACCTGGTTAGATGCACTGTAGTGCTTGTTGACTGTCTTATTCCTTTAACCAGAAATACAGAGGTAGGCCCCTTTAGATTTAGGGGGCATTCAGGTTTTGTGCAGCTGCTTGCCTCACACTAAGCTTACCTACACCAAGAAAGATAAAGTCAGAAGTGTGCTTGCTTGATCTGCAGTGTGGACAAAATAGTGCAGAATGCAGAGAGGAAGCTGTTACCAACATCCTCTCAGCTGGCAAGAAAGCTGCAGCTCAGGTGTAGTAGCGCTACGCTGCTGTTCTAGTCCTGGGAGAGCGTGGCTCTAGCAGACACTGCAGATCATTGTGTGAGCTTCCCAGGAACAAAGAAGAGCAGCGCCTGAGCAATTGGGTTTCAACCCACAAACGCTAGCAGCGCTGCCAACTGAGGCCAGGGCCTGATTGTCAGTGCTCCTCTTCTGTTCCACTGCTGGGAGACACCAGCCTCTCTGTGCTCTTTTACACAACTGAGGCTGTCTTGCCATGAGAACCAGGGGAAGGAGAAGCCTTTTGCCTGGAGACAGTCCTCCCATTTGGGATCAGTGCCAGTGGTGTCTTCCTGCTCTATTCCACCGGTGCTGAGCAGCTGAGCTGCTCTGTGGGAGCTACAAGAACAATACTATGTTCCATCTCTCTCATGTAGCACATACCAGTACTCACCACCTTTGCCTCACAGATGAGACTTATGCTTGCTTGAGCAAGTGCTCCTTCACGGAGCTAAAGCTAAGCTGTCTGCAAGGTAGACTTTGCTACTTGGTACTTCTGCATGTAGTCTGAACAGGACAGGGCCATTTATGTAGGCTCCAATATACAGGCTCATTCTGTTGTTTGGGCAGGACACCTGTGAAGGTATCTTTTTCCAGCCACTTGGGAACTCATGGACAAGAAGGTATCCTGTTTGGGGTAAAAGACTGCAGTATTTATCCCGAGGATTGGAAAGCTGTTTCAGAGTCTCAGGACAGGCTTTCAGTCTGTGAAATGGAATTTTAGCAATTGTGGATGCAAAGATGCTTGACAATACTGTAGTGCAGGAAAAGAATGTCACTTAGTGTGATGCACTGAACACTGGAAACAGAAAGAGTAATGGGAAAAGAAAATGAATTTACATGACATAGTCCATCCCATTTTGGCACATGCTACCAGGGAAATGCAGTGCTAAAAAATTGTGTGGATCTGGCAAGAATAGTTACTGCTTCAGCTGAACAGTTTAATGGTAAATAGATGCTATGCAGGAGCATATAGTGTGTGGGATCATGCTAGAAGTGGGTTACTGTCCCATTATCCCTTTCATTTTGTTTGCTCCTGTTCCTTTACAAGAGTGTGGTAGAATGCTCTGGAAGGAGGTGGCAAGTTGTTCTTTCTCATTGGGAGCTACTGAGTTTGCTTAAGGTGGAAAAGGCTTAAGAGATTAGAGGGTAAGGCTAGGGGAGAATTTCAGCTTGCAATTGGAAGCTTGCACCTCATGCATATTGAGAAACTGCTGCAGGCTGGGAACCAAAAGCCAGCAACACTGGAGGTGGTAGGAGCTATCCCAAGTGGCTGCAACTCGGAAAAAAGATCACCAAGTTGTCTGGAAGAAAGGCATCCCCCTCCAAGTACTTGTCCACTCTCCTCTGTTTTCCCGTACTGCTTAGAGCTTTCTCTATTTATAAGTATAGATTTCTTATTCAAATAAGCTTTCAGGCTTTTGTGTTTTAGAAATCTTTCAGTCTTTTGGGGGAGATCCACTCACAGTCATCAGTAAGCATGTCACAGCCTAAAAGCCAATTCGTCAGTAAGATTGCTTGTGCTAACTGTGCATATGGGTGTGGGTGAGCTTTGTATTTTCTGAAGATTTGTCATGAAGCAGAAGCCTGTTGGAGGCAAAGAAGCTGGAGCTCAGGCTCTTTATCTCATAGACCAGTGCACGATGCCTGGAACTAGAGTTCAAGCGAAGGCAGTGATGAGAATGGAGAGCTGCAGGCAGGGGAAGAGGCTTTATCTGTCTTATTCGTGCCCATTTCCTGCTGCTCTGTTATAGCTCTGCTGCTGTATGTGATCCCAGCAGAGCTGAAACATGAAAGCCTTTGAGATGGTGAATATGAAGGGTTAAAACACTCTGACATGTCTCAGTAAATTGGCGTTTAAACAGATACATAGAGAGAAGTACTGGGGAGGAATGGTCTCCATCAGTGATGGAGGGAAGACATAGCAGGATAGCTTTCTGGAAGGTATCGTTTGTAAACACTTCTTGGTCCCGCAGCCACTTTAGAACTACTACAGCAGTACGAGATCTAAAATGATGATCCTTTATTTGCCAAAAATTGTAACATTCCCTCTCCTTGAGATCCTTAAGGCAACTGTTTTTTTGGCAGGACTTGACAATTTGTAGCGCTGTTCATTGCAGATGCTCATCTACGTAACTACATTTTACCAGAATCACTGACAGCAGTGCATCTTATAACTAGTCCTGATGCCCATTTATCCTCATTAAGTTGTCATCTACTGTTTAGCACAAAAGAAGCAAAGTGTCCAGATGAGAACAGTAGAGGTCCAGCCATTCTGTGGAAAACTGATGGTTATCAGGAATCCTGTCTTTTAAAGGGGAGAGATTTGTGGGGTTACAGTGTCCAGTACTACTAGCACTACAGTTCCTAGTACAACTGAATGAGACTGAGTATTAGCAGAAATTAGCTGGATTTTGGCAGTATAGAATGAAAAAACAGGATATTTATTTCACAGGTATCTCAACAATATTTTCTTTTCTCCGCATTAGAAAAAGAGAGGGCTACTTTTTTAGTGTTGGTGACTTTCTTCTTTTATCCTAGTCCATCCTTCCTTCCTGCTTTCACTGCTCTTACATCCTCCCTCTCATCCACTCCTCCACTGTCTCTTCTGTCCTCCCTTCTCTACTTACTCCCTCTTGAATACCAACCCCCCATGTTTTTCCTTTAAAATTTGTATGTACTAGGTATTGTCTGTGTCTAGTATAAACTTACCTTCTCAGGTTTTTACTAGACTTACTAGTACTGAATCTGAACCAAAATTGATTTTTTTCCCCCTTATACTGCCACTCTACTTGCTTTCTTTGAAATATATGCTATCATTTTCAAATGCATTTTGTAGTGCAGATTTGATTTCTTATGGTTCATATTACAGGATTAATTAATTGTTGATTAGTGCTATGTACTTTACATATGAAGTTTCTCAAGGAAATTTCCTGAGGTTGCTCTATGCAATCATCTAGTTAGTTTACATGAAGTAGATTAGTTTCAATCAAAAGCATAGATAAATCATGCAAATATTTGTTTCATCTCTGTCTTGCTTAGTATATGGTAGGATTTCATGCCCTTTAATTTATTCAGGATTTATGCATTTACTTGTGACCTTCCTGCATATTTGTCAGGCATTTTAGATTCTGGGTACAATCACCAATGGTGAAGTCCTGCACCTCCACATCTCTTTAAGTGAGCTTTATTTTCTAATTCTTTTCTAAGTGTTGTTGAAAACCCGGTATTCTCTTGAACTTTGTACATTAATGTGCTAAGAAAGACAGTACTACTTGATGTTTATTATAAAACTTACGGTGTTTAAACAGTAGCTGTATTCGTAGTGGGGAGCTGTTCAGCAAACATATCGAGAATGTGAATTCAGTTCTTTTCCTTTCTAACTCCTGTAAATCCACATATTATAAATGTATTTTTTTCACCTCCTTAAATTGACATATAGCAGTAATTTTCTTCTTACTTACCTTTAGATGTAAGGTTTCATTAAGAAAATATTACCTGACAGTTGGATATTTGTGGTTGCTCAAAAAAGTTCATTCTGTACATCTGGAATGTGATAGACTCCAGTAAAAAGCTCTCAGATCCTATGCTTGCTCTTTAGAAAGAGTTGCATCCCTGAGATCTATGGCACAAATCATCAAAGTTGATTAAGCCTCTAAGTGTCCTGATTTTCTAATGGAGTTAAAGGCTTAAATCACTATCAAATCCGCTCCTAACTATGAAAAATTTCATTCAAAAATGTATAAGGCTCTCTATAGCAAAGAAATTTGGTTGCAGAAAGTGTTAGCAACATTTGGCTGAGAACGACCATGTTATGCTTAGTAGCTTTCAAATCCTGCAGCAAAAGAAAAACAACTTACGTACAGTTTTTTACAGGATGGAGAGAGATTAAAATAAGGAGACGATGAGTATCAGGAAAAATTTGTAATGCTAAGAGATAATGTATGTTGCGAATAATGAAAGCCCTTTGATTTGGATCTTCAGTGCTGTATAATAGTTAGAAAAGCTATGGGGAGCTGTCCTGTGTCTACAAACAAATTGACCAGACTAGCTAATAAGCTTGTTCCATATCCAGCTTCTGTGATTAGGTAACAGCCTTCTAGATCAAAGAAATAAGTTTGAACTTCATGTTCTGCAAAATTAGACTAGTCACTAAACCAAAGTATCTGGTTTTAGAGTGATCATCAGTTTAATATACTTATTTTTATTGTGGAGTCCAGACCTTGATTTCCCGTGTAATAATCTGTGATGCCCTCTAGCTGATTTGCAAACCTGAGAGTAATTGTAGTTAAAGTAATACATTAGAATGGAAAGAAAGATCTCTCTTCTCTGGCAGGTTTACATTTTTGCAATTTAGAGGTTGGTTTTTGTCCTTTACCTAAGAATACTGTGCTCCCAACTGCACAATACCAAGATAAACTGATAAAATGCTACTGCCAGCCTACAGCCAAGAGAAAATTGGTGGTAACAGGTTAATTTCTAATGTAACTACCCTGAGAAGCTAAGAAGCACTCATGCATTGTATGTCATGTTACTACATCTTGACCTGCAGTTTCGATGCATCTGGCATTGTGTTGTTTAAATTTTTTGCTCTAAACAGCTACTAGATTTCGTCACCTTGTAGAAACCCCAGATATGGTGATTTTGATTTAAGCATAGCTTAAAAACCTGTGAGCACAAGTTGGTGTTATGTAACTGTTGTTTGTTGTGATTCCTTCATTGAGCCTTTTCCAGACACATCTCTAGTGTGCATGCGTCAGGAGTTAAATAAATTCTTTTCAAAAATTACTGTCTTTTAAGGGCTTCTAAGGAGTACAAGCAAATCATCAGACACCTTTAGATTATTGAAAATAAAATTTAGAAACTGTGTAATCAGACTTCAGGTAGTGAGAAGTATCTGTGGTGGTGACATCTTGTAACTTCCACAGGAAGCACAAATCTTTTGCTGTGTGTATTCACAATAACAGTTGAAGGAGGTATGGAATGATTATAGCTGTAAAGACAGTCTTACAAAAAGTAGTCAGATGCTCCTTTTTTACATGTGCCTGATGCTAGGTATCTGTTTTATGCAGCTACATCAGGATTTTATATCTAAGATATGTTTTTCTGGTAATATTGAATTTTACAGTCATTTCTTAGAGGTAACAAATTTTTTTTGTATTCATGTCTGAAACTCCCAGTAAATTATTTGTACGTGGACCACGCATTGGATAAGGACCTGGTTTGATGGACACACTCAAGGAATTACAGTCAATGACTCAGTGTCCAAGTGGAGACCAGTGATGAGTGGTGTGACTCAGAGGTTGGAACTGGGGGCCAGTGAGGTTTAATATCTTTGTCGGCAACATGGAAAGTGGGACTGAGTGCACACTCAGCAAGTTTGCCAACCACACCAAGCTGTGTGATGTGGTTGACACGCTGGAGGGAAGGGATGCCATTCAGAGGGACCTTGACAGGCTGGAGAGGTGGGCCTGCGTGAACCGCATGGAGTTCAACCAGGCCAAGTGCAAGGTCCTTCACATGGGTCAGAGCAATCCCAGAAACAAGTATAGGCTGAGCGGAGGGTGGCTCGAGAGTGGCCCTGAGGAGATGGACTTGGGGGTACTGGTGGATGAGAAGCTCAACATGAGCCAGCAATGTATGCTTGCAGCCCAGAAGACCAACCGTATCATGGGCTGCATCAAGAGAAGCGTGGCCAACAGGTCGAGGGAGGTGATTCTGCCCCTTTACTCTGCTCTCGTGAGACCCCACCGGGAATACCGTGTCCAGCTCTAGGGCCCCCAACATAAGAAAGACATGGGTGTGTTGGAGTGGGTCCAGAGGAGGGCCACGAAGATGATCTGAGGGCTGGAGTACCTCTCCTGTGAGGACAGGCTGAGAGAGTTGGGGCTGTTCAGCCTGGAGAAGAGAAGGCTGCAGGGTGACCTTATAGCAGCCTTCCAGTACCTGAAGGGGGCCTGTAGGGAAGATGGAGAGGGACTTTTCACAAGGGTGTGTAGTGATCGGGCAAGGGGGAATGGCTGTAAATTAAAAGCGGGCCGATTTAGATTAGGTATTAGGAAGAAATTCTTTACCATGAGGGTGGTGAACCACTGGAACAGATTGCCCAGAGAAGCTGTGGATGCCCCTTCCCTGGAAGTGTTCAAGGCCAGGTTGGACAGGCCTCTGAGCTACCTGGTCTAGTAGGAGATGTCCCTGCTTATGGCAGGGGGGTTGAAACTAGTTGATCTGTAATGTCCCTTCCAACTCTTACCATTCTATGATTCTAAGATGCTATGATCCACAGAAGTCCAGTATCTCCAGAAACACTTCAGTCCAAGAAGAGATAGCAATGTGTAGATTAAGGAAAAGCAAGGAAATACCAGGAGCAGCCTGTATCATTTTGGCAAGCAGTAGGATTCCAAGCACAATTTAGCCTCTTGATGCTTAGGCATTTCGATCCTCTTAAAGATGCCTGAGCATCAAAAGACTTTATTAGCTAAGGCAATGCTGCCCTTGAGGTGCAGGTGGAGGACTTCTCATTTTATTTTAATTTTTCATATCCACAGAAACTCTGTTTCTTCATTCGGAAACTTTGAAAGAAAAGTGGCAAAGGCAGTTTTCAAGTTAAAAAATTTGCAATGCTACATAAACATTTTGGGGGAATTTAGAAGGTTAAACTTTCATAAAAATAATTCTCCTTGCTTTCTGCTTCTTGTATGTGTTACATTTTCTGTGGCACTTGACCTTAATATTTCTTTCTGAACTTGAAATTTTTTATCTAGCTAAAATACTCCTTCAAGTAAGCGCTAAGCATGCCTGGTTTTAGAGTGGGTGTCTTCATGTTCCATTTTTTTCTCAACCTTTAAAGAAATACATTTTTATGCAAATTGAAGAGAAGTGCTCAAGGTAAAAATTCAAGAGTATCTAATGTGTTTAAATATTGAAGTATTTTCTATTGCAATTTTTAAAATGTGTCTTACCAGAGATTTGAGGTGCATTCACAAATCAATTTAAAAGCATACACAGAATCCATGAAAGCATGGAAAGAGAATCTTCAGAAGAACTATCCATCTAAGGAAGACTTATTCTTACTAGCTAATTGAGAAATGTTTGGTATAATATAAAATATATACGTCCAGTTGTGTTTCCTTTTGTAAAATTAAAATTGAAAATGGATGGTCTTAATTACATTTGGCACAATTAGTAGGACTGTATAGAATTCCACTTCTAAAGCTTGCTAGCCTTTTTGATAATGCATTTTCATTCATTCAGTATAATGTAAATTAATTAAATGGCTTTTTAGACCAACAGAATATTTTACTTAAAGGAATATTTTATGCTGAGGACAATTCAGTGGGGACCGTATGCCAGGAGAGGATGTTAGCTTAACTCATTATCTCAATTCAGAGTTGAAGAACTGCTGTAAGACTGCAGCTGTTAGGGTTACTTGTGGGGCTAGTCCATATGTCTTTGTACATGCTGTCTCACAGAAGCCTGTTAGGGTTCAGAAGATGACTGGCATTTAGGGTGGAAACTTAATCTTTGCCCTGGAAATACTGTCTTCACCCAGAAGCAAAAGTTGAAAAAGTTAGGCAATAGTTATGGCACCACTGTGCTGCATAGATTTTGCTTTAAAACTGTGGCCTTTATTGTTCTGGATCAGATATTCTGCTAAAATACACAGGATTCTTTTGTCAAACTCAAGGTTATGGATATTTCAGTGTTATTACCCCCTAAAAAATTTATTAAAGTATTTAATCAAACCAGTGCTTTATTACCAGGATTTTAACACAGTTTGTTTAATATGCTTTGTTACATCTTGATATTAGGTGATTTTCTAATACAGCATGAAACTCACAGTTTATCTGGTGATGAATATCAAGAGAATATGGACGGTCATATTTATTGTGATACATATTTATACAGTCCAGAGTCACTATTCTGAATTAGTTTGATGATTGACATATAGATGTCAATTATGTCAAGAACAATGATGTAATTTTTCCTTATCACTGAATAGCATCCCTGTAGATGTCCCATTATGTGTCTCAGATGAGACAAACAGTGCACCTTATGTGCGGTTCCAGGTTTCCCATGGCATTATATGCCGCTTTGGGAAGTACATCTCGATTAGCTTCTCTCTAGGATTATGCTGGTTTTTTAATCCTGTAAGGCTGTCTCTATACTACTAGATTAATTAAAGTCAACGAGCATTTCTAGGCACTGGAATGGGATTGTCTATTCCCTTATACTATTCCCATGTTCCCTAAATGTAAACCAGCTAACCTCAAACACTTTCAAGATCCAACTTGGGGTTTACTTTACTCCAAAAGCTATCCCAAATGCTCAGCTTGCCTGCAGCAATTGCTGTGGTGGAATCTAAAAGTATTTACTATCATAGATCTAAGATATTCCATGCTCCTTGTACTTATGAAAAGTTCCTGGGCACACTTAATTAGTGTAGTATGGACATAGCCCTGACAGTCGTCTTTATGCAAGAAATCAAAAGTGAAGGAAGTCCTTATGCTGTGCAAACTTTATCTTTTCTAGGAGGTGTAGGATCTGAACTAGAGCATTTTCTACCTTTTCCATTAGTTAAACTGTACTAAAACTCTTGTATATTCCTACTGTGAAAATAAAAATTGTTCCATTTAAACAAACTGCCCGCAGAGTGCCACAAAAGCAACAGAGAATAAAGAGACCCTGAATATCATCAAATCCAAACTCTGCCACTCCTGTGGTGTAGTGAAGTATAACTGGTGAAATCAGTTTGGTGTTTAGCCGTGTTAATTGAATGTTGTGAAATAATATGATTTGAAGCAGAAGAAAATGAAAGACAATAGATTCCTTGTGCTTTTTACTCGTGGAAAGTTTGAGAAGATCAAAGCTTACTTCAGAACATACTGAGCTCGTAGAAAGTGCATTTCTTACAAAATCATTCTGATTAGAAAACATCAGTCCAGCTCTTCCTGTGATACATACGTAACAAAGACTTGTTTAAATTAAATTCATAGTTCAAAAATCTCCCCCTCTTCAGAACCTTTCTGTAGATAAGAGATTTCAGAATATCAATAAAACATATTCATGCTGCATTATCTGAAGTTATTACTGTGGGATTAAGTGCTACACTTTTTCCTTTGGTAGGCTTTCCTAGGATAAAAGTAAAGAGCAGACAACTTGAAGCCAGGATTGCCATTAGTATACACACATAGGTTCGTATGTGTATTTACATACAAATTGTGTGTGTTACATTATATGCGTGTTTATATTAACTTAAAAAAATGTGTTTTAAACATCTAGTTAATTTTTCTCTTCCAGGACAGTAACGTTGGCATTTACCATGCTGTGATCTGAACAGACACATAATTGCAGATCTTCTGAAAAAAAAAATAATTCTTTAAAGATTAATTTTTTTAAGTTCAGGAACAGAGAATTACTTATACATCTACATACATGTATAAATAATTGGATGCCAGTAGATGGTGTTCACTGTGTAGTATAGTCCCTGGGGTTACAAAGACCAATAAAATTTGTTGTTGTGCAATGAAACTGACGTCTGTGCAACTCTATACAGCTACTCTGAACAGATGGTAGGAATGTTCTGCCTAATTTAGCGTGTAGTACTAGCTTGAATACAGATTCATACACCACATGAAGATTTTTGAGGGACTCCTTTTGCTGGAGATTGCTACCACTCCTGTGGGTGACAACTTAAAGTAAACATGGTGGCACAAGTGAAAGTATATTGGGAGGCATTCAAAGGAGAAAAATATGAAGGTACTCTCTTGAAACGGCAGATAACTAATGCCAAAAACAAGAAAAGTGAGTTGAGGGGAGAAAAAAAAGTGACAGGAAAGAGGTTACAAGATTGAAGGAAATACTGCTGGAGATGGGAAAACAACCAATTTGACTAGATTAAACAAAATTGAGTATGAAGAACAGGCATGGAGAACAGAAGATATCTTAGAAAATTAATAAAAAAATATGAAGTAGTTATTGCTAACAAAGAACCACAGAATCACAGATTGGTAGGGGTTGGAAGGGACCTCTGGGGATCATCTAGTCCAACCCCCCTGCTGAAACAGGGTCACCTACAGCAGGCTGCACAGGACAACGTCCAGGCGGGTCTTGAATATCTCCAGAGAAGGAGAATCCACAACCTCCCTGGGCAGCCTGTTCCAGTGCTCTGTCACCCTCAGAGGGAAGAAGTTCTTCCTCATGTTCAG
>Ga0065711_1043523_pt1 | contig 14682 bp, 11 predicted proteins | sample Hoacrofraction12_FD_59098 | JGI IMG/M metagenome (GOLD analysis project Ga0065711, IMG submission 59098) | Hoatzin crop microbial communities from Cojedes, Venezuela - Epithelial fraction 12 v2 (version 2) | ecosystem: Host-associated > Birds > Digestive system > Esophagus > Crop | place... | reverse complement strand
TGATTGAATTCCAAAGACTAACAATACTTTCGCTTCTGTATAGCCGTCTTTTGTTGCTGTAATATAGTATCTGCTATTGATAGCTGAACCTGTTGTATTGTCAATAAACTTGACGATTTCGCCATTCAATTCAGAATTGCTATCTGCCAATGCAACCTTAATCTCTGCGCCCTCTGTTGCTTCAACCTTTAATGTGCCTTCACTTCCGCTTGCTACTTCGAACTCTTCGGTATTGACGGATGCTGTGCCAATTACAGGGTCGTTGTCATTGAATGTAACTTTCAAATCCAATAAAGGTTTCATTTGAATTGCAAAATCAAGAGATGTTGATAACTCCATAATTTCGCCATTGCTATCCTCTTTTGTAGCATAGAATGTTACAGATGCGCTACCTTCTTTATTGAATTTAACATTTGCGGTTTTGTCGTCAGCTGATAACACAACTTCCATTATATCAGTATCTGATACTTCAAATTTGCCTTTTGATTGGTCTAAAACGCCATTTGTATCAATAGTAATAAGACCTTCTGTGCCTTCTATAACTTCTGGTTCATTACCAATATGGTCTGTTACAGATTGGTCGCTTAAAATCTCTAAATAAAAATAATCTGCATTATCAAAAGTCAAAGTTGTATCTCTAACTGATACTACATTGGTTTCAAGATTATTTGTTGAAAATGAAGTAACATCATCTACTTCAAACGCTGTGGTCGGTTCAAAATATGCGGTCGCTCCGTCTGCCTTAACAAAAGTTACATCAAGTTTTGTATATTCATTTCCTAATTGCCACTTATTGCTAAAAAACTTCAATCCGCTATCATATTTCGTGCCGTTAATATTACCTGCTCTAACTACATAAATTGCTCCGCTGTATTGCAAGAAGTTATAGACTTGATACCAATCGTTGTAATTAACTTTGTTTGGATATCCGAAATTCTCTTTTAACTCTGCTACGGATGAAATCAAGATGTAGTTACCTACCGGCCCTTTCTCAAAATCACCGACATAGACGGCTGCACTATCGCCCTCTATTGCGACAACTTGGGATTGGTCAGAATGCGTTACAAGAACGCCTGGTGATAACAATGTTCCCATGTGATTTAATTCCTTTATAAACTTTTGTTTAATCTTAGTTAAAACTATTTATTTAAAAAAGTTAAACGCCTTAATTTCTTGGATAGTTGAGTAACCATGTAAATGGTGAATTAAGGTTTTACTATTATTATTTATTTTTTAAGGGGTTATAAAGAATAGAAATTGTTACGAGGATTAAGTTGTCGCAAAAGATGCGACAACTGAGCATGGAACAAATCTTAATTAAAAATTAAAATGGTATAATATAGTCATCGTCTTGATAACTACTATATGACGGAATGTCAGTTTTTGAGAAATCTACATTATATTCATTCATTTCAATAATATCCGCCATTTCATTTTTGAGTATTTGAAAATCTAATACACAACTTTTCAATTTATAAAACTCAAAATATTTTTTAATCTTTGCTAAGTTAAAATCTGTCTTTGCATTTACATAATGACTTACAATATCCGCTTCAACCTGAGGTGGTATATTTTCATCTAACACTAATATTTTGTTTCTTTCATAATTTAATTTATAGATTTCATTTGTATTTAAAAAGTTTTCAATACTTCCATACTTTTCAATTTTCTTTTGTAGAGTTTTTTCACCGAATAATGTTTTCTTATATACATCACCTTGATAACTTTCTTTTATAGAATTCTGCTCGTCATAAGGCAATTTATAAAATTGTAATTCATCATAATCTAATGAATGCTCTTGTAAAAACATCTTAAATTCATCTGTAAATTCTGAAAATTCTGTAATTTTAGGAACATTATCAGAGGCATCGCCTAAGGCGCAATGCTTAATTTTCCAAGCATCTACATCATCAACTTCTATCCAACTATTTGTTAAACTTGAATACTGCTGAATATCGCCTAATGTATGTAATTGTTTAAAATCCTTATCAGGACTATAAATCAAAATCTTTTCGTGTCTTGCGTATTTTTTACACAAAACACCTATAACATCATCTGCTTCTGCACTATCAACCATAATGCATTTATAAGGCGTAAAATTGTGTAAAATCAAAGTCAAAGCATTTATGTGTTTATATACTTCTGTATAATTAACTTCGCTTTCTTGGCGTGTTTTTGCCCTATTTGCTTTATATTCTGGATAGACATCTTTACGCCAATATTTCTTTGTGTAATCGTCAAGACAAATTACCAAATCACCATAAACTCTGCGATGCTCTCTAAATACATTATTCAACTCCTCTATAATTCGGTATATCGTAATTGAGATATATTCATCTGTGATATACTTACCATCTCTTTTATGGGGGTTTGTATTTTTAATGCTCGTAAAGACGGCACGATGTATAAGAGAACTAAAATCAAATAAAATCATATTATCTCTTTTAACTTGCTTTTTCGTGTAGATTTTAAGGGTTGGGAGGTTGCCTTTTCGTGTAAGGCAACCTATTTTACCTTAAAACTATTTCATCAATCCTGCAATCAGACTATCCAAATCCCCATCCGCTGATGGTTGTGGGGTTGGCTGTGGTTGTGATTGCGGAATTGGCTGTGGTGTTACTTGCGGTTGCGGTTCTGGTGTTGGTTGCGCAAAAGACGGCTGATGACTTGAAATATCCGCTTGCGGTGCTTGCGTTTGTGGGGTGTCATTTCCAATGTTGTTATTTTCTACCATTTCCAATTGCGCCTTAATCTCGTCATAACTCAAATATGCTTCTGGTTTCTCAAAATCTGATACTTTATAGGTGTTTGCTTTAATGAATTCCACCGCTTCTGCCTTTGAAGCAAAGAGTGCCGAAGGTTGGTCTTCTGGAGATGACTTATCATAGTTAATAAACCCATTGCTTCCTTTTTGAGAAATCAATCGGAAGTTATAACCACCAATTGGGTCAAACAATTCTTTTGGTTTTACACCTGCTGATACTTCCTCTGGAGTTGGTGAAATGATACCATAGATTTTCTCCGCAAAAGTTTTTGAGAGGTCGTAAAGAAATACCTTGCCCTCGTTCTCTGGTTTGACTGGGTCTTTAACGATATAGATGTTACAAATATATCGCTCTGAACGGGCATATTTTCTTGATTGTTCTTTTTGACCGCTATTCCATAGTTGCGCCCATTTCTCTTGAATTGGGTCTTTTAATCCAATTGTAGTCGGTGACCAAATACTCAAAAATCGTTTAGTATAAGGGTTTGTGATGGAATATTTAAAGACACGAAGGAATGTGCGCATTGCGCCATCTGAAGTCAATTCGCAAGGTAGAAAACGGATGATTGCTACACCCTCACCTTTGTCGTTTTTTGGAAGGGTATAAAACCTTTCATCTGTGTTGTAAGTAGATTTCTTATCAAAAGGGTTACCACCTTGATTGATAGAATTCCAATTAAAGTTAAAATCGCTCATAAAAAATCCTTAAAAAATTCAAAAAAATTTTCCAAATAATTTTAAAAAATTCTAAAAAAACTTTCCAAAATTAAAACCTAATTTCTCTTTTTACATTTGTATTTTACCATCTTTATACTTAAAATCTGCTTAACTTTTGAAAAAATTCTCAAACAATCTCAAATATTTACAAAATAAAATCCTCCCCATTATGGGGAGGGACTTTAATAGAACGGATATTAGAATATGCTATAATTGTATTATACTATTTTTATGCTTAAATTATGCTTAAATAAGAACCTCCCCATAATGGGGAGAACTTTTATGAAGGACTAAAAAATGATATTCCAAGTAATACGGAACGCTGTGGTGCTATCTTTGATTTTGCCTTTAAAAGTGCGAATAGCAATCAAAGTATCGTTAGCAGTATAAAGACCCGCTTCTGTATAAATCATTCCGTCATTTTGCCCATTAAATGCGTCTTGAGCGACATTTATGGTATATTGGATAGTTGGAGCGGATTGGTCGAAGTTAATAAAATCTATATTGATTGTGCTATTATTATTGGCGTTATCTTGGACTTCTTTTGCTACACTATCACTCATGCTTCCGCTTGGCGTAAATGTAATTTCATCCCAAGTTTGCCCTTTTGCTCCGTTATTATCAATAGTTTTGCAGAATAGGTCTGTTACAACCGCTGTAAAACCTGTATCCTCGTCTTTTGGAGCAAGGTAATCCGTTCCGCAATGACCGGCTGTTCCCATTCTGAATTTTACGATTGGCGCATCAACTTTGATGCCCCCAATAAGTTTTGCGAGGTGCGCTCTTGCGACATCGGTTATAAGATTATGCTCCTCCCATTTATCTACAACTTCACCTTTTTCATTTAGGCATTCAATTTTGAAATAACCTCTGGTTGGGAGTTTAAAGTCTTTGAAATTCATTTTACACCTTTAATATTAAAAGTTTGCCCAGTAATTATCTTTCTTACTCTCATTTACTGGTTTCTTTGTTTCTTTCTCTTGCTTTTTATCTAGTGCTTCAATAATCAAATCAAGAGTTTTTTCGTTAATCTCAAACTCTGTTTCATTGATGAGTTTATCAAACTTTGATTGCTCATATTTATTAAGACCTTGCTTCTTTTCGGCAATCATTAACTCTTTTTTGAGTGCATCGTTTTTCTCTTTTTCTTTTGTATATAGATGCTCTACATTTGCGTAACTTTCTGAAAGGTCGTCAATCTCTTTGAGTTTTTGTCTGAACGCCATTTCTGTCATTTCTGCGATATTTACGCCACAGGTTTCGCAAAGAGTTTTAAATGCTTTCATCGCAATATCTGTCTTTTTATTTTGACGATACGCACCTAATTCGTCTTTGATACTTTCAGAGAATAGGTCGATTTGCTCGGTTAAATATAAGTCGACCTTCTTTAATACTTTTGCTTCATATTCAGAGCAAGCGGTATTAAAGTCCTCAATTAACTTGATTTTCTCTAATTCTAACTCTTCCTTAATTAACTCGTTAGCACGATTTTCAACCGCTTCATTAAAAGCGATTTGAATTTTATCTTTTGCTTGTTCGGTTAAAATATTACTTTCGTTTAATAATTCCATAATCTTATATCCTTATTGGATTTGTTTTATATTATTTATTTATTTTAAACAGCCAAATTCTTACTAACAATGGTAAATTGTGGTATAACTTCGTTATTACTTCTTAATTGGACTTTTGATTTTTTTTCTTTTCCATTTTCTGTGTATATAGTCCAGAAAATAATATGCATATAACCTTTTTCAATGTCAAAATCCACTTCGTCTAATTTACAAGGTAAGGGTGAGTTTGTTTCTACAATTTCGCCAAAATCTGCGCCTACCTTGATAAAGCGAGGACTTCCACCATTTGTTGAGTTTGCTGTATTAAATATTTGAGTAATAATCTCGTCTTTTTGCGTATGATTTTTAATCAATGCATCCAAAAATAGCATAGCATTATAAAAAGAAATCAACCAATATTCAGAGACCTGTTCTTTTTTAGTATATTTCTCTTTATTATATATCTTATCTGCTATACCTTCAATTCGTGCAAGAATTTGCGCTTCATCTGCTTCTTTTTGAATTTCTCTACCATTTAATTTAACTAATTCGCCTTTGTTTTCACAATTCTTTACTAATTCAAACAAAGAATTTTTATACTCACTTATCTGCTCATTCTTTAACTTTTGAAATGTCGCTTTACTCATATCTCCTAAATGTAAGAAATCAATAATACTATTCATAGCAATTTTTCCATGCATAGCACCTTTTTCTGATTTCTTTAATGATATAGGAATGACTTTCTCAAAACTTCCGACTTCATTATTAAAAACTGCCAAATCTGTAATTTCGCCTTGACCTGTTTTGGTAGATAAAATATTTTTGTTAGGATTTACTAAATATATATCTGCGGGACACCACTTATCTTTACCACCTATCACATTTAGCGAACTTCCTTTTGCTCTTAATGCTTCTGTATAAGTGCTTTGCCAATGCATCTCCCATTTAGAAAAGTCTTTAATAGGTAACTCTTTTAAAATAGAGTTTATATTCCTAATTATAGCGTTTAAATCCCATCCATGATTTTCCAAAGTTTTAACAATTTCATCTAACTCTTCTGTATCACTTATAATCTCATTTTTAAAGTTGAGAACTTGAATGTTTAACGCCTTTGCTAATAAATAAGCAACCGACCTTTCCGAATTTACTTCAATGATTTTACCACCTCCTGCGTTTCCACGATTTGTTGGTCTAATTAAACCATATCTTCCGTTAGTTGTCTTAATACAAATACATTCTGCTTTTTGTTTCCATTTATCAATAATAATGAAATTATTATCTTTTTCAATGTTTGTTTTTAAATAACTTAATAATTGAGCGTGATAACTACTTGGAATTTTATAAAAATCTATTTGTTTATTATCCATTTTTATAATATCTTTTTCATCTATATCTATTTTATCGGTTATAAAATCAATCACGCTTTTATATTTTGCTTCTATTTTATCTATATTTTCTAATTTGTCAAAATCTGATTTTTTAGCACTCGTTTCACTTGCCATCTTTGCGGAATAATATTCAACCGCTTCAGTAATCCCCACAATATCATCAACTTCGGTGTCCCAAAATCCTTCTAATATTTCGCCTTGATAACTTTCGTTAAAATCGCCCTTCCACGCAACTTTATAATAATCCTCAATATCTTTATCAAGATTAGGGTGTTTTAGTCCTAACTTATCCAAGAAATAATCATATCCAGCGGTCTTTACATCAGCGTCTTTTGATACCGCTCGAGGGTCGACAACCTGTGCGCCTTTTCCTAAAATGATATTAAAATAGCGTTGTCTGATACCATCCCATAAACCTTTTGGGATGTGTTTTTTAATAAGTTTAATAACACCTACAAATGAGTGCAAATCTTTAATTTCGCTGTCTTTTGCATCTGGGAATAAGAATTTAAAGACCTCCATAAGGTCTTGAATATATTTCTTATCAATAGGTTTGACTTCTTGATATACTTGTTTAGCGTCAATCCAAATAGGTTCTCCGTCTTCCTTCGTCATCGGAACTAGTCCAAATCCTAAACCTCTATCAACACTAAATGTCATCATTCTTGGCGCATCGCCATCTGTCTTTTTAAGTCTAATTTTGTCCGGTTTTGAAGCAGGGGTTGCAATAACGATATTTGGATTTAAAGAAATAACATGGGTCAATGCTCTTAAAAGTAACTTATGGTGTAACGCTTTTATGCCTTGTTTGCAATCCTCAAAAGAACTTGAATGTCCGAATTTTGCCCATTCGGTTGGTTTAAAATCAACAAAAGGAGCGCACTCAAAATCAATTTGTAAATTCGTGCTTCCTTTCCTAAATAAAGCGTTTATTTGCGTTCCCACATTTTCTGTTGCTTTGTTGTTTCCAAGATAGATAAAACCGCCTATTGCTTCCTCCTCTATACCTTTTAAAAGATGCCATAATTTCTCTTTTGCTTCAATTGGTATAACGACATCGCAATCGCCCATTTCTGGTTTGTATTTTACAATCTCTTCTGGTGAATAATCATCATCCATAATAAAGGATGTGCTTCCGTTAAATAATTCTTTATCAACTCGTTTCCATAACGATTTTTTATATTCTTTTTTGTATTTTTTGTTAATAGCATCTAACAAACCGAATACATCTTTTCTTAGATTTGGAATTTTCCATTTATTCAAATCTATTCTATCTGCATTATATTTCTTACCACTTTTTGTTGTAACGCTTACATTACCGCCCATATTTCACCTTTAAAAGAAATTGGTGACGACAAGGGGACTCGAACCCCTGTGTTCTGATAGAAAGTCAGAAATCCTAACCACTAGATGATGTCGCCAAAATAAAAGGGAGGTTTCAGACCTCCCAAGTTTTAGTTGATTTTAATACATTCGTATCTTTTACTATTTATTACTTCTAACAATATTTTATAAGGGTCTATCTCTTTTGATAATACCATTTTTAAGTTATTTAGCGAATAACCGCCTATCAAGGCAAAACCTTGCTCGTTTTCTTGCATCGGCACACCTTGATTTTCTGCACCTTGATAAACATTCCAAAATATAAGTTTTGGTAGTGTATATCCCGCTTCTTTGAATTCATCTGATATAGTATCCATTACCGCTTTTTTGACGGAGTTTTCTGATACTGCGTCATCAAATTGCATATCACTTATAATCAATAATGCTTTGGGTAAATCTGATTGTTTCATTTTTGCTCGTTTAGCGGTTTTTAAAATCAACCTTAAAGTTGCTTGAATATCAGTATTACTACAATCATTATAGGTATGTAATTTTCTTAATTTTTCTGTAATATTTTTACAATTTGTCAAATCAATAAGTTGTGGTTTATGACTAAACAATACAACTTTATCTTTGAATTCGCCTTCTGCGTGCTCTGCAAAATAGATAGACAACCCATAAGCGACATCCTTTGGTTTAATACCGCTTGCGCCTAAACTATCCATACTTCCAGATGTGTCGCAAATACACATAATATCGGACGCACTTTCGTATTGTGGCAAGTTATTCCACAATGCGATTATTTCGTTATTTCTTACTTCGTCATCTCTATAATAATTGAATTTGCTTACAATCTGATGAGGATACAAAACACTCGCATTCATTTTGATTTTGCCGTCTTTTGCTTTATCAATAAAGGCGGTTCTGCGTGCTTCATCGTGTTTTAAGAAAGCGTCTGAATATTTGATATTTGCGCATGACGGGACTTTGCTATAATCAACTTCGCCCCATTTATTATCAGATAATTTTACTTCCAAAACATCTAAATATCTACGCAATTTTGATAGTGTTTTGCGATAATTACGCTCAGTGTAACCTAAATATTTTGCAATCTTTTTGGCGTTCTTAACTGCCTCTTTGCTTGAAGTGTTAATAGATGGTAACCATTTTGCAAGTAATGATATAGGTTTGGAAGCGTTGTAATTATCTAAATCTTGGTTGATTTGAGATTTAACAAAAGATAGCATATTCTCTTCCAATAGAGTATCAAAGAGTGCAAACAAATCATCAAAGCGACCATACTCTGGAATATATTTAATCAAAGGTTTTAAATATTCAGAAGTGCTTTTCATTGATGCTAACTCTTGAATACACAATCGGAATATTCTGCGTTCGCCATTTCCTTCTCGTGCATCTCTGATATAGAATAGAGTTCTCAAAGCAACCTGTGCGTCATCTTTAAACGCCAAAAGAAAATCATCTTTAATTTCTTTTGATAGTGCTGTGCGTTTTGAAGGTGTTTGATAAAAGAAATTAAGAATGTTAATAGGATTTGCTGTGTATTGCAAACCACCATTTTCTGTTTCCACTAATTCGTGGCATTGTGTAATTTTCATTTCGTCAAAAAACATAGTTGCTCCTTTATAGTCAAGACGATATATTAAAGTAAAATTTCCTAAACAAAGTTTGCTGAAATCGCCTTATCATACTAGACACAAGCGGTTTAAGAAAACCGCCTAAATAATCCCAAAACAAAGTAAAGATTGCTGTCTGTGCCTTATGATTTCTTAATATCATTTGGTTGGGGTTGTCTTAAAGGATAAAAAATGTTTGCTTTTCGGTTTTGTGTAACTTCCTTCACCCAGCTACTATAAATTGTTTTGTTTAATGGTTGATTAAGAACTTGGTGCATTATATGTTTTATCAACCCCAACCTTTACAAAGGAGAACTAATGGTCTGAAAGACCGACCTAATATCTTAATGATATTAAGAAATCATAGTTTAGTATGTTAAAGAACACGAAGCATTTTTTCTTGGCGTGGGAATGCTCCAAAACCCCTCCAAAAAAGCGTTCTGTAACTTAAAACGCTTTTTAAGATTGGTTTCCCTTTTTGTTATGTGTATTATAACAAGTTAATCCTTAAAAACAGCTGAAGTTTGAAAGGTTTTCAAAAACTTTTTGAAGTCTTATCAAAACTCCTTAAAATGGGCGTTTAACACATCAAACACCTAAATACGCTTTTTGAGATAAAACTTCGTTAGATTTCTCTAACCTTTCAACTTTACTCCTACCTATTATATACTCTTATATAAGAGGCGTTTTAGTTTTGTCAAAGAACCCAAGTCATCGTAACTCTTTACGATTTCTCTCTTTTCTTGATGTTATTATAGCACTTAATATTAAACGAAAAGTAAATGAGATAAAGTTTTGATAGATTTTCTAATGATTTTTTTTTTGAAATCCCCCTTTAAAGGAGCGAATAAGGGGGATTATACAAAAGGAGTTAAAATGAAGTCTATCAAAAGACCTCATTTTATTTATTAAAATTGATAATTATTTTTACTTAAATCGTCTGCGAAAACTGCGTGCTCTGCGCTCTGATACAGGTTCATCGTCTGAAACCTCAATATCTTTTACTTCGTCTTCGGTCTCTTTGATAACTCTTTTCAATTTTCGGAGTGATTTGATACTCTCTTGAATTTCTGTATCATCTGCGGAAACCTCGCCATCGCCAATGTTTTCGACCTCTTCCTCTGCTTCACGAAGTTTGCGTTTCAAATCACGGATTTTGCGCTCTGTAACTTCCTTTGCTTCGTCATCATCGGCTACCTCAACATCTGATAATTCATCCTCTGCCTCTTTAACAAGTCTGCGTGCAATCTTAATTTTGCGTTTTACGCTCTCTTTGATTTCATCGCCATCGGTCTTATCGGCATCGGCTAACTCATCCTCTGCTTCGGCAATCTTTTTCTTGGCTAGTGTGATTTTCTCAACAACCGCTTTTTTAGATTTATTATCAACTTCATAATCCCAATCTTTCTTGTCTTTCTTTTCAGTTACTTGGTCATCTAGTTGATTTTCAATCTCTTCACCCTCGCCGTCTGCTTCACGAAGTTTGCGTGTTACTTTCTTAATGCGCTCTGTAACTTTATCAGCTACATCGGTGTCTTCGGACTCCTCTTTAACATCTTTTGATGCCTCTTCCGCTTCTTTAAGTTTTCGTTTAAGTTTCTTAACTTTCTCTACAACCTCTTCTGCGTCATCCTCAGTTACTTCGTCTTTAATTTCATCAGTGACTTCTTCCGCTTCACGGAGTTTTCTTTTGAGTTTGCGGACTGCTTCTTTGATTTCTGCGTTATCTTTAACATCTGAAACCTCATCAGCTACTGCCTCTGCCTCCTCATCGCTCTCTCGGAGTTTGCGTTTAATTCTCTTTACGCTCTCTTTGATTTCATCAGCGGTGTCATCAGCGATTTCGTCTTTGTCTGCTTCCTCTTGCTCACGCAATTTTCTGCGAACATAGCGTTTCATCTCTTGGATAGCGTCATCGGTGGTTTCGGTCTCCTCTAATTGCTCGACCTCTCCATCTACATCTACTTCATTTTCACGAAGCATAAGGCGTTTTTGATAGAATTTAATACGCTCAGCTAATTCCTCTTTTCGTTCCTCGTCATCGCTTTCACGCATTGCTTTTCTATACATTCGGACTTTTCTGCGAAGGCGTGCTTTCTCTGATACTGACATATCGTCATCTGAAGTTTCGTCTTCCTCGCAAGTATCGCATTTTTCGCAATCCTCAGTTTTGACTATATCCTCTGCTTCTTTCATAAGTCTGCGGACTTTTTTAAGATAGAATTTAAGGCGTTCTTGGATTTCCTCTGCCTTATTCTCCTCTGATGGAACATCATCAGGTTGGAATTCAACCGCAATGTGGTCGAAATCTTTTGAATAAAGGTCTGCTTCCTCACCTTCACAATTTAAACATTTTACGCTCTCACCATAAAGAGTAGCAAATCTTTCAAAAGTTTTGAGATTTGGAGCATCAGTTTTGCTTACGATAAATTGGCTGTTATCTGTATCAAGCAAAACCTCTTTGATTTGCATCTTTTGTAATTGTGATGCAAAATCCTCTGGTAACTCTTTAAATGGTGTATGAATTGGTTGCAATTCTGCCATTTTAAATTCCTTTTAATTAAAAGTATTATAATATTATTTATTTATTTTCTTTATTAAACTTTAAGGTTTGCTAAAAAATAGATTTAAGCAAATCTGAATTTAATATAGAATTGTCATCAATATCAAAAGAGATATTGAAACCGAGCATAACATCGCTTTCACGGATTGCCTTGCTCAACTCTTTTTCGTTATAATTCAAATCATCTGTATAAAGGTTTATTGTATATCCTGATTTAAAAACAACCCCAAAATATTTGATATTTGCAAATACTTGTATGCACTCAACTAATTTTAGGATTTCGCTTGCATTTGGAATTTCTGTATCTAATAATTTAACTTTTATATATTCTCTTGAAATCTCCAAATTATCGTATTCTAATTTGAGGTCTGCGTCTTTAAACGCTTGAATAAGTTGTTTAAGATAAAGACAAATTATCATATTAAGCGGTAAATCGTCTATTGTGTATGGTGACCACTTAACGATAGTTTGCTTAATTCCTTGCGCCTCCACATCTTTAATAAAAATGTTTAAGTTAGTAAGGTTATCAATACCATTCCTAAATGCGATATTATTTTTAAGTTTATTAAAATCTCTTGTATTCTTTACATCTTTAACATTAAACATTTTAATTCCGTTCCTTTAATAATATATCACTATTTACAGGTATTTCAAATTGCATCAATAGTTCGTGAAATTGTTGTATAAACTTAATCTCATCAAAAGAATTTGACGGAGTGTCAATCTTTCTAACTCTGCCAATACTATCTTTAAATGTGAATTTAAATTTAGTAACAATTTCGTTACTTTCTAAACTTCGTTTAAGTTCATCAATCCATATCAACATTTCCTCTTTGGAAGTATAAATGATGTCATCGGCAGGTATTGTCGCAATAAGGCGTATTCTGTTTTTATTAAATCCTGGTTCAACCATTACAAAGGTTTTAGGCGTTAAGCATACCTTTACACGCTTATTAAAGGCGAATACCTTTTTAAGCAATAATAGGGCATTACGGCTATCTCTTTTAAACGATTGTGCCACTTCTTTTCTGATGTCCATAAATAACCTTTTATAAGATTTTAGTTATTTATCTTTTATTAGATTTTGTGATTTGGGAGTTAAGTTAATAGAATAAAGAAGCGTTTTTAGAATTATGTTTTATTGATTTTTCTTTGAATTCAAAATAATCACATCGGTCGCCCTTCTCATTAACACCGCCATTTTCTTGCATATATAGGCGACCAAAATATTTTGGTGAAAATGAAGGATATATCCAAACGCTGAAGGTGTGCGATGCTTGTTTATAGATTTTAGGTCTTAAAATACCGCCCCCATTGCCGTCACCGCTACCTGTATCTGGGTCTTGATACCAATAATAAACGATGACTTCAAAATTCACATATACCCTTTTGTTGTCAAGATACATTCCACGAATGCCCTTGTTTAAATAAGACTTGCCGGTGTAATGCATAAGTTGCTCTCTAAAATCGTCAAGAGTTGCCATTTCAGGAGAATACGCATTCTTATGCTCTGTTCCGTCTAATTTAAAAGAAGGTCTTAAATAGTCAGTAGCTGTTTCGTGCCAAAGGTCTGCTAACTCGGCATAACCAGCAATTGTTACCGAGTTTGAAGTTTTTTTGACAACAGAAGACCCTTTGACAATATCATCCTCTGCGACTTCCACTTTATCAAAGGTCTCCCCCTCGTCAAATCGCCAACTTATAGTGTGGTTATAATAGCTACCATCTTCTAGGTCGTAAGTATCTGTGTTTATAAATTCCATAAAATATTTATTTTTAGGTTTTAAAACTGAATTTTTTAAAGCGAATTCTAAAAGTGAATTTTTGAATGAGAAATCAAAAAATGAATTTTTGTTTCTTATTATTATATATTCTATTGGGGCAGAATAAAAAAAATTTTCATATCGCCCAATAGAATATATAATAAATGAAAATAAAATTTTATTTTAAAATTGAATTCAAGATGAAGTGTTAAAAGATATTTTAAATGAAGTAATGAAGTAAAAAGAGATTTAAAGATTTAAATATATTTAGTTTTTAGAAAGGAGTGCAAAATGGAAATTTATCTTTAAATCTCTTGGTTATTTATAAAAAAAGAAATCGTTAAACACTATTGACCGCTAATGACCACTAATGACCGCAAAAAACATTACCGCTTCCTGTGTTTTGAAATTGCTGACCACAACTACCGCCTCCGCAATTTATAATAGATAATATATGCCCAATCTGAACGCCATTACAATAAGTGGTCGTCATAAAATCCATTGCTAAAATGCTATCATGACAATGGCAGTTATGCCATTTGTGAGATGTTATACAACAATGGGTAGCATAAGTGCTTCCGACCTTTGCCGTCATTATCATATTTGTAAAAACATTTTCACTGCACGCTCCGACAATATTGTTCGGGGGCCAGTTGCCGTGACCTGTGCTATTATCTCCTTTTCTTGCGACTGGGAATGGCATCTTTAACTCCTTTATATAGTTAATGAATATTTAAAATATATTTACGATTTATTTAAGATTGTTAGATTTTATGTAAAATTGTATGTATTATAATGGGAATGCCGTATTATAGGAACTCTACAAAGGTTGTAAAAAGTTATTTTTGCTTACATATCTTGTAGAGTTCCTATATTTGGTAACTCTACATAACTTGTAATCAATTTAAATCTTTTACATATATTGTAGAGTTTCCATTTTTAGGAACTCTACATAGTATGTAAAAAATCAAAATCTTTTA
>Ga0065711_1043522_pt1 | contig 14683 bp, 5 predicted proteins | sample Hoacrofraction12_FD_59098 | JGI IMG/M metagenome (GOLD analysis project Ga0065711, IMG submission 59098) | Hoatzin crop microbial communities from Cojedes, Venezuela - Epithelial fraction 12 v2 (version 2) | ecosystem: Host-associated > Birds > Digestive system > Esophagus > Crop | place... | reverse complement strand
GCCCCATCCTCCTGACACCCACCCTTCAGATATTTGTAGGCATTTATAAGGTCCCCTCGCAGCCTTCTCTTCTTCAGGCTGAACAAGTCCAGTTCCCTCAACCTCTCCTCATAGGGGAGATGCTCCAGTCCCCTCACCATCCTCTCAATTCATGTCTGCAGCCGCATAAGACTAAAGCTGGCTGTTCTCTTCACTTGTTTCAGTAGATACAGAGTCCAAACGGGGCTTCCCACCCAGTTATACTCTGAAGCATTGGCCGTTTGAACATCTCTCTTTTCAAGTGAGTAATTCCTTTTGATCCTGAGGTTGTCCTCTCAGCTGTAAAGTGGCTCAAAGTGTAGTCTTTTTGTCCTTCTAGGGGAAGCCTGACAATTCCTGTGAACTGGTATAAAAGTGTTTTTAACATCATTAAGATTTAATAGTGTAAGTGAAAAATGAACACAACCTCTCCGGAGTTTGTATTGGAGACTTTAAATTGTTCACACAAGACACAAGAGTTTACATGCTCTTGGGCTGACTGTGGTAATAGACGAAGAATGTTGAAACACGTTTGCTTTGTGTTCCTTCTAGGGTGAGTGAAATCCAATAGGTCAGCTGATCTTGTGAACAGAAATCCCCTAGGATGAATAACCATACCTCAGGAGTTTATACTTTCTTTTGTTGCCTATGTCAACCTAGCAATATATTATTTAATTTACACCTAGAATGCATCATTCAAAATAGAAGAACCTGTATTTAAGAGTAAAATTAGATTACCTTCTGATATTTGATCTTCCTGAGAGAGAAACTCTGCTTTGCCTTGCTTCAAAGACTCTCAAGTAAAAGGGGTGCTGCGTGTATCCTAGGGAGAAATGAAGAGGAAAGGCAGTGCCTTTTCAGCTGCCTCCCCATGTGCCTTGGGAAGGGCTTTTTCTTCTTGCCTGGTTCCCCCTCTCTTCCCTTAGCTCACAGCAAAGGAAGGTGAGGAGGGTGTAGGAGAGGGAGGAAAATTGCTGAGATTCAGTGCTTATGGAATCTGGAAAGTAGAACCAGCTCGTGGGAGAGCCAAGGCAACCCTGAGTTTAGTGGGTGGTGCAGGGCAGCAAGCCAGCCCTGGGAAAAATGGATTTTGTAAATGCTATTGCTTTTCATTTTGTTGCAGTATGGGGATTGTTGTCCAAAGCTGCACACCATTGCTCAGGCTATGTTGTATAATTACTTGCTCATGTGGGTTGTTAAATTAGGGCAGAGAAGTAGGATGTGTGTGCACTGGGGTAACAGGAGAAGGGCAAAGAGGAGGAACGTGTGCACAGTTGTATTTTAAGAATCAGTACTGTCAGTAATGCAAATTCAAAAATAAATGTTTGCATGTAGGCATATCAGAGTGAAAGGATAGTGTTTTGTGGCTCTATCAATGGGCTAGGTGTAACCTTTTCCATTGGTATTTAAGGTTTGCTCTTCAATACTGCATTGTGCTGCAGGAAGGTTTTGAGAACTGTGTATGGTATGAGTTTATCTAGTAACTTATTTTTTTTAAAGGAATCTATAAAATAAAAAGAGATGCCCTTGTTACCATGAAAGGACTTCTCAAATTAATTTTATGGTCTTGAACAGATGTTATCTATAGATTGCTAAAGCACCAGACAATTTTTTGGTACTATTATCCTTTTGTTATTAAAGAGGAGCAATATGTTTAGTAAACTTGCAAGGTATCCTGCCACTCTGTCTTCTGCTTGGTTTTTTTGGTTTTTGTTGGTTTTGTTTTGCAGGTTTTTTTTTTGTTGGATGATTTTTTTTTTGTTTTGTTTTCCAGAAACTTTCAAAGGAGGGTGAAATTAGGGTCTTGACTAGCTTCTCTAAAAATTTCTCCTGCTGTATTAGAATCGGTCCTAACCTCTGTGTGTTAAATTTCAGACTAATATAAGGTGACTACAGCAGATGTGGTTCTGCATTGATAACTACAATGTGCCTTACTGTGCTGTGATGTTATTTATAGGAGACGTAAACTGGATGAGTTCTGCAAATACTTGAAAATTACACAGGAAAAAAATTAAAAGGTCAGACTGGAATAGGTCTTTGAGTTCAGTAGCACTGATCCAGCTTACATTCCTGCAAACATATTCTGGGGGAACAAAACAGCTCAATTTTTTGACTTCCTCTTTTTCCACAGAGATCACAAATCAAGTCTGATTGTTCCAGTCCCTAGGGCTTAGGTGTAACTTGTTTTAAAGTCCATTTATTCTGCTTGCAGCGTTGCCTAGCACACTTAGGTAAATGCAAGACGTTGCTCGTGTCTGTGGTGCTGGCATGCTGTTACAGAGGTGTCTGTCTGCTTGGCCCAGGACGCTGAGGCACTCTCATACTTTGCAAGATATTTTGCTAGTGTGATGATCATGGTGATTCACTGTAGGGAACAGATGTTTTTACACTGTAAGCTTACTTGTTCTGGTTTTAAAAAAAAAATAAATTAGTAATGATTGTTCAAACAGTTTAAAATGTAAAGGGCTCAGTTAAGTATGGGAATATCTTCTAAACAGGAAGTATAAGATTAAATTTTTAAATATATTGTCAAAAGGACGTCTCTGGAGTCTCCCCATAGATATTATAAATGAACAAAATTACCAAAAATTGAAACCCAGAGCAGAAAGTGGTAAAATTCATTATTCTGAGATAGAAATTTTTTATCTCTTGAAAAATCTTTGCCATATGAACATGTAAATCTTATAAAATTTCAATATCCTTTCAGTTTGACTTGGGGTCAAACTAACTACTGAACAGAATACTCCCTGTGAGTCGCTGTATGGTCTTTGATCAGTAAGATTGCAAGAATTATGGAGAAATAAATATGTTTTACAGTAAAATGTGCTAGAGACTGGGTATGTAATTGGGGATAGACTTTTCTAAATGAGATGGTATTGATAGTACTTGTTCTACCCTTTTCCCTTATATCTGCTTAAAGGTAAACAGTGAAGTGTCCAAGATTTCTGAAGGGCAGCAGTGACCTGTCAGACCATATAACATTTGGATAAGTGATCACTGTCCTCTTTGCACTTCAGTTAGATTAACAGATGAACTTGCAAATCATGTCTCTGGAGGGTGTTTTTGGAAAACTAACTAATTGGCAGTTGTCTGAAGTAAAATGCTTGATATTGGTCAATGGAAAATTGTGATCATGATAATTTAATTGCAATTCTGTCAATGGTATAATTAACACTGCTATCAAAGCAACAAATCAGTTCATTGGAAAAAAAGCAGCACTATGATATTAAATTCCCAGTTGCCATGACACAGAATGTGATTCTGCATAGTAATAATGCTTGCTTTACTCACTGTGAACAAAAGGCATTGTTTTCCATGGAAATAGTGGTAACTGGATGCAATGGTGTTTTGCCATTACTACAAATAATGCAAGGAAATTGCCCCAGAAAGACTTCTGCACTCTAAGTAAATTATCTTCCTAGTTGTCTGGGAAAACATGTGACCAGGAGCTGTGTACTATGATCCATTATGATTGACAGAAATACTGCTGTGGACATTGCCTGGAAATTATGGGGTTTTGCTGCAAAACACACACAGGAGCAGATGCTGGGACAGAGCTTGGAAAATGCCTTTATTGCCCCTTTTCCTTATTTGTATTTTCTTTTTTTATTTTGGGGAGTCATTTATAGGGGCTAATATGACGTGGACTCTATCCTACGTGTATCCTCTTTTGTTCAGAAGACTTCCTCAGGCATAAAGTGTCCCTCTTCTCTTACCCCCAATACATGTGAATGAATAACTCCCTTTATCAAGGGTATGTCTTGCCATCACCCGAACCTAGGGGCCTTTGAGATTACTGGCTTGGTTCAGTGGGAATAGAACTGTGTGCTTTATTTCCTTGGCAGTTTGGTTGAGCAGTTGCAGAGCAGTATTACTGAGAAACTGCCTCAGGGACATTTTCTCCTGGGTTCATTGTAGGCTGCTAGAGCAGCAAAAAGCTACCATAAAGACTGGCTAAGCAGGCAACTTACAAATTTTTTTTTTTCCCTGTCATTAAGGTATGCTTTAGTGAGCTGTAGGTGTCAAGAAGAGTTGGAAAGAGAAGGATTATTGCTGTATCACTGGTGCATTCTGGCAGTCTCCACCTACCAAACTGTCATGTTGGAGCTTACTGCAGCTGGTGCGATTTAGAACAGCCCAGCGAATCTGTAGGTAGCTCTTTAAGACTTGTTGGGTACCTACCTTATCTACAAAGGTCAGGAAGTTGCAGAAGCTGATTCCTAGAGCCACTCTGCTTGCCTTTTTCTCCCCCCAACCCTGAGCTGTGCTAGCTACTGGTTGGCCAGTGCTATGCTTCGTATCCAAAGACTGAAATGTGAGAGGAAGACTCTTACCACAGAGTCAAGCTATGCTGTTGAATGATTACAACTATTTGTTATACTGGAGTCCTCTACTCATATTGTCCCTCTCCCTCCAAGTGCTTTGTATCAGTTCTGATAATAAACACTTAAAAGCAAACTAGGATGTTGCAGGACAGGACTGTTAGCCTGTTATTCTTAGACATGATGTCCTGCCTGTTCTTTCCACATACAGAAAGCACCCACAGGCACATATATATGTAAGCGCTTACAGATAATTAAGATTTTCTAAATTTGTCGATTTTGTTTCATTGTAATGTTTTCTCAATTCTGTTTGTTATGTGATGAAATAAAATGAGATGTATCTAAAAATAAATTCCCTTCTCCAACATCTGTTATGCTGCAGTCAACAGGCTGGCATTGTAAAAACAATGCAAGAAGCTATTGTCAGGTACTTTTAAAGGCGGGTTTCAGAGCTGGCTAATCCAAGAGGCCATGCTATGAAAACATACTTGAAGCAGAATTCCAATGCTTCTGGGTGGAATTGTTAGTAGATATTGAAGATTTTCTTCTAATTACTGAATGCTCTCAAAGCATATTAATGGAGTATATTTGAAAAATAATCAGTGAGAATAAAATACAGAGGAAACTTTTGTAGCTGTAACTTGTATTTCAGCTGATTTTTCATAAGAAAGTTAAAGATTTATGAAGAAAATTTATCACTTATGGAAAAATGAGAGGTTTTTTTCTTTTTTTCTTTTTTTGACTGATCAGAAGAGATAACGTGATTTAGTATTGCAAGAGAGGAAAAATACTCAGGCAAAATGCTCATATTTGAAACTTAAAGATAAAATGTCTAATATTTTCCTTTTATATGCTGTATGTCATGAATTCGTTGGCAGAGGTGATAACTGAAGGAGACTTGTACCTTTATAAATGAAAAAGGTAGTATTTCCTATTTGACATGCTAAATGGAAGTCTGAGCAGGCATTGATACTGATGATTTGAAAGAAAACTGCGTTTGTGAAATATTGTTATTACCTAGCTAGACCAGTAACAGCACAGAAACTGAATTGGCTTCTGTAAGAGTGCTGATACTTGAAAAATAAGGCCATACAAATGCATTTGATGGGGGGGCAGTGCATTTGTACTGGTATAGGTTCTTATCAACTACTTTTTATCCCAGTATAAAGCCCAGGAAGAATATGAACATTTGTTTCCTTTAAAACATAATTAGTGCAATTGCATTTCTTATGAAGAAGCATTCATGTTGATCTCTTTCCTAAAGAAACTGTTAATTCACACAAAAGAAATACTGTTGAGGGGAAAAAAGCAAGCTGCTTTGGAGTATTTTAACACAAATGGCAACAGTTAAGAGCATTTTGAGAGCCAAGAGTAAACTGAAGATCAATAAATCAGCACAGATTTTGTGTGTAGTAGCTTTATAATTGTAACCAGCAAGATTTAAATAACTGAAAGATTGCTGTTCTCTAGAAAGACTTTTATATTAACTCATGTTCACATGTCTCTTGTCTCACTCTTTTCCTTTAAAATAATTTGATGTTAATTTAGTTTCTCTTGAAATTGTCTCTCTATTGCACGTTGTGCATTTGTACAAAAAGTACACTGTTTTTATCACTGTTGCTATGCTTTTTATGTGTCTGTCTATAAGCTGGTAAATGTCCATGGTGATTTCTACCAGTAGGAAATTTCCAGTGTCATATGGTTTGCAGTTAACAATTGGGCATGAGGACTTTATTATTCTTTTATTGCATCTTGTCTAGGTAATCGCAGCTATTTCTTTACCCAAATTCTTAATTTTTAGTCTACAAAGTTCACTAATAACAAGTGACAAACATGGTGTTTTAATTTTTGGTGATTTTGTTTAGCTTTTTTGTTAAGACAGACATTAAGATATCTTATCTGTTCATTACTTTCCATGTCTTCTCCTTTTACTGTGTGTTCTAGTGTTTTCTGCATTTTTCTTGCAAATAAATACTTCCATCGTATTTCTAAATATCAGGCAACCCCCCTTTTCATGTTTTCGCTTCTGCTATGTACTTTTGAAGTAGGATGTGCAGAGAGACGCATCAGATCCAGAGTAGGATGTTCAGATAATAGGATTTATTAGAACTGAAGAAAATGTTAATGAGGGAGTCAGGCTGCACCTGCATACAGCACACACAATACCAATTCACAGAAGCAATAAAATGGAATTAAGATTCATATGTCTAAAATTCATAACCTCTGTTTCCCTAAGTACACATATGTGCTTCACCATTCCTACCATTACAGCTACTGCACTCTAGAAACCACATGTTGCACTTTGGATGACTCCAAATTGCACATTGTGGGAAAAGAAGCCTGAAATATTCAGGGAAAGCTAAAACATTTTCTGTGGTTGAGAAAATGTTTGTAAGGACTGCAAACACATAAAGAGTTTTTTGATGTGTAATAGGAAGTGGTTGGAAATCTGTTTGGGATGATCTTAAGTTTTCACAGTTTGTAAATATTTTACAATTGAGACAGCTGGAAAAAGCTGAGCACAGTGAGAAGATATCTGCACTCTGCGCTTGAAGTGCAGAACTAGTAACACTCCTTTCAGAAGGACATCGGTAGGTTCCAGGTAATGAAGTTTGTGCTGCTGTTAAGGGGTGAGGGGGAGTTAGCAGGGAAGGAGACAGACAAGGACTTTTTCAGTCTTTGGCCTGGCATCTCTATGAATAATTGTTTTCACGGTGAACTTTGTGATCTATTCTACATGAACAATGTGAAAATACTGTTTGGGATACTGTAAATTACAAATCTCAGTTTGTAATATGTAAACCCTCTTCTAGCATTGAACAGCAAATATGTCACTGACTGGGTAGCTTTTTGCACATTAGCTCACTATTTCATGACAAGCACTTATAACAAAAAATAAAGAAGTGTATACCTCCACTGCAGCATATAGTTTAGATCAATATCAGACAGTCACAGCAATTTTTTAGTTGTTTGTTTTCTTTTTTCCCCACTGAAGCTCAATTATTGTTTATTAATGTTATATTTGAGTGCAAAAAACATTATTGTGCTTTGATGGCACTCTGATCTGACATAAATATCTAACCTAGCTGTAGGGCAGGAGAGGTTGAAGCCAATATTCCACTATAAGCTACACATTTAAACCATGCCTACCTTAGTTGAAACAACTGTATTCTCCATTTTCCAAATCAATAGCTATTTCTTATTTTTAGACAGAATGTTGGACATTTATATAGCTCCATTCTGTGCATTAAATTCTCAAATATGGTATTTGCATTGAGCTTTTTGTTAAAGCAACCATACGCACGCCAGGAAAAGACATAGTATTATACAAGAGCTTTAGAACATTGTTCCAAAAAGATGCTTTCTCTCCTAGACACTGCATTAGATTTCTTTCTGATCTTTTTAGTGGAGACTGATTTCATTCAAAGCAACCAAAACACATCTAAGTGTAGGGAAATAGATTTGAAATAAAATGCATGTTGTTGCCATGACAACTAAAATGCTAAAAAGGATGGAGAGAATGGTTATTAAATAAGGTGTTGCATGAAGTTGTTATGGCAACTATACAGTAATATGAAAATGCGACTTTTCTGAACAATATTGCGTGAAAAGTTTTCCTTATTATGGTATTTTTACAATGACATGCCTTAATAAAGGGAAAAAAGAGGAGTGGAGAACTCAGTACAAAAGGTCAGGATTCAGCCATCTACCTCAGTGTATTTACCTCAAGTACTATAATGTTCCATGGAGAGTATCTCTGCTTGGTTTCCAGTCCTGTCATAGATGGGTCAGAACACAGAAAGCACTAGAATATATCCTAGTGCTCTTTCCTAACATTATAGTCCTGTAATTCAAGGCCATATTTCACAAAGTGATAAGCCTTCATGGCCCTCATTTACCTTCAATGGGGTACATGAAACCTCAGCAGCATTTAAGAATGGACTGTGAAACCCTAACACAAAAATGGGACAGGGAAAAGGTTGATGCTAAAGAGTAGTATTAAGAGGCTTCAGTTTTGTGAAAGAGTTTATTTTTCAGCACACAGGATGGCTTCCTTGTTTGTTTAGCTTGGGATTTCCTAATAAATGAGTATTTGCTAATAAAATCATTAAATGGATTGTATAACCGTACTTGAAGCCAGGAAGCCTTTCAGGCAACAACTGCAGTGGAAGTGAGTAACTGGGCTCTGTGCCACAGCTTGTAGTGTGAGCAGTACTAGAAGCTGCCTTGCCTAGCACAAAAGAAAGGAGGTATCATGCTCAGGGAAGCCAAAATATCCCCTGTGCTGTTTTCCCTTTCGTGCAGTGCACAGCTAGCTCCATCCTGCAGGTCACTGTAGTTTGCTCTTCCTGGTTATCAGCCCTCTTCTGGGAGACTCTTGCAGGGAGACAGGGAGGCTTTGTCTCCCAGCAGTGCTCCTCCCTTACTGGAGACAGGAGTGAGAGCATGAAAGAGGGATGAGCAGGGAGTGTATGGAAAGCCATGGTCAGAGATACCGGCGCAGATGCACACGAGAGTGAATGGGCTTCATGCATAAGAGCTGGTCAGCTCCTTGGCCCGTTGGGTTCTACTGCAGCAGGACGTGAGGCAAGGCTGATCAGTTTTTCTTATCCAACCTGTTTCTCTCCACAAAGAAGTGTTTTTCCAATTAAAGAATTTTTTTGTATCTTTTTGCATGAAAAATAACTGCTGTGTGTGGAGATACCTCTATTTTTTTTTTCCATTAATATATATATGTTGTTGAAGTAACACAAAGCTAAAGTATTGCAACTCTAAACTAAAGAACGTTGGCATGGATGTTCTGTTGCAGTGCCTTCTGGCACTTAGAGCTCACTTGTCTGATGTGTGGCTTCTGCTTTCTGGGCTGAGTTCCCAAGCTGGACTTAGTTTTGTGAATGCCTTCAGCCACAGTTCTCTCCTGTAGCATTGATCTTCTTGGTATCAATTGAAAGGATGTAACGGATTGAGAGGTGAAGGAGAATTTTAGCTTGAGGCACTAGAAGAACATACAAGAAATGGAAGATACCAGACTATGAATCAGAATAATTTTTCAGAGTTATTACTAAAAGTATGAGACTTCTGTGTGAGATGGAGAACGTGTTTTGAAGCCTGAACATAGGCCTGCGTAGAACTGGACTACATTGTGATTTTTGCAGATCGGAAAGCAGTCGTTGCATACTTGTGTTGAAAATACATATGAATGATGGCCTGAGGTCAGATGTTAACTAATTCTCCTTGGGATTGCGAGGGCAGAGGACCAGGCTAGCTGTGATGACTACTGTCTTGGAAGCTTTTTTATATATATTCTATTTTGTCAGTTTTTAGCAGAAACTGTGACTGCAGGGGTATGTTTCTTAGTCTTCATGTTATTTTCTGATGTGTTTGTACCAGAGGTATGGACTGAGTTGACTTTACTGATGGGGTTGGAAAAAAAGTGTTCTGGCAAAAGCTGGCTTCCAACTCAGAGGCTGAAAGCGGAGTGGTGGTGGTGAGGAACCATGTGAAGTAGGACAGAGGAAGGGAGCTCATGTGTAAATAAACTGTAGCTTTTTTCTCTCACATTGGGGCTGTAAAATCAAAGCCAGCAGAGCTCTTCCAAGCAGAATTTTGTTAGAGCCCTGAACTTTTGCCCAGCTTCTGCAGCCTCAGCGATTTTCATTACTATAAGTTCTTGTTTTATCTCACAAGACTAAATTAAATGGTTTTGCTAGCCCAGAGAAAATGAATTTGAATCACTTCCCTGCTTCTAATAGGCTGTCCCACTGGCATAAACAGAGGTCCTGAAAGCATGAAGAGATGTCCAAGCCACCTGTGCACAGCAGGTGCTTTTCCCACATGGCTAGTAATAGCTAATGAAAAGAATGTGGGTTCACCACTAGTCAAATTAGTATATTCCCAGAGGGAAGAACCAATTACACACCTCTGTGTATAGCTTGGCTAATTCTCAAGATAGAACTTAAAGACACCAACAAAATTTGCTAGTTACTGCTATTCTTCTGATTTCTTATTCATGGATAAAACCAGGTGGTAGGAGAGTTGCATCCAGCACCACTTGCTCTGAACACATGTGCCATCAGTTAGTGGTGTTATTTCAACACGCCGTCTGCTCTCAGGGGAATGTGGAGACTACTGGCACCCTGCTGACTTCCAGGACAGTTTTGAAATACAAATGTTAAGAGCAGAGTGCTCTGAAGACTTAGTAAATCAGAATGCAAAGGATAAAATCTGTTTAAATAAATGTGGAAGAGGAATATGTATACTAGGGAAAGATTATGAGAAGAAGAATGAATAATACACTTTAGAATAGGCCAGAGATTGGTGTCTAATTACTAGACTCTCTTTTAAGAAGTGGTCAAACAAAATGGTCAGTAAGAAATCTGATTAAGAAAAAGCATCTAGATAGTATTCTTCTGTGTATCTTTGCTTTTTTTCTCTTCTGATGTAAAAGTGTCCTGGAGGTGTACTGGACTTAGTCTACATGTTAGCTTTGGTCTCTGCCCTTTGCAAAGTATGATTTATTTACACTTTCGTTAGCTGTGCCTCTGTTGCCAATTGCCTGTTCTCTTGCAAGATTCTTTACAGTGACAAGAAGTGGTAGGTGTGAAGCTTCCTCCATTGTGTGAGCATGGCAAGAGTTCTTTCCAAGAACATCCAACCTGGCTCTTCTGTGATGCTTTGCACGACATCTTTTTTTCTGACTAGAATGCACCTGCGAAGCATGACTGGGTGTTTAATATCCTTCTAAATTTAATTTTTTCAGTCATGTAGGAACAGTCTTGATGCATTTCCTGGCTGTGATAAAAGCCATACAGCCAACCGCAGACTCGTGATGAGCTGTAACAGCCTCTCTAGGTGAATGCACAGGCATCTCTACTGTGGACTGATCCTGCTTTGTCACTGCTGGTAAGAAACGCGGTTTTTGGAATACTAAAGCTTCAAGACATTCTAGTGCATAATATGCACAATTTCCTTATATTTTGAATAAAAAGGGGTCTGTAAAGTATGATGCTTACATTCTAGTCTGAGGGAAAGGAGCAGGGATGTGGTGATGAAAATAAAAATTTGAAGCTGAGAGAGGCAATGAGCTAAAAACTCAAGCACTTCCTCCTACAGTGACTGTAGCTTCACTGTGTCTTCAGACTACTGCAATCAGATGAACATATAGTGGTTTCTGCAAGCACCTGGGGCAGTCAGTGGATGTAAAGAAAGATGGAGGGGAAAGGAAAAATGATTTTTGCATTTTGATGATTTGAAAGCTTTCTCCGTGTTCATTTTATTCTGATAGAGAAAGGTGTAGCTGGTGAACTGTTCACTGAAGCACAGCAGAAAAATGAGTACTGCAGGAATCTGGGGGGATGCTGCAGAGTTTTGGTGCAGTGATTTGCAAAATAGATGAGACACTGGGTATAAATTTTTGGTCTAGCTGGAATTCTGAATCTCTGTGGTATGGTAATGCAGTTTGTTCATAGCCTTATAAAAAAGACCATTGCAAATATGTGGATTTATTTGATCATGACTCATCTAGACAGATGAGTCAAGAGACAGCAATGGGGAAGTGTCAGCTGTTCTCATTCTTCTAAATAGCTTCACTTTCAGGTTGCTGGAAAAAGTGTTTGAATGCAGTTGGATATTTTTCCTCTTGGATTGTTTAATGATACTGGTTTTGCTTCAGTTGGGATTGGCAACGATAGTCCTTTAAAAGTGTTTTCTATTTTTCTCCTAGTGCTTCTTATATAAGGCTTGATAAAGGAGCAAATAGTACAGGAATGGGGTACTTTTTTGACTTTTTATTTTGGAAATGTCTGTATTCATTGTACAGTTGCTCCATTGCATTGTCATTTTTCTGAAGACTTTGTTTTGTCTCTCCTCACAGGAGTAATGACAAAAAAGCCCAGTCTCAGGGAATAATCAGAGGCAATGGTTTCTAAAGTAACCAATAAAAAATGCAAAAGTGATTCTTTTTCTTTTGTTAAGAATTCATCCATGAATCTTGACCTGTATTCTTATAAAGATCACCTAGGGTACAACTCTACTTTCTTTCTGGGTTCTTCTATTGTCTGATTAAAGGGTATGTCATTGTCACTTCCTTTAAAACAACTGTACTTTTGTGGATTCTGCTATGGTCACTGTTTTGTGGCTAAACAAGTCCTGAAAGAGGAGAACGAGGACTCAAGTATGTCTGCAGCATGGCATTAACTGCAGACCAAACCAGCTAGCTTTGACCTAACAGCGCAGCTGTGACACCCTATTGCTCGGTGTGGGAAGACTTACGCTCTCTTCTGAAGTTGGGTACCATGTGTGAACTTCCTTTGGACCTCAAAGCACAGTTGATAGACAAGAATGTGATCACAATGCTTGTTGTCTAACGTGGCAATATTAGGAAATGCCCTAATATTGATCTACAATGACTGGGACTTCAAAACAAGATGCATAATGGTCTATGGTCTGAAGAGCAAATATGAGCATAATAATTCACTTTATATCATGTAATATGAAATTATCATTGCCATTCTAGTTCTCTTTTTTTAAGCTGAGAAACAAGAATAACTCAGCATCTAACTATCAGCGTAATTTGTCATTCCATTTGGAGACCTTGTGCTAATTCTGTTGTCTCTTAAAAGAATCTTAGGGTTATGCAAGGAGGAGAGATCTTAATTGGTGAGTTTCTGGTAAAAGAAGCCTAAATAGAAAGCTAAACAGTTCTCTCTGCCTTCTGTCTGGAAAGCGATGCTAAGCAATAATTAGTGTATTGCTCTTTCTGTCTTCAGAAAAGATATTTTTCAATTTCATGTTAATATTACTTATGCTTTCCTAAAATGCATTTAACATAGGTCTTAAACTGGCATACACAGTGACAATGCTAAATCTTGGAGCAATTCAAAGGTGGCAAGAGAATTCATTAAATATCGCACTGGTCAAAATGAAGAGAAGCAACTTCTCTTCCCCTTCTGGTGTTGATCTACTTTGTGATATTGTACAGTTCATGTATAACTGAGGGTTGAATTTCTGATCTGTACAATGGGCATAACTATGCTTTTCTGTCTTGTAAACCACTGCAAGACTTGAACTGTATTAAAAAAATATTTTTGATATATACTAAAAATAATGGAAGTCCAGAACTCACTGTTTTCTGGTGAATTAATACTTTGTCCAAATAAGCTTTGCAAGGTCTCAGAGATGTTGCAGTGGACCATCTTGTAACCTGGGCTTCCACAAGTCAGTATGTATAGCAAATAAAGTTGGACAGCTGGCAGATGGTGTTAACTTTGAAGAAATTAGCATTTCAACAGCCTTCTTTCACTGACACAGGTTAAATCTTGAATATGAATTTGCTATTATTGGACTTCGAGTTCCAAACATATTGTGGCTCAGGAAAAAGGCGTGGCACTAGGAAAGGTAGAGGTGTCTCCAAGAAAGGCTGTGCACTTGCATGCATTCACACCCACACATACACAACCTTTATTATGAGCTGATGTTAGAGTGTTTCTAAGTAATCCCAAATGTCAAATGCCTGATTTAAAAATGTCAGGACTAGTGTGGCTCCCTAGGGCAGCACCTCTGAAAATGCTGTTAAGGATAATAAAGGACAAAGATTAGCATAACCAGAACTTTTACTGCAAATTCTTAGTGACAAATTTTCACAGAATCACAGAATGGTAGGGTTTGGAAGGGACCTCTGTGGGTCATCTAGTCCAACCCTCCTGTCAAAGCAGGGTCACCTACAGCAGGCTGCACAGGACCTTGTCCAGTGAGAGTCTTGAATATCTCCAGAGAAGAAGACTCCACAACCTCCCTGGGCAGCCTGCTCCAGTGCTCTGTCACCCTCAGAGTGAAGAAATTATTCCTCATGTTCAGCTGGAACTTCCTCTGCTTCAGTTTGTGCCCATTGCCCCTTGTCCTGCTGCTGGGCATCACTGAAAAGAGTCTGGCCCCATCCTCCTGACACCCACCCTTCAGATATTTGTAAGCATATACTAGGTCCTCTCGCAGCCTTCTCTTCTTCAGGCTGAACAAGCCCAGCTCCCGCAGCCTCTCCTCGTAGGAGAGGTGTTCCAGTCCCCTCATCATCTTTGTAGCCCTCCGCTGGACTCTCTCCAGTAGCTCTTCATCTTTCTTGAACTGGGGAGCCCAGAACTGGACACAGTACTCTAGATGAGGCCTCACTAGGGCAGTGTAGATGGGAAGGAGAACCTCCCTCGTCCTGCTGGCCACACTCTTCTTGATGCACCCCAGGATCCCATTGGCCTTCTTGGCAGCCAGGGCACACTGCTGGCTCATGGTTAACCTGTCGTCCACTAGGACACCCAGGTCCCTCTCCACAGAGATGCTCTCCAGCAGGTCCA